>Ga0055435_10000001_pt1 | contig 101673 bp, 101 predicted proteins | sample Browns_ThreeSqA__2_FD_57725 | JGI IMG/M metagenome (GOLD analysis project Ga0055435, IMG submission 57725) | Wetland microbial communities from the San Francisco Bay, California, USA, that impact long-term carbon sequestration - Browns_ThreeSqA_D2 | ecosystem: Environmental > Aquatic > Marine...
GACATCAAGATCCTCAACAACCTCAACAACGTCGGCGCGATCGAGGTCAACGCCTTCCAGTCGCAGTCCGACGTCTGCCTGCAGAAGTCGATCCGCGAGGGCTTCGGCCTGACCGTGACCGAGGCGCTCTGGAAGGGGCGGCCGACCGTCGCGGGCAACGTCGGCGGCATCCCGTTGCAGATCTCCGACGGCGAGGGCGGCTTCCTCGTCGACTCTCCCGAGCAGTGCGCACAGCGCTGCCTGGAGATCCTCGCCGACCCGGAGCTGGGCAAGCGCCTGGGCCGCGCCGGCAAGGAACACGCCCGGCGCGAGTTCCTCTCCCCCCGCCTGCTGCGCGACTGGATGGAGCTGCTCTCCGAGCTGGGCACCTGAGCCCGGGTAGGGTGGGGTCGTGGGAAACAGCGACCCGTTGATCATCGTCTCGAATCGGGGTCCTGCCCAGTTCGAGCGCGACGAGGAGGGGAACCGCACCGTGCGACGCGGCGGCGGCGGCCTGGTCACGGCGCTCTCCGGCCTCGTCTCCCACCGCGACGCACTCTGGATCGCCTCGGCGATGACCGACGAGGACGTCGCCGCCAGCGAGGAACACGGGGGGCCGGTGGAGCTCTCGATCGACGGCGTCGACTACCGCGTGCTGCTGGTCGGCAGCGACGCCGAAGCCTACGACCGCTTCTACAACGTGATCGCCAACCCGATCCTCTGGTTCATCCAGCACTACCTCTGGGACCTCTCCAACGCGCCCGACATCCGCCAGGAGGAGCTCGACGCCTGGGACTTCGGATACCAGGCGGTGAACCGCGACATCGCCGCCGCCGTGCTGCGCCAGATCGAGGGCCGGGAGCGGCCGCTTGTGATGCTCCACGACTACCACCTCTACACGGCGCCGGCGATGATCCGCGCCGAGCGGCCGGACGCGTTCCTCCACCACTTCGTCCACATCCCCTGGTCCCAGCCCGACAGCTGGCGGATCCTGCCCGGCCGCATCCGCGAGGCGCTCTTCCGCGGCATGCTCGCCAACGACATCATCGGCTTCCACACCAGCGCCTACTGGATCAACTTCCTGCGCTGCTGCGACGAACTGCTCGAGGCCGACGTCGACTACGACCGCGGCATCGTGCATCACGCGGGGGGCGAGACCCACACGCGCGCCTACCCGCTCTCGATCGACGCCGAGCGGCTGAAGCGCGCCGCCGAATCGCCCGAGGTCGCCGCCGCCGAGCAGGAGGTGCTGGCCCGCCGGCGGGAGCACCTGATCATCCGCGTCGACCGCGCCGACCTCTCCAAGAATGTGCTGCGCGGCTTCACCGCCTTCGACGTCTTCCTCACCCAGCGGCCCGAGTTCCGCGAGAAGGTCACCTTCATCGCCCACCTGCAGCCCTCGCGGCAGGACGTACCCGAGTACGCCGAGTACCTGGAGCGGATCGAGGCCCTGGTGGCGGTCGTCAACCACCGGCACGGGACGACCGACTGGATGCCGATCGACCTCAAGATCTACGAGAACTTCCCCGAGGCCGTCGCCCGCTACAAGCACTTCGACCTGCTGATGGTGAACTCGCTCTTCGACGGGATGAACCTCGTCGCCAAGGAGGCGCCGGCGGTCAACACCTGCGACGGGGTGCTGATGCTCTCCGAGAACACCGGCTCGCACGAGGAGCTCGCCGACTGCGCCCTCTCGGTCAACCCCTTCGACATCCAGGATCAGGCGGACGCGATCTACCGGGCGCTGACGATGGACGCCGAGGAGCGGCGGCTGCGGGCGCAGCACCTGAAGGAGATCATCTTCTCTCGCAACCCGGGAGACTGGGTGGACGACCAGCTGCGGGATATCGAGGAATTGCGCCAGGCCGTGTCGTAGAGGGGGCGAGCTTTGCTCGCTCGGCCCTTATTCAGGGGATGACCAGTCTCCGGATTCGTTGGTCAATCGCTGGGCGGGTGGCCCTGGCGGTGGTTGGGGTGCTGATAGCTCTTCAACTCATCCCCAGCTTGTTGCGCCCTCCCGACCCTCCGCCGCTGCCGCCTGATGTGGGGCTGCCACGCGTTGCTGCGACTCAGCCTTCGCGAGAGCCAGGGCGGCCGGAAGCTGGGACAAATCCAAATCTCGGGCGGGAGGCGTCGGGTGGGGGTGCGCGGCGCGGCGCGGAGGCTGCCGAGGGCAGCGCCCCATCCCACAAGCCGCTTCATCCCGGTGCCCGAGGCAGCGCGAAGCGCAAGCCGACCGCCCCCGCCCGACGACAGGACCCGCCCGCCAACCCCCCGGTCCCTGCACCCGAACCCTCTCCCCCGCCGGAACCCCCGCCATCCTCGCCGGCGCCGAGCGACGACGGCTCGATGGAGTTCGCCCCGCACTAGCTATAGTCCCTCGCCGCTTTTGGCAGCAGCACGCGAATACGAGCTGGTCCTGATGCTGGACCCCGGGCCCGACGAGGCCGGTCGCGACGTGCTCGCGCAGGACGTGCGCGGGCGGATCGAGGCGGGCGGCACGCTCAAGCACGAGAACAAATGGGGCCTACGCAAGATGGCCTACGAGATCGCCCAGCGCAACGAGGCCGACTACCGCTGGTTCCGCTTCGAGGGGACCAACGAGCTGCTCGACGAGCTCAACCACAACCTGAAGATCGCCGACGGCGTGCTGCGCTTCCGCATCTTCAAGGTCGATCCCGACGCGCCCGTGATGGTGCCGCCGGCGACCGCCGCGCCCGCCCACGGCTCGCGCGAGCGCGCGCCGCAGGGCCCGCCCCGCGTCGCTGCCCAGGCCGAGGACGAGGAGAGCGGCGAGGCCCCCGAGCCCGTCGAGACTCCGGAGCCCGTCGAGACCCCCGAAGCATCCGAGCAGCCGGCGGAGCCGGCCGTTCCCCCCGCCGAGTAGCCCGTCGGCCGGATTTTCGTGCGCAGATTGCGGGACGAGGGGGGAGAGAAGCGCCGCCAGCGCTCTTAGACTGGGGTCCAGACAACGATTCGGAGGAGTTGAGAGCCGTGGCGGCTTCGAACATCAACATAGTTGTGATCACCGGCAACCTGACCAAGGACCCCGATCTGCGCCACACCGGCGGCGGCACCGCGGTCTGCGACCTGCGCGTCGCGGTCAACAGCCGGCGCAAGAACGGGCAGACGGGCGAGTGGGAAGACAAGCCCAACTACTTCGACGTAACCGTCTGGGGCGCACAGGGCGAGAACTGCGCCAACTACCTCTCCAAGGGTCGTCCGGTCGCCGTCGAAGGGCGACTCGACTGGAGCGAATGGGAGGCCAAGGACGGCAGCGGCAAGCGCCAGGCGGTGCGGATCGTCGCCAACTCAGTCCAGTTCCTCGGCTCCCGCGACGGCTCCGGCGGGGGCGGCAACGGCAACGGCAACGGCGGCTTCTCACCGAGCAGCGACGTGCCGGCCGACTCATCCGACTTCGCCGGCGCGACAGCCGGCGGCGGCGGGGGCGGCGGGGACGACGACATTCCGTTCTAGGGCGCTTGGCGACAGCGGACCAGGCAGGGCAAGGACGCAGGGAGCGAAGCGTGCTCTGCACGTGAGCGACTGAGGACGCCGTCATGCGCAGGTCCGCTGTTGCCAAGTCTGTAGGATTGCCAGCCCGAGATGGCCAGAAGCAACGACACAGGCAGTGCCCCCCCACGCCGCGGACGACGTGCCGCCGAGCGCGGACGGCCGCGCAAGTACACGCGGATCAACTCCGAAGCGGTCGACTACAAGGACCTGAACCTCCTGCGCCGCTTCCTCTCCGACAGGGGAAAGACGCGCGGACGGCGCGTAACCGGCCTTTCGCGCAAGCACCAGCGCCAGCTCTCGGTCGCGGTCAAGCGGGCGCGTGAGATCGCGCTGCTGCCCTACGTCGGAGAGCGCTGATGACGCAGGCCATCCTGCTAGAGGACGTCGAGTCGCTCGGCCAGCGCGGCGAGCCGGTCGAGGTCTCACCCGGCTACCTGCGCAACTACCTGATCCCTCGCAAGCTGGCCGCGCCGGCGACGCCCGGCGCCCTAGAGGAGGCTCAGCGCCGCGTCGAGCGCGAGGAGAAGGCCGAGCAGCGCCGCGCCGAGCGCGAAGAGCAGGCGGCCGAGCTGCTATCGAAGACGGTGTTGACGATCCACGAGCGCGCCGGAGAGGACGGCAAGCTCTTCGGCTCGGTCGGCGCCAAGGAGATCGCCGACGCGATCCGCGAGGCGCGCGACCTGCGGATCGACCGGCGCAAGGTGCGCCTCGAGCAGCCGATCCGCGAGGTCGGGACCCACATGGTCGAGATCGAGCTGGCCGACGGCTCGGTCGCGACCGTGAAGACGATCGTCGCCGAGGAACGCTGAACCGCTCGGATCGCGCCACCGCCGCCCTCGCCGCCGTCTCGCTGGGCGGGGCAGGCGTCGTGCTGGCTGGTCAGTTCGGCCGCATGCTGCGGCGGCGCGCCCACGAGCGCGCCGACAGCGACGGGCTCGCCGAAGCCGCCCCCGCCGCGGCGATCGACACGGTCAACGTCGCCGTCAGCGGCTACACGGCGGCCTCGCGCAGCGAAACGGTCCTCTTCAACCTGCTCGCCGGCTTCCTCGGCTCCTTCGCGGTCGTGCGCCTCTCGACCTGGGGGATCCGCAAGCGCCGCGGCCCGTTCCGCAACATCCGCCTCGGCGGCCGCCACATCCACCACTTCGTGCCCGGCATCCTGCTCGGCTTCGCGTCCGGCACCACGGCGCTGCTGACCAGCGACGATGCGCTGGAAGAGCGCCTCGCGATCACCACCGGGATCGGCATGGGGCTGACCTTCGACGAGGCGGCGCTGCTGCTCGACCTGCGCGACGTCTACTGGAGCCGCCAGGGCCTGCTCAGCGTCCAGCTCAGCCTCGGCGCCACCGCGATCCTCAGCATCGCGATCCTCACCCAGCGCATGCTGCGCCGCGGCGAGCGCCGCCAGGAGGAGGAGGGCTCGATCCCGCCGCCGACGGGCCTATAGGTCAAGCCTGCCTTGACGTATCGGCCCGTCGGCGGTCAGCCAACTGGGGTGCAGGGCGAGAGGAAGATCGCGGCGCCGCGGGGGGGAACTTCGCCGAGGGTCGATTCCACGCTCGCCTGGAGCTTGCCGTCGGGGCACTTCGCCAGCAGGTAGCTCCGCTTCTTGTGCCTGTAGCCGAACCGGCGGAAGAGATCGAGGTCGAAGCTCTTCACCCGGCCGTAGCCGCCCTCGATCATCGGGATCGTCGCCACCCACCTGATCCCATACCGCCCGTGGCGCACCTTCGAGACTTTGATCCAGATGACGACTGAGGCCGACACCGGGTTGGGTAGATAAGCGACCATCGCGATCGTTTTCGCGCCGTTCCTGACCCCGAAGTTGAGGACGCGCGCATGGCCGGCGACAGTGAAGGGTTGGGTTTCGGTGAAATCCACCTCGACTTCGAGCTCGCCTTTTCCGACGCGCGCGCTTTCGCACGGGTTCCAAACCTCGATCGAGGGTCGGCAGACGGGTAGGCCCTTGGCGTAGACCGCCACGTTCCTGTCGGTTTCGAGGACGACTTTTTCCAGCCGCGGCGGATTCGTTTCGGCCGGAGCGTCTACTTTGCCGCCGAGGTCGAAGTGGATCGGGGCGAGCCTGCCCTTTGGCAGCCGGATCGGATTGAAGCGCGCCTGCCAGGCGACTTCGGGTCCTCCCCCGCACGAATATCTTGTCGAGAGAGGGCACTCGAGCGCCTGCGCCGACGACGCGTAGGCGATTGCGATTCCGCCGCAGGCGGCGACGAGCGTCGCCCCCAGGAGGAGCGACGCCGGCAATCGCTTGTGGCCTCGCATCAGCCCCTTGGCCTGCAGGGCAGCGTGATCGCGCCCGTCGGCGTCGTGACCGCGCCGGTTCCGCCCGTGTAGTCGTTGAGGGTCGCCTTGGCGCGAGCCTTGAGCTTGCCGTCGGCGCACCTGGCCAGCAGGTAGCTGCGCCGCTTGTGCTTGTAGGTGAACTTGCGGAAGAATTCGAGTTTGAAGGCGATTGGCGAGCCGTAGCCGCCGGAGATCAGCGGGATCCTCGCCACCGATTTGGTCCCGTAGCGACCGTGGTGGACCTTCGTGACCTTGACCGTCGTCACGACCGCGGCCGAGACGGGATTCGAGAGGTAGGCGTGGATCAGGATCGTCGTCTTGCCGCCCCTGACGCCGCCGTTGAAGGCGAGCAGCACGCTGTGCACGGGGAAGGGGTGCCCTTCGCCGTATTCGATCTCGACGTCGGTCGTGCCTTCGCCGACTAGCGCCGGCTTGCAGGCCTTTAGCGCCTGCTTAGTCGTCCGCGCGACGAGTTTGCCAATCGTGCACTTGGGCAAGCCCTTGGCGTTGATCGTGCCGTTCCTGTCGGTTTCGATGATCACCTGCGAGAGCGCCGGTGGGTGTGAGCCGTCGATCGTTTTTATTTCCCCCCCTGCCCGAAGATGGATCGGCGCCAGCTTCTTCTTCGGCAGCTTCTTGGGCGAGAAGCCGCCGCTAATCGTGACTTCAACGTTGCCGACGATCAGCTTGACCCTCGCATCTGCCAGCGCGAACGCTGTGCAGACCAGCGCCGCGACGAGACCCGCGACGATTGCCAACGTCAATCGCTTTCCCATCTTCTCCGCCTCCCTTGCGACCGTCTGATCGAGGTCAATTGAAAACTTGACCTCCTTCTTTCGGTACCCAAGCTAACAGCCCCCGCGCTCGGATGTTTCGGCCCGAGACGAGAGAGGGCGGCCACCTGGCCGCCCTCTCTCTCCCCTGATTCGTCCTGAGTTAAACCCTGAGATCAGCCCTTCGGGGTGCAGGCACGGGTGAAGTTGCCGACCAGCTTGGGACCTTCGCGGAAGAAGGACTCCGCGTGGGCCTGGAGCTTGCCGTCGGCGCACTTCGCCAGGAAGTAGCTCTGCTTCTTGTGCCTGAAGGTGAACGTTTTGAAGAATTTCAGGTTGAAGGCGACCGGCGAGCCGTAGCCGCCGGAGATCAGCGGGATCGTCGCCACCGATTTGGTCCCGTAGCGGCCGTGGTGGACCTTCGTGACCTTGACCGTCGTCACGACAGCGGCCGAGACGGGGTTGGAGAGGTAAGCGTGGATCAGGATCGTCGTCTTGCCGCCGCTGACGCCGCCGTTGAAGGCGAGCAGCGTGCTGTGCACGGTGAAGGGGTGCCCTTCGCCGTATTCGATCTCGACGTCGGTCGCGCCTACGCCGATCTGCGATGCTGCGCAAGCCCTTTTCGCCGCCGAGGTTTCGCGAGCGACGAGTTTGCCGATCGTGCACTTGGCGAGGCCCTTGGCGTTGACCGCGCCGTTCTTGTCGGCTTCTAGGATCACCTTCCCGAGCGCGGGCGGGTGGGAGCCGTCGATCGAGTTGATCTTGCCGCTCACTTCGAGATGAATCGGCGCCAGCTTCCTCTTCGGCAGCTTCTTCGGCGAGAAACCCCCGTTGAGGATCAGTTCGAGGTTGCCTTCCTTGATGATCGTCGGCTTGTAGGCCGTCGCGATTCCGGCGCAGGCCACGGCCAGCACCGTGCCCAGCACAAGGGTCCAAGTCAGTCGCTTACGCATGTGCAGTTCTTCTCCTTTGCGGCCCCGGCCGTCAAAGCCCCGGCCTTCGAAAAGGCTTTCGTAAATCCCTCCGGGCGCCAAGTTAGCAGCATCTCGATCTCAGTAAACCCGGTCATTCACAAAAAAGAGCGCCTTAACAGGCCGGTTCTCAAGCCTCGAGCATCGAGAGGCGGGTGCGCTCGCGCTCCTCGGCCGCACCCTCGGGTCCGAGGAAGGGCAGCGTGATCCAGAACATCAGGTCGGGCAGCCGGCTCGGCAGCTGCGAGGCCGCCCCATGGAGGATCTCGGTGTAGAGCAGCTCGTTGATGCCGCCGGCGAGCGAGAGCGAGGTGATGCCCGGCAGCTCGACCGAGGTCTCGGCGCGGCCGGCGTCGAGGAAGCCCGTGAACTGGCGCAGTGCCGCGTCGCGGCGGGCGAGCGCCTTGGGGCCGGCGGCGAGCACCTCGACGATCGCGAAGCGGGCCTCGTCGGGGTGCTCGGCGAGGTGTTTGAGCAGCTCGCCTAGGCCGGCGGCAACCCGCTCGGCCCACGAGCAGCCGGGCTTTGACTCGAAGCCGCGCGCGGTGTCGCCCAACAGGTTGCCCAGCAACACGTCGTAGGCGGCGAGGAAGCAGTCCTCCTTGCTGGAGAACAGTTCGTAGAAGGTCTTGCGAGAGACGCCGGCGACGCCGATCACGTCGACGACGCGGGTCTCTGGGTAGCCGCGCTCGGAGACGACGTCGATCATCGCCTGCAGGATGCGGTTGCGCTGGGATTCCGTCACGGTCTCCCGCGGCAGGCCGTGACGGCCCCTGGGCAGCCGCTCGTTCAAGTTCGGGGTACGTCTGGCGGTAGCCACCCAGAAACTGTAGAACACGAGGAGGCTGACCGCCGTTTCTGTACTCCGGCGTCTCCACTGCATACGAAGATGTAAGAGAGCGACCGGGGCGGGACCACTACAATGACCGCGTGAGCAGGTGGGGGATGCGGAACACGGCGTTGCTCGCCGCGATGCTGCTGGCGTTGGCGTGCGCGTTCTCTTCCTGCGGCAGCTCGGACTCGGGGTCGACCTCCTCGGCATCGTCAACCCAGGCCTCCGGCAAAGCGGAATCGCAATCCGGCGGTGGCGGCTCGAAGAGCGGGGGAAAGGCTTCGGAGAACGGGAGCGAAGCCGAAGCCACGGGGAACGGCGGCAAGAGGCAGGGCGGATCGTCTGGGCAGGGCGGCGGCGAGGACAAGAAGACGTCGAAGGCCGCCACCCCTCACGGCTCGGGCGGCGGTTCGGGTCAGAAACACGCCAATGGAGGCGGCAATGGCGCCCCGGAGCTCGGTGGCAAGGCGAGCGAATCGGAACTCGAAGAAGCGGCGGCGACGACGCACATCTACTTCGTCGCCCGCAACAGGGAAGAATGGCGACGGGCCTGCTCCAGCCTCTCGAAGACGATGATCGTGAACCTTCAGCGACTGGTCGAAGACGAAGGCGAAGAAGAAGAAAGGGTGAGCTGCCCCGATGCATTCGCCACGATCGCGCCGACCCTGCCACCGAGGATCGCGCACGGAAGCACGGTGGTCGAAGCGATCGGCTTGAGCGTTAAAGGCCAGCACGGATACCTGACCTACCGCAGCTCCGGTGGGGTCGTCTACACGATCGGCATGGCCCGCGAAGGCCATTGGAAGGTCGCTGCGCTCGCCGGTTCGCCGCAGCGGTAGCACTTACAATCGCTCTAGTGAGCAGGTGGGGGATACGAATCGCGGCGGCACTCTTGCTGCTGGCGCTCGCCGGTGTACTCGGCTCATGCGGCGGCTCGGGCTCGGGGGCGAGCTCGTCCACCCAGGCTGGCGGCACTGGCGCAGCAGACGGCGGCTCGGCTAAATCGGGCAGTGGCGGCAAGAAGTCGAGCGAATCGCCCAAGCAGGACGGCGGCAAGGGCGAAGGGGCGGCAAGGACCTCCGCGCCAGTCGCTCCGCTGCACGTCGGCGGCGGCGGCTCGAGCCAGTTCCGCGTCAAGGGCGGCGACAACAGCGTCCAGGAATTCGGGGAAGAGAGCAGCGAAAGTGAGCTGGACGAAGCCGCGAGCGCCCTGCACGGCTTCTACGTCGCGCGGGCGCGCAGCGAGTGGCGGGCGGCCTGCGCCGAGCTCTCCCGTTCGGTCGCCGGCCAGCTGAGGATTCTCGCCGAACAGGGCAAGCAGGGGAATACGAGCTGCCCAGACGCGCTCGCCGCGATCACGCCGGACCTGCCGCCGAAGGTCGCCTACGAAACCACCATCGTCGACGCCGGCAGCCTGCGCGTCGAAGGCGACAGCGGCTTCCTGATCTACCGCGGTGGCGAAAAGACCGTCTACGCGATCAACATGGCACGCGAAGACGGCAGCTGGAAGGTCGGCGCGCTCGCCGGCGTCCCCATCGCCTAGTCGCGCCAGATGACCTGGTCGCGGCCGGGACCGACGCCGACCAGGGCGATCGGCACGCCGGCGAACTCGGCGACGAAGTCGAGGTAGTCCCGCGCCTCCCTGGGCAGGTCGGACTCCTTGCGGCAGGCGCCGAGGTCGGCGTCGAAGCCGGGCAGCTCCTCGTACTCCGGCTGGGCCCCATGGAGGATCGACTGGTGGTAGGGGAAGCGGTCGAGCCGGGCGCCCTCGCGCGAGCGGTAGCGGACGGCGACCTTGAGCGGGCCGACGCCGCTGAGCACGTCGAGCTTGGTGATCGCCAGCGAGGTCATGCCGTTGATCCGCACCGCGTAGCGCAGCGCCACGAGGTCCATCCAGCCACAGCGCCGCTCGCGACCGGTGGTGGTGCCGTACTCGTGGCCCCTTTCCAGCATGTGCCTGCCGGCGTCGTCCTCCAGCTCGGTCGGGAAGGGACCGGCGCCGACCCGCGTCGCGTAGGCCTTGGCCACCCCCCAGACCTCGTCGATGTCGCCCGGGCCGACCCCGGCGCCGACCGTGGCCGCGCCGGCGATCGGGTTGGAGGAGGTGACGAAGGGATAGGTGCCGTGATCGAGGTCGAGCAGGGTCGCCTGGGCGCCCTCGAAGATCACCGTGCGGTCGGCGTCGAGCGCCTCCCAGCAGAGGCGCGCGGTGTCGGCGATGTGGGGCTCCAGCCGGTGGCCGTAGCTGACGTGCTCCTCCGTCATCGCGTGCAGGTCGAGGCGCGGGTCGGGTGCGTCCTCGATCGCCTGCTCGACAGCCTCGCGGTCGCCCTCGCCTGCCTCCTTGCGCAGCTTGCGCCGCTGTACGCCGAGCTCGCGCAGCGCCTGCTGCTTGGGCTCGAGCGCGGCGCGGATCTTCGTCCGCAGGATCTTCTCGTCGAGCAGGTCCTGGACGCGGATGCCGAGCCGCAGAGCCTTGTCCGCGTAGCAGGGGCCGATGCCGCGACGCGTGGTGCCGATCGAGAGCTTGCCCAGCTTCACCTCGCCCGCCGTGTCGAGCAGCACGTGGTAGGGCATGATCAGGTGCGCGTTGGCCGAGATCCTCAGGTTGCCGACGTCGACGCCGCGGCGGCGCAGGCCGTCGATCTCGCCGAGCAGGACGCGCGGGTCGACGACGACGCCGTTGCCGATCACGCAGGTCTTCTCGGGATAGAGGATCCCGGAGGGGATCAGATGGAACTTGAACTCCTCGCCGTCGCGGACGATCGTGTGGCCGGCGTTGTTGCCGCCCTGGAAGCGGACGATCGCGTCGGCGCGCTCGGCGAGCAGGTCGACGACCTTTCCCTTGCCCTCGTCGCCCCACTGGGCGCCGATTATCGCTAGGCCCGGCATAGCGGTGGGGATTGTGCCGGGTTCTAGCTTCCGACCGCGTGCTGCGCCTCGACGCGGCGGTCGTTGCCGAAGAGTGGCAGGGGGTCGCCGCAGATCTCGACCAGGCGGGAGACGGTGCGGGGGCCGATCTGCTCCTCGAGCTGCTGCATCCCCGTGGGGACGTCGGACTGGGCGTTGCTGGTGACGAGCACCGAGCGCTGGTTCTCGTAGCGCTCGTTGACGAGGGCGTAGAGCTGCTCGACGACCCAGTCGGTGTGGCGCTCGGAGCCGAGGTCGTCGATGTAGAGGAGGTCGACCGAGGTGAGGCGCTTGAAGAATGCGTCATAGGCGTCCTCGGACTCGGTCGCCTGGTAGGTCTGGCGGATCTGGGTCAGCAGCTTCGGCGCGAAGTAGACGGCGACGGTCTTGCCGGCGGCCAGCGCTTCCTTGGCGAGGAGCATCGCCAGGGTCGTCTTGCCGGTGCCGGTGTTGCCCATCAGCCAGAGGCCGCGGCCGGCGTCCAGGTTCTCGTCGAGGTTTTCGACGAAGGAGCGGACGTCGCCGACGGCGTGGCGCGCCGCCATGTCGCGGACCATGTCGGAGACGGGCGGGCGGTCGAAGGAGACGCCCCGGTAGCGCGGCGGGATCGCCGAGGCGACGCCGCGCACGCGGCCACGCTTGAGCCGCTCCGCGCGGCACTCGCACTCGCGAGCGACGTCTTCGGGACCGAGGATCCAGCCGGAGCCGTCGCAGACGCCGAGCGGGCAGGCGCCCTGGCCGCGGAAGGGCTCGTTGCGCGCCGCCGGCATCAGAACTCAGGCCCCGCGGCGGCGATGTCGTCCAGGGGCGGCCCCTCGCCGGCCGGCTGCTCGATCGGCTGCTCGCGCCCGGCGAAGTCGGCGAACTTCGGGAAGCGGTCGAGGAAGACCAGCTTCGGCGAGCCGATCGGCCCGTTCCTGTGCTTGGCGATGATCAGGTCGGCGAGCCCGTCCGGCTCGTCGTCGGGGTCGCGGTAGTAGTCCTCGCGGTAGAGGAAGGCGACGAGATCCGCGTCCTGCTCGATCGAGTTGTGGACGACGACGTTGTCGGCGACGAAGTTATGGAGGCCCTCGACCGTGAGGTCGAAGACCTCCTCGACCCCGTCGGGTTCGATCGAGACGATCGGGTCCCAATAGGCATCCCCGAGCGCCAGGTCGACGAGCTCCTCGCAGCGAACGGCGGAGGCGACGCGCATCGCCCGCGCGCGCCCGATGCCGGTCTTGTAGAGGGCGGTGCCGCAGTACCGCGTGTCGATCTCGGCTTGCATCTCGCGACTGGTGAGGCCGCTGTCCGCCATCGCCGGTACGACCAAGTCGCGCCATGCCTCCTTCGGGATCAAATCCTTGTTCGGGTTGCGAGTCCTATCCCGGAAGTGATCGAGGATCGCGCTTGCGTGGCCGCGCTTGTTGGCGCCCAGCGCTCCTACGAGCTCGAGGAAGCGAGTCAGGTCGGCGCCACCGCTGACGCTGACGTGGAATTGCGGCCTCCCCTTGGCGCCGTCGTCGTGCCGGCTGACGCGGGCGTTGATCTCCAGGCGAAGCAGCAGAGTCTGTACGTCATAGGCGAGGCGAGGGCTGCTCGTCGCGTAGTAGACGTTGGCAGCCTTGGTCGGCCCACTGAACCAGACCGATCCGTCGGTCGCCCATAGGTGCCTGAGGAAAGTCGCGATCCCGTGCCGGGGCTGGGCAAAGACGGAATCGGGAACCTTCTTCTCGTGCGACCGCAGGCCGAAGACGCCAAGCTGGTCGAGCCAGGCCGCAACCGGGTTGCGCTTGCGATGGGTCAGGTGCCCTACGGCAGCGAGGTAGACCTGGTACCAGCGACGCTCCCGCTTCACCCGCGGCTTGACCTTTGCCCCGAACACCCGCCGCGACAGCTCCGCGACGCTTTGAGCCAGCTTGCGCTCATTTGTCGTGTACTGGATCGCGTGTCTGGGCAGCGTGCAGCCGTCACCGATCAGGTGGCCGAGCAGGGCCAGTTCGTCGTCGCTCATGCTGGCGAGCCGTGGGCCGCTGAGGTTGGCCGGCACAGCAATCGGCTCCCCCTCGCTCAACTCGTCGAGGCGCTGCCAGCCGCGGATGGTCAGGAACTTGTGGTTGCCGGTCGCGCGAATGGTCCGGCCCAGCCGCGTCGTCAACCGGAAGACCGGCTTCTGTCCGGTGGAGAAAGCGCGCTCGACCAAGGCGGGACGGAGTTTCCATCCATCGCGGTCCATCGCCAGGACTTCGAAATCGCGCCTTCCGGCAAGCTCCCTGATAGGCCGCCTTGTTCCCTCGCGCGGCAGGTAGACGAGCGAATCGCCGGTGAGGCACCCCGACTCCCTCAGGTCCGAGAGCATCGGCTTCGGTGGGTGGCGCTGCTCGGGGGCGCGGGAGAGCTGGGAGATCGCCAGGACCGGGACTTCCAGCTCGCGGGCGAGGATCTTCAGGCCGCGGCTCATCTGACCGACCTGCTCGACGCGGTTGGCGCGGAGGTCGTCGGCGCGCATCAGCTGCAGATAGTCGACGATCACCAGGCCGAGGCCGCCCTGGTCCTGCGTCTGCGCGTGCAGGCGGCGCGCCTTGGCGCGCAGGTCGAGCAGGCCGAGGTCGGAGGAGTCGTCGAACCAGAGCGGCGCCTCCTCGAGCTCGTTGCAGGCGCGCACGACCTTCGGCCAGTCCTTGGTCGAGACCTGCCCCTTGCGCAGCTTGTCGCCGGAGATCCGCGCCCGGCAGGCGATGAAGCGCTGGGCCAACTCGACCTCCGACATCTCGAGCGAGAAGAAGGCGACCGGGACCTGCCGCTTGACGGCCACGTTTTCGGCGATGTTGGCGACGATCGCGCTGTTGTGGACGACGATGTCGTCGGCGACGAAGTTGCGCAGGCCAGGCACGTCCAGGTCGTAGGTCTCTTCTTCACCGACGTACTCGACCGACTCGACCTCGTCCCACCAAATGTCGGAGTCGCACAGCTCCTCCAGGGCGGGCGAGAAGACGGCCGTCGTCAACTCGGCGACGAGGCCGCGAGAGGGACTCCGCTTGCCGACGTGCCAGTTGTGACTGGTGTCGGTGTTGGTCGACCGGGGCGCGCTCGCCAGCCGCTCCAAAACCTCCGCCTGCTTGTCCTCCTTGCCGATCACGGCGATCAGCTCGCAGAAGCGGCGCAGGCTCTCCTGCGACGTGATCCGCACCTCGCGGGCGACCTTGTCGGTCCCCTCGTATACGGGCCGCTTGAGGACGCGGATCGTGGCGACGATCCCGAGCCGCAGCAGCAGGTGCTGGACGTCGCGGGCGAGGCGCTCGCTGATCGTCGTGTAGCCGATCTGAGCCAGCCGGTCGCTGCAGTAGACGTGGCCGTCGCAGGCGTACATGACGCCGAGGAAGCGGGCGATCTGCTCGTCGGAGAGGCCGAAGATCGCGTCGGGGACGAACTTCTCGGCCGAGCGGAGGCCCATGAGACCGTGGCGGCGAAGCATCTCGGTGACGGGATTACCGGCAGCTCCTCGGCCTGCGCTTATCGTCGCCGGGGTGCGCCCGCCGATCGCTCCGTCGGCAATAAGGGCACCGAGCAAAACCACCTCCGCGTCCGGAAGCTCGGCGGGTCGAGTCGGTCCAGGCAACCGACGGGGAACAGCGACGCGCGTGCCTGGCGTGACTTCCCCCAGCTCAGTCCACCCGGAACTGGTCAGAACCGGATGATTCGAGGTCGCCTCGGTCCACCTGCCGAGACGCGTGGTCAGTCGGTAGACCGGCTTGCGGCCGTTGCACTCGATCGCCGCGACCTTGGCCGGCCTCATCTTCAGGTCGGGTCCGAGCGAAGCAACCCAGACCTCCTCGCCCCGGCAATGCGCTTGAAACAGCTCCTCGACCTTACGGCGTGCCCCGCTCGCCGGATCGTAGACCAGACTTTGTGCGGATTGGCACTTTCCCATGGCCGGCCTTGCGGCAAAAATCACAAGGTTCCCCGGCTGGAAGCCGCCGGTAATCGAGTCGACGTCGCGGAAGCCCGAGGGGGTGCCGGTCAGCTCGGTCTCGCCGGTCGAGAGCTTCTCGAGGCGGTCGACCTCGTCGTGGAGGATCTCGGAGAGCAGTTTGAAGTCGCTCGCCTGCTCTTTGTGGGCGACGTCGAAGAGCAGCTTCTCGGCCCGCTCGGAGAGCTCGCGCGGCTCGCCGTCGCGCTCGTGCACCCAGCCCTGGATCTCCTGGCCGGCGCCGAGCAGGCGGCGCAGCAGCGAGTTCTGCTGGACGATCTCGGCGTAGTGCTTGGCGTTGCCAGCCGCCGGCACCTTCGCCGCCAGCTCGGAGACGTAGTGCTTGCCGCCCGCCTCCTCGATCTGGTTGCGCTGGGTCAGCGCCTCGCTGACGCTGAGCTCGTCGACCGGCTTGGAGGCGGCGTAGAGGTCGTGGACGGCGGTGAAGATCGTCGCGTGCTTTTCGAGGTAGAAGTCGCCCGCGTTCAGCTTCACCTCGTCGATCACGCGGGTCAGCGTCTGCTCGGCGACGAGCATCGCCCCGAGCACCGATTCCTCAGCCTCGATGTTCTGCGGCGGGACGTGGGCTGTCGGAGCGGATGCCATCGACCTAGTTAAGGACCCGCGGCGGCGGCAACCGCCCGGAATCCCAAGAAAATCAGACAGCTCTGTGCCGTCTCGGTGCCGTCTCTGCAAATTAAGAGGAAAGCCAATGAGAAGTGCGCCCGTGCGCGTCTTTGGCATCCGTGTTCATCGATACAGCAGGTTATACTGCAACGATATAGCAGGGTAAGATAGGGCGAAATGGAAGGGTAAGATCGATGGGGTACACGCGCCGGGTCCTAGATCAAGAGCTCGACGAGATCATGGGCTCCCTGCCAGCGCTTGCGATCGAGGGTGCCAAGGGAGTCGGCAAGACCGAGACGGCCACTCGCCGGGCCGGGACGATCCATCCCCTCGACGATCCCGGGCTGCTCAGCGTCGCCGAGGCGGATCCGAGGCGGCTGCTCGACGGCAAGCCGCCGGTTCTGATCGATGAGTGGCAGCGACTGCCGGAGACCTGGGACCTGGTGCGCCGCGCCGTCGATGCAGGGGCGGCGCCCGAAAGCTTCCTGCTCACCGGCTCGGCCTCACCCGACGGCAGCGGTCGTCACTCCGGCGCCGGGCGCATCCCCACGATCCGGATGCGACCCATGACCCTGCACGAGCGGCTCGGCAACAAGGCCGCCGTCAGCCTGGCCGAGCTGCTCCGCGGCAGGCCTTCGAGCCTCGAGGGCGAGACCGCGGTCGGACTCGAGGACTACGTCGACGAGATCCTTGCGTCCGGCTTCCCCGGCCTGCGCGGCATCCCGGAGCGGGCCTTGCGCCTGCAGCTGGACGGCTACATCGAGCGAGTCGTCGATCGCGATTTCGCCGAGCTGGGCCACACCGTCCGCAATCCGGCAGGCCTGCGGCGGTGGATGGCCGCCTACGCCGCGGCGAGCGCGACGACGACTTCGCTCGAGAAGATCCGGGCGGCGGCCGCTGGCCATGCGGACGAGAAGCTCTCAAAGGACGCCGCGCTCCCATACCGACTCGTCCTCGAACGTCTCCGGCTCCTGGATCCGGTTCCCGCTTGGCAGCCGACCAGGCGTCACCTGTCTCGCTTGGCAGCGGCCCCCAAGCACCATCTGGCCGATCCGGCGCTCGCCGCCCGTCTGCTGGGCGCAACCGCGGATGGGCTGCTCGAAAACGCGTCGCTGGGGCCGCCGGTCCCTCGCGACGGCACTCTCCTGGGCGCGCTCTTCGAGTCACTGGTGACCCTTTGCGTGCGGGTTTATGCGCAGCGCGCCGAGGCGAAGACCGGACACCTGCGGACCTTCCGCGGCGATCGCGAGGTCGACCTCATCGTCGAGGCGCCCGATAAGCGGGTCGTCGCAATCGAGGTGAAGCTGAAGCGAACAGTCGACGACGACGACGTCCGCAATCTACGTTGGCTCCAATCGAAGATCGGCGACGAGCTGATCGATGCCCTCGTCATCACCACCGGCCAGAGCGCCTACCGGCGGCCAGACAGGATCGGGGTGGTGCCGGCGGCCCTGCTTGGTCCCTGAACATCACCCCGGACCACGCAGCTCCTCCAGCATCGCGGCGATCTCCCACGCCTCCTCGACGTAAGCCGGGTCCTCCATCAACTCCCTTGCCTCGGCGGCTAGGCCCTGCCTGCGTCGCTCGCGAAGCGCCGTCTCCTCTATCGCCTGCCGCGCCGCCTCCGCCTTGCTGATCCCGCGTTGCCGGGCAAGCTCCTCCAGCGCCCGTGTATCCCCTCGCCCGCCGGCGATGCCTGCGAAGTCCTTGGGCCAGGGCAATCGTCGCTACCGCGGGGGCACGTCGTCTTTGATCGGCGGCCACCAACGCCTAGGAAGCAGGTAGCGCAGGGAGAACGGAGGGAAGTCGGTAAGCATCTCGATCTGCATCTCCTTCGGCTTCCCCGATGTTGGCTTCTGGGGGGCTGCCTCGGAATTTGAGCGGAAATCTTTTGTCATCATCGAAATTCTAGGTTATCGGCGTGGTGGCGAGTATCCAGGAGAGGATCTCGATTGCCAGCAGAGCGCCGGCTGCCTCAAAGAGGAAAGCTAGCCGTGCCAGGTCTTGTCGATTTGCCGCATAGCTCCGCTGCATCCGCAGTGTCAAGGCGCGATGCAAATCGACAACGGCCCTGGACTCGCGTCCCTCAATGCAATCCCTGATGATCTGCAACGAGTCCGGCCCAAACTCCCGGGGACGAGACCAGAGTATCCCGAGGGAAAGCATCGCCGTGGAGAACAACGAGGCGAGCGCAACCCACGACGCGAACCCGAGAGAGTTGCGAGCGAGAGCCTGCGACCCGAGAACTGATGTCGTAATCGCGGCAGCTGAGAGCAACAGCCCGGCACGAGTTCTGAAACCGTCGACGAGCGTCAGTTGCTCCGACAGCGCTCTGGTCGCCTCCTCGTACGCAACCTCGTAGAGAGCCGCTTCGGTCTCGCCGTCCGATGTCGTGCCGATTGCCATCCCCAGCGAGCCTGAAGGACCCAAACGCGCGTGTGGTGCGCAGAAAGACAAGGAATTGAAGATTCTTCGGGCCGAAACGCCGGCGGCGTCGATCGCTAGCCTGTCGGAAGATTTGTGAAGTTTCCTATGGAGAACTCGAGCGCTAGAGCAGACGATCCCGTTCGTGGGCGGCAATTCGCGCAGGGGCGACGTTCAGCGTGCGCTCGGAAAGAACCTCAGGCTGGCGCGTGAGCGCGAAGGCCTGACCCAAGAGGCCGTGGCCGAACGCAGCGGCGTCCACCCGACCGAGGTGTCGCGGATCGAGTCCGGCAAGCGCGACCCCCGCATCGCCACCGTCGAGGCGGTCGGCGTCTCGGTCAGCGATTTGCTCGTGCGCTGAGCGAGACTCGCCCGGCGCCTTCGCAGCAGCAACTCCCCGGCATGTTCTTCGGACGAAAACTTGAAACCACCACTTGGGTTCTATGGGCGCAATCCGATACGCTGATGAAGCAGCTTCACCCCACGTGGGCTGCGTGAAAGGGGAACCCGTCGATGTTTCGCAAGCTCGCAGAGGCCGTCCGCAAGGCCGCTGGTCGTGGCACTCGTGGCCGCGTGCATTGGGATGGCGAAAACCAAGCACTCCACGCTGAGATCGAGTTCAAGATCGAAGTCATGGAGGACGAGTTGGACGGCGGCTATGTCGTGCGATGCCTCAATCTGCCTGGCTGTATGAGTCAGGGCGAAACGGTTAAGGAGGCGTTCGACAACATTGGTGAGGCTATTGGCGGGGTTATGGCCGCTCGCTTCGAGCGCAATCTTCGGGAGCAAGAGTCGCAGCTCGCCCAGGGTGCGCCCCATCCATACGCCCTCACGGTGCCGGTGAGCATCCCCGGCGTCCATCGCGATCAAGTCCCCGTCTAGCCAGCTCGGGCACCACTGAAGGCAGGCCAAGCAGTGCCAGGATTGCGCGATCTCCCCGAGGCAAAGGGGGATCGGCATGTCAAGACTTTTGCGCGCTTCGGCTGGACCCACTGCCGCAGTAACGGCAGTCACAAGATTCTGGAGAAGCCTGGTGTAGAGGCCATCCTGTCGATCCCCTGCGGGGGAAAGAACGTGAAGCGAGCGCTGCTCTATGCGCAGATCAAACTAGCCGGGCTCACCATTGAGAAATACCTTGACGCGTTCAAGTAGCGGCGCACTCCTGCGGGGGTTTCCGGCGGGGTAGTTGTTTTGAAAGACTGAGCGAATTTTTTTGTCGTCATCGGGCGAGCTCGTGCCCTGCTGACGACCAGGCCGGTCCCCGGTCCAATGAGCAGCCGGAGACCGGCCCTCTGTCGACGCCTGGTGCTGCCCGGGGATCTGCCGGATTGGGAAGCAGCGCAATGTTTCGGCGGCCTCCGCAGTAAGCCTGAGTTGCTGAAGCCGGAAGTCAGGCATCACCTCCCGCCTACCTACTTCGTCTTAAAGACCAGCAGGAGCGGCACTGTCTGCTGGGCGGACTTAAGCGTCATCCCGACACACCTTCCTTTCGCTCGTCTGAGCCCGGCAGCCGCCGGACGAGATGCGGCGGAACGTTTTGGCAGTTAGGCCCGCAGCCCAGTTGATCCCGAGCTGCTCCGGCCAAAATCAGGGCGTCTCTCACGCCTGCCTAACGGCTATTCGCTCTGTTCGTAGTAGTGCTGGTAAGTGGTCGCCGCGCCTGGTTTGCCGATCGGGTCGAAGGGGCCCTGCTGGCCGCAGCCGGGAGCGGGGATCGAGGCCGAGTCGGTCTGTTCGGCGAAGGCGTATTTCTGCAGATATTCGAAGAGTTTGAGTGCGAGTTTCCTGGACGAGGGCGATTCGTGCTCTGCTTTGGTTTCGACCCGTTCGTAGAAGGCCGGGTTGTTGGGCGTTTCGGGGTCGAGGGTCGCGGTCACGCCCGAGGTGCAGCCGCGGTCGTCGAAGACGGGGAGACCGGAGGCGAGCTGCTTGGCGTAGAGCGGCTGTGCGTAGGCGTTGGTGCGGTTAGTCGTCGTGCGGCTGGGGAAGGTGGCCAGCGACTCGGGGCTGAATGGGCCCAGGGCGCGCAGGAAGTGGAACTTTTCGCCCCGCTGGTTTTCCACCACGGCCGCGTTCGCCACCGATGCGACGTTCGCCATCGCGGCGGTGAGCTCATGCTTGTAGAGGCCGATGCCGGCGATCAGGGGGTTGAGGTTGCGGGCGAAGGGGTCGACGGCGCGCAGCAGGGGCGGGAACTGGTCGCGGAAGAGCTTGCGCAGGGCGGGGAAGGCCTTCGGGGCGCGGGCGATGACCGGCTTCAGCCCTTCGAAGAAGCCCTTCGCTTCGGGAGCGAGCTTGGAGAGGCTGATGAGGGTCGGCGAGAGCTGTTCGGCGACGGGGACGAGCTGGCGCATCACCGGGTCGGCCTCGATGGCGAAGGACTTGAGCCGCTCGAGCGTGAGGCGGGACTCGTCCTGGAAGGTGGGGAAGGCGCGGAAGGTGGCTTCGATGTCGCCGGCGCGGGCGGCGGTGGTGGAGAAGACGGTGTTGGAGCTGCGGATCAGATTCGCCAGCTCCCCCTGGCGGCCGCGCAGGGCGCTGAGCGCGGTGGCGCCGTTGCGGAAGACCTGCTTGACGGCGAGGCGCTGGCTGTCGAGGACGCGGAAGAGACGGTCGAACTGGATGAAGACCGGTTCGAGCTGGGCGAAGCCGTAGGAGAGGTTGGCGCCCTGACCGGCGATCGAGGCGGCGGCTTCCTGCTGCCAGGTCTGGAAGGCGGCGCGGGTTTCGGGGTTGAAGGTGCGGAAGATCTCATCGAGCTGGACCGATTCGGCGATCTGCGCCGGCGGCAGGGTGCCGCCGTCGGCGAGTTTGGGGCCGTCACGCTCACCGGGGGTGAGTTCGATGTAGGTCTCGCCGAGCAGCGTCTTGGTGCGCAGGATGGCGCGGGTGTCGCGCGGGAGCGGCGCGTACTTGTCTTCGATGTCGACCTTGGCGAGGGCCTGTTCGCCGCTTTCGGCGAGGACGATGTCCTGCACCTTGCCGACCGAGACGCCGGAGATGCGGACGTCTGACTGCTGGGCGAGCTGGGTCGCCTCGTTGAAGGGGATCTCGATCTCGTAGGGCTTGGCCTTGAAGGGGGTGGGGCCGCCGAAGGTGATCCAGAGGAAGAGCAGGATGCCGAAGCAGGACAGGGCGAAGCCGGCGATGACGAGGAGCTGGGTTGTGCTGGGTGCCTTCTTGCTCATTCTGCCGTTTCGGGTCCGCAGCCAGTGGTGCCTGGCAGCGCTTCGGGGCCGGGTTCGACAATCGGGAGTTCTGTCTTTTCGGGAATGTGCGCCCCTTCGAGGAGCGCCTGCAGAAACGGTTTGCCCGTGCGAACGAGTGCGAAGCCGAGTTCTGCGCCGTTGCAAGAGATCATGATCAGGCCGCGCTGGATCGGGCCGGCGGGGTCGTCGAGGTTGAAGGTGGCGTTGAAGTTGTGGTTGAGCCAGGGCAGGTAGAAGAGGTAGCTCTGCTTGGAGCCCTTCGGCTTGTAGGCGAGCATGTTGAGGAAGCTGTTGAAGGAGTCGAGCGATTCGCCGAAGCCGCGCACGGTCTTGCCGAAGTCGGCCGAGCCTTCCTCGGCGTGGGTGAGGACGGGGCGGACTTCGCGGGTGAAGGGGCGGAGCTGGTCGCGGATCGGGGCCAGCGTCTGTTCGAAGAAGCGGGCGTTCGCTTTCAGCGCGGGGGTCAACGCCTGGGCCTGGGGGATGAGGCCGTTCAGCGCCGGATAGGCGACCTTGGAGAACTCGTTGGAGCTGGCGAAGGCGTCGCGGGCCGCGGAGAGCGCCGAGGGGAACTCGACCAGCGTCTGCTGGATCGACTGCTGCTGGTTGGCGAAGTTGCCGAGGGCCGCCTTGGAGGAGGTGACGAAGCGTTCGATCTGGCTGTCGTGACGGCCAAGTTCGACCGCGAGCAGGCTGAAGTCGTGGATCGAGCGGGCGACCGCCTGGCGGCGGCGGGCGACGGCGCGGTTGAGGTCGGCGACGTAGTGGGCGAAGGGCTGCAGGCGCCGCAGCGCGCCGGAGAGCTGGCGGCCGCGGCCGCCGATGCCCTGGGCGCCGCCGGCGACGAGCAGCTGGATGTACTGGCGGGTGTCGGCGTCGAGGATCGCTAGGAAGGCGTCGAGGTTGACGTTCGGCTCGGTCCGGGAGAGGGGGAAGTTGTGGCCGTCTTCGATGTGGCCGCTGGCGCTGCCGGGGTCGACCTCGACGACCATGTCGTTGAGGTTGGTTTTCGGCCGCAGCAGCAGGGTCGCGTCGGGGTGGATCAATTCCAGGTACTTGGGCTCGATGTCCATGCCGACGACGGCGTGGCCGTCTTCGAGGTCGACCGAGGTGACCTTGCCGATCTGGATGCCGGCGACGTCGACCGCCTGGCCCTGGCCCGGGGTGACCGCCTGGGCGGTGGTGAAGTCGCCGGTGATGTGGGCGAACTCTTCGCCGACGAAGGGCACCCAGGAGGGCAGCGAGGCTTTCTGCTGGGTGAAGATCCAGAGCGTCATCACGACGCCGATCGCGGCGAGGACGGCGATCGCGATCGTGTCCTTGCTGCGCCCGCGGGACTGGCGCGAGAGGGAGGCGCGGAAGCGGGACCAGCGGCTCATGGCGAGATCACTTCCGGCATTGCCGCGCCGACCTGTCCGAGGCCGGAGTTGATGTCGGGCACGGGGTTGGAGTCGCAGCGGACTTCGGGCTTCTTCGGCGGTTTGCCGCCGAGCTGGGGCTGGGTGCCGAGCGGTGGGGCGGCGGTGTGGGCAAAGACTCGCCTGTCGGTGACCAGGTTCCCTTCCGGGTTCGCCGCTTCGACGAGGAAGTCGCCGCCGCCCGGCTGGAGGCGGGCGAAGGGGCCGTTGCCGTCGAAGTTCGAGCCCCAGCCGGCGAAGTCGGAGAGCGTGTAGAGGAACTCGCGGTAGTTGGGCTGGCCGGTGGAGAACTGGTCTTCGATCACCTGGTTGCCGGTCGGCACCATCACCCTGGTCGTGCAGAGGCTGAGCCGGTTGAGCTGCGGCAGCGCCAGCGCCTTGCCGTACTGGGCGGCTTCGGCGAAGCCGGGCGTCGCCTCACGCAGCAGCTTGGCGACGCCGCCGCCCTCCCTGCCGGAGAGCAATGGCTTGGCCTGCTTGATCCAGGGCTTGCCGGCGGCGATCCAGGCGGGCAGCTGTTCGACCGCGGGCGTCATCTCGATCGCCCAGGCGCGCAGCGGCGGCAGCGTGCGGTTGAGGTTGACCAGCGAGCTGTGCGCTTCCTGCAGGGCGGGCGCCAGGTTGCGAACGGTCGCCGAGAGGTTGGAGGACTGGGCGGCGAGGGCGCCGGTGAAGACGTCGAAGTTGACGATCAGGCCCTTGAGGTCCTCCTCGTGTCGGCCGAGGGCGCCGAAGGCGCGGCCGGCGCCGGCGACGAGGCGGGAGAGGTCGTGCGGTGAGGTGCCGAGCAGCGCGTCGGTCACCTCGGCGCCGTAGCGGCCGGCGTCGCCGCCGTAGCGGAAGGCGCCGTTGAGGCCCTCGCCGCCCGTCTTGCCCTTCACCTCGGGCAGCTGGGTTCGGTCTTCGGCCGCGTTCGGCTCGTGGGTGAGCGCCGTGCCGTAGCCCTCGAGCAGGCGGCTGAGGTCGGCGCGGACCGGCGCCTGCAATGCGGTCAGCACTTCGTCGATCTGCACCCAGGTCGAGGTGTGGCTGACCGGGATCGTCGCGCCGCTGTCGAGCTCGGGAGCGCTGGGGCTGCCGGGCGAGAGGTCGACGAAGAAGTTGCCCTCGAGGAAGATGCGGGGCCGGATCGCGGCGAAGGCGTCGTCGTGGACCGGACGGCCCTTGCCTTCGACGGTGAAGGTGACCTCGGTCGCGTCTCCGTCGCGCTGCACGCCGATCACCCGGCCGACGTCGACGCCGGCGATCCGCACCGGCGAGTTGGCCGAGATGTTGACCCCGTTGGAGAAGGTCGCCTTCAGCTCGTAGCCGTAGCTGGTGAAGGGAACGTGGCCGGTGAAGGCGAGGTAGGGGCCGACGGTGAAGACGAGCAGGAAGATGACGGCGATCGTCGCGTTGCTCGGCCGCCAGCGGAAGCGGCCGCCCTTGGCGGCGGCCGCCCTCGTGTCTCGCTCCGGCAGGCGTCCCATCTATTCGCCTTCCCTCTTCTGCCTATTGGTCTGGCCGGAGGTTTTGGTGCCGTCCTTGCGCGGCGTGTTGCCGGCCCGCGTCACGCCGATTTCGTAGCGCTCGTTGCCCGCCTCGCACTCCTTCGGCTGCCCGGGGGCGGCGGTGTTCGGGTAGGGGTTGGAGTGCAGGTGGTTGGCCTTGCCTTCACCGTTGAAGAGATATTTACGTTCGTCCTTCGGTTCTTCGCTGTCGGCAGGGGCCGAGGCGGGCATCCCCTCCGAGTTGGGGCCGTTGGGCGCCTCGAAGGAGATCGCGTTGAGCCAGTTGCCGAGCGGGTTGCCCTGTTCCGAGGAGAGCGCGAGGTTGCGGAAGGCGATCGTCAGGTAATTGCAGGTCGACTGCGCCGGCCCGATGAACTTGATCGCCGGCTGCAGCAGGTCGTTGGTTTCGATCAGCAGGTCGAGGCCGTTGAAGACGCCGGGCGCTTCCTGGAAGGCGAGCAGCGCTTCCGCGGTCGGCGGCAGCTGCGCGTTCAGCTTCGGCGTTTCGTTGAGCACGGGGGTGCCGACCCGCAGCGCCGCCGCGATCGTCGGCGAGGTCTCGGCGAGGGCGCGGGCGCCCGGCTGCAGCGCGGCGAAGAAGCGTTCGGAGTCGTGCAGGAAGGGGCGCAGCGCCGGCAGGTCTTCGGTCGCGGTGTCGAGCGTTTCCGGCCCCTTGGAGATCGTTTCCTGAATGTAGGGGCGGGAGACGGCGGCGAAGGCGGCGAAGGTGCGGTCGAGGCCGGCGAACATGCTCGCCTGCTCCGCGGCGACCGGCGCGACGGTCGCCGAGAGCGCCTCCAGGGCGCGCCAGAAGCGGCCGAAGCCGGTGCTCGGCGCGACCAGGTTGGCGAGCGCCGGTTGGCCCTTCCGCAGGACGCTGGGCAGGACGGCGAAGAAGTTGTTCAGCTGCGGCCCGCGGCCGGCGAAGGCGTTGCCGAAGCCGGCCAGGTTGCGCTGGATCGCGGTCCGCGTCTTCGCGTCGAACATGTCGAAGAACTGGTCGATGTCGACCGGTTCGGGCCGCGCCGAGCGCACCGGGATCGTTTCGCCGGCCTTGAAGCCGCGCGTGGAGCTGCCGGGAATCACCTGCAGGTACTTGAGCCCGAGCGGCGACTTGGGCCGGATGATCATCGTCGAGTCGACCGGCAGCGGCTCGACGCTCTTGTCGAGGCTGAGGCTGAGGTCGGCGACGAAGGTGCCGCTGTTGGGCGGGTCTTCGGCGGGCACGACCGACTTGACGACGCCGACGCGGGCGCCGCCGATCCGCACCTCGTTGCCCTTGACCAGCGCGTTGGCGTTGGGGACCAGCGCGTGCAGGTTGTAGGTGGAGACGAAGGGCAGGCCGTTGTTGGCGTTGTAGGCGAGGAAGACGGCGACGATCACGACCAGCACGGTCACCGCGCCGACGATCGTCGGGCTGCTCGCCACCCCCTGGATGCCGCCGCGGTTCCTCATTTGCCCACGCTCCGGCTCTGGCCCAGCTGCGGGGCCGCCTGCGAGAGGGGGGCGAGCTGGGGAAGGGACGAGCTCAGCGCCGCGGTGCCGCCGCTTTCGCCTTCCTGCCTCGCTTCTTCTTCTTCGAGCAGCCGAATCAGGGCAGCCTCGTCGAAGGAGGAGCCTTCAGCGGCGAACTGGCCGGTGAACTTCGCCGAGCAGCCGCTCCCCGATTCCCTGATTTCGTATTCGAGGCAGTTGGTGAGCGTCACCAGGCTGCGCGAGAAGTGGCCGTATTCGTCGAAGCCGTTGGTCGTCGCGGCGCCGTTGTAGATCAGGTCGACGAGGTATTTCCAGCCCTTCGATTCGCGGACGGCGCCGAGGAAGCGGGCCAGCTTCGTCGTCGGGCTGGCGCCCGACTCGGCGAGGTCGCGGGTCTTCTTCACGATCGGGTCGGCTTCGACCAGGATCGGGCCGGCTTCTTCGCCGGTCGCCGCCAGCGACTTGAGCGCCACGGTCGAAGCGCCCGAGAAGGGGGCCAGGTCCCGCGTCGCTTCGGTCAGCGAAGGCGCGGCCTTGCCGAGGTCGGCGAAGGTCGGCGTCGCCGCTTCGGAGAAGCCCTGCAGGCTGCGCATCGTGCTGCGGAACTCGCGCAGGAATGCGGGGAACTTCTGCAGCGAGGCTTCGAGGTCGGCGCCGCGTTCGGAGCTGGCCTCGGCGGCCGCCCCGGCGTTGGCGAAGAAGCCGGCGACGTGGGCGCGTTCGCGCGATAGCGGCTCGAGGACCTGCTCGGAGTCGACGGCGAGCTTGGTCAGCTGGTTGCGCTGGCGGTCGAGGATGCCGATCAGCCGGTCGACGTCGCGCAGGACCGGATTGGCGCGCTTCACCGCCGCCTCGATATCGGCGCCGCGGCCGGCGAGGCCGGCGCCGAGTTCGTTGAGGATGAGACGGAAGCGCTGCGCGTAGGGCAGTTTCTGGATGTCGTTGATCAGGTCGGGGTCGACGCTGGTGCTGTTGTTCTCCAGCGGCAGCAGGTACTGGCCGGCGCCGGGCTCGCCCGACGGGACTTTCTGCAGTTCCGGCGCCGGCTGCGAGCCGGGGGCGCGGGGCAGGGTCGGCGTGCAGTCGACGAACTTCTCGCCGATCAGCGACTGCGGACGGATCAGACAGGAGGCGTCGCTGCGGAAGTCCTGGAAGGCGGGGTCGGTGATCTTCATCACGATCACCGCCTTGCCCGGAGCTTCGGTCAGCTCGCCGTCTTCGGAGCTGGCGACTTCGCCGGGCAGGGTCACTCCAACCGACTCGATTTCGCCGACGTTGGCGCCGGCGACGCGCACCTGCTCGCCTTTGACCATGAAGCCGCCGTTGTCGAAGACTGCGCGCACGACGTAGCCGCCGTTGTCGCTGCCGCCGCCGGAGACGAGGAGAACGACGGCGGCGATCGCTGCCGCGGCGATCAAGCCGATGAGGAGCGGTCGGCGTCTCATGGGCTCGGCGAGTCCCCCGGGTTGCAGTCGGAGCTGGTGACGCTGGCGCCGGGCCAGGCCGGTTCGATGAAGGGGCTGGAGCCGTCGGCGGCGTCCTGGCTGCCGCCGCCCGGGCAGGGCAGGCGGACCGGGGCCGAGGGGCCGAAGACGTCGTACTGTTCGGACGGCGTTATCGGTTCCAGGACTTTGGTGATTTCGTCGTAGTCGAAGATGTTGAGGTCGCTGAAGTTGACCCGCACGTAGTGGCCGTTGGCGTCGTAGGGGGCGGCGATCCGGCCCAGGGCGGCGAAGCCGTTGAGCAGATCGGGCGCGTAGGCGCGGAAGAATTCGAGGTTGGGCTGGAAGGCGGCGATCGCGTCTTCGGCGTGGGGGAAGGTCTTGGCGGCGCGCTGCTGCACCGCGGGCAGGGCGGCGAGCAGTTCGCCGGCGTCGTTGGCGTAGCCCTTGCGGCGCACGGTCAGGCGCAGGTTCTTGAAGACCGGGACGGCGCGCTGGATAACCGGGCGCAGTTCGGAGAGGAAGGGCGCGAGGCCCTTGGTCGACTCGCCGGAGGCTTCGATCAGCGGTTCGAGGTCGTCGAGGGCGGCGCGCAGGTTGACGAAGGTCGTGTTGGCCTGGCGGAAGGTCGGCGCCAGCAGCTGCAGGCTGCGACCGAGGGCGGCGTTCTCGGAGGCGATCGCGCCGAAGGCGGTGCTGGCGTTGGCGATCGCGCTTGAGAGCTGCGGAGCGCGTTCGGAGACCGCCGTGCTGAGACGGCTGGAAGCAACGAGGAAACGGGAGAAAAGCCGTTCGTCGGCGTTCAGCTCGTGGACGAAGGCGCCGGCGCGGTTGAGGCCGACGCCGAAGTATTTGAAGGCGCGGTTGGCGCTGCCGTCGACGCCGCGGCCGGCGTAGACCTGCGCGTTGCCCTTGATGAAGTTGCCGAGAGCGCGGCGGACCGGCGGCGGGAAGGTGTTGAAGAACTGGTCGATGTCGACCGGGGTCGTGGTCGAGGCGAGGCCGAGCGTGGCGTCTTCCTTCAGCGGCGGGTTGCTGTTCGGGCCGGGGCTGATCGAGACGTAGTGGTTGGCGACGCCGGAGAGCGAGGTGGCGCGGATCGTCGCCGTCGTCCCCTCGTGCAGCTCCTGTTCGACGCTGACCACGACCTTGGCGAGGTTGTCGTCGGTCAGTTCGATGGCTTCGACCGAGCCGACCGGCTGACCGCCGATCAGCACCTCGTTGTCGGGGACGAGCTGGCTCGCGTTCTGGAAGAGGAGGTTGTACTTGTGGTCGCCGTTGCCGCCGAAGATGACGTAGCCGAGCGCGATGACTATGGCGGCGAGGGCCGCGATTGCCGCGATTCGGGCGGGAGCGACCCTCCGGCTTTGCGCCGGGCCCCTGTCCTCGCCTGAAGGATTGGCAGCCACGGATCGTCGCTCGCGGTTCCCCGGCCTCCGAATCCGGCGGAACGGCAGCCAGATCGTATCCGAGCGATCAGCCGCCACAGGCGTGCCCAGGCGTGCCTTAACTCGAAATCAACGCGCTACTCTGGGCTTGCGGGGTGGTTAGGGATAAGGGAGGTGCGAGGCCAACAGAGGAACAAGGAGCTGAGCCAATGCGCAAACGTCTGACCCTCGTCGTTGCAATGGCGGTGAGCGTAGCCACGGCAGTCGCCGGCTATTCGTTCGCTGCCTCGTCGCCGATCCTCACGGGCGCCGACGGCAACACGCAGAGCATGGCGGTCAACATCACCCCGAACAAGCGCTCGAAGACCAGGGCGCAACCCGTAAAGCTGGAAGTGAAGACGGCGACGACGTCGGTGACCGATCCGAACGGAACGCCGTCCCCGGCGACGCGGGCGATCGTCGACTTCCCCAAGGGGCTCTCGATCTTCACCAAGGGCTACCCGCGGTGCAACCCGGGCAAGCTGGCGAACACGTCGACCGAAGCGGCGCTGGAAGCCTGCAAACGGGCGAAGATCGGCGCCGGGACGGGAACGGCCGACCTCGTCGTCGGCAGCAAAGTCTTCCCGGTGACGACGGCGATCACCGCCTTCAACGGCACGCCGCAGGGTGGCAAGCCCGTCGTGCTGCTGCACAACTACAGCCAGACGCCGATCCAGACCACGCTCATCCTGGTCGGGGTCGTGAAGAAGTACAACAAGCAGGGCTTCGGCGCCCGCCTCGACGTCAGCATCCCGCTGATCGCCGGCGGCCAGGGCGCGATCACCGGCTTCAAGGTGAAGATCGCGAAGACCTACAAGTACAAGGGCAAGAAGCGCGGCTACGTCAACGCCACCTGCCCGACCAAGAAGTGGAAGGCGCGCGGCGAGTTCGACTTCCTCGACGGCGAAGCGCTGACCCCCTATGTGCACGGAAGGTGCGCCCAGAAGAAGTAGGCGCGCAGCTCCCCGGTCGCCCCTCCACCTCTCGGTCGCAACGCTTTTTCGCTCCATTTCATTGAAAAAACGTTGCAACCGCGGGGGGAGGGAGGGTGAAGGCCGGGAGGGGGGCGCCTCAGACGTTGAGGCGGGGCAGGGCGCGCTGCAGCGGGCGCGGTAGCCACCAGACGCGCTCGCCGATGAGGAGCATCAGCGCCGGCAGGAGGACGATGCGGACGACGGTGGCGTCGAGCAGGACGGCGATGGTGAGGCCGACGCCGAGCTGGCTGACGGTGGCGATCGGCGCCCCGGCGAAGGCGATGAAGACGGCCATCATGATCGCGGCGGCGCCGGTGATCACGCGGGCGGTCTTCTCGAGCCCGAAGGCGATCGCCTTGGCGTTGTCGCCGTGCTCGTCGTAGTGCTCGCGCATGCGCACGAGGAGGAAGACCGCGTAGTCGATCGAGAGGCCGAAGACGACGCCGAAGATCATCGTCGCGCCGACCGCGTCGACGTAGTCGTGGCCGCCCAGGGGCCAGCCGTCGGGGACGTGGTTGAGGATCGTCAGCACGCCGAAGGCGACGCCGACCGTGGCCAGGTTGAGGCCGACGGCGATCGCCGCCAGCGGCAGGGCTCGGAGGACGAGGAGCAGGACGAGGAAGGTGGCGAGGGTGATCGCAGCGATCACGAGCGGGATCCGGTCCCTGGTCACGCGGCTGTAGGTGTTGAGCGTCGGCGGGCCGCCGGCGACGCCGGCCTCGACGCCGGGGATTTCCTGGCTTATCTTCTTCGCGTCTTCGTCGAGCTTCTTGTTGAGCGCGATCGACCCGTCGGAGTTGAACGGGTAGCGCGAGAAGATCAGCAGGTTCGCAGCCTGGCCCCCGTTTTCGATGTCGACCGCTTCGGAAGCGCGATCGCGGAGGCGGCCACGGGTGCCGTCGAGCGCCGAGAGGACGAAGTAGCCCGAGTCGAAGATCCCAGGCGAGGTGCGCCGCAGACGGTCGGCCTGGCGGTTGAGCCGGCGGCTCTGCGAGAGGACGCGCACGGTGGCGCGGCGCAGGCCGCTCTGCAGGGGCTGGGAGCGGGAGAATGCTTCGCCGAGCCCGCTCTGGAGTTCGGTTGTGCCGCCGACCAGCCGGTTGAGGCCGTCGGCGAGCTGGCCGGCGCCGGCGCCGAGTAGTTCGAGCTGGCCCGGCGCCTTCTGCGTTTCGCGGTTGAGGCGTGCCGCGCCGTGCGCGATTTCGTTGTTGGCTTTGCGCAGCGCGTACTCGCCTTCGAGGAGCTTCTTCGAAGCCGCTAGAGCACGCGAGAGGTTCGGGACTTCGGTTTCGAGCACGAACTTGATTTGACGCGCGTCTTCGGTGTTCTGGTCCAGGCGATCGTCAAGCGCAGACAGTTCCCCGGGAAGATCGCTCGCCGTAGTGGCGGCCTGGCGCACAGCGTCCAGCGCCGGTCCGTAGTTGGGGTCAGTTTTGCCGACCGTCATGCCCTCGAGCTGAGCTTCGGCAGTGGAAAGCTGTTCGGTAACCGCCTGCGCTTCGGCCTGGAGGCGCGGCACGGTCGACTCGGACTCTTCCTTCAGCGACTTCTCGAGCCGGCGACTCTTGGGAAGAGCGTTGTTCTGGAGATTCGCATGCACCGTTTCCAGAGCGAGCTTCATCTTCAAGGCGCCGGTGGCCGCCAGCGCCTGGGCGTTCGCCACCTTCTTCGTCCCCTTCGCCAGCTTTTCGATCGCGACGACCAGTTCCTGCGTCGCCCCGACCGCCTGGCCTAGGCCCTGGGCGATCGCGAAGGCGCCTTCTTCGGCGCCGCTCGAGCCCTCGGCGAGGAGCCCGGCTCCGTAGGTGGCCTTGACGATGCCGCTGCGCAGGCGGGCGACGCCGCGTGAAGCACGGCCGAGGTTGCGACCGAGGCGGGCGAAGTTGGCCAGCGCCCCGACGTTTTCGTTCGAGCTGAGGGCATTGGAGAGGCCCTTGCGCAGCGGTTCGACGGCGCGGGTCACCTGGGTTGGGCCGATCACGCTTTCGACGCCCTCCGTCGCCGCGATCCGCCGCTGCCAGCGGCCGAGGGCCGCGAGGCGGGCGGGTTCTGTTATCGGCCCCTGCCTCGTCGCGGCGACGAGGACGAACGGGGCTTCGAAGCCGCCGCCGAAGGAGCGCTGGATCAGTTCGGCGTCCTGGCGGGCGGGGTTGTCGTGGGGCAGCTCGCCGAGGCTGAAGGGACCGGTTTTGAGCGCGAGCGCGGGCGAGGCGAGGGCGAGGACGATCGCCCCGATCGCGGCGGCGACCGGGGCGGGGCGACGCAGGGCGGCGGTGACGACCGTCATCAGGCGCGAGCGCTCGCCGTCCGGTCGCGCTCCCACCAGCCAGCGGTCGATGTTGGGACCGACCAGGACGAGGATCGGCGGCCCTGCGACCGCGGCGACCGCCACCGTGAGGGTGACCACGAGGGCGAGCGTCGCCGCCAGCGAGGCGAGCAGGGGGCCGGGCACGACCAGCAGGGCGACCAGCATCGAGAGGACCAGGGTGCTGCCGGCGAAGATCGTCGTGCGGCCGGCGGTGCGGCGCGTCGCCCAGGCGGCGTCGAGCGGCGAGGAGCCGCTGGCCAGCTCTTCGCGGAAGCGCGAGACCATCAGCAGCGAGTAGTCGACGCCGAGGGCCAGGCCCATCATCGTGCAGACGGTCAGCGCCAGCGCGTCGACGCCGATCCAGTGGGTGAGGATCGAGAGCAGACCGCGCGAGGAGAGGACGGCGGCGGCGCCGAAGCCGAGTGGGATCGCCGCCGCGACCGGCGAGCGGAAGACGATCAGGAGGACGATCAGGAGGATCGGCAGGGCGATCAGCTCGCTGCGCTCGGCGGAGGAGATCGCTTCGTCCTGGATCGTGCGGGTGAGGGTCGCGAAGCTGCTCTGGGTCGCCTGCACGGGCGAGTGGACGACCGCGTCCAGGGTGCGTTCGAGCTGCGGCACCTTGTCCTTGACCGCCTCGTGGATGCCGACGTGGTAGTCGGCGATGATCAGCGCACGTTGCGGTCTCGGTCGCAGGCGTTCGACCCGGCCGCGGTCCCAGGGCGAGAGGGTCGTCACCTTCGGATCGCGGCGCAGGGCCCGGACGAGTTCCGGGCCCTGGCGGTCGAGCGCCGCTTCGGGGCCGCGGAGGAGGATCACGAAGGGCGCCGAGTCGCCGAAGCTTTCCTGGAGCAGGCTGTCGGCGCGCTGGGCGGCGGTGCCGGAGATCTCGAGCGAGCTCGGCTCGAGCCTGTTCTCGAGGCTGAAGCTGAAGGCGATCAGCACGGCGAGGAAGACGCCGACGGCCGCGAGGGTGCGGCGGGGGTGGCGCAGGGTCAGCGGCGCCCTCTCGCTCTCCTTGGCGCGAGCGTCGCTATCCCCCCTGCTCCTCCTCACAGGCACACCCTAAGTTTGGCGCGCGCGCCGACGGAGCGGGGCGAATCTCCTCGAAAACTCTGTTAAGAAACGATTGGGTTTTACGAGCCAAAGGTAGCGCTAGCCTGTTAAGGAGGGGGATGAAGCGGATTCTGGGAATCGGCGCGCTGGTGGCCTGCGCTCTGCTCGCGAGCGGCGCGCTGGCCGACACCTTCTGGTTCCAAGACATGGAAGTCTCCGCCGACGGAGGCTTCGCGCCGCGCAAGCTTCCGCGGCGCGCCTACGTGCCGATCAAATTCAAGGGGTACATCAAAGTCCGGTCGCTCAACGGCGGGGTGCCGGCGCCGCTGCGCCGGGCGGTGATCGACTTCGACCGCGACGGGCGCCTGGCGACGCGAGGCCTGCCGACCTGCGACCCGGCGCTGCTGCAGGAAGCGACGCCGTTCGAAGCCCGCGCCCGCTGCCGCGGCGCGATCGTCGGCACCGGCAAAATCGCCGCGCTGGTCACCTGGAAAGGCCAGCCGACTCCGGCCCGCTCGCTGCTGACGATCTTCAACGGCCCGCGCGAAGGCCGCCACCCGACCGCGATTCTTCACGCCCGCGTTACCGAACCGATCGTGCAGAACATCGTGATCACGGTGCCGATCAAACGCCGGGCGGGCGACTTTCGCTACCGGGCGACGATCGAACTGCCGCCGATCCTCGCCGGCAGCGGAGCCCTAACCCACCTCGATGTCGAAATCCGCAAGCGCTATCGCTTCGGCGGCAAGAGACGCAGCTACCTCTCCGCCCGCTGCAGCGACGGCATCATGCTCACCCACGGGCGCCTGACCTTCAGCGCCGAACCGTCGGACACGATCATCGACAGCAGCATCGAAAAGGCCTGCACACCTCGGTAGAGGGCTCGACCTTCCTATACTTGCGCGTCCCGGGCCGTTAGCTCAGCTGGTAGAGCAGGAGACTCTTAATCTCAAGGTCGCTGGTTCGAGCCCAGCACGGCCCATGAACCGCAGCGCTAGCCGCCGAGGCTGCTGCCGCCGAGTTCGCCGAAGGGGTTCTGCAGCGATTCCTTGCCCTGTTCGCCTTCGGTTTTGGCGAATTCCTTCTTCTGTTTCGCGAATTCTTTGCCGCGTTTGCGGAATTCGGCCATCTGTTTCTTGATTTCCTTGCGCTGGGATTTGCCGGTGGCGGCAGCTTCAGCCTGCTTGGCAGCTGCGTCGCCCGCAGCAAAGTCGCCCGTATAGAACTCGTAGATCGCCAGGGTCGTGAGCGTGTTCACGTTCGGCAGCCCCTTCGCGGCGACGGCCTGCGTTTCGGCGGCCTTCTTCACCCACTTCTGCGATTCGTTGAGTTCTCCCGCCGTTTCGGCGAGGCCGAAGTAGCCCCGTGCCATCAGCGTCGCGATCTGTGGATTGGGCGAATCCGTCTGCTTCAGGTACCGCTTCCAGGACTGCGCCGCCGCTTCCAGTTCGTTGTGGCCTTCGGGAAGGAGGACCGTTCCGCCGGTGGCGGGTTCGACTTCGCTGAAGGCGTTGGCGGCGGAGAGGTGCGAGCGGACCAGCGAGCCGAGCAGCGCAGCGTTTTCCGGTTCGCTCCGCAGCCTGGCTTCCTGCCGCTCGACCTGTTCCTGAACCACCTTGCCCGGATCCGTGGTGGAGGAGTTGCCGATTAGGTTGGCGGCGTTGAACGGGCCTACGACGAAGAAGAGGCTGGCGCCCATCAGCAGGGCGAGGATCGCGTAGACGACCCGGACGACGTGCTTCCGCCGTCCCCGGATGTCGAAGAGCATCCGCCGCTCACCGCCTTTTTGCGCCACCGATTACCGCTCCTGAGTCGAGGGTCTCGCCATTCCTCCCGCCGCCCCCGGCGAGCCGAAGGCGCGAGCGATCAAGATACTCAACTCGAACAGAACGAGGAGCGGCACCATCTCGATCAGCATCGAGATCGGGTCGACGCCGGGCAGAGCGGCGGCGACGATCGCGATCAGGAGATAGGCGTAGCGCCGGTTGGCGGCGAGCTGGTCGACGCTGACGATGCCAAGCCGGGTGACGGCGAGGATCGCCAACGGCAGCTCGAAGACGATGCCGCCGGCGAGCATCGTCGTCGAGAAGAAGCTGTAGTAGTCGCGAGCCCGCACCTGCACGTTGAACTGGCTGTCGTTGAAGCCGAGCAGGAAGTGGACGGCCGGCGGCATGACGACGTAGTAGGCGAAGACGACGCCGGCGAGGAAGAGCAGGGGGGCGAGGAGCAGGAGCGGCAGCGCGATGCGGCGCTCGCTCGGGCTGAAGGCCGGCAGGACGTAGGCGTAGAGCTGGTAGATGAGAACCGGCAGCGAGAGGATCAGCGCGCCGTAGACGGCGACGGTGAGGGTGATCGTGAAGGGCTCGGCGACGCCGAAGGTGACGAGCTTCTCGTGCGAGGAGGGCAGCGGGCCCGAGGCGATTTCGAGCAGCAGGTTGTTCTGCCAGAAGCAGAGCGCGAGCGCGACGGCGAAGGCGACGAGACAGACGACGATCCGCGTGCGCAGCTCGTCCAGATGCTCGACGACGGTGAGCCGGTCCTCGTGCGAGACGGGCCTCAGGCGGGCCATCGTCTCCCCTCAGCCGCGGTCGTGGACGACGCTCTCGCCTTCGGCGTCTTTCTCGGCGGGTGGCTTCGGGGCCTCGATCGCCTCGGTTGACTCGGAATCGTCGCTCTCACCGCTGAGCGAGCCGCGGAACTCACGGATGCCCTTGCCGAGCGATCGGCCCAACTCGGGCAGCCGCTTGGGGCCGAAGACGATGAGGGCGATGATCAGGACGATCGCCAGCTCCAGGGGTCCTACGTTTGGCACCACTCCATGGTACCGGTCGCAGGTATGCGCCGAACCTCCACGAAATGGGTATCTGAAATACCCGAAAGTTGGGCTTTTTCGGGGAATTCACGCAAAAGTGCGGATTGAATCGCAGTTTGATGGGTTCGATAAGACAGTGATGAGGCACGCGAGCACCAGCCAAGCCAAAGCGACCGGGCTTCACGTGTGCCCGCGCTGCGATTCCGGGCTGGTGCAGCCGACCTGCTGGGAGCAGGCCGCGGACAGGACGCACTGGCGACTCTGGCGGCGCTGCCCCGAGTGCGAGTGGCAGAGCGACGAGGTCCACGGCGAGGCCGAGATCGACGCCTTCGACGAGGAGCTCGACCTCGGCACCCAGGTGCTCGCCGGCGAGTTGAAGGAGATCGAGCACGAGAACATGCAGTTCCTCGTCGACACCTTCATCGCCGCCCTCGACGCCGACCTGATCGGCGCGGACGACTTCAGCTGACTCAGCTGTAGCGCTGGACGACGCCGTCGGCGACGAGATCGAGGAGGCGGCGCTGCTCTGGGTCGAAGGAGGCGGCGGCGAGACCCTGCTTGGCGGCCGCGACCATCGCGAGGGCGCGGGAGCGGACCTCGTCGAGGACGCCGGTGGCGGCGATCCGGTCGCACAGCGCCTCGGCGGCGGGCGGATCGAGGGCGCGCAGGTCGGCCGCGGCGATCGACGGGTCCTGATCCCGGGCGAGGATCAGCGGCAGGGTCACGGTCCCGTCGAGCAGATCCGTGCCACGCGCCTTGCCGGTGCGCTCGGCCGGGCCGGCGACGTCGAGGACGTCGTCGAGCAGCTGGAAGGCGAGGCCGATCTCGGCTCCGAACTCAGCCAGGGCCGGCTCGTCGCGACCCATCAGGCAGGCGCACTCGAAGAGCTTCGCCGTCTTCAGCCCGCAGCGGCGCAGGTAGCGCTCCTCGGAGATGGCCAGATCGAAGGCGTCGCGGCGCTGCGCCAGCTCACCCGCCGCGAGGGCGACCGAAGCGCCGGCCAGCAGCGCGACGGAGCGCGAGTCGCCGTGCTCGGCGAGCAGGGCGAAGGCGCGCGAGAAGAGCAGGTCGCCGACGCCGAGCGCGCGCTCGCGGCCGTCGGTCGCCGCGATCGTGGGGACTCCGCGGCGCAACGGCGCGTCGTCGAGGACGTCGTCGTGGACGAGGGTCGCCATGTGGACCAGCTCGATCGCGGCGGCGGCGCGCACCGCCTCCTCGCCCGCTCCGTCGCCGGCGCAGAGCAGGACGAGCAGCGGGCGCAGGCGCTTGCCGCCGGCGGCCAGCGTCGCCCCGGCGCCCTCGCCGAGGGTCTCGCCGTGCCCGCGGCTCTGCTCGCGCAGCAGATCCTCGACCCTGCCGAGGCTGAGCGGCAGCCAGCGGCTCGACGCGTCGAGGACCGCCGTCACCGGCGGCGGGACGGCGCTGCGTCGGCTCACCGTCGCTCGCCGCTGTGGATCGCGATGATCCCGCCGGCGAGGATCGTCCAGCGAATTCGCCCAAAGCCGGCGTCGTCCATCAGCTCGGCGAGGCGGCGCGGGCTCGGGAAGCTGCGCACCGATTCGGGCAGGTAGGTGTAGGCCTCCGAGTCCTCCGAGAGGGAGCCGAGCAGCGGCACGAGGCGGTCGAACCAGAGCGAGAAGAAGGTCGAGAGCGGCGGCCGGGTCGGCTGGGTGATCTCGAGGATGACGAGGCGGCCGCCGGGCCGCAGCACCCGGGCCATCTCATCCAGGCCGCGGCCGAGGTCGGCGAGGTTGCGGACGCCGAAGCCGACGGTGAGCGCGTCGAAGCGCGCCGCGTCGTAGGGCAGGGCGAGCGCGTCGGCCCACTCGAAGCGCACGCCCGCGGCGCTGCGCGCGGCCGCCTTCTCGCGGGCGAGGTCGAGCATCGGCTCGGAGAAGTCGCAGCCGACGACGCTGCCGCCAGGCGAGACGCGGGCCGCCAGCTCGAGGGCAAGGTCGCCCGTGCCGCAGCAGACGTCGAGGGCCGAGTCGCCGGGGCCGAGCTCAGCGCGGTCCGCCGCCCGCTCGCGCCAGCGGTGGTGAAGCCCCGCGGTCATCACCGAGTTGAGCGCGTCGTAGCGACTCGCGACGCGATCGAACATGCGGTTGACCTGTCCCGCGAACTGAGCGGAGTCGCGAGACGGCTTGGTGGTGCCGGCCATCAGGGCTCAGGCTAGCGCCCCGCTAGTCGAGCGAGGAGAGGAAGTCGGCAAGCTCGTTGAGCTTCTTCGGCGGCAGGTCCCGATACGAGGGCATGATGTCGGGCCCGATTTCCACCGAGCGGATGATCGCGGCCCGCGGCACCCGCGAGGCGATGTGGGTGAGTTCGGGGCCGATCGTGCCGCCGTTCTCGCCGATCTTGTGGCAGGCGAGGCAGCCCGAGCCGGCGACGACCTCCTTGCCGGCCTCGTAGCGCGGCGCGACCTTCATCTCGATCTCCGTCGGCGAGCCGCCGGTGGCGCCGAGGTAGGTGAGGTAGGCCATCGCGACGATCGTCAGGCAGCCGGCCGTGGTGGCGATCGGGCGGCGGATCGGGTTGCGCTCGGGGCCGCGGTCGTAGAAGGGCAGCAGGAGCAGCAGCACCATGCAGATCGTCGGGATGCCGATCGTCGCGATTGGGACCAGCTCGGGCGGCTTGATCACGCGCAGGAGCTCGAAGAGGAAGAAGAAGTACCACTCGGGACGCGGCACGTATGTGGTCGAGGTCGGGTCGGCCTTCGGTCCCTGCTCGGCGCCGAGCACGACCGACATCAGGATGATCACGCCGACGACGATCAGCATCATGATCGAGTCCTTGAGCACGGCGTAGGGGAAGAAGGGCTTGCCCTTCTTCTTCAGCAGCTCGTACTCCTCGAGGTATGCCTGCTTGTCGGCCGGTTTCATTCGCCCGCTCCGTTCGAGCCGGCGTCGAGCTGGGAGACCGGCGACGCGCCCTTGGGCTTCTCGGCTTTCAGCCACGGCGGCGCCGTGGTGCCGAGCTTGACGACGAGGTAGAGGTGGGCGCCGATCAGGGCGATGATCGCGCCGGGGACGAGCAGCATGTGGATCGCGTAGAAGCGCGAGAGCGTCGTCGCCCCCAGCTCAGGGCCGGCGCGCAGGAAGTCGCTCAGGTAGGGGCCGAGGACGGGCCCGGTGCCGTTGATGTTGATGCCGACGACCGAGGCCCAGAAGGAGCGCTGGTCGAAGGGCAGCAGGTAGCCCGTGAAGGCCATCGTCATCGTCAGGATCAGCAGCACGACGCCGATCACCCAGTTGAGCTCGCGCGGGTACTTGTAGGCGCCGAAGAAGAAGGTCCTCCCCATGTGGAGGAAGATCAGGATCACCATCAGGCTCGAGCCCCACTTGTGCATCCCGTGCACGAGCTGGCCGAGGAAGACGTCGTTGTTGATGTGGGCGATCGAGGCGTAGGCCTGGGTGGTCGAGGGCGTGTAGAACATCGCCAGGAACACTCCGGTGATCGCCTGCGCGATGAAGGCGATCATCGTCGCCGAGCCGAGCGTGTAGAACCAGTTGGTCCCCTTCGGGACCTTGCGGAAGAGCATCCCGGTGAGGAAGCCGGAGGCGGCGGTGCGCTGGTCGACCCAGGCCAGCACGTCGACCGGCGCTTCGACGGCGCGGTCGGCGAGCTTCTTGGCGTCCGAGGGACGCTCGGGCGGCGAGGTCTTGAGGTCCGCCGGGGCCGGGCCCTTGGCGCCGTTGCCCTCGCCGGGCTTGGCCGGTTTGCGCAGCGGCGCGGGGATCAGCGAGTCGAGTTTCATCGTCGACTAGGCCTCAGCTGCTCGGGGGTGGGAAGGTGGACGGACGCGGCGGGTAGAGGTATTCCCAGATCCCGCCGGTGAACTCGCCCGGATCGCGGGCGCGGACCGGCTCGAGCTGGGAGGTGACGCTGTAGCGCGGGCCGACCTCGACCTGGCCGCCGCGGACGCGGGTCTGGAACTGGTCGAGCGGGCGCACGGGCGGGCCGCCGATCCGTTTGCCCTGGAAGTCGTAGACGCCGCCGTGGCAGGGGCAGATGAAGTTGCCGGCCGCCTCGACGAAGCGCACCGGGCAGCCGAGGTGGGCACAGCGGTTGGAGACGGCGACGAACTTGCCCGGCTCTTCGCCGAGCTGCTTGGAGCTGCGCCGCACGTAAGCCGTCGTCTTGCCGGCGTCGCCGATCGACTCGGTTTCGGTGAAGACCACCTGGCGGTAGGTGTCCTCGACGAAGTCGCTGGTCGGGCCGACGGCCTCCCAGCGCTCCTTGCCGCGATGGAAGATCGGCGCCACGGCGAAGCCGACCGCGGGCAGGACGATCGCCGCGCCGGCGAGGCCGCCGATGCCCTGAACCGCCACCGTGAACGCGTGGCGGCGCGTCATCGACTCGCCCTCGAAATAACCGGGCGGGTCGGGCTTGACGCGCTCAGGGCTGGCGGGCGCCTCGGCCCCGTTCTGCTTGTCCGCTTCGTCGCTCAAAAACTCAACCTCAGGGAGCGGGGAGTCTATTGACTCGTGCCGACTCGGCGTCGCCATCGCCCTCGCCTCCGACGGCGAGCGCCGCGGCGCGCCAGAGGGCCGGCGCCTCCGACTCGCGCCCCTCGGCATGGACCTGGGCGCAGCGAGAGATCAGCTCGGCGAGAACCGCGACCGACTCGGCGTCTCCGAGCGCCGCGAGGCGCTCGATCCCGAGCGCGTAGAGGTAGTCGCCGGCGAGCAGCGCCAGGTCCTCGTCGTGGCCGCGCAGCAAACGGGGCTCGCCGTAGTGCAGCAGGTAGCCCTCGCGCACGCACTCGACGACCAGGGCGTACTCGGCGGGCGCGGCGGCGGCGCGTGGGCCGGCGGCGGCGAGCAGGCCCAGCTCGGGCGCCTCCTCCGCCTCGGCGACGTGGGGCGAGATCGGCGTCTCGCCCTCGCGCAGCAGCGCGGCGAGCCGCTTCAGCGTGTCGTGGGCCTCAGACATCGGCCCCATCCTCCGGTCGCAACGCTTTTTCGATGGATACCGTTGAAAAAGCGTTGCGACCGATCATGAGAGGGCCTCGGCGGCGGCTTCGAGGGTGCGGTCGATCGCCGCCTCGTCGTGGGCGAGGGAGACGAACCAGGCCTCGAACTGGGACGGGGGCGGATAGACGCCGCGGTCGAGCAGGGCGCGGCAGAAGCGGGCGTGCGCTTCGAGATCGCAGGCCGAGGCGGCGGCGAAGTCGGTCACCGGGTCGGGGCTGAAGAAGAGGGTGACGAGGCCGGGCGCGCTGGCGACCTGCAGCGGTCGGTCCTCGGCGAGGCGGCCGAACCCCGATGCGAGACGCTCGGTCAGCTCGGCGAGCCGCTCGTAGGCGGCGGCGTCGAGCTGGCGCAGCGTCGCCAGCCCGGCAGCGGTCGCCAACGGATTCCCCGAGAGCGTCCCCGCCTGGTAGACGTCACCGGCCGGGGCAACTCGCTCCATCAGCTCGCGCGGGCCGGCGTAGGCAGCTGCGGGGAGGCCGCCGCCGAGCACCTTGCCCAGCACGGTCAGGTCCGGCTCGACGCCGTAGAGCTCCTGGGCGCCGCCGCGGGCGACGCGGAAGCCGGTGATCACCTCGTCGAAGATCAGCAGCGCGCCGGTGTCGCGGGTGGCGGCGCGGAGGAACTCGAGGAAGCCCGCGGCGGGCGGGACGACGCCCATGTTGGCGGCGATCGGCTCGGCGATCAGAGCGGCGACGGGATGGTCGGCGAGCGCCCGCTCGACCGCGGCGCGGTCGTTCCAGGGGACGACGACGGTGCCCGCCGTCTGCGCCGCGGTGACGCCGGGGGTGGCCGGGATCGCCAGGGTCGCCAAGCCCGAGCCGGCATCGGCGAGCAGGCCGTCGGAGTGGCCGTGGTAGGCGCCGGCGAACTTGACGACGACCTCGCGGCCGGCGATGGCGCGGGCGAGGCGCACGGCGCTCATCGCCGCCTCGGTGCCGGAGCTGGTCATGCGGACCATCTCGACCGAGGGAACGCGGGCGACGACCTCCTCGGCGAGCTCGACCTCGCGCTCGGTGGCGGCGCCGAAGCTGGTGCCGGCGGTGGCGGCGGCCTCGACCGCGGCGAGCACCCCCGGATCGGCGTAACCGAGGATCAGCGGGCCCCAGGAGCCGACCCAGTCGAGGTAGCGGTTGCCGTCGACGTCGATCGTCTCGCAGCCCTCGCCGCGCTCGACGAAGATCGGGTCGCGGCCGATCTGGCGCATCGCCCGCACGGGGGAGTTGACCCCGCCGGCGAGGACGCGCAGCGCGCGCCCGTACAGCTCGGTGCTACGAGTGTTCAGCTTCCCACCGGGCGTAGTCGTCGGTGAAGTAATGCAGGCGGATCTTCTTGTACTCGGTCGAGGAGTAGAGGGTGGCGCGGTCGTCGGGCCCCATCCCGCACTCCTCCGCGATCGAGTCGAGGATCGCGTCGCACTCCTCCTTGGAGCGGCCGTGGGCCATCGTGAAGACGCTGTAGGGCCAGTCCTCGTAGGTCGGCCGCTGGTAGCAGTGGGAGATGCCGCGGAAGGAGGCCATGCGGCGACCGGTCTCGAGGATCTCGTCCTCGGGCACCTTCCAAACGCCCATGCCATTGGCGGAGAAGCCGGCGCGGCGGTGGAAGAGGATCGCGGCGACGCGGCGCAGCAGCTTGCGGTCGACCATGCCGCGCAGGTGCTCGAGCAGCTCCTCGGTGCTCATCCCGACCTCCTCGGCGGCCTCGTCGTAGGGGCGCTCGACCGCTGCCATCGGACCCTGCAGGGCGCGGATCACCGCGATGTCGCGCTCGTCGTAGGGCTGCGCCTCCAACTCGCGGGGCGGCGCGGCCTCGACCGCGGCGGCGAGCGCGTCGGTGCCCTTCTCCATCTCCAGGTTCATATTGATCTTGAACAGGGTCAGGGTCGGCAGCTGGCGCATCGACTCGGCGCCGGTCTCGCGCATCAGCACCTCGAGCGTGCCCTCGAGGCCGAGCGGCGAGTCGGGCGGCGTGGCGATCGTGAACCAGAGGTTGAAGTCGTGGGTGCGCAGGTAGTTGTGCGAAACGCCCGGGTGGGCATTGACGGCCTGGGCGGCGCGCTGGGGGTGCTCGCCGTCGACCCTGGCCGCGACCAGCATCGACTCATAGCCGAGCGCGCGGGTGTCGAAGATCGGCGTGATCTCGCGGATGATCCGCTCGTCGAGGAGACGGCGGGTGCGGGCGAGCACGTCGTCGAGATCCAGCTCGGCCTCGGAGGCGACCAGGGCGAAGGGCTCGGGGTCGAGCGGGAAGCTCGACTGCAGCAGGTTCATCAGCCGCTTGTCGGTCTCGTCGAGCGGGATCGCGGCGCCGCCGCGGCGCGAGCGCGCCTTCGACTTCGGGACCTTGGCCTTCAGCTCAGCCACCCCGCTACCTCCTTCGCGTAGTAGGTGACGATCGCGTCGGCGCCGGCGCGGCGGATCGAGGTCAGCGCCTCCAGCGCGGCGGCGCGCTCGTCGAGCCAGCCGTTGGCGGCTGCGGCCTTCAGCATCGAGTACTCGCCAGAGACCTGGTAGGCGAGCAGCGGCACGCCGGTCGCCTGCTTGACCCGGTGGATCACGTCGAGGTAGGGGAGCGCGGGCTTGACCATCACCATGTCGGCGCCCTCCTCGACGTCGAGCTCGACCTCGCGCAGGGCCTCGGCGGCGTTGGCCGGATCCATCTGGTAGCCGCGTCTGTCGCCGAACTCGGGGGTCGACTCGGCCGCCTCGCGGAAAGGCCCGTAGAAGGCCGAGGCGTACTTGGCGCTGTAGGCGATGATCGGGACGTCGGGGTGACCCTCCTCGTCGAGCTGATGGCGGATCGAGCCGACCCGGCCGTCCATCATGTCGCTGGGCGCGACCGCGTCGGCCCCGGCCTCGGCATGGGAGATCGCCGTTTTCGCCAGCAGCTCGACCGTGATGTCGTTGTCGACCTCGCCGTCGCGGACGAAGCCGCAGTGGCCATGCGAGGTGTACTCGCACAGACAGACGTCGGTGATCACGGTCAGGTCGGGATCGGCCTCCTTCAGCGCCCGCACCGCCATCTGCACAACTCCCTCGTCGTCGTACGCACCCGATCCCGACTCGTCCTTGCTGGCCGGAATGCCGAAGAGGAGGACGGCCTTGATCCCAGCCGCGGCGATCTCCGTGCACTCGGCGACCAGCTCGGAGATCGAGAAGCGCTCGATCTCCGGCATCGACTCGACCGGCTCGCGCACGCCCTCGCCGGCAACCACGAAGAGTGGCTGGATCAGGTGCGATGGGGAGAGCTCTGTCTCGCGGACCAGGCCGCGCAGGCTCTCGGTGCGCCGCAGGCGGCGCATGCGAGTGGAGGGGAACGGCATCGGGGCCGAGTTTAGGGGAGGGACGACGATGCCCGGCACGTGTTTCCCATTCACCGGCGACCGGGTAGTCGATTCACGAGGCCCGCCGCGGCGGGCCTGGCAGTCGATCGGTGAGGAGGCGGGGAATGTCGATTCGAGGATTTTCGGGAGTGACCTTGGGCGTTGTCCTGGTCTGCGCCGCGCTGGCCGGCGAGGCCGCGGTGCCGGCAGCTGCCGACGCGGCTCGTGTCTACAAGGGCAAGACCGGGCAGAAGCGGGCGATCAGGCTCGCCGTCAACGGGCGCAAGCTGAAGGTTCTGCGTTTCAAGGCGAGCCTCCGCTGCCAGGATGGCTCGATCCTGATCGACGACGAGAGCGGCTTCCTGCCAACCCGGATCCGGGGCAACGGGCGATTCAGCGACGCGCAGGCCGGCGCCACCGACGAAGTGCTGTTCAAAGGGCGCCACAGCGGACGCGTCGTGCGCGGCAGGGTCCGGGTGAGGGACCGGCTCGGCAACGGCGTGCGCTGCAGCACTCCATGGATCAAGTTCAGCGCCAGGAGAGGTAAGTAGCGCAACCGGGGCTGGGCCCAGCCGGCCCGACCCGCTCGGCAGTACCGTTCCCCAGCGTGGAGGCGCGGGGACTGGTCAAGAGATACGGAGCGCGCGAGGCGCTGCGCGGGATCGACCTGCGCACCGAGGCCGGCGAGCTGGTGGCGGTCATCGGCCCGAACGGCGCCGGCAAGACGACGCTGCTCTCGATCCTGGCCGGCATAGTCAAGCCGGACGGCGGCGAGGTGAGCGTGCCGCGCGGCGAGGTCGGCTGGGTGCCGCAGCAGGCGGCGCTCTACCGGCGGCTGACGGTCGAGGAGAACCTGATGCTGTTCGCCCGGCTGGAGGGCCACCGCGACCCCACCGCCTCGGTGGAGGAGATGCTGGAGCTGACCGGCCTGAGCGGCCGGCGGGACGAGGTCGTCGCCCGACTCTCCGGCGGCAACCAGCAGCGGATCAACATCGCGATCGGGCTGCTGGCGGAGCCGGGCGTTCTGCTGCTCGACGAGCCCAGCGTGGGGCTCGACCCCCGGCAGCGGGCGCGGCTGTGGAAGTTCGTCTCGGCACTTGCGACGACGAACGGCACGACCGTGATCTTCTCCACCCACGACATCCAGGAGGCGGAGCGCTACGGGCGGCGGGTGCTGGTGCTCGCCGACGGCGAGGCGCTCTTCGACGGCTCGGCCGACGGGCTGCGCGAGGCGGTGCGGCGCGAGGCGCCCGAGGACGCCGAGCGCGACTTCGAGACGGCGTTCGTCGCCTTCCTCCGCCACCGGGGGCACTGAGATGCGGTGGCTGCTGCTCAAGGACCTGCAGATCCTGCGCCGCTCGCCGCTGCAGGCGGCGCTGCTGGTCGCCTGGCCGGTGCTGATCGCGCTGCTCGTCGGCTTCTCGATCTCGGGCTCGCCAGAGAAGCCGCGGGTCGCCTTCCTCAACGAAGTGCCGCCCGACTCGACGGTGACGGTTGGGACGAGGCAGCTGCCGAAGATCGGCGTCAACGACCGGATCTGCGGGCGGGTCGAGTGCGTGCCGGTGAAGAGCAGGGCCGAGGCCGAAGACGAGGTGCGTTCGGGCGACGTGCTGGCGGCGCTGATCCTGCCGGCGGACCTGGTCGCGCGGATCAACTCGCTCTCCACCCCAGTGCCGGAAACACCCGAAGTCGAGGTGATCGTCAACGAGGAGGACCCGGTCAAGGCGCGCCTGGTCAACGACCGGATCGAGGCGCTGCTGACCGAGGCCAACCTGGCGATCGCGCGCCGCATCTCGGCCGAAGGCGGGAAGTTCCTCGCCCTGGTTCTCGAAGGGGGCGACTTCGAAGTGGTCGGCCGGACGATCCGCATCCTCGGCCTGCGGCGCTCGGCGGCAGTACTCGAAGAGCTGCGCGGCAGCGTTCCGGCCGCGCAGCGGCGCGAACTCGACGAGGTGATCCGCTTCACGCGGCTGGCGCGCGACAACCTGGGCACGGCGCCGCCGCTGCTGGCCAGGCTGACCCAGCCGATCGCGATCGACAAGCAGACGCTCGACGCCTCCACCCCGCCCCTGGAGACATTCGCCGTCGCCGTCGCGGCGACGTTCACCCTCGCCTTCGTCACCCTGCTCCTCGTCGCCGGCTCGCTGGCGCTCGAGCGCGAGGAAAACGCCTACCCGCGCCTTGCCCGCGGGCTCGTCTCGCGCAACGCGCTGCTCGGCGAGAAGGTCGCGCTCGGCGCCCTCGCCGGCCTGCTCGTCACCCTGCTGATGCTGGCTGGGCTGGCGCCCTTTGTCCCCCTGCATTGGAGCCGCTTCGCCCTCTGGCTGGCTGCGATCGTCGCCGGGGCCGTCGGCCTGGGGACGGCCGGAGCGGCGCTCGGCGCGGCGGCGCGAGAGGTTCGCGCCGTCTCCCTGCTCGCCTTCATGGCGATCCTTCCGCTCGCCTTCCTCTCGCTGGTCCCGTCGGGCACGGTCGGCCCGGCGCTCTACGACCTGATCCGGATCGTCGCCGGGCTCTTCCCCTTCAAGCCGGCATTGCAGGCGATCGAGGGCGCGCTGGATCCGGCCGGGCCGAGCGTCGGACCGGCGCTGCTCCACCTCGCCGCGCTGACGGTCGCCTACGGACTGCTTGCGCGGCTAGCCCTGCGTCGCTTCGCGTCGGTCTAGGAGGCCGGAGCGCTCCTGCGCCAGGCCCGGGTCGGTGACGTTGCCGAGCACGAAGGAGTCGATGCTCTCGTCGGGGGCGAGGGTGGCGCGCAGGTGCTCGAGCACCTGCGGCTCGCTCAGCTCGGCGAAGCGGCGCTCCCGAGCCGGGACCGCGACGAGGGCGACCTCGGCGTCGTCGACGAGCAGGCAGCCGTGCCGGCTGAGGTAGGCGTTGAGCTCGGTCTGGACCGCGCCGCTGGCCAGCTCGCAGCGGACGCCGGAGAGGACGCTGGGCTCATAGTTGGGCTCGGTCGCCGAGACGAGGCGCAGCTGTTCGGGGGTGAGGTGGAGGACGGCGACGCGCACTGCCGTGCCCGGGCTGCTCTGCAGGGTGGCGGGAACGGCGCCGTATGGAGAGATGTGGGCCGAGTAGACGACGTCGAAGTCGTGCAGCCAGGCCGGCTCGACGAGAACCGGGTCGGCGCTTAGGGCGAGCTTGCGGCCGAGGACTTCGGGCGATCCGTTCGAGCCGTAGGCGAGCATCGTCGTGCGCTCGGCGAGATCGATCTCGACGTCGTCGGGGCTGAGGGTGTCGTGGCCATGCTGCGCGAACGCACGCGCAGGAACGGCGTACGGGTAGCGCATGGCGCGCTCGACCATGTCGCTTCCTTCGCTCACGTGGACACCGCGCGCCAATATCGCAGATAGGGTCCGCGCATGAAGGTGCTCTTCATCGGCGACGTCGTCGGGGGGCCCGGGAGACGCGGACTGGCGGATGCGATGCCCGGGCTGCGCGAGCGCTTCGCGCCCGAGATGGTCGTCGTCAACGGCGAGAACTCCGCCGGCGGGATGGGGATCACCGAGAAGACGGCGAAAGCGCTCTTCAACGCCGGCGCCGACGCGATCACGACCGGCAACCACGTCTACCGGCACCGCGAGGCCTACGGTTACCTGGACCGCGACCACCGCGTGGTGCGGCCGGCCAACTACCCCTATGCGAACCCGGGGCGCGGCTACACGACGATCGAGTGCGGCGGCCGGCGGGTCGGCGTGATCAACCTGAGTGGCGCGATCGGCCTGAAGGTGGCCCGCTCTCCCTTCACCGAGGTCGACGCGATCCTCGAGAAGATCGAGTGCGACTTCGCGATCGTCGACTTCCACGCCGAGGTGACGAGCGAGAAGGTGGCGATGGGCTGGCACCTCGACGGGCGGGTCGCGGCTGTGTTCGGCACCCACACCCACGTGCCGACCGCCGACGGGCGCGTGCTGCCGCAGGGGACCGCGTTCATCTCCGACGTCGGCATGACCGGCTCGCGGACCAGCGTGCTTGGGGTGAAACCGGAGCTGATCCTCGAGCAGCTGATCACCCAGATGCCGGTCAAGTTCGAGACCGCCGAGGAGGACGTCTGGGTGATGGGCGCCGTGGTGACGGTGAACGAGTCCGGCCTCGCCGACTCGATCGAGCAGGTGATGGTCCCAGCGCCGGCCTGAGGCTCAGGCGCAGGGCGAGTCGCCGGTGACTTCCCCGGCCTCGGCGATCAGGGCGGCGACTTCGGTCGAGTCGAGCTTCTTGCCGCTCAGCGCTTCCAGCTGGTGCGCGAAGGCGGCGAGCTGATTGGCCGCGGCGGCGTCCGCGCCCCTTTCGAAGGCCGCCTCCGCGGAGTGCAGCTTCGCCTCGAGGCTGCTGCGGGTCCCGTCCGGGAGCGGCAGCTCGTCGACGGCTTCGATCAGGTCGGCGACCGTCGGCGGCAGTGCTTCTTCGCCGAAGACCTGGATGCGGTCGTTCGGGTATTCCTCGCTGACGTAGACGTTGCCGGTCGGGCCGACGGCGACGCCGAGCGGGAAGGAGAACTGCCCCGGTTCGCCGCCTTCGCTGCCCCATTTGGCGAGGAAGGTCCCCGTCGGGCCGAAGACCTGGATCCGGTTGTTGCTCGTGTCGCTGACGTAGACGTTGCCGGCGGAGTCGGCCGCGAGACCACGAGGCGAGTGGAGCTGGCCGTCGGTCGAGCCGACGGTGCCCCATTTGCGAATGAAGGTGCCAGCCGCGTCGAACTCCTGAATGCGGTTGTTGCCGGTGTCGGCGACGAAGACGTGGCCCTGCGAATCGACCTCGACGTCGAAGGGCAGGTTGAACTGACCGCCGCCGGTGCCGAATCGGCCCCAGGCGCGGACAAAGCTGCCGGTCGCGTCGAACTGCTGGATGCGGTTGTTGTCGAGGTCGGCGACGTAGACCTCGCCGGTTGGGCCGGCGGCGACAGCGACCGGTCCTTTGAACTGGCCGGGGCCGGTTCCGGGACTCCCCCAGGCGAAGAGGTAGCTGCCAGACGCATCGAACGCCTCGATCCGGTTGTTGTTCGCGTCGGCGACGTAAAGCGTGCCGTCGGCGCCGAGGGCGGTCCCGAGGGGCGTGTTGAGCTGTCCGGCGCCCGAGCCTGGGGCGCCGATGCTCTCCGTCCAGGCGTGGCATGCGTCGAAGACCTGGATGCGGTCGTTGAAGCTGTCGGCGACGTAGGAGTAGTCGCGCGAGTCGACCGAGATCCCGACCGGCGATTCGAACTGACCCGGTTCGCTTCCCTGGCTTCCCCATGCGGTGAGGAAGTCATAGGAGCCGGCGACGGCCGTGGCAGACCCCATCAGGGCTATGACCGCGACCGTCGCCAGGACCATGCCTGCCGACGCCGCGAGGCGGTGTCGGTGCTTGAGACCAGGCATACCCATGCACTTCGGGTCGGTCCCCGCCGCGGCCCCTGCACCCTTCAGGCGCGGCCCCTAGCCAGATGTCTGACCGGAGCCGCCCCGATCCATCAGAGCAATCAGCAGTAGTGGGTAGAACCAAACGATGTAGAGGTAGAACCAGTGGTGCATCGTCAGCTGAACCCCGATGAGCAGGGCGGCACCTAGAGCCGCCACCTGCGCGAGAGTCTTTTCCTTCGGCCTGAATGCAAAGAGCAGCGACAGAGCACCGAGAGCTGCCAGCAACCCGATTCGCAACGGCTCGAGAGCCGAGAGCTGTCCCCAAATGCTGAACGGCGAGTCCCTCCCCCCCTGATACGCGATCGTCCGCTCGTAGAACGTGTGCAGCCCCGGGTCGATCGCCGCCCACGCCATCACGGCCAAGGTTGTCAGCACGAATGCAAGACCGAAGGCAAGGCCCGCGGGTCCTGTCGCAGGGGAAGGGGGGGCGCTGCGGGCGGGCCACGGTCCGTCCTCGACCCCCCCTTCCCCTGCACCACCCGCGGGAGATGCGTAGGTGCAGAGCATTGGGGCCAGGACGGCTGGGGCGAACTTGGCAAACGTGGCCAGAGCAGCCATCGCCCCCCGGGCGGCGGGACGATCTAGGAGGAGGAGCGTGGCGACGAGGAGCATCGCCACCAGCGCGTCGTTCGAGTTCGAAAGCAGAGCGAAAGCCGTGTAGGGGTAGGCGGCCCAGCCGAAGGCGAGGGTCGCGGCCAGCCTGTTGCCCGCGGGTCCGGGACGGATGCGGCGCCCCAGTAGAAGGAGAAGCGTGAAGGTCGCGAGGTCGAAGAAGACGGCTGCAGCGTGGGCGGCGGGCAGGTCGTTCCAGGCTCCCGACCAGGGCCAGATCCGCTCGAAGGGGACGTAGGCGTAGTAGGTGACGGGGCCGTAGGTGTCGCCCTGCGAGACGTCGGAGGGGAAGTTGTCGTAGATCGGCTCGCCGTGGGCGATGCGGTTCGCCCCAACCTCGCTCGCGTAGCCGACGTCGATCACGCCCGAGTCGGCCATGTTGAGCCCGACCCGGAAGCCGATCAGGAAGAGGGCCGCGACGAGCAGCCACGCTGCCGGCCAAACCGGTCGCAACCCTGCCGACTGTGGAGTTGACCCCCCAATTGGGGGGTCAACTCCACAGTCGGCAGAGGGGTGGGTCCCGATCCAAAGGGCGCGGGCGAAGAGGTAGACGAGCGGCACGTACTGGAGGGGGACGGAGACGCCGATCTCGGCGCGGTTGAAGAAGAAGTGCGAGACGCCAAAGCCGAGCAGGACAAGCAGGTCCAGGTTGGCTACTCGCCGGAGGCGCCGCCAGTCGACCAGACCGAGCAGGAAGAGCGCGCAGAGGGGCAGGAACACATAGGGCGCGTTGAGCTTGTGGCCGAAGGCGCCGGGGTAGCCGCGGGCCATCTTCCAGGCGACCTGGTACCCGGTCCACGACTCGCGCACCTCGCCCGTCGCCGGGTCGACGATGACCAGCGCCACCTCCTCGTCGCCGGCGAACCAGGCGACCTCCCAGCGACCGTCGACCTTGCCGACGCTGTGGGTCAGCTTTCCGTTCTCGCGTCGCTCCTTGACGACGTTCGGGTCGTGGGAGGCGATCCGAGCCGCCGTCGACGATCCCACCTCGGCGCTTGCCGACGCGGGCGCGATCAGCAGAGCAGCGAGCGCGAGCGCCGTGATCCGCCGAGTCATCGCGCGAGACCGAAGTGCTCGAGGACGACGGGCGCGACGTCGCGCAGAGCCCACTGAGGGCGCTCCGCCGGGCTCGAAGGCCCGCAGCCGACGAAGAGGAGTGGGCCGAGCGAGTCGCCGGCGAGCAGCGAGCCGTGGCTGCCGCCGCCGGCGTGGGAGACGCCGCCCCAGTCGACCGCCTCATAACCGGACGCCAGCGAAAGGACGAAATCGCCGGCCTGGGGAGCGTTGAGCGCCGACCAGACCCTGGAGAAGGCGTCCGGGTATTCGTCGCCGGGAAGCTCACCGTCCGCCTCCCAGCTCCCACCGCGCCGATCGACAACGGTCGCAACGCTTTTTCTATCCATGTCATGGAAAAAGCGTTGCGACCGAGAGGGGGTGGGGTGAAAGCGCAGGGACTGGCCGCCGCGCTCGACTACGGCCCATCCGTCTTCGAGGTGGCAGACGAGGTCGACGCCTTCGATCGCCTCCAGCGTCGCCCGCACCGCCTCGCGGTCGGCGCGGTCGCCCTCCCCCGGGAGGAGATAGATGTGGGCGGCGCGGCCGGTCGGGCTGACCGCCAGCTGCGCTCGCTCGGGGCTCGAGTCGGAGGGCTTGAGCACGGTCCACTCCCGGTCGAGCAGCTCGGCCAGGGGCAGCCCCCTGTGGACCGGCGTTTGGGCGTGGTCGGCGAGCAGGATCACGGCGTGCTGCGCGAGGAAGGCGTCGAGTCCGCCGCTGGCCCTCACAAGCCTCGCGAAGCAGGCGTCGGCGCGAGCGATCGACTCGACCGTCGCCTCGGGCCCATGGCGGTGCGAGTAGTTGTCGTTGTCGGGCAGCGAGAGAAGCAGGAAGTCGTAGGCGCCCGCGCGGGCAAGCTGCGCCGCGCAGCAGGCCGAGTAGGGGTCGCGGCTGCCGGGGATCGAAGTCGATTTGCAGGGGACCTCGCGGCTGGCGTAGAGGTCGCCGTAGAAGAGCTCCGCGGGGCCCCAGGTGTGGTGGCGGAACTTGAGCCGGGTGGCGTCGACGGCGCGGCGCAGCAGTCCGTCGAGCGAGACCTGGTGGCGGTGGCGGCCGCGGTAGATCAGGAACGGGGTGCAGGCGGTGCGCAGGCCGGCGTCGTCGAGCCGCTCGAAGAGGGTGAGCGCCTCGGGGTTGAGGTGCGCGAGGTTGAGGTTGTAGACGAGGTCGTAGAGCGAGCGGAAGACGCCGAAGGCGCGCGAGGCCTCGAGCGAGGACCCGTACTCGACGTAGCGGCGCTCGAGCCGGTGGTACCAGTTCATGCCGCTGATCCAGTGCTGCTCGGCGCTAACGCCGGTGGCGATCTCGGCGCAGGCGACCGGCGTCACCGAGGGGAAGCTGGACACGCAGTCCTCGACGAGGACGCCGCGCTCGATCAGCGCGCCGAATGTCGGGGCGCGGCCCTCGGCGACCGTGCGCAGGAGCATGTCGGTGCGCAGCGAGTCGACGTAGGCGAGTACGAGCTTCTTGGCGGCCACCGCCGCAATGATGCCGGGCGACTACCGCAGCACGCGCAGACCGGCGTGCTTGCGCTGGGCGCGCCGCCGGCGCGAGGTGGCGAGCCAGGCGAGCGCCGCGAGGACGAGCAGCGAGGCGAGTGGGACGAGGATCGCGATCGCGACGACCAGGAGCGCCACGATCGAGACCAGGAAGCCGAGCGCCCCGGCGCCACCTCCCTCGCGCCGCCCGGCGCCGCCGACCACGTCGCTGACGACGATGCAGGCGAAGGCAGCTCCGGCGAGGCAGACGATCGCCCCGGGCAGGAGGTCGACGTCGGCGGTGCCGGCGAGCAGGGCGCCGAGCACGGCGGCGATCGCCGCGGCCAGCAGTGTCATCCGGCCACGGGCGGAGCCATGCGTGCCGGTGGTTCCGGCGAGCATGCCAATCGCGATGCCGATACCCAGCTCGAAGCAGATACCCGAGAAAGATCCCACGCGGAAAACCTAGCTTCCCCGGCGGCCCCGTGCCGATCCGCCACACTACGCGCATGGTCGAACCCCCTCACCGCCGCCGCGCCCACGCCAGCAGCAGCGACCTCGAACGCTACGCGGGCCTCTTCGCCGAGCGCACTCGGGTGATGCGCTCCTCGGCGATGCGGGACCTGATGGCGGTGACGACGCGACCGGAGGTGATCTCGCTCGCCGGAGGCCTCCCCGACACCTCGACCTTCCCGCCCCAAACCTTCGCCGCGCAGATGACGCGGATCGCGCAGGAGTCCGCGGCCGAGGCGTTGCAGTACGGCCCGACCGAGGGCTTCAGCGAGACCGTCGACTGCATCGTCGAGGTGATGGGCGCCGAGGGAATGCTTCCCGACCCCGACGACGTGATCGTCACCACGGGCGGGCAACAGGCGATCGACCTGCTCTGCAAGACGCTGGTCGACCCCGGCGACGTTGTGATCTGCGAGGCCCCCACCTACCCGGGCGCGATCCCGGTCTTCTGCAGCTACCAGGCGGACACGATCCAGATCGAGTGCGACGCGGACGGGATGCGGATCGACTCGCTGGAGGCAACCCTGGCGCAGCTCGACGGGGAAGGCCGGCGGCCGAAGTTCGTCTACTCGGTGCCGACCTTCCAGAATCCGGCCGGGGTGACCATGTCGCTCGAGCGGCGGCGGCGGTTGGTCGAGCTGGCGCGCTCGCGCGAGCTGCTGGTCATCGAGGACAACCCCTACGGCCTGCTGCGCTTCGACGGAGAGTCGCTGCCACCGCTCTACCAGCTCGACGGCGGCGATTTCGTGATCTACATCGGCACCTTCTCGAAGATCCTCTCCCCCGGCATCCGCCTCGGCTGGGCGGTGGCGCCGCCGCCGGTGATGGAGAAGGTGGTGCTCGGCAAGCAGGCCGCCGACCTCTGCACCTCGACCCTGACCCAGTACTTCGTCCGCGAGTACTTCGGCGCCGGCCGCTGGAGCGACTACGTGGAGAGCGTCAGCCGCATCTACCGCAGCCGGCGCGACGCGATGATCGAGGCGCTCGAGCGCCACTTCCCGCCGCAGGCGACCTGGACCGAGCCCGACGGCGGCCTCTTCATCTGGGCGACCCTGCCCGATTACATCGACACGGGCGACCTGCTGGCCAAGGCGCTGCGCCGCGACGTCGCTTTCGTGCCCGGCCAGGCGGCCTACGTCGACGAGCGCGGCCGCAACTCGATGCGGCTCAACTTCTCCGGCAGCGGCGAGGACGAGATCCGCGAGGGCATCCGCCGGATCGGCAAGACGATCGCCGAGCAGGTCGAGCTCTACGGAGCGCTGACCGGGGAGCATGAGGCCGTTCCACGGGAACAGGCGGCCAAGGAGGAGCCGAACGTCGTTCCCTTCCGCAAGGCCGAAGGGGAATGAAGGTCGCCGTTCTGAAAGGGGGGCGGTCGCTGGAGCGCAGCGTCTCGCTGCGCTCGGGGGCGCGGGTCGAGGACGCGCTCGAGCGGCTCGGGCACGAGGTGCTGGCGCTGGAGGCAGATGGCGAATTGGTCAAGCGGCTCGCGACGGAGCGGCCCGACGTCGCCTTCGTCGCGATGCACGGGCTCGGGGGCGAGGACGGCACCGCGCAGGAGCTGCTCGAAATCCTCGACATCCCCTTCACCGGCCCGAGCGTCGCGGCCTGCGTGCGCTGCATCGACAAGTCGCTGACCAAGCACGATCTGCGGGCGGCGGGCATCCCGACGCCGGACTGGTTCGCCTTCAACGAGACGGCCTTCCGCGAGCTGGGCGCCGCCGACGCGCTGGGCGGACTGGAGGGGCGGCTCGGCTTCCCGCTCGTGATCAAGCCGAGCCGCGGCGGCTCGGCGCTGGGGGTCAAGTTCGCCGAGCGCCAGAGCGACGTGCCGGCGGCGCTCGTCTCGGCCTTCAGCTACGACGACAAGGTCCTGCTCGAACGCTTCGTCCACGGGCGTGAGCTGGCGGTCAGCGTGCTCGGCGACGCGGCGCTGCCGGTGGTCGAGGCGATCCCGCAGAGCGACGACGGCTACGACTTCGAAGCGCGCTACGAGATCGGGCGCACCTCCTTCGTCTGCCCGGCGGAGCTGGACGACGCGCAGACCGCCGCCGTCACCGAGGCGGCGCTCGGCGCCTACGAGACGCTCGGCTGCTCGGGCTTCTCGCGGGTCGACCTGATCCTCGCCGAGGACGGGCCACAGGTGCTCGAGGTCAACGCGATCCCCGGCCTCACCGACACGAGCCTGCTGCCGCAGGCGGCCGAGGCGGCGGGGATGTCGTTCGAGCAGCTGGTCGAGCGAATCGTGGATCTCGCCCTGGCGCCCGCGGCGCGCTAGAGGCTAGCTGTCGCCGCCCTGGGCGAAGTCGTCCGGGGAGACCTCGTCGAGGAACTCTTTGAATTTGTCGACGACCTCCTCGGTGTCCTCGACGTCGTGCTCGAACTCGATCGCCGACTCCTCGATCACGTTCTCGTCGGCGTAGATCGGGGCCGAGACGCGGACGGCGAGGGCGAGGGCATCGGAGGGACGCGAGTCGATCTCCAGCTCGGAGCCGTTGACCGAGACCGTGATCGAGGCGTAGAACGTGTTGTCGCGCAGCTCGGTCACCGAGACGCGCTCGCATTTTGCGTCGAGCTGCTCGAGCACGTCGGAGAGCAGGTCGTGCGTCATCGGCCGCGGCGTCGTCGCCCCCTGCAGCTTCATCAGGATCGCCGCCGCCTCCGGGTGCCCGATCCAGATCGGCAGGAACTTGTTGCCGTCCACAGTCTTCAGCAAGACGATCGGCTGCTTGCCGACCATGTCGAAGCTGACTCCATAGATCTGCATCTGCTGCACGTATGGGCGATCCTGGATTCGAACCAGGGACCTCGTCCTTATCAGAGACGCGCTCTAACCAACTGAGCTAATCGCCCGGAGCCAGGCCGATGATAGCGGGGGGAAGGGGAGCGCCAAGCACGTGCTTCTCGGCGTCGCCGGGTCGGATTCATCATGATGCGCCTGCGATGAATCTGGCCATTCCCCACGGCTACGCGTTCCGCAATATCAACTACGGCATGGAGCTTCTCGTCCACGCCTTCCCCGACCACTGCGCCAGCCTCGTCCGCGCACTCGATGCCTGGACCATCACCTGGCCGGAGATAGAAGCTGGGGGTGGAAACAAGAGTGCGATCAGTCGCCACTTCGAGGAGGCATTCCAAGGCGAGGGGTGGGAGGAGACCGGGCTCGATCTGGAAACGCGGCTGGCGGGGGTGACGACCATCGCGCGAACCCACAAGATAGATCTCTTCAAGCGCGGTACGGGCGGCGAGCTTCCAGGCATCGGGATCGAGCTGGAGTGGAACAACAAGGACGAGTTCTTCGACCGCGACCTGATCAATTTCGAGGCGTTGCATCGGGCTCGGGGGCTTGCGGTCGGTGTGATCGTGACCCGCGGTCCCAGCCTTCAAGAGGAGCTGCGGACGCGTGGCTTGAAGAAGTTCGGCGCGCGGTCGACTCATTGGGAGAAGCTCATGCCTCGCCTTGAGCTGGGGCGGGGCGGGGCCACGCCGATCATCGCGCTGGGTGTCGAGCTCGAGCGGGTCCAAGAGGCCTGACGGGCCGATCACGGATTCGAATCTTGCGCACGCGGCCACCACGCCCGGGCAGCATCGTCTCTGACATCGAGGGCTATCTCAGCGAACGGGTAAGGGCCAAGATCGCCGATATACACGCCAGCGTGAACGCGCGGCGGATCGATCGCCGGTTGCCGCCTGTGTCGAGGGAGTCAGTTCGCGGGGCTCTGAACTCCAACGTCGGCAACAAGGGCCACGGCCTGTTCGAGCGCGAGGGCCGGGGTATCTATTCGCTCTCGAGCCGGAAGGGGAAGCGGCCCTCATGATGCCTGAGCTTCGGCTCCCCCATCCATGGGCGAAGTCGCGATCTCGTCCCCCCATTGGTGCCAACCTGGACGAGAATGGCGAGCGAACAGCTCCAGATAAGGGCCTGGCGAGCAGGACTCGATGATGTCGTAGAGTTGCTCAGGCTTGCGTGAGTGCTCACGCTTACGCTCGGCAAAGAGGTTTACCTGACGGCGGCCCGGTGCCAGCGTTCTGCGAGACCCCCGCACGCCGAAGAGCACAAGCTCGGTCACGTTGCGGAAATAGAAGCCGACCCCTCGTCCGTCGGGACCTCCGTCCTTGCGCGTCTTGAACCAGACGAGATTGGTCTTGTAAGTGAACCCCCAGCTCCGCATGACCTCGAGCCCCTCAGCAAGGAGGGCATTTGGAACCCAGAGATAGAGGTGAGCACGATCGCCAACGGCGTCCCCGACCGGGAGGGCTCCGATCTCGTCGAGTCCCATAGTTCGATACCGAGCCAACCTCACGTGCTCGGGCGCGACCTTGCCGGTGCGGTTCTGAAACCGCCACGGCGGATCAGCAAGAACGGTCTCGAACTTCTTCTTTCGGCGCACGAAAGAGACGAGCGATTGGTTTGCGACATCGTTCATAAAAGATCTATTAGATCTTCTCACCCTGGGCGGCGGGAAGAGCTCGGTCTGATGATCTGGCACCCTCCATCAAGACGTGAAGGGGCCGTCCTTCCCTGGTCCGCTGGACAAACGGATGAACTTCAGACACGGTCGCGTGTCGAAGCTCGCTGCGTGAGCCGGCGCGCCAGGGCGATGGCCTCGTCGAGGTCGTCGAGGCGGATCTCGAGCGAGACGTGGGTGGCGCGGGGCCTGAGTTTGACCTCGTGGCCGAGGGCCGTCTCGAGCTCGTCGGCGGCGGAGCGGAAGGCGGCCTCTTCCTCCGGGCTGAGCTCGCCTCGTGAGGCCTTTGCTCTCTTTGGCTGGCTAGCCAGCTTGGCGCGGTTCTCGGTCTCGCGGACCGACCAGCCTGCTTTGGCGGCGTCGCGGGCGAGGCGGCGGCGGACGTCGTTGCCCTCAGCGAGGAGGAGGGCCTTGCCGTGCCCTTCGCTGAGGGCACCCGACTCGAGCAGGCCGAGGGCCTCGTCGGGGAGGTCGAGCAGGCGGATCAGGTTGGAGACGGCCGGGCGGCTGCGGCCGACGCGGCGGGCCAGCTCCTCCTTGGAGAGTCCCAACTCGTCGACCAGGGCGGCGCAGGCGCGGGCCTCGTCGACCGGGTTGAGGTCCTCGCGCACCATGTTCTCGATCAGCGCCACCTGCAGGCGCTCGGCCAACTCGCGATCGCGGACGATCGCCGGAACCTTGGTGAGGCCGGCGGCCTGCGCGGCGCGCCAGCGCCGCTCGCCGGCGATCAGCTCGTAGCTGCCGTCGGACATCGGGCGAACGAGGAGCGGCTGGACGACGCCATTGGCCTCGATCGAGGCGGCGAGCGCTTCGAGCGACTCGGGGTCGATCTTGGTCCGAGGCTGGTTGGGATTCGGCTTGATCGTCTCGACCGGCAGCTCGTGCAGCTCACCGGCCGCGTGGGGGGCCGACTCCGGCAGGATCGCCGCGAGGCCGCTGCCGAGGCCGCGCTTCGTTGCGGTGCTAGCCACGGCTCGCGAGCTCCTTGGCGAGGGCGCGGTAGGCCTGCGAGCCGCGGGAGGACGGCGAGTGCTCGGTCACCGGCAGACCGAAGCTCGGGGCCTCGGCGACCCTGACGCTGCGCGGGATGACCGTCTCGAAGACCATGTCCGGGAAGTGCTGGCGCAGTTCCCGCTCGACGTCCTGCGCCAGGCGGGTGCGCTCATCGTGCATAGTGACCAACAGGCCCGACACCTCCAGGGCCGGGTTGAGCTCGCGGCGGATCATCGCCAGCGTGTCGAGGAACTGGACGAGGCCCTCGAGCGCCAGGTACTCGGCCTGGACGGGGACGATCACGCGGTCGGCCGCGGTCAGGGCGTTGACGCTGACCGGGCCCAGCGAGGGCGGGCAGTCGAGCAGCGTGTAGGCGAAGCGCTCGCGCACCGGGCCGAGTCGGTCGCGCAGGCGCGTCTCGGAGCCCTCGATCCGCGGCAGCTCGACCGCGGCGCCGGCCAGATCGCGGTTGGCGGGGACCAGCCAGAGGTTGTCGGGTCCGGCCGGCCGCGCCGCTTCCGCCACCGAGCCCTCGCCGACGAGGCAGTCGTAGGAGGAGGGGTGCATGTCGCGCTCGCCACCGAGGGCGACGGTTGCGTTGCACTGGGGGTCGAGGTCGACGAGCAGGGTCTGGGCGCCCGCCCCGGCGACGCAGGCGGCGACGTTGACCGCGGTCGTCGTCTTGCCGACTCCGCCCTTCTGATTCGCGATCGCGTAGACGACGCCCATGGCGAAGGAGACTATTCGGGGAGGGGGTCAGGGAGGCCGTGCCGAAATTCCCCATATCGCCTTCGCCTACGGCTACGGCGCAAGACGGAGCCGGCTTCGCCGGCTGAGGATCACCTTGCCGGGGGCCGCTTCGCGAGGGGTTTCGGCACAGCCTCCCTGACCCCCTCCCTTTTGCTCGCCCTAGCCGAATGGCCGCTTCTTGGCCTGGCCCGGTCGGCGCGGGAACTTCTCCGGAGTGGCGCCCGACTTGCGCACCACATGCAGGTGGCGATGCTCGCTGCCGGCGTAGGGACCGACGTGGAGGATCTGCTCGGGATGCATCGCGAGCAGATCGGCGGCGTTGAGAAGCTGCTGCTCCTCCTCGGGGTCGCGCTTGCCCTTCCAGGCAACGAGGACGCCGTCTTCGCGAAGGAGCGGGGAGGCGAGCTCGGCGAGGGTCGAGAGGCGGCCGACGGCGCGGGCCGTCACCACGTCGTAGGTCTCGCGGCCCTCGCCAGCGGCCAGGGCCTCGGAGCGCTCGTTGAGGACGCGGGCGTTGGCGATGCCGGCGGCGTCGATCGCGCGTTGGATGAACTCGCACTTGCGGCCCACCGACTCGACCAGGTCGACCCGCGCCTCGGGCAGGGCAACAGCCAAAACGAGACCCGGAAACCCAGCTCCAGAGCCAATATCGGCGATCCTTCGCGCCTCGCGCAGATCGCCCACCTCGAGCCCGGTGAGGCTGTCGGCCACGTGCACCTTCCACGCTCGCGCCGGCTCCGTCACCGAGCTCACCGAAGCCCTCTCGTCCCTCAAGAGCTCCAAGACCCGCGTGATCGTCGCCACCTGCGCCGCGTTCAGAGAGTTCCCCGGTGGGGGTGAAGCGTCTTGTACTTTTTTCGAATCCACCTTCGGGCGCCAGCGCCGTAGCCTCCTTCGAAAAAAGTTAAGCGAAACCCCCACCGGGGAACTCTCTACTCCGAAACCAAAGGAGCGACGACCACGCAGCGGCGCGGCTCGTCCCCTTCGCTGAAGGTCTCGACCCCCGGCCGGTCCCTCAGGTGCTCGTGGACGACGCGGCGCTCCTGGGCGCTCATCGGGTCCATCTCGACCGAGACGTTGCGACTCAATGCCTGCTCCGCCGCCCGGTCGGCGCGCGACGTGAGCGTGTCGTGCCGGCGGCCCCGGTAGCCGGCCGCGTCGACGATCACCCGCTTGCGATCGCGCATGCCGCGAAAGGCCGCCTGGTAGGCGAGCAGCTGAAGCGCGTCGATGGTTTGGCCGCGCTTGCCGATCAGCAACCCGTAGTCGTCGTCGCCGTCGACGGAGGCGACGATGCGATCGTCTTCCTCGACGATGTCGACGTCGCCGTCTAGGTCGAGCTCGTCGAGGACGCCCTCCACCAACTCGCGCACTCGCTCGGCCGGCTCTTGCGGCCAGTCACCCATCTCGCCCATGGCGCGGCAGTCTATTGCTGGGCGGGGTGGTGGGACGGAAAGGAAGTCACTCGCCCGGACAAGACGCGGCCTAATGAGGCCGCGTCTTTGAGTATCCGCCCGTTCGAGTGACTTCCTTTCCGTCCCAACGAAGCGGCGATAGCGCTCGGGCGACAGGAGCTTCCAGCGTGGTGAGTGCGGCCGCAGGAGCCGGTCGCAGCTTCGACGCGACAGCTCTTCAGACATGAGAGCTGTACCCGCTCGGGCGCCAGGCGAGCTCCAACACCAAGAGCCCCGGGCGGGGGAGCCTTGCCGGATCATCGCGTCAAGCGGCTTCGTCATTGGCGAGCACCTCCTTCGAGCACGGGGCACAGCAGGGAGAGGGTGGCCCTCGAACTGGCGGATACTCAAAGTGCCGAGCCAACTGGCGAGGCACTTGTCAGGGCGAGGGTCACCCTCTCCCTGCTGTGCCCGCTACCGCCTCTTCTTCTTCCGCGGCGAAGGCGGCGGCGGTTTCGCCGCCTGGACCTCCTCCGGCGTGGCGATCTGCGGCGCCGGGACGATGCGCTGGATCGTGTACTGCTGGCCGATCGTCCAGACGTTGGTCGTGATCCAGTAGAGGATGAGGCCGGCGGGGAAATTGATTACGAAGGGGATGAAGACCAGGGGTAGGATGAACATCATCGTGCGCTGGCTTTTGTCGGCGCTGAGCGCCATGACCATGCCCGAGAGCAGCTGCGTGCCGACGTAGAGCACGAGCAGGACGATCAGTTCGGAGCCGGTCGCCTTTGCCGTCAGGTCGTTGATGAATAGGAAGGACGCTTCGGCGCCGCACTGGCCCGCCTTACAGCCGATGTCGGCCGGCAGCTCGTTGCGAAGCACGTAGAAGAGCGTGAAGAAGACCGGTAGCTGCGCCAGTAGCGGCACGCAGGCCGCGAACGGGTTGATTTTGTTCTCCTGGTAGAAGCGCATCATTTCCTGCTGCATGCGCTGCCGGTCGTTTTTGTACTTCTCCTGGATTTCTTTGATCCGCGGCTGCAGCGCCTGTAGGGCACGCATGCCCTTGAGCTGCCTGTAGGTGAGAGGCACGAGGACCGCGCGGGTGACGATCGTCAGGGCGATGATCGAGGCGCCCCAGCTGAGTCCGGCGTTGTCGTGGAAGAACTTGAGCAGCTCGTTGACGACGTCGATCAGCGGCTGTAGGGGGTTCGCGAAGAGAATCACGAGTGGACCTCGCCGTGGTAGACGCGAGGGTCGACCGGCCCGACCCTGAGCGTGAAGCGCTCGGGCACGGGGTCGAAGCCGCCGTGGCTGAACGGGTTGCAGCGGAGCAGACGCCAGGCGGCCAACAGCCCACCCCTAGCGACGCCGAAGCGGCCGATCGAGGTCGCCGCGTAGGCGGAGCAGGTCGGCTCGTAGCGGCAGCGGCGGGGCGTCATCGGGGAGATCCAGCGCCGGTAGGCGCCGATCAGGGCCAAAAGAAGCCGTTTCACGTGGAACCCCCCTTGCTGGCGCCGGACGCGAGGGCCTCCTCGAGGCTTGCGCGCACTCCCGTCCCGCCCTCACGCTCGATCAGCTCCGATATCTCGGGGCGCGCGACGACGACGAAATCGTGCTGGGGCGGGAGCTGGTCGGAGAGCTCCCAGAAAGCCTCGCGCAGCACGCGCTTGACCTTGTTGCGGTCGACCGCGCCTCCAACCTTCCGGCTCACCGAGACGCCGAGCCTCACGTCTTCCCCCTCCTCGCCCTGGCGCGGGAAGCTGTAGAGAACGAGGTAGCGGGTCGCATGAGATTTCCCGTCGCGATACACGCGGTCGAACTCACCGCTGCGCGAGAGCCGGCGTCGCCTCGACGCCATCTAAGGAGTGAGGCGCTTGCGGCCTTTTTGACGGCGGCGCTTGAGGATCGCTCGCCCGCCACGCGTGCGCATCCGCGCCCTGAACCCGTGCGTCTTCGCCCGCTTCCGCTTCTTCGGCTGGTAGGTCCGTTTCATCGGCCCGGGCAGTATACGGACCCGCGGACCGAGCGGGCGAAAGCTTTCTTCGGGATTTGCGGCGGGGAGCGAGTCGGGGCCTACGGCCGCCGCTATGGTCGCCTTCGTGCCTGGCGATCCGGCCAAATCCGACGTTGAGCGCGTCTGGGAAGAAGTTCGCGCCCGTCTGCGCAGCTCGCTGCCCGAGTCCACATTCGCGCTCTGGCTCGAGCCCCTGCGAGCCCTCGGCGCGGCCGACGGAACCCTCTACGTCTGGGCCCCCGAGTCGATCCGGACCTGGACGGAGCGCCGCTACGCCGGCCTGCTGAGGCGAACCCTCGCCGACGTCGACGCGAGCCTGACTGCCATCGTCTTCTCCGACGACGCCCCGCAAACCGACTCGGAGAGCGGTGGGTCGGGGGAAAGTCTCAACGTCAACTACACCTTTGACCGCTTCGTCATCGGCGAGGGCAACCGGGTCGCTCATGCGGCGGCTTTGGCCGTGGCCGAGGCGCCCTCCGAGGCCTACAACCCGCTCTTCCTGCATGGCCCGCCCGGGTTGGGCAAGACGCACCTGCTGGTGGCGATCGCCAACTACCTCCGGTCCTGCGCACCCGGGCTGGAAGTCCGCTACACGACCGCCGAGCGCTTCACGACCGAGTTCGTCCGGGCGCTGCGCAACGAAGGCGCCGAGGAGTTCAAGCGACGCCATCGCGACCTCGACGTGCTGCTCGTCGACGACGTCCAGTTCCTCGAGGGCAAGCGCCACACCGAGGACGAGTTCTTCCACACCTTCAACGCCCTCTACGAGAGCGGCAGCCAACTGGTCCTCTCGGCCGATCGCATACCGAGCGAGCTTTCGACGCTCGAGTCGCGACTGCGCGATCGCTTCGAGTGGGGCCTGACGGTCGCCGTCGAGCCGCCCAACCTGGCAACGCGACTCACGGTCCTGCGTCGGCTCGTGAGCGAGGCCGGACTCGACGCCGACGAAGGCGTCCTCGTCGAGCTGGCGAGGCGCATCGACGCCAACGTGCGCCAGCTGCACGGGGCGCTGACCAAGGTTCTCGCCCACGCCTCGCTCACCGCCAGGCCGCTCAGCGCCGAGCTGATCGAGGCCGTCGTGCCTCGCGTCACCCGCTCGCGCGAAACCAGCCCCGTCGAAGAGATCCAGCAGCGGGTCTCCGAGTCGTTCGGCGTCTCCCGAGCCGAGCTCGTCGGCCCTACGCGAGCCGCGACCCCGGTGCGCGCGCGCCACGTCGCGATCTACCTGACGCGAGAGATGACCGACCTCTCGCTCCCCCAGATCGGGCGCCTGTATGGCGGCCGCGATCATTCCACCGTGCTGAGCTCGATCCGGCGTATCGAAGACCGTTGCCGCGACGACCAGGAGCTTGCCGCCAAACTGACCGAGCTGCGCGCCTCAATCCACACGGCCTCCACACCCGCCTCCTGACGGCCGGTCGCACTGTAAGAATCCATGCCTTCCCACAACTCACTCCACAGGCCACCCGCCGCTTCACAATGCGACGCGGGGCGCTTTTGAAACGCTTTCAACAGGCACTAACTCAACTCAATAGGGCAACGATTTGAAGCTGAAGACAAAACGCGATGAGCTCGTCTCGAAGCTCTCCGTCATCTCTCGCGCGGTTTCGACCCGAGCCGCAACGCAATCGCTTTCGGGAATCCTGGTCGACGCCTCCAACGGATCGGTCAGCCTCTCGGCGACCGATCTCGAGATGGGCCTGAAGACCGATCTGAAGACTGACTTGGAGGGAAGCGGGACGGTGCTCCTCCCCGGGCGTCTATTTGCCGAGCTCGCTCGCTCGCTGGGAGACGCGGACGTCGAGATCGAGCTTCGCGAGAGCGAGCGCGACGTCGAGATCCGCTGCGGCGGCTCGAGCTTTCACCTGCGGACCCTGCCGAGCGAGGACTTCCCGGCGCTTCCTGAGGAGGAGGGCGAGCCCTTGCGGATCCCCGCAGCGGCGCTCGCGGCGACGGTCGAGCTGGTCGCCGGCGCTGCGTCGCGCGACGACATGCGCCCAGTCCTCACCGGGGTGCTGGTCAGCGCCAGCGGCTCGGAGATGACGATGGTGGCGACCGACTCCTACCGCCTTGCCGTCAAGCGCACCGAGCTCGACGAGCCGATCGGCGGCGAGATCGAGGCGAACATCCCGGCACGGGCGCTGCGCGAGCTGGGCCGCATCGTCTCCACCGACGGTGTCGAGCAGGTCTCGGTCGCGCTTCAGCGCAACCAGGCCGTCTTTCGAGCGGGGGACACCGTCCTCACGACGAGGCTGATCGAGGGCCAGTTCCCCAACTTTCGACAGCTTCTGCCCGAGTCCTACGAGCACGACGTTCGCCTGCCGCGCCCGGAGCTGCTCGAGGTCACGCGCCGCGTCAGTCAGCTGGCTCAGCGCAACGCCCCATTGCGGCTGTCGTTCGCTCCCGGCGAGCTGACGGTGGCGGCGTCGACGCCCGACGTCGGCGACGCGGAGGAGACGATGCCGGCCGCGTTCGAGGGAGAGCCGCTCGAGATCGGCTTCAACCCCGACTTCCTGCGCGAGGGGATCGAAAGCGTCGAGGGGGATGAGATCCTGGTGCGGCTGATCTCCCCGCTGCGCCCAGGCCTGCTGCAGCCGGTCGACAGCGAGGACTTCCGCTACCTCGTGATGCCCATCCGCCTCAACGTCTGAGGCATGCCGCGATGCAGGTCGTCGCCGTCGACGCGAGGCCGCTGAGGAGTCTGGCCGAGGCCCGGTTGAGCTTGCCGCCGGGGATCGTCAGCCTCGTCGGCCCGAACGGCGCTGGCAAGACGAACCTGCTCGAGGCTCTCTACTTCGGTCTCACCGGTCGCTCGTTTCGCACCTCCGACCGCCGCGACCTGATCCCCTTCGGCGGCTCCTTTGCCCGCGCCGAGGCGACCGTGCGCGACGGCGATGGAATCGAGCATCGGCTGCTCGCCTCGGTCAGCCGCGCCGAGGGTCGCCGGCATCTGCTCGACGGCAACGCGGCCGATCCAGCCACGCTGGCCCGTCATCGCCCGCCCGTCGCGGTCTTCTCTCCCGACCGGCTCACTTTGATCAAGGGACCGCCGGGCGAGCGACGCGCCCACCTCGACCGTTTCGTCACGGCCCGCTGGCCCCGTCGCGCGGAGCTTCGCCAGCGCTTCGGTCAGGTCCTGGCGCAGCGCAACGCGATGGTCGCGCGAGTGGCCGCGGGCGCTCGCCCGGAAGCGAACCTCGACCCTTGGGATGAAGCGTTTGCCCAGGCCGCCGCGCCGCTGATCGAGGCGCGGGCCGAGGCGGTGTCGGAGCTGGAGCCGCCCTTTGGCGACGCGGCGGTTGAGCTGGGCTTGGAGGAAGGCGGCCGGGTGGAGTATGCGCCGCGGGCAAGCGGCAACGCGGACGAAGTGGCGACCGGGCTCGTCGAGCGCCGCGACGCCGACCTGAGGCTCGGGCGGAGCAGCTGGGGCCCGCATCTGGACGAGCTGAAGATCGAGGCCGGCGGCCGCTCGCTGCGCCGCTATGGATCGCAGGGCCAGCAACGCGCCGCGCTCCTGGCGCTGATCTTCGCCGAGCGCACCTGTTTGCTCGAGGCACGCCGGGTAACGCCGCTGCTGTTGCTCGACGATGTGATGAGCGAGCTCGACCCGGAACGGCGCGAGCTCCTGGTCGCGCGGCTCGCGACCGACGGCCAGGCTCTGATCACCGCCGCAGACGAGCACTCGCTTCCCGCCGCAGCGCTGGAGCAGGCGATCCAAGTGCCCCTGGTCGAAGCGCAGGCGGAGGCTGCATGACGCGCCGACGGGCGCCGCGCCCAGCCTCGAGCGCCTTTCGCGCCGCCCTCGATGCGGCCGCTCCGCAGACGCCGCTCGCGGCTCTGCAAACCGCATGGTCGGAGGTCGTCGGCGAGCAGATAGCCGCTGTCGCCGACCCGGTGGCCGAACGCGACGGCGAGGCGATAGTCGCCTGCCGCGATTCCGTCTGGGCGCAGGAGTTGGATCTGATGCAGGAGCAGCTCCTGCAACGACTTGCGGACCGGCTCGGAGAGCGCGCTCCGCGGAGCTTGCGGTTTCGCGTGCAAGATCAGTGAAAGAGTTTCATTTTGTCCGTGATTTGCAGGTCTTTCGTTTCTATTCACGACGCCGTCGAAGGGGCTGAACTGGTATCCTTATGTCAACTTGTGTTTCGGCCCCGACCATGTGCGGCGCGAGCCCGGACGGTCGGGGTTTTCTATGAGAGCGGGAAGGGATTAATTGCCTGAGAAGACGAAGTCGTCGGCGAAGAAGGGGGGTGGCCCGAACTCCTATGGCGCCAAGGACATAACCGTCCTCGAGGGTCTCGAGGCGGTGCGCAAGCGCCCCGGCATGTACATCGGGTCGACCGGCCCGCGCGGGCTCCATCACCTCGTCTACGAGATCGTCGACAACTCGGTCGACGAGGCATTGGCGGGGCACTGCGACAACGTCCGCGCCGTCCTTCACCCCGACAACAGCGTCACCGTCAGCGACGACGGCCGCGGCATCCCGGTCGACGAACTGAAGAAAGAGAAGCGACCGGCGGCGGAGGTGGTGCTGACGACCCTCCATGCCGGCGGCAAGTTCGGAGACGGCGGCGGCTACAAGGTCTCCGGCGGTCTGCATGGCGTGGGCGTCTCCGTCGTCAACGCTCTGTCCGAGCGCCTCCATCTCGAAATCAGCCGCGACGGCTCGGTCTGGACGCAGGAGTACGAACGGGGGCAACCGCAGGCGGCGCTGGCCGACGGCGCGGCGACCGATTCGACGGGAACGTCGATCACGTTCCTCCCCGACGACGAGATCTTCGACGAGCTCGAGTTCGACTACGCGACGCTGGCCGAGCGCCTACGCGAGACCGCCTTCCTCACCCGTGGTCTGAAGATCGACCTGGTCGACGAGCGCGGCGCCGGGCAGAGCGACACCTTCCACTACGAGGGCGGGATCGTCGACTTCGTCGCCCACCTCAACGAGAACAAGGACGCCCTTCATCGCAAGACGGTCTTCTTCGAAGGCGAGACCGAGGACGGCCAGGTCGAGGTGGCGATGCAGTGGAACTCCTCCTACCAGGAGTCGGTCTTCAGCTTCGCCAACAACATCAACACACATGAGGGCGGCTCCCACCTCTCCGGCTTCCGCTCAGCGCTGACGCGGACCCTCAACGCCTACGCGCGCGGCAAGGGCCTGCTCAAAGAGAAAGACGAGAACCTGACCGGCGACGACGTCCGCGAGGGGCTGACGGCGGTGATCTCGGTCAAGCTCGCGGATCCGCAGTTCGAGGGCCAGACGAAGACCAAGCTCGGAAATCCGCCGGTCGAGGGGTTGGTCAAGGAGACGGTCAACCGCAAGCTCGGAGAGTTCTTCGAGGAGAACCCGAGCGAGGCGAAACGGATCGTCGGCAAGGCGGTCGACGCGGCACGCGCCCGTCAGGCGGCACGCAAGGCGCGCGACCTGACCCGCCGCAAGTCGGCGCTCGAGAACTCGACCCTGCCGGGCAAGCTCGCCGACTGCACCGTCCGCGACCCGGCCCTGGCCGAGCTCTTCATCGTCGAGGGCGATTCCGCCGGCGGTTCCGCCAAGCAGGGCCGCGATCGCAACACGCAGGCCGTGCTGCCGCTGCGCGGCAAGATCATCAACGTCGAGAAGGCCCGCATCGACAAAGTGCTCTCCAACCAGGAGATCCAGGCGCTGATCACCGCGGTCGGCACCGGCGTGCGCGAGGAGTTCGACATCGAAGAGGCGCGCTACCACAAGGTGGTGCTGATGACCGACGCCGACGTCGACGGCGCTCATATCCGCACCCTCGTGCTCACCTTCCTCTACCGCGAGATGCCGGAGCTGATCGAGGCCGGCTACGTCTACATCGCCAAGCCGCCGCTCTACAAGCTGAAAAGCGGCAAACAGGAGACCTACGTCGAGAAAGAGTCCGAGCTGGAGGAGCTGCTGCTGCGCGACAAGCTCGAGCAGATGGAGGTGGCGGACGCGGAGGGCGCCGCCCACAAGCTGACCGCCACGCGCTGGCAGCGCTTCAACCGCCGCCTCAAGGAGCACGAGGGCTGGGCCGACTCATTGCAGGCCGACTTCGGGCACGAGCTGGTGCGCTTCCTCGGCGAGTCGGAAGTGCTCGACCGCGGAGTCGCCACGCTGGCCGCCGTCAAGGACGTGCTGAGCGGCGAGGCCGGTGAGCTCGAGCCCTTCGACACCGAGATCGTCACCGACTCGGGGGAGGAGATCGTCGTCCGAGCGGTCCACCGCCGCGACGGCCTGGCCCGAACCTACGAGCTCTCCGCCGGCCTGTTCGAATCGCACGACTACCGGCGGCTGGTCGAGTCCCACAGCGAGCTGCTCAAGCAGGTGGGCCGCCCGCCGTTCCGGGTCGTGCTGGGCGACAAAGAGCGAACCGCTGAGTCTTTCGCCGAGCTGCGCCGGATGGTGATGGAGCTGGCCCGTCACGGGGTGACGATGAACCGGTTCAAGGGGCTCGGCGAGATGAACCCCGAGCAGCTGCGGGAGACGACGATGGACCCGGCGAGCCGCACGCTGGAGCGGGTGCGGATCGACGACGCGGCGATGGCGGAGAAGATCTTCACCGACCTGATGGGCGACAAGGTCGAGCCGCGCAAGGCGTTCATCGAAAAACACGCCAAGGAGGTCAGGTTCCTCGATGTCTAGGAGGGCGGTCTAGATGGAGGGAAGCGCCGAAGCTCTCACGGGAGGGCGGATCGAGGAGCGCGAGCTGACGAGCGAGATGCGCTCGTCCTACCTCGACTATGCGATGAGCGTGATCGTCGGCAGGGCGCTGCCCGACGTCCGCGACGGCCTGAAGCCGGTCCACCGCCGCGTGCTCTACGCGATGCACGACCTGGCCCTGCAGCCCAACCGGCCCTACCGAAAGTCCGCCTTCATCGTCGGCGAGGTGATGGGCAAGTACCACCCGCACGGCGACTCGGCGATCTACGACACGCTCGCCCGCATGGCGCAGGATTTCTCCCTGCGTTACATGCTCGTCGACGGCCAGGGCAACTTCGGCTCGATCGACGACGACCCGCCGGCCGCGATGCGGTATTGCGTCGCTGGCGACACGCGAGTCGCAACGCCGACCGGCACGGTCCGGATCGACTCGATTGCGCCCGATGCGGAGCCCAACTCCGACAACGAGATCGAGACCGAGGTGCTGGACCGCCTCGGACGCCCGGTCAAGGCCTCCAGACTCTTTCACTCGGGTGACCACCCGACACTTCGCCTGCGTACGAAGCAGGGCCACGAGCTCACCGGGACCCACAACCACCCGGTGCTCTGCCTCGTCGACATGGCAGGCGTTCCGCTTCTCTTTTGGAAGCTGCTCGAGGAGATAGAGCCCGGTGACCGGGTGCTCATTTCGCGAGCGCAGGCCGACCCTCTGCCGGCCCAGTGCGCAGAGGACCTGATGGGTGGCTACCTCCGTTCGGAAGGTGAGGCGAAGGCAACGGCTGCGGGCTTGGCCGAAGCGGCAGCGAGCACCGCGATCCTCGAGAGGATCGAGTCGGAGGAGGTCCGGGATGTCATCTCTCCGCTGGTGACGGGCGACTACTTCTACGCCGAGGTCGAGTCGGTTGTCGACGCCGGAGTGCAGGCGGTGTACTCACTGCGTGTCGACACCGAAGACCACTCTTTCCTCACCAATGGCTTCGTCAGCCACAACACCGAGGCGCGGCTCGCCCGCCTCTCGACCGAGCTGCTGCGTGACATCGACGCCGACACGGTCGAGTGGGGTCCGAACTACGACGAGTCCCAGCGCGAGCCGCTCGTGCTGCCGGCACGCTTCCCGAACTTGCTGGTCAACGGCGCCGCCGGGATTGCGGTCGGGATGGCGACCAACATCCCGCCGCACAACCTGAGCGAGTCGATCGGCGCGGTCAAGGCCTACATCGCGAATCCGGGGATTGATCTCGCCGGGCTGATGGAGCACGTCAAAGGACCCGATTTCCCTGGCGGCGGGCTGATGAGCTCGGAGGGGATCCGCGACGCCTACGCTTCGGGCCGCGCCTCGGTGCGGGTGAGGGCGCGGGCCCACGTCGAGCCGCTGAAAGGCGGCCGCGACGCGATCGTCGTCACCGAGCTTCCCTTCCAGGTCAAGAAGGGCGGCGACGGCGGCCTGATCACGAAGATCGCCGATCTCGTCCGCGACAAAAAGATCACCGGCATCTCCGATCTGCGCGACGAGTCCGACAAGTCGGGCATGCGCTTGGTGATCGAGACCAAGCGCGGCGGCGACCCACCCGAGGTGGTGCTCAACCAGCTCTACAAGCGCACGCCGATGCAGAGCACCTTCGGGATCAACATGGTGGCGCTGGTCGACGGGGTGCCGCGCACGCTGAGTCTCAAGGAGCTGGTCGAGCATTACGTCGGTCACCAGCGTGAGGTCGTGATCCGCCGCACGCAGCACGACCTGCGTCAGGCCGAGGCGCGGGCCCACATTCTCGAGGGGCTGTTGATCGCCCTCGACAACCTCGACGCCGTGATCGAGCTGATCCGCGGCTCGGCCGACACCGACGCGGCAAAGGCGGGGCTGATCGAGCGCTTCGAGCTCTCGGCCGAGCAGGCGCAGGCGATCCTCGACATGCGCCTGGCCCGCCTCACGGCGCTGGAGTCGGGCAAGGTGCGCGAAGAGCACGACGAGCTGCTCGAGCGAATCGCCGAGCTGCGCGCGATCCTCGGCGACCCGGCCCGGATCGACGCCGTGGTCGTCGAGGAGCTCGACGACGTCGACAAGCGCTACGGCGACGAGCGTCGCACCGAGATCACCCACTTCGAGGGCGACATGAACATCGAGGACATGATCGCCGACCAGCAGATGGTGATCTCGATCAGCCACTCCGGCTACGCCAAGCGCCTCCCTCTCGCCACCTACCGCCAGCAGCGCCGCGGCGGGCGCGGCGTGATGGGCATGGACCTGAAGGAGGACGACTACATCGAGCACCTGCACATCTGCTCGACGCACGACTTCCTGCTCTTCTTCACCAACCGCGGCAAGGTCTACCGGCTCAAGGTCTACGAGCTGCCCGAGGGGTCGCGCACGGCGAAAGGCCGGGCGCTGGTCAACGTGCTGCCGCTGCGCGACGGCGAGAAGGTGACTGCGGTGATCCCGACCCGTGACTTCAGCGAGAACAAGTACCTGGTCTTCGCCACCGCACAGGGACTGGTGAAGAAGACCGAGTTCACGGCCTACAACACGCCGATCCGCGCCGACGGGATCATCGCGATCAAGATCCGCGACGGCGACGAGCTGGTGCAGGTGCGCCTCACCTCGGGCGACGACGACATCCTGCTCGTCTCCAAGTCGGGCCACTCATCGCGCTTCTCCGAGACCAAAGTGCGGCCGATGGGCCGCGACACCAGCGGCGTCAAAGGGATGAACGTCTCGGCCAAGGTCGACGGCAAGCCGAACCGCGTGCTGGCGATGGACATCGCCCGCGACGACTCGGAGCTCTTCGTCGTTACCGAGAACGGCTACGGCAAGCGCACCTCGGTCTCCGAGTACCCGGTCAAGGGCCGCGGCACCAAGGGCGTGCTGACGGCGAAGCTGACGGCGAAGAAGGGCGGCCTGGCCGGCGCCCTGATCGTCCGCGAACACCAGGACCTGCTCTTCATCTCCCAAAACGGCATGGTCCAGCGCACCCAGGCGGGCGGCATCTCGCAGATGGGCCGCGCGACGCAGGGCGTCAAAGTGATGAACATGAAGGACGACGACTGCGTCTCCGCGGTCGCACTGGTGGTCGACGAAGAGGACGACGGCGCCGAGGAGAACGGGCAGGAAGAGCTGCAGGGCTGATATGATGATTTCATATGAGCCGACTCCTCTCCGTCTCTGTGCCTGACGACCTCGCCACTGAAACCGAGGCGCTCGCGAAGAGCCTCGGCAAGACGAAGAGCGAGGTCGTGCGCGACGCGCTGCGGCGCCAGGTGCAGATCGAGCGGCTGGGGGAGCTTCAGCGCTATGGCCGCGATCGAGCCGAGGCGCTCGGAATCGGTCCCGAGGACAGCGAAGCGCTGGTCGACGAGCTGCGCGCGCGGCGGACCTGACCCTGCGCGTTCTCTGTGACACCAACGTGCTCGTCTCGGCGTTCATCGCCGCGGGCCCGCCCAGCCGGGTGCTCGAACAGGCGGCGGACGGCAAGCTGGACCTCGTCCTCGCCGAGCCGGTCCTCGCCGAGCTGCAGCGCATCCTCGTCTCCAAGCTCTCCTTCGAACCCGAGCGCTACCTCGAGGTCGAGGGCCTGCTCCTCGAGCTTGCCGCCGAGACGATCGCGGCGCCTGGAGAGCCCCCCGCTCCCACCTCCGGCGATCCGGATGACGATCTGATCCTCGCCTGCGCTGCGCGGGCTTCGGTCGACGTCCTCGTCTCCGGTGACCGCAAGCATCTCCTCCCGCTTGGCAGCTTCGAGGGCGTGCGAATTCTCACTCCCCAGGCACTGTTGGCCGAGCTCCGCTCCGCTTAAGCGGCAGCAGGCAGGTACTGCTCCCAGGCCGGCGGGATGCGGGGGCTGGCGACCTGGATGAAGACGGTGGGGCCGGGGGCCTTGGGGGTCTTCTGGGGGTGCATCTGGATCTCGCGCGGTAGGCGGTTGCCCTTGCGGCGATTGCAGGCGGCGCAGGCCGCGACGATGTTCTCCCAGACGGACTTGCCGCCGCGACTGCGGGGGATGACGTGGTCGACGGTGAGGCCGGACTTGCGCGAGCCGCAGTACTGACAGGTCCAGGAATCGCGGGCGAGGACCGCGCGGCGGGTGATCTTGCGCCGGTGTGCTTCGCGCGGGATGCGCACGTAGCTGACCAGGCGGATCACGTCGGGCCGGTCCATCGTCATCCGCTCGGAGTGGATCGCCCCCTCGCGACGCTCGAGCAGCTCGGCCTTTTGCTTGAGCAAGAGCACAGCAGCCCTTCTCAACGTGCAAACGTTGATCGGCTCATAGGTCGCATTCAGGACCAGCACACGCGCCATATTGCTCCGAGATTCTACGCAGGCGGGGTGAGAACCCTCTCAACGGGCTCTAGTCGACTGGGTAGGAGCCCAAGATCCGAACGGACTCGGCCTTGCCTCGCAACGCGGATATGGCCTCCGCTACAGCTGGGTCGGTGTCGCGGCCTTCGAGGTCGCAGAAGAACATGTAGCGGCCCAATTCAGAGCGCAGGGGTCGCGACTCGATGCGCGTCAGGTTGACCTCGCGCGAGGAGAACTCCTGCAGGGCCTCGACCAGGGCGCCGGGGTGGTCTTCGCCCAGCTCGGAGAAGACGAGGGAGGTCTTCCAGGCGCCGTTCCCCTGCGCCTCGGTTCCGGCCGGCGCGATCCAGACGAAGCGCGTGACGTTGTTGGCCTCGTCCTCGATCCCCTCGCGCAGGACGGCGCAGCCATACAGCTCGGCAGCGGAACGAGCCCCGATCGCGACCCATTGCTCGTCCGACTCGCTGACGAGTCGGACCGCTTCCGCGGTGCTGCTGACGCTGCGCAGCTCGGCGTCCGGCAGGTTCTCGCGCAGGAAGCGCGCGCACTGGGCCAGTGGCTGGGGGTGAGAGAGCACGGCGGCGACTCGCTCCAGCTCGATCCCCTCCTTTCCGATCAGCTGCGCGCTGACCGCGAAGTCGTGCTCGCCGACGACCGTGACTCCCTCGGCGTCGAAGGCCAGCGTGTCGAGCGTGCTGCGCACCGAGCCCTCGATCGAGTTCTCGAAGGGGACGAAGGCCCGCTCCGCCTCGCCGTCCTCGACGGCGAGAATCGCGGCGCGGATCGTCGCCGCGGGCAGCAGCTCGTCATCGGTCTCACCGATGCCCGTCTCGCGCAGGGCGTCTTCGGTGAAGGTCCCGCCAGGTCCCAAGTAGGCGATCCGCATCCTCGCCCGCCCGCTATTCGAAGCTGACCGTGTAGGTGGCCTTGTTGTTTTCGGAGACCTGCTCGCCGGGAACCGTGGCGACGTCGACTTCGAGCGTCGCTTCGCCCTTCGGCGTCGGCGTCAGCGGGATCGAGACCGTTGCCGTTTCGCCCGCGGCGATCGTTTCGAGCGTGTCGGTCAGGGTGTTGCCGTTGACCGTGACCGAGACGGTGATCCCGTTCTCGGTCGATTCGCCCTGGTTCTGCACCTGGACTTCGACTTCCGCCGCGCCTTCGGTGACGACGCCGGTCGTCGCTTCGGCGGCGAGTTCGGTGCCGCCGATGCTGGTGCCGATCAGGCCGAGGCCGTGCACGCCGCTCGTTTCGGCCGAGGCGGCGCCGCTGACCGATCCGAGCGCCGCCGCGACGGTCGCTTCGTCGAGCCATTTCGTCCCTTCGGGGAGGAAGACGCTCGCCGGCACGTCGCTGTCGCCGATGCCGTTGTCGGTCAGGGTCGTGTCGATCTCGGGCCGGGTCACTTCCGCGTAGACGACGTCGCTCCCCATCAGCGTCTGCATCTGCTTGGCGATCACCGCGATCGCCTTCTCCGAGCCGACGTCGCCGAGCGCGGTGCTCATCTTGTCGGCTATCCGGTCCATCGCTTTCGCGCGCAGCTCGTAGACGAGCTTCAGCGAGTCCTGAGCGTCGCTCATGTCGCCCGGCGTGCTGAGGCCGTCGACGCGGCTCGCGTAGTTGTCCATCGCGCTGCGGTCGGCTTCGACCTGGTCGACGAACTCGGTCACCGAGAGGCTGCCGGGGTCGGCGAGCTTGCCGAAGAACGACTTGCTCGTCTGTTCGGTCTCGTCGACGATCTGGGTGACGTTGCGGGCGTAGTCGCTCAGCGCGCGCTTCGCCCGAGCGTCCAAGCAGCCCTTGACGCCAAGGACGATGAGGATGATGAGCAGCAGGCCGCCGGCCAGCGCGAGACCGCGCCGGAGCAGGATCTGCTGGCGTTCGGGGCGCCGGCGTGGCCGCGGGCGCCGGCCCGGCCTGGGTGCGGGGGAATCCTCCAAGTAGCGGGGAGTATGTCGCAGGAGGAAGCGGATTCGCGGCGAAGTGCCCTATTGCCGTGGTCGGCTCGCTGGTCCTAAACCGCTTCCTGATCGAGCGCCGCCTCGGCAGCGGCGGTTTCGGCACCGTCTATGAGGCCTGGGACGGCCGTCTCGAGCGGCCGGTTGCGGTGAAGGCGATCGAATCGGCAGGCGGCCGCGGTTCCAGCCGTGTGTTGAGGGAGGCGCAGGCGGCCGCTCGGCTCAACCACCCCGGCATCGTGACGCTCTACGAGATGGGGGAGGAGGACGGCAACGCCCTCCTGGTCACCGAGCTGGTCGAGGGCGACACGCTCGCCGAGCTGAACCGCGATTGCGCGCTGAGCGATCGCGAGATCGGCGAGATCGGCGCCGACCTCTGCGAGGCGCTCGCCCACGCCCACTCACGGGCGGTCGTCCACCGCGACATCAAGCCGCAGAACGTGCTCGTCACCGAGGACGGCGAGCCACGAGCCAAGCTGATGGACTTCGGCGTCGCCCGGCTCACCGACGGCGCTGCGCTCACCGCGCCCGGCGACGTGGTCGGCACCCTCGCCTACATGGCGCCGGAGCAGGCGGAGGGGCATACGGCGGGCCCCGAGGCCGACGTCTACTCGCTGGCGCTGATGCTCTACGAGTGCTGGAGCGGCGAGAACCCGGCCCGCGGCGCGACGCCGGCAGCGACCGCACGGGCGATCGGCGCCCGCCTCCGCCCGCTGCGCCGCCTCCGCCCCGATCTTCCGCGCGAGCTCTGCGAGACCGTCGACGCATGCCTGCAGACGCGACCGGGCAGGCGCCCCTCGCTGGAGGAGCTGGGCGAGACGATCGAGGACTCGCTCGAGCTGCTCGCCGACAACCGCCGCTCGGCGAGGCATGCTGTCCCGGTGCGTCTCGCGGCCATCGCCGCGGCCGCCGTCCTCGGCGCTTGGCTCGCCGCCGGTCACGGCGTCCTGCTCCCCTGAGAGTCCGGGGTCCCACCATCTAGGATTCGAGCCTTCTCCCCGAGACCCGAGTGTCCGCCGGCGCTCGCGAAAAGGAGCCAACGATCAGCGTTCTACGCAACTTGGAGAGTCGGATCGAAGGCCTCGTCGAGGGCGTCTTCAGCCGCGCCTTCAGCTCGGAGGTGCAGCCGGTCGAGCTCGCCCGCAAGCTCGCCAAGGAGATGGACGCCCACAAGACGGCCGGAGTCGCCCGCGTCTACGTCCCGAACGAGTACACGGTCCACCTCTCCACGCGCGACCGAGCCAAGCTCGAGGGCTACGAGCGCTCGCTCGAGCAGGAGCTCTCCGGCTACCTCCTGGAGCACGCGCGGCGGCGCAGCTACGACCTGCTGACCCGGCCCGCGGTCGAGTTCAAGACCGACGAGCGCCTACGCCTGGGTGAGTTCGGCATCCAGACCCGTCTGGTCAAGCCCCCGGCGCACGAGGGCGAGAGCCCGAGCCAGGGCGAGGAAGGCCACACGATGGTCTACTCGGCGGTGCGCGAGAAGCCGGCGCCGGCCGTCGCGAAGGAGGCGCCACCGGCCGTCGCGACTCGCGCGGTGGTCGCCTTCGACGACCGCCGCTACGTGCTCGAGGGTCCGCAGGCGACGATCGGCCGTTCGAAGAGCGCCGAGTGCGTGCTGCCCGACCCGAACATCTCCCGCCGCCATGCCGAGCTGCGCCGCTCGCAGACCGGCGACTGGACGATCGCCGACCTCGGCTCGACGAACGGGATCAAGGTGAACGGGCGACGCGTCAGCTCGACCCGGCTCAGCCCGGGGGATCGAGTCACCCTGGGCACGACGACCTTCGTCTTCGAAATCGAGCAGTGACGGCCTGAGCGCGTGGACTACGCCCCGATCTCCGTCGCCCTCAAGTTCGGCTTCCTCGCCGTCCTCTATCTCTTCCTGCTCTGGATCGCACGCAGCGCGATCAAGGACCTGCGCCGTACGGTTGCGCCGGCGCCCGACGCGACCGGTTTTCACCAGGCGCCGGGGGTGGTGGCGCAGGCGCCCGCGATGGACGCCTGGCTCGTCGCCGAGCGGGGCGGCGGCCTCTCGCCAGGCGAGCGCTTCGACCTGATCGGCGGCCTCTCGATCGGCCGCTCGGCCGAAGCCGACGTGCGGATCGACGACCGCTACGCCTCCGGCGTGCACGCGAGGATCTTCAGACGCGATGGACGCACCTACGTCGAGGACATGAGATCGACCAACGGGACACTGCTCAACGACGCCGAGCTGCGCGGCGAGGCGGAGCTGATCGACGGCGACGTCGTGCGGATCGGCGACACCGAGTTCCGCTACGAGAGCTCAGGCTGAGCCGATGCTGAGGATCGACGACCAGGCCTTCCGCACCGATACGGGCCGGCAGCGCAACGCAAACGAGGACTCGTTCTTCGTCCGCGCGCCGATCTTCGTAGTCGCCGACGGGATGGGCGGCGCCCAGGCGGGTGAGGTCGCCTCGAAGACAGCGGCCGACGCCTTCGACGTCGACCTCGACGCGGGTCCTCCAGAGCAGGTTCTGCGCGAGACGATCGAGGCCGCCAACCGGCGCATCCACGAGCTCGCCCGCGCCGATCCCTCGCGAGCCGGGATGGGAACGACCCTGACCGCGGCGATCGTCAACGCCGAGCGCGAAGAGGTGGCGATCGGGCACGTCGGCGACAGCCGCGCCTACCGCCTCCGCGACGGCAAGCTCGAGCAGCTCACCCGCGACCACTCGCTGGTCGAGGAGATGCGCCGCAAGGGCCAGCTGACCGACGCCCAGGCCGAGGACCATCCGCAGCGCTCGATCATCACCCGTGCGCTCGGTCCCGAGCCCGAGGTGCAGCCGGACGTCCACACGGTGGCGGCCGCGCCTGGGGACGTCTTCCTGATCTGCTCGGACGGGCTCAACTCGATGCTGAGCGAGGAGCAGATCCGAAAGCTTCTCGCGGGGGCGAGCTCGATGGACGCCGCGGCTCGCGACCTCGTCGGCGAGGCGAACCGCGCGGGCGGCCGCGACAACATCACGGTGCTTGCCTTTCGCCTCGAAGACGCAGCCGCCCCGCAGCGCGCCAGCGCCCCCGCGCCCGAGAGCCCGACCCTGGCGGGCGCGGCAGCCGAGGAAGCGGGGCTGACGGCCGCCGAGGTGCGTCGGCGCGCGGCAGCCGCAGCAGCCCACGAGCGCCGCGAGGCCCTTGCCGCCAGACCGCCACGGCGCGCCCTGCGCCGCACCGTCGCCGTCCTGGGGATCGTCGCCGTCCTCGCGGGCGTCGCCTTCGCCGCCTGGTACGCCAACCGTCAGGTCTGGTTCCTCGGCACCGACCCGGCCGGCCGCGTCGCCCTCTACCGCGGCCTGCCCTACGAGCTGCCCTTCGGCGTCGACCTCTACCAGGAGCGCTACGCGAGCCCGATCCAGACCGACTCGCTGCCCGACCGCCGCCGCGAGGCCGTCACCGGCCACGACCTGCGCTCGCGCAGCGACGCGGTCTCGTTGATCGAGGACATCGAAGAATCGCAAGGGGCGCGGTGAGCGCACGCAACCGGGAGCTGACCGCTCTCGTCCCGGTGGCGTTGCTGCTCACGGCCGGCTTCGCGGCCGTCTTCGCCCAGGAGAACTCCAACCTCGACGACGCCAGCCTGCTCTTCGGCGCCTACTTCCTCGCCGTCTGCCTGGCCACGCACGTGTATCTGCGCATCCGCCTGCCCGACGCCGACCCCTACCTCTTCCCGCTCGTCGCCCTGCTCACGGCCTTCGGCCTGGTGATGATCTACCGGATCGACTCGGGCCTCGCCCGCGACCAGGCCAACTGGTTCGTCCTCGGGCTCGTCCTCTTCGCGCTGACGATCCACTTCCTGCGCGACTACGAGGTGCTCGAGCGCTACCGGTACACGATCGCCGCCGTCGGCATCCTCCTCCTCCTGGCGCCGCGGCTGCCGGGGATCGGCGAACAGGTGAACGGCGCCTACCTCGGGGTGAAGATCGGCCCGCTCGCCTTCCAGCCGGCCGAGTTCTCGAAGATATGCCTCGTCGTCTTCCTCGCCAGCTATCTGCGCGAGCACCGCGAGGTACTGATCGTCGGCGCCAGACGGGTTCTCGGCGTGACCCTGCCGCCGCTCAAGCACTTCGGGCCGCTCCTCGTCGTCTGGGGCGCCTCGATGTTCATGCTCGTCTTCATTCGCGACCTGGGCAGCTCGCTGATGTTCTTCGCCGCCTTCCTGGCGCTGCTCTACGTCGCGACCGGCCGCTTCTCCTTCGTCGTCATCGGGATGGCGATGTTCCTGCTCGGCGCCTGGTTCTTCGCCTCGACCGTGCCGCACGTGCACGACCGGGTCGAGATCTGGCTCGACCCCTATGCGCACCCGCAGGGGAGCGGGTACCAGATCCTGCAGTCGATCTTCGCCCAGGCCGACGGCGGCCTCTTCGGCAAGGGCTTCGCCCAGGCTCTGATCGTCGTCCCCGGCACCCACGCGACGCTGCTGCCTGCGGCGCAGACCGACACGATCTACTCGCTGATCGTCAACGAGCTCGGCCTCTTCGGCGCCTGCGGCGTGGTGCTGATCTACCTGCTGATCGCGGCGCGCGGCTTCAAGATCGCCCTGCTCTCCGCCGACGGCTTCTCGAAGCTGCTCGCCACCGGCCTCACCGCGGTCTTCGCGATCCAGGCGTTCGTGATCATCGGCGGCGTCACCCGCGTGATCCCGCTGACCGGGGTCACGCTGCCCTTCATCAGCTACGGCGGCAGCTCGATCGTCGCCAACTTCGTCCTCCTCGCCCTCCTCCTGCTGATCTCAGACCGGGCGCGACGCGAGGCAAGGGAGCTGGGGCGGTGAATCGCCAGATCGTCAGGCTCTTCGGCTTGGTCGTCGTCCTCTTCGCGGTCCTCGTCGGCTTCACGTCCTACTGGGCGGTCTTCGACGCCAAGGCCTTGAAAGAAGAGGACGCCAACAAGCGGCCGTTGCTCGAGCAGCAGCAGATCCAGCGCGGCCGGATCCTCGCCGCCGACGGGACGGTGATCGCCCGCTCGGTGCCGAAGGGCCAAGGCGCCAACCTGCGCTACGTGCGGCGCTACCCGGAAGGCTCGCTCTACGGGCACCCGATCGGGTACAGCTTCGTGCGCGAGGGGGACAGCGAGTTCGAGCAGTTCCACAACGACGAGCTGGTCGGCAACGAATCCGAGTTCAGCTCGATCCTCGACGAGCTGCGCGGCCGCAACCAGGAGGGCGACGACGTGGCGACCAACCTCGACCCGGCCGCGCAGGCGGTCGCGCTCGAAGACCTGCGCGAAGCGGGCTTCGGTGCGGTGGTCGCGATCGAGCCGAAGAGCGGTCGGGTGCTGACGATGGCCTCGAATCCGCCCTACGACCCCAACCGCATCCCCTACGACCTGACCGAGCTGAACGAAAACGTCGTGGAAGCGCCGCTGTACAACCGAGCGACGCAGGGCCAGTACCCGCCCGGCTCGACCTTCAAGGTGGTGACCGCCGCCGCCGGCCTGGAAAGCGGCACGATCACGCCGGAAACCGCGTTCCCGGCCCCCTCGCCGCTGATCGTCGAAACCGTGCCGCTGCAGAACGACTTCAACACCAGCTACGGCCCGATCAGCCTCGACACGGCGCTGACCAACTCGGTCAACACCTGGTTCGGCCAGCTCGGCCAGGACCTCGGCCAGGACCAGCTCTTCGAGACGATGGAAAAGTTCGGCTTCAACTCGACGCCGCCGATCGACCTGCCCAAGAACGACATCTCAGGGAGCGGCGTCTACTCCGAAGGCCACGTCCTGCATCGCGACGACCCGGTCGACGTGGCGCGGGTCGCGATCGGCCAGGAGCGGCTGGCGGTGACGCCGCTGCAGATGGCGATGGTCGCCGCCGCGGTCGCCAACGGCGGCAAGCTGATGAAGCCGCAGATCTGGAGTCGCGTGATCGACCCCGACGGGCGAGTGGTCAAGCGCCTCGATCCCTCCGAGTACAGCCAGCCGATCAGCGCCGAGACCGCGGCTGAGCTGACCACCGCGATGGAAGGCGTGGTCAGCGAAGGCACCGGGACCAACGCGGCGATCTCGGGCGTGCCGGTCGCGGGGAAGACGGGAACCGCGGAAACCCCATACAACGAATCGTGCGGCGGTGGGACCGACGAGAACCAGGCCTGGTTCATCGGCTTCGCCCCGGCGGACGAACCGCAGGTGGCGATCGCCGCCACCGTAGAGTGCACGACCCAGTTCGGAAACGACGTTGCCGCGCCGATCTTCCGCGACGTGGCAGAAAGCATCCTCAATGGCGGCTGAGATCAAAGAGGGAACGATGCTCGACGGGCGCTACCGGGTCCTGCGCCGGATCGGCTCTGGCGGGATGGCAGACGTCTGGCTCGCCGACGACTCGCACCTGCAGCGCCGGGTCGCGCTCAAGGTCCTGCACCCGCAGTTCGTCCAGGACGGCGAGTTCGTCGCCCGCTTCCAGCGAGAGGCCGAGGCGGCGGCGGGCCTGCAGCACCCGAACGTCGTCGCCGTCTTCGACCGCGGCGAAGCCGAGGGCACCCCCTACATCGCGATGCAGTACCTGGAGGGCCCGACCCTGAAGCAGCTGATCGACAGGGGCCTGACGCCGGAGGAGTCGGCGCGGCTGATCCGCCAGGTCCTCGAGGGAGCGCGCTTCGCCCACCGCCACGGCGTCGTCCACCGCGACCTGAAGCCGCAGAACGTGATCGTCGACGGCGAGGGCAAGGCGACCGTCACCGACTTCGGCATCGCCCGCGCCGGCGTCTCGGAGATCACCCAGACCGGCTCGGTGATGGGCACGCCGCACTACCTCTCGCCCGAGCAGGCACAGGGGCTGGAGGTGACCGCGGTCTCCGACCTCTACTCGATCGGGGTGATGCTCTACGAGGCGCTGACCGGGCGCGTTCCCTTCGAGGGCGACTCCGCCGTCGCGGTGGCGATGAAGCAGGTCTCGCAGCAGCCGCAGCGGCCGAGCTCGATCAACCCGCAGGTCTCGCCGGCGCTCGACGCGGTCGCGATGCGCGCCCTGGAGAAGGAGCCGGGTCGGCGCTTCCAGAGCGCCGACGCCTTCATCGCGGCGCTCGACGCGGCGCTCAAGGATCCCGGCGTCGGCCAGGGAACCGCGGCCTTCGCGCCGCTGCCGCCGCCGGTTGCGGTGCCGGTCGAGGACGAGGAGGAGGAGAAACGCAATCTCTGGTGGCTGCTCGTGGCGGCGGCGATATTGATCGGCCTCCTCGTCGGCTTCCTGCTCACGCGCGACACGACGACCGGGGTGCCGAACGTCATCAACAGCCCCGAAAGCACGGCGATCGGCCTGCTGCGCGAAGAAGGCTTCCGGATCGGTGAGATCCGCCGCGTCGAACGCGAAGCGCCGGCCAACACGGTGCTCGAGCAGGACCCCGCCCCCTCGCCGCCGGCCGGCGAGGCCTCGCTCGACTGCGCCTTCCTCAGCCTCTTCTGCTCGAAGCCGAAGGTGACGCTGACGGTCAGCTCCGGCCCCGGCTCGACCAAGGTCCCCTCGACCGCCGGCCTGACCGCGGTCGAGGCGGAAAAGAAGCTGGAAGAAGCCGGCCTCAAGGCGCGCTTGGAGCCGACCGCTTCCGAGAAGGTCGAAGAGGGGCTGGTGATCCACTCCGAGCCCTCGGGAGGCGAAACGGCAACGCGCGGGACCACCGTCGTCCTCAGCGTCTCCAGCGGCCCGCAGCTGGCCAAGGTTCCGGTCCTGGTCGGCGACCAGCGCTCGGTCGCGGTGCAGAAGATCCGCGGTCGCGGTTTCGTCCCCAGCGTCGAAGAAGAGCGCGACTCGGCTCCGGCGGGAGAGGTGATCCGCCAGGCCCCGAGCGCCGGCTCGAAGCTGCCGGCCGGCTCGACGGTCTCGATCGTCGTCTCCAAGGGAGAAAAGCAGGCGACCGTGCCGAACGTGATCGGCAAGGAACGCTCGGAAGCGGTCGAAGCCGTCCGCGCCGCCGGCCTAAAGCCGAGCGTGCAGGAACAGCAGACCGAAGTCCCTTCGCAGGTCGGCCGGGTCATCGACCAGTTCCCGCCGCCCGGCTCGGGAGTGAAGCCGGGCAGCACGGTGACGCTGGTGGTCGGCAAGCGCTCGACCGGCTCGACCGAACCGGAAGAATGACGGGTCGAGCGCAGAGGCGATGAGGGTCGCGGTCCTCGCCGGCGGTCGCTCCTCCGAGCGCGAGGTCTCGCTGCGCTCGGGCGAGGCGGTGGCGCGCGGCCTGGAGGAAGCGGGCCACGACGCGACGGCGGTGACGATTGCCGCCGACGGCAGCTGGAGCGCCGACGGAGGCCCGGTTGAGCTGATTCCGGGCAGGGGGCTGTTGGGGGCCGAGGTCGCCTTCCCGGCGCTGCATGGGCCCTTCGGCGAGGACGGCAGCGTGCAGGGCCTGCTCGAGTGGCTCGACGTTCCCTACGTCGGCTCCGACGTGCTCGCCAGCGCGGTCTGCATGGACAAGTTGACGCTGAAGCGGCTCTTCGCCGAGGCGGGGGTCCCTCAGGTCGACTTCGCCGCCGCCGGAGAAGCCGGCTGGCGCGAGCGCTGCGAGGCGATGGGGCTGCCGCTCTGGGTGAAGCCGTCGCGACTCGGGTCGAGCGTCGGGATCAGCCGCGTCGACGACCTCGCCGAGCTCGAGGCCGCGGTCGAGCATGCTCGCCGCCACGACCCGCGCGTGATCGTCGAGGCCAACGCGCAGGGGCAGGAGGTCGAGTGCTCGCTGCTCGGCAACGAGGAGGCCGAGGCCTCGCTGCCGGGCGAGGTCGTCGCCCACGGCGACTGGTACGACTACGAGACCAAGTACAGCGCCGGCGGCATGGACCTGGTCGTGCCGGCGCCGCTGGCCGACGAGACGACTGACCGCGTCCGCGAGCTGGCCATCCGCGCCTTCGAGCTGGGCGGCTGCAGCGGCCTCGCCCGCTGCGACTTCTTCGTCACCGGCGAGGGCACCGTCCTCGTCAACGAGCTCAACACGATGCCCGGCTTCACCGAGACCAGCGTCTACGCCGCCCTCTGGGAGGCCTCCGGCATCGCCTACCCCGAGCTCTGCGACCGCCTCGTGCAGCTCGCGGTCGAGCGCCACGAACGTTCACGGTCCTACGAGTTCTGAGGAGCGGTTGGTTAGACCGCGTGCGCTTGAGAAGCCAATACAGGCTAGCCGTTGCCTGGACTGCATTGGCCAGGCACTCGCACTGGCGGTAGTCTCGGCCCGCCAATCAAAACCGAAGGAGGACGCGATGCTCGCACGAGTTGTCAGATGGGAGGGCGGAAACGCCGAGGCGATGGAAAAGTCCGCCGCCGAGATCAACGAGCAGGCCGGCGACGGTCCGCCCCCCGGCGTTCCGGCGAAAGAGTTCTTCCTCCTCCAGGACCCGGCCGGCGGCAAGGCCCTCGCCATCGTCCTCTTCGAGAACGAGGCCGACTACGCCGAAGGCCACGCGACCCTAGAGGCGATGAACCCGCCCGGCGACGGCATGGGCCAGCGCGTCGCAGTCGAGAAGTACGAGATCGCCGCCCACTTCGAGGCTTAGCCGCGATCCCCCGGACCGCGAAGGCGCGGTCCGGGGCCCGCCCCTCACCAGCTGCTCTTCTATGTATTCACTGTCCCTTTCACGCGAAAGCGGGAGCCAGCAGCAACCCCGCGAGGACTGCTCTTCCCCGTCCGAAGCGAAAGCGCAAAATGGACCCCCGGCGTGCGCTTGGATGTCGAGCAAAGGAGCAGTAACTGCCGATCGACAGCGGACTCCTCCGCGTTCTGGCTCGACCTTCTTCTTCGTCGCCAACCCCTATTGTTTGCAACTCGGTGGAACAGGCGAGACAACGGTGCCGCCGTACCGTCGGCCAGCGGATCGAGTGACCTTTGTGTCCCCGCTTTTGGACACTCTGGAGACACCGATGATGCGGGAATTACTGAATCCCGAGGGCGTGATTGGAGCACGTGATGTCGTTGATCAACCGAGACGGAGCCGCCGGCCGCGAAGCCGATCACCGGTCAGCTCAGCAAGCCCGGATATACGGTGATCTCGCTGGGGTCGAACGGCAGGGCGGACTCGGTGCTGGTGGAGGGCCGCAGGCTTTTCAGGTTGCGGCCGCCCGGCAAGCACGTCTCGCTGGGATGCGTTGGGGCTGACCGAAAAGGAGGAGAACCATATGCCGAGCGAGAGTGAACTGCGGGACGGAGCTGGGTTCGTCAGATACGAGTTTCAGATGCTGACCAAGGCTGCAGAGATTTGGAAAGCTAAGAATCTAGGTACGTACTCGAAGTCAAACAAGTGGGAGCGTCGCAGGACTACTGACGTATTCTTGCTTCATGCGCGAAACCTATTGGACTTCTTTGCGCCGAGGAAAAGCGCACGGGAAGCGGACGTTGAGGCGAAACACTACGATCCGTCGTGGGAGTGTTCCGAGGGTAGTTCGCTTGCTGGCCGGACCATCGTCCAATGGCGGGATCAGATAGACAAGCTCCTATCGCATGTGACATACAACCGCACAACCATGATCAACGAAAATACCTCGGCGTCGCGCTGGCCCATCGAGAGCCTTAACAAAGAGCTGGTGGCAATGTTGGACGGGTTTCTGATGGCACTCCCGGAGTCACGGAGGGAGTGGTTCGGATAACAGACCTCAAGCCATCTGTGATTGCTAGATGCTCCATGGGCGGCGTCAGGATCTGTGGCAGCCACAGTGCGAAGGTTGGCGTGTGGGACATCGAAGCGCCGCGGCTTCTCCTTTGCGCGAGAAGAATTACTCCGCCTCCGGCGGATGCGGTGGGTCAGGTGGGTGAGTCGCGCGGACAAGCAAGCACTCGCCGCGCATTTCCTCGATCGGCAGGTCGAACCCAGCCCAGATCGCAGCGGCGGCCAATGCGGAGAACGGCCTTTCCGTTTCTGCGGCGGTGGGGTCGCCGGGGTTCGGCAACTGCTCGCAGAACGCTTGTACCCCGCTGCGAGCATCCTCTTCATGTGTCTCGCCCTTCGCCGCCCCGCTGACGAATGCCTCCCAGAGAAGCAGTCCGTCCTGCTGCTCGGCGAACGGCGGCCACTGAACGTGTACTCGGACGTCGGGTACCCGTTCGTGGATGAACCGCAGGGTCCACGGGATCTGCACCATCGCCGTTGCAAGAACCGACGCACCTACGCTGCTCGACCAAGACGGTGAAGGTGCATCACAGGGACGTGCCTTTCCAAGTCGATCCGGGTTCTCTGGCACTGGAATGAACAACGGTGCCTCGAAGCCAAGCGCTACCGGCGCGCCGTCGCGGAGGACGTGAGCAACCGAAGATGCGAGTGACTCGATGCTCTCGGGTCGATAAAGTTCCTCACCGCCGGAGTTCGGGATCCGTCGTGCCCAGGCGAAGCTGTCGCGCGCGATTGACCCCACGTCGGCGCAGAAGACCTGAAGCCCGTCGGTCCAATCCATCGTATGAACCTACCTCGTGTCTTCGTCGGCTCTGCGGCGCTCCTGCTTCTGCGCTGCGCTCAGCGCCCCGGGGATTGAAACCTCGCTCCTGAAGATACGTCTCCATCGCCCGGGTGGCGAAGTTGACGAAGGCCACGGAGCCATCTCGCACAAGCTCGAGCTGTCTTTCGATCTGCGAGGGCTCATGCTTGCCGAGCGCGAGGGCCAATGCCACCTCGTCAGCGAATTTCAGACGAAAGCGGCCCTCGTCCTCGACAACCCACTGCGCCTCCGCAGTGCCCACGTTCTCCAAAGCAGCCTCAAGTTCGCCATCTGCCGGATACCGGCCGCTAGGATACGGGTAGTGGAACGTACGATTGCGGCTGTGCGCCACCACTGCGTTTCCGATCTGCTCCAGGCTCCGGGTTGCTGCCTTTAGGTCATCGCGTGCAGCGGCTGGAACACGACTCAAAAACGCTTTAACCTCCGGAAGTCGTCTCCAGATCCGAACGGCCGCGATAGCCTCAAAGAAATGCGCGGTACTCAATCGTACCCAATAGGTGAAGTCGGGCTCGCTTGCTGCATTCGACCTCCCCGCCTTAAAGAGCGCATGGCGGACATCGTTGCGCGCCATCGAGACCATCACCATGAACCGCGATACCGGATCCTTGGCTGGAAACACCTCTTTGATCGTCGCCATCGCATCAGGCTAGCCGTACATCAGAGCCAGCGGAGCCGAGCCATCGCTCGTCGTCGTGAGCAGCCCTGTTTCTGGAATGCCTCAAACATGACAGCACTTGACGGGCTACATCCGTCTATCCATGTCGGCACTTCCGCTTCGCGCGACGGGCAGCACCAACCCGCGCCCTTTCGCACGAAGCGTTGTTGGACGTAGGCCGGCGCACTAGCCTTGCCAGTGTGCCCGGCGCTGTGATCAACGGGATCCGGCTCTATTACGAGGAGCATGGCCACGGGACGCCGATCGTCTGCATACACGGAGGCGGAAGCTCGTCTGTGATGTGGGGTGACGCCGTTGAGGAGCTGGCGCGACTCGGTCGCGTGATCTCCTATGACCGGCGCGGCTGCGCTCGCAGCGAGCGCCCAGACCCCTACGGGCGCACCACTGTGACCGAGCAGGCAGATGACGCAGCCGCATTGCTCGATGCCCTCGAGGCCGCGCTGGCGGTGGTCATGGGCCGCAGCTACGGAGGGGCGGTGGCGGTCGACCTCGCGCTTCGGTATCCGCACAAGGTCCGTGCGCTGGTCCTGCTCGAGGGCGACGCCCTCGGCCTCTCGCCGGCGGGGCTGGAGTGGATGAAGGGCCTGGATGCGGATCTGCGTAAGGTCGCTGCCGAGGATGGCGTCGACGCTGTCTACGAGGCGCTGATCGACGCGGTCATGGGCCAGGGAGTCTGGGACTCCTTCCCGGAGGAGATTCGGCGTGTGCTGACGCAGAACGGGCCAGCGCTCCTGGCGGAGCTCCACTACGTCAACGAGCCGATGCCCGAAGCCGCCGCGTTCGCCACGATCGAGGCGCCCACCCTGCTGGTGGCGGGCTCTGATTCACCGCTCGAGCAGCGCGATATGACCGAGAAGATGGCCGAGGCGCTACCAAATGCCCGCCTGGTGCGGATCGGCGGCGGTCATCTGATCGACCCTGCGGGGGCCGAGGTGCTCGCCTTCATCGGGGAAGTCCTCGAGGCCGGATAGCCACCGCTCGCCCTCGCGCTTCCCGGCGCGTTGGAGCGGTGAGCTCTCGACAAGCTGCTTCAGGACCCCGAGCAACGGGCCGATGGTTCTCCGTGGCTCGTCTCCTGGAAAGTCCCCGCGCGTTGCAGGCCGGCGCCGCCGCCTGGCTTGCGTGGTTCGTTCTTGGCGCTCTCCTGTACGGCGGCGCCGCGCCGCTCCGGACCTACATCCAGGCATTCGTCGTCTTGCTGGCGGTCGCGATCTTCTTGCTCCGCGGGAGTCGTATCGCCTGGGCCCTTGTCGTCCTGGCAAACGGCGTGACTGTCCTTTTGATCTTGCCCAGGGGCAACTGGGAGTGGGGGCTCTTCCACCTCGCATTGCTTGCTGTGCTGTTCACACCACAAGCGCGCCGGTACGTCTGGCGCCGGCGAGTTTGAAGGCGCGCAGCGATTACCCCCAGGTAATCGACAGGCCTAGCGCCGCGGGCTAGAGTCGCCCTCGCAATGAGCGCGGCCGGCAGCCAGGTGGAGGTGGGGCAGCTCCTTCGCGAGTGGCGCGAGCGGCGGCGGCTGACCCAGCTCGATCTGGGGCTCGAGGCGGGGATTTCGGCGCGCCACCTGAGCTTCGTCGAGACCGGCCGCTCGAAGCCCGGGCGCGAGATGCTCTTGAAGGTCGCCGAGCGGCTCGAGATCCCGTTCCGGGACCGCAACCATCTCCTGCTGGCGGCGGGCCATGCGCCCGCCTTTCCCGAGCGCCCCCTGGGGGACCGCGCCCTCGCCCCCGTGCGCGCGGCGCTGGAGCGAATTCTCGCCGCCCACGATCCCTACCCGGCGGTCGTCTTCGACCGAGCCTGGAATTTGGTCTCGGTCAACGCCCCGATGACAGCCCTTACTCAAGGCATCGAGATCGACCCCGCACTGTTCGAGCCACCGATCAACATCCTGCGGATCGGCCTTCACCCCCGTGGGCTCGCGCCGCTGATCGTCAATCTCGCCAGCTGGCGCGCGCACTTCCTGGAGCGGCTGGCAAGGCAGATCGCGGTGAGCGGCGACCGCTCGCTTCGGTCGCTGTTGGAGGAGGTCGCCGCCTATCCGGTGTCCGAGGATGTGGATGGGGCCAACGACACGGAGGGCGAGATGCTCGGGCCGCTGCGGCTACGCGCCCCAGGGGGCGGCGAATGGTCCCTCTTCGGCATGTTCGCGGGCTTCGACACCCCGTTCGAGGTGACCACGTCCGAGCTGGCAATCGAGCTGCTCTTCCCGGCCGACAAGGCGACCGCGGAAGCGCTCAGGAAGGGAGAGCCGTGAGCACGATCAACCCTGGAGCGGGGCGAATCCTCGCTGGTGTCGGCGGAGCACTGCTGATCGCTTCCCTGTTCATGCCGTGGGCGGACGGTCCAAGCGGCGCCACCCTTGAGGGGTGGGAGCTCTTGAGGATGTCCGATGTCTTCTTCCTCCTCGTCGGCTTGTGTGGCCTCGCCGCAGCGCTGACCGGCGGTCGGTTCGGGTTCTTTCGGCCGGATCTCTCGATGAACGCCACCGCCGACATCTTCGCGGTCATGGCGACCATCCTTCTCGTCTGGCTGATCGCCTTCGACTTCCCGTCGGCCGCCGGCCGGGGACCGGGTGTCTACGTGGCCCTGATCGGCAGCGTCGCAATCGCCTGCGGCGCGGGTGAATTCCGGGTGAAAGAACTCTTCCCCAGATTGTGAGTGAGGCCCAAGCGGCTCCGCCACCCAGGCAGGAACCAGGCTAGCGGTATCTTTTCGCTACCATTTTGGGATGAGCAAGCAGATCGCAGTGCGACTTCCAGATGATCTCGTCGAGTTCGTCGACGAGGTCGTCGACTCCGGCAGCGAGCGCAGCCGAGCCGCTGTCGTCAGGCGAGCGCTCGAGCGCGAGCGCCGGCGCGAGCTCGCCGAACGCGATGCCCGGATCCTCGCTCGCACCGGTCCGGACCCGGACCTGGCAGGGCTCGCCGAGCACGCGGCGGGCCTGCCGCGCGACCTCGCCTGATGCGAGCGATCCACGTCGCGCAGCTCGACAAGGCGCGGCCCGTGTTGATCCTCACGCGTGAGCTCGTCCGGCCGCACCTCAGGACGGTGACCGTCGCGCCGATCACCACAACCGTCCGCGGGCTCTCAAGCGAGGTGGCCGTCGATGCCGCGAACGGACTCGCGGCGCCCTCGGTCGTCAGCTGCGACAACATCACCACGATCCCCACGGATGCCTTGGGAGAGCAGATCGGCGTCCTGCTCGACGGTCAAGAGCCGGCCCTCAGCGAAGCGATCGTGGCCGCCTTCGACCTCGACTGATCGCTCCCGCTTTGCCGACACGGTCGCCGAGCGCCTAACGCAACAGCTGGATGTCGCTGATCTCGACCTGGTAGCGGCCGGGTTGGTCGCGGGCCTCGGAGGCCTTGTTGAACCAGAGCAGGAAGTAGCGCGAGGGCGCTGGGACGCGGAGGTCGATCTCCGCCTTGGCGGAGGCGTTGACGATGGTGCCGACGGGTTCGTCCCAGCCGGTCAGGTCTTCGGGCGGTCCCGAGGCCGCGGCGAAGACCTCGGCGTCCCAGCCGGGGGTGGGGGTGCGGACGATCATCCTCGTCGGCCGCGCCGGCGAGTCGGTCGTCACATAGATGCCGACGCCCTCGTCCGGCCCGGTCTTCGTGCCGCCGAAGGTGTCGGTGTCGTAGTGCTCGGTTTCCCAGGCCGTGCCGGTCGGGTTGCCGTCGATCGCGAAGTTCACCTTGCTGCCGACCTCTTCGCCGTCGCCCTGCGGGTCGTAGTCGGTCGCCGCCTCGATCCCCACCTGGGCGCCCTTGCCCTTCTCCGCGCCGCCTCCGCCGAGCTTGCCGCTGGCGATCAGCGCGACGACGACGAGGGCGCCGGCGACGACCAGCAGCAGGCCGCCGAATGCGGCCCAGCTCCAGCGGCGCCCGCCCGAGAGCTTGCGTTCGGGCGGCGGCAGCGCATCTAGGACGCTCGTCGCCTCGCCGGTGGTCGATCCCGCCCGCGCCGCCTCGACCTCGAGCGCGGTCGAGAGGTCTTCGATCATCTCGCCGATCGACTGGTAGCGCTCGGCCGGGTCCTTCGCGGTCGCCCGCTCGACGACTAGCGACACCGCGGCCGAGAGCTCCGGCCGCCGCCGCTGAACGTCAGGCAGCTCCTCGTTGACGTGCTTCATCGCGACGCCGACCTGGCTGTCGGCGGTGAACGGCACCTGACCAATGAGCATCTCGTAGAGGACGACGCCGAGCGAGTAGATGTCGGAGCGCGGGTCCACCCCCCGGCCCATCGCCTGCTCGGGGGCGACGTAGTCGGTCGTCCCCAGCACCCGGCCGGTCGCGGTCATGCCGTCCTCTTCGAGCTGGCGGGAGATGCCGAAGTCGGTCAGCTTGGCCCGCCCCTCGGGGTCGATGAGGACGTTCTGCGGCTTGATGTCGCGGTGCACCATGTTGCGGCCGTGGGCGATCGAGAGGCCGCGGGCGATCTCGATCGCGTAGGCGACCGCCTCCTGCGGGTCGAGCGCCCCCTCGCGGGCGATCCGCTGCTTCAGGGTCTGGCCTTCGACGTACTCGAAGACGATGTAGGGATGACCGCCGTCCTCGCCCGCGTCGATGACCGATACGACGTTGGCGTGGGAGAGCTTGGCGACCGCCCGCGCCTCCTGGCGGAAGCGCTCCAGCTGCTCGGGCTGCTCGCTCATCTCGCGGTGCATCACCTTGACCGCCACCTGCCGGTCGAGGGTCTGGTCGCGCGCCAGGTAGACGGTCGACATGCCGCCGCTGCCGAGCTTCGCCTCCAGCCGGTAGCGACCGGAGAGCACGGTTCCGATCATCGAGCTGCTTGTCGGTTGGGAAGTCATCCGCGTGTTGTCTGAGGGTACTTTCGGCAGTCGGACCGCTACCAGGCGCCGAGCAGGTCATCGGGTCCGAACGCGGCGTCGGCCTCGACGCCGCCGGCGACCCCCGTGCGGCTGACCGCGACGAGCTTTGCTCCCTCTGCGCCGGGCACGTCCGCCCGCTGCTTTGCGAGCGCGGCGAGCTCGCCGGCCGAAAAAGGGCCCTTCTCACGCCACTTGACGGAGCCGATGAAGCCGATCGCCCTGGGATCGGGACGGTCGCCGCCGACGAGGTCGACCTCGACCGAGTGGTCGCGTCGCCACCACGCGCCCACGTGGCGAGCGCCGTCGAACCGCCCGCTCAACGACGGATCGGCGAGCAGCCGCTCGAGCGCGGTGCGCGCCAGGGGCTCGATCGCCCGTCCCCGGTAGACCTGCCAGTCGCGCTCGATCCGGCCGAGCACGAGGTCCGGCCGGCCGCGCGAGAGCTCATCCATATGGGGCCCGACGAAGCGCAGCCAGAACCGCAGGTAGGGGTCGGTGACGACGTATTTGGGCGCCTTCTTGCCGGGGGGGACGGCATAGGGCAGGTCTCTCGCGACCAGCCTCTTCCGCTCGACCAGCAGCTCGAGCGCGTCATTGAGCGTGTTGCCCCGGACCCCGCTGCGCCGCTGGATCCGACCGTAGGAGGCCTCGCCGTGTCCGATCGCCTCGATCACGTCCCTTGCCTGCAGCTCGCGCGGAAACTCCGAGGCCATGATCCGCAGGGCGGTGGCGGCGAACAGCGTCTGGTCGTGCGCGAGCGCCTTCCGCAGAAACGTTCGCGGGCTGGCGCCGCTTGGCCAGGAGGCCGCCAGCTGCGGGAAGCCGCCCACGATCAGGTACCGGTCGAACGCCGCCGCCGCATTGGGCGCGGAGGTGAGGCCGGCGACCTCGGCCGGGTTCAGAGGGGCCACGTGAAGCTCGAGCGTCGGCCTCCCGTACAGCGGCGATCGGGTGCCCACCAGGCTCTCCATCATCCGCACGTCGGAGCCGATGCAGATCAGGAGCAGGGGGGCGCCCTCGAGCAGGCGGTCCCACGCTTGCTGCAGGTCCGCCGCAAAGCCGCGATCGCCCTCCGTCAGGTATGGCAGCTCGTCTATCACGAGGATCGCCGGTCGCCCCGGGTCGACGCCCTGCACGGCCGCCCTCATGGCGGTGGGCCAGGAATCGAACGACGCTCCCTCGAAGGCGTGGGCGGCGGGGAGCGTCGACTGGGCGACCGCGTCGGCGAAGGCGGCGACCGCCGCCTTCGCCCCGCGCTGGGGCGCTTGGTAGAAGACGTATGGGGCCCGCAGCTCGTTGCAGAGCTCCTGCACCAGGCGCGACTTCCCCACGCGCCTGCGTCCCAGAACCCAGGCAAACCGCCCGCCGTTGCCCTGTCTCGCCCGGTCGAATTCGGCCCGCAGGACGGCCAGCTCGGCGTCGCGTCCGACGAACTTCACATGTAGACAATAGCAAACTAGACACTAGTTGACCAGTGTCTAGTCAAGTAGTGTTTGCTGCCTCACTGCTCGACGCTGTGCCCGATCGGCTTTGCCGCCGGGTAGTGCCGGCGCAGCAGCTCGAGCGCCCTGGCCTCGTCGCCGGCGGGGACGAGGCAGCAGAAGCCGCAGCCCATGTTGAAGACCTCGTGCATCTCCTCGTCGGAGGCGCCGGAGCGCTCGGCGATCAGGCTGAAGATCGGGGGGACGGGGAGCGGCGCGTCGATCTCGTAGCCGACATCCGCGGCGAGCCGCCGCAGGTTGCCGAGGCCACCGGAGGTGATGTGGGCGAGCCCGCGCACCTCGACCGCCGAGCGCAGCAGCTCGAGCACCGGCTTGACGTAGATCTCGGTCGGCTCGAGCAGCTCCTCGCCGAGTGCCCGCCCCAGGCGCCCCTCGGGGTCCTCGTCCAGCGCCAGGCCGTCGAGGGCCGAGCGAGCGAGCGTGTAGCCGTTGGAGTGCAGACCGGAGGAGGGCAGCCCGATCACGACGTCTCCCGGCTGCACCGCCGAGCCGTCGATCACCGAATCGAGCGCGACCGTGCCGAAGCAGGCGCCCGAGACGTCGACCCCCCGCACCATCTCGCCCAGCTGCGCCAGCTCGCCGCCGGGGATCTCGACCCCGGCCAGCTCCGCCCCCCGCGCCAGTCCGACGCCGACTTCGGCGCAGACGGCCGGATCGGCCCGGTCGATCGCGATGTAGTCGAGCATCGCCAGCGGCTCGGCGCCGACGCAGATCACGTCGTTGACGTTCATCGCCACGCAGTCGATTCCGATCGTCTCGAAGCGCCCCAGCTGCTCGGCGACGAGCAGCTTGGTGCCGACGCCGTCCGTCGAGAGCGCGATCCCGGTGCGCTCGTCGAGCGCGATCACGCTCGCGTAGTGGCCGGGCAGCGGCACCTGCCGCGACGGCCGCCCCAGCTCGATCGCGCCCAGCGCCTTGACCAGGCCGGCCACCGCGGAGTCGGCCGCGCCCTGGTCGACCCCGGCCTTGGCGTACGCGTCGTCGCTCACGCGGCCGATTCTTTCAGCCGCCTGCTCAAATCGGCAGCCGGCTCGAACACGTACTCGCGTCCCACGCGCCTCCGTTTCAGGAGGTCTCGCTCAACGAGGCGGGACAGGTCGCCTCTCGCCGTCTCATGGGTTACGCGATGCGTGTCGGCGTGCTGGCGGAACGAGTAGCTCCGATCGGGGCGGTGCAGCGCATCGGAGAGCAGCGCGAGCTGGCGGTGGTTGAAGCCGTCGGCCCCATGGAGCAGCGCTTCTATCTCTTTGACTTCGCCGATCTTGCGCGCGAGGTAACTGTGCATCTCCTCGATCGCCCGTTCGATGACATTCAGCTGATAGATGAGGAAATAGGTGGTGTCGCCTTCGTCGGTCTCCGTTTCGAGGAACGCCCGGCCGTACTGCGCCGGCGCCTCCCGCAGGATCTTGGATACCGAGAGGTACTCGATCAGCCAGTAGCCCTGCTCTCGCATCGACCAGGAGAAGAGAATCCGCGCCGTTCGGCCGTTGCCGTCGACGAAGGGATGGTCGTATGCGAGGCAGAAATGCAGCAGGATGGCCCGCACGACGGGATGGATGAACTGCTTGCTGGCCGTGCCTTCGTTGGCGAACTCGCACATCCGACGCAGGCGGTCGGGCAGCTCCTCCGCGGGCGGCGGCAGGTGGACCCGCCGTCCGTCGTCACGGTCGAAGACGGCGACCCGGTCTTCGCCGGGCAGCTGAAGACGCCCCGCCGCCGTCGGGTCGTCGAGCGTCCCCTCGGTGAGGATCCTGTGCAGCTCCAGCACCGATTCCGGGCTGAGCGTCTTTCCCATCTCGTTCCTCATGAACTGCATCGCGCGGTAGTTGTTGACGATCATGCGCTCGCTCCGGTCTTTCGGCTCGCGGCCGCTGCGCAGCAGCTCCTTGGCGACCACCCGCGACGTGGTCGCCCCCTCCAGCTGACTCGATCTGATCGCCTCCTCCATCAGCGAGTTGACGAGGAACCTCTGGCCCGCCTGGCGGTCGGAGGTGACGACCTCGTCCATCGCGACCCGCCCGCTGCACTCCTGGTCCACGTGGTGAAGGCTGCGAAGCAGCAGGTCCGGCAGCCCGTACTTGAACGGCTCGCCGTTCTTGTCGAGCAGGTTCAGTCGGCGCATTCCGGGTCCCCGCTCGAGAAGCTTGATCCTCCACCACCAATCCTCGGAGCTGAGGCCCTCCGGAGGCTTTAGGCGCCGCAGCTTGTCCCAGTGCAGGTAGCGCTCGCTGGAGCGAGGATCGGGAGGAGAGCCAAGCACCTTCACGAGGCGCTTCCTGCCCTCGGGGCTGCCTGGCGGTGCGATTTGAGGTGGCGTCTCGACGTACATGGTTAAAGTCCAAAACTATCCAAATCTGTCCAAGGATTTGGAAGTATATCCAAATCCAACCAGAGACTTGGATTTAGCACCGTTGGTTGAGGCGAGCCAGCACCCAGGCCGCCAGCCCCGCTCGGTACGCCGCGTAGGGCCAGAGGGCGCGGTCGCGCTCGACGAGCTTGATCAGGCGCTGGGAGGCGAGGGTCGAGACGAAGGAGGCGGCGACGCCGACGGCCAGCGAGCGGCGCAGCACCGGCTCGACTCCGCGGCGCCAGAGTCGCGCGCCCTTGAGCGCGGCGGCGCCGACGATGATCGGCAGCGCGATCGTGCGCGAGAGCAGGTTGGCCTGGTCGCGCGAGAAGCGCCGCCAGCGAGCCGCCGCCAGGGTGATCCCGTTGCGCGAGACGCCCGGCGCCAATGCCGTCGCCTGGGCGATCCCCAGGGCAAGGCCGTCGCCAGCGCGCGCCTCGCCTCGCCCGCGCAGCTGCGGCCGGCGGTCGGCGAGGATCATCGCCGCCGCTCCGGCCAGCAGCCCGTAGGCGGTCGCCCTCGGCCCCCCGAGGCGACCCTCGATCGCCCGCTCGAACCTGTAGCCGACCGCGGCAGGGGGCAGGAAGGAGAGCAGCAGCACCACAGCGCCACGGACGTCGAAGGCGCGCAGCTCTTCGGCGATCAGCTGCCGCTGCCCGACCACCAGCGCCGCCGCCGCCCCGGCGTGCAGCGCCACCTCGAAGCTCTTGCGCACCTCCGGGTCGATCGCCTCCCAGTCCCAGCCGGCGAGCCAGGGGACGAGGACGATGTGGGCCGAGCTGGAGACCGGCAGCAGCTCCGCCGGGCCCTGGACGGCGCCGAGCGCGAGGGCGCGCCGGGCCGGGATCACGCCGAGGCCGGCTGACTCCGCCGCCGCTTGACGATCGCGTAGACGACGAGGCCGACGATCGCGACGAGCACCGCGTAGTCGAGCACCTTGAGGTTGTCGCGCAGGCTTTCCCAGTTGTCGCCGACGATCTGACCCGCGATCGCGAAGCCGAGCACCCAGGGCAGCGAACCGAGCGCAGTCAGCCAGGTGAAGCGCCAGAACGGCATCTCGGCGACGCCGGCGGGCAGCGAGATGAAGGCGCGCACGAGCGGGATGACGCGGCCGATCAGCACGGTCGCGTCGCCATGGCGGTTGAACCAGTCGTCGACCCAGGCCAGGCGCGAAGGGTTGAGGTGGATCAAGCGGTTCTTCTCGAGCAGGTCGATGCGGCCGTAGTAACCGATCGCGTAGGTCACCCAGGAGCCGACCATGTTGCCGGCGAGGCCGGCGACGGTCACTCCGAGCAGCGTCTGGTCGCCGTTGGAGACGGTGAAGCCGGCGAAGAGCATCACCGCCTCGCTGGGGACCGGGATGCAGGCGCTGCCGGCCGCCATCAGCAGGAAGATCCCGGCGAGGCCGGTGCTTTCGATCGTGTTGACGCAGAAGTCGACGATCGGGCCGGTCAGGTCGGCGTAGAGAAAAGGCTGCAGCATCGGGAATCCGGCATCCTAGAGCCTCCCGCCGTTTAGAATCGACGCACTCGATGCGCCGGTTGAACCATCCCGTCTACCGCAACCGGGTCCTCCAGGTCTGCGCCGACGCCGTGCTGGTCGCGGCCGCCTACTACCTGGCCTTCCGGCTGCGCTTCCTCGACCAGAGCCACCTGCCGCATCGCTACTCGGTCCTCTTCGCCCAGTCGGTCGCGATCGTCGTCGCGGTCAAGCTGGTCGTCTTCTACGCCTCCGGCCTCTACCAGAAGTGGTGGCGCTACGTGAGCGGCCGCGACTTCCTGCTGATCGTCCGCGCCGTCGCCGTCGCCAGCGCGATCCTCGTCGTCGGCTTCACCGTCATCCGTCCCTTCGCCCACAACCTGCCGCGCTCGGTCGCGGTGATGGACTTCCTCTTGACGCTGATGCTGGTCACCGGCGCCCGCCTCGCGGTGCGCCTGATCGTCGAGCGCCCGTCGCGCGCTGCCCGCACGCCCAAGCACCGGGTCCTGGTCGTCGGCGCCGGCTCGGGCGGGCAGATGGTCGTCCGCGAGCTGCAGCTCAACCCGGCGCTCGGCTCGACCGCGATCGGCTTCGTCGACGACGACCCGCGCAAGCGCGGGATGCGCATGTTGGGGCTGAAGGTGCTCGGCTCGACCAAGCGGATCGACGCGATCCTCGACGAGACCCAGCCCGACGAGGTCGTGATCGCGATCCCCTCGGCGCCGGGGACTCTGCGCGCGGCCGTCGTCGCCGCCTGCCGCGAGCGCGAGATCCGGGTGCGCACGCTGCCGACCGTGTTCGAGATCCTGCGCGGCGGGGTCCAGCTCAACAAGCAGCTCCGCGACGTCCAAGTCGAGGACGTGCTCGGCCGCGACCCGATAGTCGTCGAGCTCGACCGCGTCGGCGCCTACCTGCGCGACCGCATCGTCCTCGTCACCGGGGCCGGCGGCTCGATCGGCTCCGAGCTCTGCCGCCAGATCGCCCGCGTCGGCCCGCGCCTGCTGGTGATGCTCGACCACGCCGAGGACAACCTCTTCCGGATCGACCGCGAGATGGTCGAGGAGCGCCACTTCACCAGCGTCGAGTCGGTGCTCGCCGATTGCAAGGAGCCGGGCCGGATGCTGGAGACGATGCAGCGCTTCAAGCCCAGCGTCGTCTTCCACGCCGCCGCCTACAAGCACGTGCCGCTGATGGAGGCCAACCCGCTGGAGGCCGTGCGCAACAACGCGATCGCGACCCGGATAACGGCCGAGACGGCGGCGGCGTCGAACGTCGAGCGCTTCGTGCTGATCTCGACCGACAAGGCGGTCAACCCGAAAACGGTGATGGGCGCCTCGAAGGCGATGGCGGAGTGGATCGTCGAGGCCGCCGGCCGCAGGCACACCGGTACGCGCTTCGCCAGCGTCCGCTTCGGCAACGTGCTCAACTCCTCGGGCAGCGTGGTGCCGATCTTCCGCGGCCAGATCGAGCGCGGCGGGCCGGTCACCGTCACCCATCCGGAGATGACGCGCTACTTCATGACGATCCCCGAGGCGGTGCAGCTGGTGATTCGGGCTGGCGACATCGGCGCCGGCAAGGGCGAGGTCTTCGTCCTCGACATGGGGGAGCCGGTGCGGATCGTCGACCTCGCCCGCAACATGATCCGCCTCGCCGGCTACGAGCCGGAGGCCGACATCGCGATCGAGTTCACCAAGCCGCGGCCTGGGGAGAAGCTGCACGAGGAGCTCTTCGGGCTCGCCGAGCGCGAGCAGCCGACCGCGGCGAAGCGGATCCACCGCGCCGTGCGGGAGACACCGCTTGACCCCGATTGGATCGAGGGGACGCTGAACGCGCTCGAGCACATGGTGCTGGCCGGGGACGAGGCTAATCTGGCGCAGCGCGTGGTCGAGATGATCACCGCCCCTGGCGGCGACGCGGCGGCGGTCGTCTACGACGAGTAGCCTCTCGCAGCCACTCCGTGGAGTTGATCAAGGAAATCGGCGCCTTCGCAGGCCTGGCTGCCTTCCTGGGCTTGGCTCTGCTCGCCATGCTGGCCTTCTCGCAGGCACGCGACATTCGCCGGTTGCGCGAGTGGGCGGGCTCGGCGCCCGAGCGGGACACCGAGCGCAAGGACGCGACCTCGACGGCTGCGGCAAAGCGCGCCGAGGAGCTGCGCGAACTGGAGGAGGCGCGCACGGCCGAGCGCGAGGCGATCGAGGAGCGAGACGCGCGCCGCCGACGACGCGAGGCGGGCCTGCCCGAGCTGACCCGCGGCGAGCGGATTCGGCAGTGGTTCTCGCAGCTCGGCAACCGCCTCGCCGAGCCGCGCTACCTGGCGCTCGTCTTCGTCGTCGTCCTGCTCGTCGCCGCCGGGGCGGTCTACCTCGTCACTCAGAGCTCCGACAACGCCGACGGCAAGGACGGTCGTGCCAAGCAGGGCAAGGTGACGGCGGGCGAAATCGAAGTGGCGGTGCTCAACGGCACCGCGGTCCCGGGGCTCGCCGCCACCTACGGGGACAAAGTCGAGCGCAAGGGCTTCCAGCTCGGCCCCGTGACCAACAGCAACACGAGCTTCACCGAAAGCGTCGTCATGTTCGAACGCGGCCACGCCCCGGAGGCACGTCGCGTCGCCAAGACCCTCGACATACCCGACGTTCGGCTGATGACCTCTGAGATCGCGGAAGCCTCGGAAGGCGCCGCGGTGGCTGTGGTTGTCGGCGAGGACAATGCGTCGACTGGGTAGCTGGGCCAGCCTGGTCTTCGCCCTACTCGTCCTCGCAACGCTCGCCGCCTTCGCCTGGTCGCAGCGCGTCAAGCGCGACCCGCTGGTTATCGACCGGGTGACGTTCGTCTCGCCGTTGCACGGCACGCCCAAGCATCACAAGGAAACGGACCGCAAGTGGGCCTTCACGCCGAACGGGGATTGCCGTCACGACGCGATTCGGATTCGCTTCCGCACGACCCAGTCGGACCGGGGGACCGTGCAGATCGTCAAGCCGGGGGGCAAGCGCATCCTCACCCTCGCCCGCGACGTGTACCTGAAGCGCTACACGTTCCACACCTACTGGTGGACCGGCTATGAACGCAATGACGGCATCGCCCCACCCGGCCGCTACAAGCTGAGGATCAAGCTGCTCGGCCAGGACCGCGTCCTCGTACCGCCGGGCGTGATCCGATTGCACAGCGCACCCCGGCACTCGAATTCCTGCCCGCTCCCCGGAGGCGGGGCTTGAGCCACTTCCTCGCCAGCGTCGGACTGCTCGCCGCTGCAGCCGGAGCAGCAGGAGCGATCCTGCTCCCGGCCGGTCGCCTGCGCGCGGCCGCGATGCTCACCGCACTGATCCTCTTTCCGGCCCTGATCCTCGGCGACCAGTGGCACTCGCACCAGATCGCCGACCTGCGCGACCACCCGATGCGCCTCGCCGCACTCGGCTTCCTCGCGCTCCTGGCATCGGCCGCCCTGGCGGCGCTCTTCAGCCGTTGGCCCCGGCTCATGCCCCTCGCGATCGTGGCTGCTCTTCCCTTCCGCGTGCCGCTGCATGCGGGTGGGGACACGGCGAATCTGCTCGTTCCCCTCTACCTCGTGATTGCCGGGGGGGTCCTGGCCAGCGCCGCCCGAACCTGGCGCGCTGGACCGGCGGGTGGTGCAGGGGTGGG
>Ga0055435_10000027_pt1 | contig 30032 bp, 32 predicted proteins | sample Browns_ThreeSqA__2_FD_57725 | JGI IMG/M metagenome (GOLD analysis project Ga0055435, IMG submission 57725) | Wetland microbial communities from the San Francisco Bay, California, USA, that impact long-term carbon sequestration - Browns_ThreeSqA_D2 | ecosystem: Environmental > Aquatic > Marine >...
CTCCCGAGGCAGGACTCGAACCTGCGACCCGCTGATTAACAGTCAGCTGCTCTACCAACTGAGCTACTCGGGAATCGGCGGTCAGGATAAACGTGAGACAAAGGCGAATCAAGCGGCCTTCAACAACCCCCTGATCAGGGGTCGTCGGCAACCCGCACCCGTGCACCGGGAGGGCACTCGCTTGCGCTGACCAGCCGGGCCTGGACGCCGTCCCTTCTGGGGAGTCCGACGCGCCTCGCCTGTGTACGTCCAGATTCGGGCACTGTCGCAGCAGCTTCGACCCACTACGCCATCTATCCGGCTCCATTGCACTCAAAAAGGCCCATTGCGAGTAGTTGCTCGCAGTTTGGCGAGGTTGCCTCACTTGGCCCGAGTGCTCACTTATAAGTCAATATAAATCAATCTACTACATTATATGCGAGCAAACGCTCTCGCAATCAAATCAAATGTGAGCAATCACTTTTGGCACTGGAGGGCTTTTTGACGGTTATTGGGGCCATTCTTGCATCTTCCTTATTTGTTAACTCATTGTTTCCAAACCTGTTACATCTATCACCACTACCATTTTCTTTTCACTAGTTTACCTTCCAAAGGTGACTGTGCACCATCTGGTGGGGCATCATGTCCGACGACGGCAGCTGTCCAGGGCCTACGCCCTCGGTAGGCTGCCGCAATCGCTCCTATTCACGGGGCCCAGCGGGGTAGGCAAGCAGCGCCTGGCCCTCTGGCTCGGACAATTGATCCTCTGCCAAGCGCCTCGAGATGGGGAGCCGTGCGGGACCTGTGGCCCCTGTCGGAGGGTTCTGGAGTTGGGCCACCCGGACCTGCACTGGTTCATGCCGGTACCCCGGCCCAAGGCGGCAGAGGCCGACCGCCAAGTGGCGGAAATCGAGGAGACGATCGGGGCGGTACTGGCCGAACGGCGCGGGATGCCCCTCTACGTGGCCCCCGGGGGTATGGCTGGGCACTTCGTGGCGACCGCCCGACTGCTCCAGCGACGGGCAGCCCTGACGCCGGTAGAAGGACCGAAGAAGGTCCTCATCCTGGGAGAAGCCGAACGGCTGGTACCCCAGGAGGCGAACCCGGAGGCGGCCAACGCGCTCCTCAAGCTCCTGGAGGAGCCCCCGGCGGACACGGTGCTCTGCCTGACCGCCTCGGATCCTGAGCTGGTGCTCCCGACCATCCGCTCGCGGACGGTCACGGTGAGGGTGGGACGGCTCCCGGATCGGGAGGTGGAAGAGTTCCTGGCCGGCGCTCTGAAGCCGGCGCCAACCGCGGCCGTCCTCGCTGCGCGAGTCCGTCAGGCCGCGGGATGCATCGGGGCCGCGATTGGAGCCGACGCAGCCGATGCCAAGGCGAGGCAGTGGGCGGTGGACGTCTTGAATGCAGTGCTCATGGGAGCGACGGCGCGTGCGGAGCAGACGCTTCGACAGGCGCCTTGGTCGGCCCGGGGGGACTTCACCGCAATGCTCGATGCCCTGGCGGACTCGCTGCACGAGGCTACCCGAAGCGCCCTCGGCGAATCGCCGGTGGCGGCGGGGCCAGTCCAGGGGCTGAACCGCCGCCCGCCGGCGGCACTGCTGCAGGCAACCGAGCGGGTCCTGGAGGCTAGAGCCGTGGCCCAGGGCAACGTGAACCCTCAGCTGCTGCTCGCTTCGTTGGGCGACGCGCTGGCGAGGACGCTGTGAAACTGACGCACGTCGACGAGAGTGGTCGTGCTCGAATGGTGGACGTGAGCGGCAAGCCGGAGACCCGGCGCACCGCGGTAGCCGAGGGCGCGGTACGAATGTCGGCCGTCGCGTATGAACAGGTGGAGCAGGCCAGAGTGAAGAAGGGCGACGTCCTGGCCGTCGCGGAGATCGCCGGGACCATGGGAGCGAAGCGGGCGGCGGACTTGATCCCGCTGTGCCACCCATTGGGCCTCGAGGCGGTGACCGTGCAGACGGTGCTCGACCCGGCCCTTCCCGGAGTTCGGATAACCGCCACCGCCTCGGCGGTCGGCCGTACCGGCGTCGAAATGGAAGCGTTGACGGCAGTCGCGGTGGCAGCCCTCACCGTCTATGACATGGTGAAGGCGTTGGACCGGGGGATGGTCATCGAGGCCGTTCGCCTGATCAGTAAGACTGGTGGGACCCGAGGCGATTGGTCGCGTGCCGGGTAGTTCCGGTGCCGGGCCGACGCACTGAACCCTGAAGGAGGACTCAATGCCGTTGAACCCGAACGACCTGTCCGACCGCAGTCAGCGGCCGCGGAGGCTGATGCTCCGTGGCAGCTTGCTGGTGCTCGGGACGCTGGCGATCAGCGTTCTGGCCGGTTGGAGCCGCCGGGCGCACCCCGATGAGGTGGTGCCTACCCCGGCGGGATTGGCCGACGTGGTCCGTACGGTGAACCTGCGCCTGGAGACCACGGAGGGCGAGCTGGCGGTGGCCAGGATCCAACTGGACCGCCTGAATCAGATCGTCACCTACTCCAGCCGATACCGGATCCCGGCCGACCTCGCCGGGGCGGTCTTCGATATCGCGCTGAGCGAGGGCATCGACCCCGCCCTCGGTTTCCGCCTGGTGAAGGTCGAAAGCGATTTCGACGACCACGCCAAGAGTTCCGCCGGCGCCCTGGGCTATACCCAGATCCTGCCGGCCACGGCCCGCTTCTTCGAGCCGGGACTCTCCGAGAATCAGCTGTACGATCGCGACGTGAACTTGCGCCTGGGCTTCCGCTTCCTGAAGACCCTCATTCGGCAGTACCAGGGTGAGATCGAACTGGCGCTCGTCGCTTACAACCGTGGACCCGCCCGGGTGGCCGAGATCCTGAGTCAGGGAAGAGACCCACAAAACGGATATGCCCAGGCGGTGCTGAAGGGCACCGATCGCGGCAAGGGTATTTCACAGTAAACCGATCGCTCGAACTGGAAGTCGAACGGCCCCGGGGACGCTCGTCCTCGGGGCCGTTTGGCGTATGAGAGCTGGTCGACTACCGGGTTCCCGGAATGATCTTCGATTCCGCCATCCCTTTGGGCGCGGAGCCTACTGTCCGGGGGGCCTTCACACGAAGCTGCTGCCCGGCTTTGAGGACGTTCCCCGGCTCGAGCCCGTTCCATTCCCGGAGTTGGGTCACGGTAACCCGGTATTGGTAAGCGATCCCCGAGAGCGTTTCCCCCTTCCTCACGCGATGCGTGCCGGCTGCTCCCGCCTTCCGCGGCGCCGGGTCCTCCACCGAGGCCATTACCTCGCGCGAAGGCATGGTGCCGCTCTTGGGAATCACAACGCGTTGACCAACTCGGAGCGAGCGGGGCTGGATCGCCGGATTGGCATCGACGATCGTCTGACTCGAGACCCCGTACATCTTGGCGATTGCCCCGATCGTCTCTCCCCGGGCCACGAAGTGCTCGACGAAGGTGATCCGCTGATTGGGAGGAAGCGTCGCGTAGGAACCTGCGACCATGGGGCCCGTCCCGGTCGGGACGCGCACCACGCTCTTGGTCTTGGGCGGAGTCATCGAGCGCAGGAACTGCGGGTTCAACTCCCGGATCGCCGCGAGCGTGGTGTCGGCCAATCGCGCCACGACATCGAGGCCGGTCGCGTCCGGCACGATGATCGAGTCGGGGAGCGGAATCGCCAGGGTATCCGGAGGGATGAACCCGTAGCGGCCCGGCTCCTTCGCGATCAACGCCGCCGCGATCAACTTCGGCACGTAGTCTTTGGTCTCCCGCCGCAAGAAGCGGGTGTCGTAAAGCCGGAAGAACGCTCCATCGGTGCTCAAGCTGTCTTCGTCGTCTTCGGGGAGTCGGGCCAGTCCGCGCTGCACCTTCCGGGCACCGGCATTGTAGGCCGCCGCGGCGAGATAGGGGGATCCAAACCGGTCCCGGAGATCTGAGAGGAATCGAGCCGCCGCAACCGTGGCCTTGTACGGGTCTCTCCGCTCGTCGACCCATCGATCGACCCGGAGACCGTACAACCGTCCGGTCCCCTTCATGAACTGCCACATTCCCACCGCGCGGGAACGGCTCACGGCGGTATTCGAGAAGCCGCTCTCGATCAGCGCCAGGTAGACCAGATCCGCCGGGAGCCCCGCCTCGCGAAGCTTGTTCCGGATCATGGTCTCGTAGCGCGGCATGCGGGTAAGCCAGATCGCCATCCGGTCCCGGGCGTACCCCTGGAAGAAATCCAGGTAGTACTGGACCCGGGCGTGGGCGTTGTAGCTGGCTACGTTGATGTCCCAGGTGGCCGGTGCGGCCTTGGGCCCCATGGGAGCGATTTCTTCGGCTTCCGCGAGAGTGTCCGTTCCCTCCGGATGAGCCACGGCCAGGCGGTCGAGGATCTCTTCGTCGGCCGCGGAATCCTCGGCCGCCCGGCGCGCGGAGGCCGAGTCGACCCGGGCGGCCACGCCCTGGGCTTGGGCAGTGGTGGTCGGTGCGGCGGTCGACGACGGATGACTCCGTCCAGAATCGCTCGGGGTCGCAGCCGCCACCTGTGGCTGAGGAGCCGCGGGGGATGACGCCCCGTGACCCGAGCAGGCAGCGAGACCGAGAACAAACGCAAGGACGGTACGCTTCACGTGGTTCCTGTCGAACGAGTCAAGAGCGCCACCGGGCGAGCGTGTGCTCACCCCTCGTGGCGTAGCCGATTCTCAGAGCGGAAAGTGTGCCAGCTCCAGGCATTGGCGCGGCTAACCCTATCAATCTATGCAGGATATGGGGCTATAAGACAGCCGGAAAGTGCAAGATGAAACGTCACGTCGTAGGACTGGCCCAACGGATCTACCGCATGAATAGCCGGTTGCCCAGGAGGCGGTTGGTCGCGTTCAGCACGGCGAGCGCCGCCCCTCGCGCGGGGTTGTCGTCGGTCAGGAAGCATCCGACCAGCCGCTGACCCTCGGCCTGCTTGGGCATGGCCAGGGAGACGATGACCACGTTCGAGTCGAACGCGCGGACGGCCTTCACTCCCAGCAGCTCGAATTTCACCTCGCCCTTGACCGCCTTGCTGAGCGCCGCGACGCACGCCTCCGCCGCGCAGCGAAGCTCGCCGGCCTGTGAGGTCAGGCCCTCGGACTCTCCCACGAACTCATCGGCCTCCTGCCAGGAGAGCGTGACCCGGCATCGGCACCGGCCGCTGGGCAGCCTCACCATGGAGAAGTTCGCGAACCGGAGTCGGTCCTGAATCGGCGGGGAAGTCATCGCGCCCTAGAAGGTATCAAACCTGACCTCGAGTTGACGGGACCGTTCCTCCGGGAGCCGGACGACGTCCACCGACAGGTGCGGTGGACCGGATTCAGTGCTCTCGACCGCGATGACCACCACCATCCCGTCCGACAGTTCCAGTTTGAGTTGGCGGAAGTCGGAGCGAACCGAGGCGTCGACGACGGTGCGGCCCTTCAGTAATGCGAGGGAATCCGCGACGCGGCGGAGGTCCTGAAAGGTCACCTGGGCCATGGGCGAACCGTCGCCTACCGGATCTGGCCTGCGAGGAGCGCGGTAATCCTGTCGACCGGGATCTGGTCGGCTTGAGCGAACAGGGCCGATCGGGACGAGGATTCCAGCGGGTAGAGCGCCCGGATCGGAGTCTGGAGAGAGGAGGCGGCCCGGAAGCTCAACACCAGCCGCCAGGTCTTCAATTTCGCGGTGCGCTCGGCGATCGGCGAAACGCTCCACCGAGTCTCGCCGACGGTGATTTCACGCCATGCCATGAGATCTCGAGAGTCTCGCAAGGTCAAGGGTGGCCAATATGTCCATCGGTCCGCGATCAGGTCAAGAGCCCGGCGGCCCTGGCATCGCGCGCGCTTTCGAGGTCGCGGAGCGGGAGCAGCTCCTCCCAAGGAATGCCCAACTGGATCAGCCGCTCTCGGGTAGCGCGGAGCGTGCCGTAGGAGAACCTGGGCTGGGCGAAGAGGTCCGGCAATGGGGACCACCCGCCGATCAGATAGAGATCTCCATCGACGGTCGGCCCCAGCACGATCGGCACCCGGTCCAGAATCGAGTCGGCTTCCGCGATCGTCGCGGTACTCAGGTCAGGGCATTCACGACAGATGCAGATCCATTTCTCGCCTCGCGGAACCGCGCGGGCCGCGGCGGCCAGCCGGGGGCCTTGATGCCCCGACGCCTGGGGTCGCAGGTCCCAACCGGCCCCGATCCACCGCTCCATTTCGGCCCGCGCCTCGGGGGGCGTGTACCAGATGACCACCCGGCCGTCCATGGCGCTGACGGCGTCCAAGGTGCGCGCCGCGAGGATCCGGTACAGTCGCAGCGCGTGCCGCTCCCCGATGTCCGCCGTCAATTGTGCCTTCATGAGACCGTGCCGAGGGGCCCTCAGCATGATGGCCAGGTGGGTCACGAGGAATTGGGGCCGTTGCCGGCGGGGCTACGCCGCTTGGGTGTATTTCCGGAAGCGGGCCAGAATGTCCAGGGTGATGGGGCCAGCCTTCCCGGCACCGATCGCGCGGCCGTCGACGGCGCGGATCGGGGCGATCTCGGTGGCGGTGCCCGTGAAGAAAGCTTCGTCAGCCGTATACACGTCGTAGCGGTTGAGCAGGGTTTCCCGCACCTGGTATCCCGCGGCCTGCGCGATCTCCATGACGACATCGCGCGTGATCCCCTTGAGAATGCCCGCCCAGGCCGGCGGGGTCATCAACACCCGGTCTTTGAGGACGAACAGATTCTGACCCGAGGCCTCGGCCACGTATCCGGCGCTGTCCATCAAGAGGATCTCGTCCGCCCCGGCAGCGTTCCCTTCGATCTTCGCCAGAATGTGGCAGAGGTAGTTCAGGGACTTCACCCGCGGAGAGAGCGCTTCCTTGTGCGGGATCGGCGTCCCCGCCGTCATCACGGTCAAGCCCTGTTCGTAGCGCTCCGGGGGCCAGAGCTTGATGGTATCGAAGACGATGAATACGGTCGGCTTGGGGCACTTCCGGGGATCGAGACCGAGATCCCCCACCCCGCGGGTAACCACGTGACGCAGATACGCGTCCTTCAGCCCTGAGCGCCGGACACCCTCCTCCGTCACGGCGATCACCTCCGCCTTGGTCATCGGTATCTTCAGCGCGATGGCATGGGCCGAGTCGAAGAGGCGGTCGACGTGCTCCTTCAGCTTGAAGGTCTTGCCCTGGTAGACGCGCATCCCTTCGAAGATCCCGTCCCCATAGAGGAGGCCGTGATCGAAGACCGAGATCTTCGCGCTCGCCTGGTCACACCATTGTCCGTCCAGCCAGATCAACGTCACGATTCTCCCCTGAGATTCCGTCGGGGAGGAATGTGGCAGGACGTTGCCGGGGACGGTAGGGGCCGGGATCGCCGGCGGGGATTGCCTTCAGGCAGTGACGGCGGCAGGGAACATCGCGGCCCGGCGGACGCCGGGCCGGCCTGGAGTGCTTAGGTGTCTCGAAGGATCCCGCGCATCCGGATCGCGAGCGCTTCAATCTCGCGAAGACTGCTCAACGTCTCGGGGTCGAGGCGGGATTCGTTGAGCAGCAACAGCTGGGTCTCAGCCAGGATGCCCGCGAGCGGATTGGACAGATCGTGCCGCAGCTTGTGAACGCGTTCCTCGGTAGTCATCAATGGGCCCTCAGCCGACCGAACGATAGAGATCGCGAAGGTGATGCTCACCCAGGCCTCGCACCGACTCCCAGAGGTCCTGCTCGGAGCGCGCGCATATGATCTCGGCCGTCTCGCGCTGTCCCCCGGGATCGGCGAAGAGGAACCGGCCGCGCCAGTCGCCCTGATCACCAAGTCGGAGACTCAAGCGGACACTGACTAGTTGGCCTTCGAAGCGGAGCGGCGGGAGATCGTGGATGACAGGATCGCGTGGATCATGTGCGGGACTGCGAAGCGGCTGTACTGCCATCCGGTGCGCTCCGGTCGGGGTGGACCGATGGTGGTCTCTGGCCTGCACCAGGCTGGTACTGTGTAAATATACGATTTCAATAGACTTACGCAATAGTGGGGAGATCGGTCGAAAGTGCTCACCCACCGGACCTACCGGATTCGTTCGGGCCACGCTGGCCGGGCTGCCGGCGTGGGCCACCACCCGCGGCGAAACGCACTTGACGGCGCCACCGTTTCGTTCCTATACTGGGGCACTTCCAGGCATCCCAGGCAATTCCCCGGCACGCTCCTATTCCTCGTTTGCTCTGCTCTGCGGAGCAAGCCCGACATATACCAATAACGTTTCGGTTTTCTAGCCGCGCCTCCTCCCACACCCATCGAATCGCCGGTGGGGTCCCTCTGCATGGAGTTCCACGCCTGTGGACATCGCTGAGTTAAAGCAAAAGTCCGTCGCCGAACTGCACACGCTGGCCGAACAGCTCAACATCTCCAACTACTCGGGGCTTCGGAAGCAGGATCTCATCTTCCGGATCGAGCAAACCCTCCTCGACCAGGACACCGTCATCCGGGGCGAAGGAGTCCTCGAAATTCTGCCCGAAGGTTACGGGTTCCTCCGCAGCCAGGACTGGAATTACCTGTACGGCCCCGACGATATCTACGTCTCGCCCAGCCAGATCAAACGGTTCGACCTGCGGACCGGAGACACGGTCATGGGTCAGGTGCGGCCCCCCAAGGAGGGGGAGCGATACCTGGCCCTCCTCAAGGTTGAGAGCGTCAACTTCGAGGAGCCGGAGAAGACCAAGCACCGGATCGCCTTCGACAACCTCAAGCCGCGCTACCCGGACCAGCGGATCCGCCTCGAGCGGAAGACGCCGGATCTCTCGATGCGCGTCGTGGACCTCCTTTCCCCCATCGGGAAAGGGCAGCGCGGCCTGATCGTAGCCCCGCCGAAGGCCGGGAAAACGATTTTGCTTCAGAAGCTGGCCAACGCGATCAGCGAGAACCACCCGGAGTGCGTGCTGATCGTGCTCCTGATCGACGAGCGGCCTGAAGAGGTCACCGACATGCAGGAAAACGTCAAGGCCGAGGTGATTTCCTCGACCTTCGACGAGCCGGCCGACCGGCACGTGCAGGTGGCCGACATGGTGATCGAGAAGTCGCGCCGCCTGGTGGAGCATGGCCGGGACGTAGTCATCCTGCTGGACAGCATCACCCGCCTGGCCCGGGCCCACAACGTGGTCGTGCCGCACTCCGGCAAGATCCTCTCGGGTGGTGTCGACGCCAACGCGCTGCAGAAGCCCAAGCGGTTCTTCGGCGCGGCCCGGAACATCGACGGCGGAGGCAGTCTCACGATCATTGCCACCGCCCTGATCGACACCGGCAGCCGGATGGACGAGGTGATCTTCGAAGAGTTCAAGGGCACCGGCAACATGGAGCTGGTCCTGGACCGGCGGCTCGCCGACCGGCGCATCTATCCCGCGATCGACATCCAGCGGACCTCGACGCGGAAGGAAGAGCTCCTCATGGACAAGGACGAGCTCAACCGCGTCTACCTGCTCCGGAACTTCCTGGCCGACATGCCTCCGGTGGAAGCGCTGGAATTCCTCCTGGAGCGCATGAAGCGAACCAAGAACAACAAGGAATTCTTCGCCACCATGGCGCAGTAGTGATCCGTCGGGGTCGATGATCGGAACGGGGGGCTCCGAGACACCGGGGCCCCCCGTTTATAGTTCGAGACGGACCTTCCACCCAGCTCCGCATGGCATCATTGCCGACCGCCGGTCGCCTGTTGGCCCTCGACTGGGGCGAGCGACGCATCGGTCTCGCCCTGAGCGACGAATCTCAGACCCTCGCCAGCCCGCTCGAAACCCTTACCCGCCGACCCGGCAAGCGACTGCCCATGCCTCGCCTGCTCCTCCTGGTGCGCGAGCACAAGCCGGTGGGACTGGTCGTGGGACTCCCGCTCACACTCGAAGGTGGCGAGTCCCCCGGGACTGAAGCCGCCCGCGAGATGGGACGCATCGTCGCGGAGCGGACCGGCCTCCCCCTCGAGCTTTGGGACGAGCGCCTCAGCACCGCGCGCGCGCTGAGTGCCATCCGGGAAGGCGGCGGCAGCACGCGCGGTCGCCGAGGCGACGTGGATGCTCTGGCCGCCGCCGTGGTGCTCCAGGGTTATCTGGATCACGCCAGGGGTGGAGTAACGTGATTCGCCGCACTGCCGTGCTCGCCCTGCTGGTCGCTGCCGCATGCGGCCCGCCACCCTCCGGCCCACTGGTCCGGATCGTGGTCCCGGCCGGCGCTCGATTCTCCCAAGTGGCGGACAGCCTGGTGTCGCACCAGGTCGTGCGCTCCAAGGCGGCTTTCATTTTGCTGGCTCGGCTTCGGGGGGTCGAGCGCGGGATCCAGGCCGGGGTCTATGCCTTCACCCCGGGAACCAGTCAGTGGGAGGTCCTCACCATCCTGGCCGAGGGCCGGATTCAAATGGTGCGCTTTACGGTTCCCGAGGGACTCGCCCTGATGGAGATCGCGCCGCTCGCCGAGGAGAAGCTACAGGTCTCTCGCGACGCCTTCCTGGCCGCGGCCACCGATTCCACCGCCCTGGCGGCATTGGGTCTCCCCACCGCCACGGCGGAAGGCTTTCTCCTCCCCGAGACCTACCTGGTGCCGGAAGGGATCACCGCCAGAGAGCTGGTGCGCGTGATGATACGGCAGTTCCAGAGCCAGTGGTCGCCCGAATGGCGCTCCCAGATGGACTTCCTGCGCCTCGGCATGACGCAGGTCGTCACCCTGGCCTCGATCGTCGAGGGGGAAGCGCGGCACGATGAAGAGCGGCCGATCATCGCGGGAGTCTACCTCAACCGGCTCCATCGCCGCATGCTCCTGCAGGCCGATCCCACGGTGCAGTACGCCATCCTGCAGAAGACCGGCGCCCGAAAGCTGCGGCTCTACTACAAGGACTACGCGACCCCTTCCAAGTACAACACCTATCTTCATCCCGGATTGCCCCCCGGGCCGATCAATTCTCCGGGGCGCCTGAGCCTGCACGCCGCGCTCTATCCCGCCCAGGTCCCCTACTTGTACTTCGTCGCCGGCTCGGACGGGTACCACATCTTCAGCAAGACCGGCTCCGAACATCAGGCGGCGGTGGCGAAGGTCCGGAAGCAGCAGAAAGCCGCCGCCCGGAGTCCCGGGCGCTAGCTTCGGCTCGCTACCAGGGCTGGGCGGCATAGCGCTGCGCGGCCGCCTCGATGTCATCCGCCGCGAGAATGCCGGACGCCACCGCCACACCCGCGCCGCCGGCTCTGCGAACCTCCACGACGTCCTCGGGCTTCACTCCCCCGATAGCCAGACACGGTCGCCCGCCGGCCAGGGCCACCAGACGCCTGAACCCCTCGGCTCCCAGTGAGGGACCAGCGTCCGATTTGGTGCTCGTGGTCCGCCAGGGACCAACCCCCCAGTAGTCCGCGTCGCGAGCCCGCTCGGCTTCGTCCTCGTCCCCGACCGAAGCGCCGATCACCGCACCCGCGCCCAGCACCGAGCGCGCGAGAGGGACGGCCACGTCGTCTGGCCCCAGGTGAACCCCACTGCCAACGGCCCCTGCGACGTCGGGCCGGTCGTTGATGATGAGGGGCACGGTGAGGGCCGCCCGTAGCGCCCGGGCGAGGGCGACCAGGTCCCGGCTGGAGCCACGCTTGAGACGGAGCTGTACGCAGGAGACGCCGCCCCGCTCCGCCGCCAGGCACGCCGCCACCGGATCCTTCCCCTGGAGCAGCCCATCGTCCGTCACCAGCATGAGCCGAACGTGTTGCGCTAGATTGGGGGCCATGTCTTCCATACCGAAGCTACACTTGATGGGGTTCCGTGGCGCCACCACGGTGGAGCACAACGATGCCGAGGAAATCCTGGCCGCCACGGAGGAGCTGGTCCGGGCGTTGATCGAGGCCAATGACCTGGAACCGGAGGGCATCGTAAGCGCCCTGTTCACCGTGACGACCGATCTCACCGCCACCTTCCCCGCCCGGGCCGCCCGGCGTCTCGGGTGGGATCAGGTGGCCATCCTGCACGCCACCGAGATTCCGGTCCCGGATTCGGTCCCCCGCTGCATCCGCGTCCTGGTTCATGCCTACAGCAACCGTACCCGCGCGGAAATCAAGCACTGCTATTTGAGGGAAGCCAAGACGCTGCGGCCGGAGCGCGCGGCGCCCTCCCAGCGCTGATCTCGATGAGTCTGGTGACGGTTCGGGTCACCGCTCGAGGCGCCGCCCGCTGGACCCGGGGACACCCCTGGATCTACCGGAGCGATGTGCGCGACCACCCCTCGGAAGCGGGGCTTGTCCGGGTAGTGGACGGTCGCGGAAAGCTTCTCGGCCAGGCCCTCTATTCCCCGAAATCCGAAATTCGACTCAGGCTGCTGGAGCGGTCGGCGCGACCGGTCGACGCCGCCTGGTGGGAAGGGCGGTTCCGCGAGTGCCTGGCCCGACGCGGCGACCTCAACGCTACCGCGTACCGAGTGGTCCACGCCGAGGGAGACGGCCTCCCCTCGCTGGTGGTGGATCGCTACGATCGCTGGGTCGTCGCGATGTTGCTGTCGGCGGGCCTCGAGTCCATGCGGGGTACCGTGCTCGAGGCCCTAGTCGCCGTGCTCGGCCCCGAGGGCGTGCTCTTCCGCCACGACGTCCCGGTGCGCCGCCATGAGGGATTGCCTGAGGAGATCGTCCTCGCCTACGGCGCGGTCCCCGAGGAAATCGAGATTCGAGAGGGGCCAGTGCGTTACCTCGCGGCTCCCTGGTCCGGCCAGAAGACCGGCGCCTTCCTGGATCAACGACCCAATCGCCTGCTGGCCGGCTCCTGGGTCCCGAGCAGTGGCAGCGCCCTCGATTGCTTCACCTACCATGGCAGCTTCGCCCTGCACCTCGCGCTGAATGCCGGCCGCGTGACTGCGCTCGACACCAGCCAGGAGGCCCTCACCAGAGCCCGGCGAAACGCCGCCCTCAATGGACTCACCAACATCGATTGGGTGGAGCGGGATGCCTTCGAGGCGCTCAGGGCGTATGAGCGCGAGCGGCGCCGGTTCGACGTGATCGTGCTGGATCCGCCGGCCTTTGCACGCAACAAGAGCGCGGTCCCCCAGGCGCTCCGCGGCTACAAGGAGCTCAACCTCCGCGCACTCCGACTCCTGTCCCCGGGGGGGACCCTCTTCACCGCCTCCTGTTCCTTCCACGTCCGCACCGACGATTTCGACGCCATGCTACGGGAGGCGGCGGCGGACAGTGGGCGCCGCTGCCGGCTGGTCCTGCGGACGAGCCAGGGGGCGGATCACCCCGAGATTCTGACCATTCCGGAGACCGGATATCTCAAGGGAGCGGTATTAAGAGCCGATTAATGCGTTGACAGCGCGGAGGGGGGATATGAGTTTGGATGGCAGCGGGGCCGCCCGCTATTCCCGATCAGCCAATCTCAGGCCCTTGAGGGGCCTGAGCCTTCATCAGAGCGTGGTGTCCATCGAGTCATGCTGACTGCCCGCGAGGTCCAGCACCTCCGCCGCCGCCGGCCACCCCCTTCCCTTCGGCAACGCTGGCAGGAGTACATCCTGCAGCGCATCGAGGGTTACAAGAACTCCCTCCCGCGAGACGAACTGCTCAGAATCGGGGATGAAGCCGTCGCCGAGCTGGAGGCAACCGTCGAGGGGCAGTTCCTGCTGACCGAAGTGCTCATGCAGGACACCGTGGATCGCATGATCTGGCGGCGTCTCGGCCTCAAGCCGTACCGACAGTGGGCCTCCCAGTACCGGGCCGTCCGGGCCGCCCAGCAGTCACCGACCCACTGGGGAATCGACCAGCGGTGCCCGGTCAGTCTTCTCCTTCCCCGAATCGAGCCGCATGACACGGCGGTGGTAATCGGCGCCGGTGCGGAGTGCTACGCCTACCTCCTCGCGGCGTGCGACATGGCGGTGACCTTCATCGCCGGAGACCTGGCCTGCGTGGAGCGGGTCGAGTCGCGCATGATCACGGAATCCCTCGCGGAGCAGTTTGCGGCCTACGTTGCCCAGCTGGGGCATTGGCTGCCCGAGCTCGATGGCTCCGCCCATCTAGTGGTGATGGATGCGGGCTCCCTCCAGCAAATTACCGCACGCGACCGCCAGTCGATGATCCGGTCCCTCCAGAGTTCCACCGTGGATGGCGGGGTCCATATCATCGTGCCCGGGCTGCGGGCCTTCGTTCCCGAGGCCTTCCTGACGCTCTATCCCGATTGGTCCCGCGAGACTCCCAAGCCCACCAGACGACGCAGTGGCACCAAGTCGCTGGGCGTGCTGCTTACCAAGCCGGTGTGTCAGTCGGAGACGACTTCCTGCGTGTCGTAAGGACACACTCCAGCAGTCGCCAATCATCGAAGTCTCTGTAACAGAATAGCTTACAAATTACCGCAATACGGCACGACTGGTGCCCCTATAAGGGGCTGCCCCTTAACGCCTCAAGGCGGAGAGCACCGTGACCAGTTTGCCGATGTCGCCTCAGGAATCGCCGTTCGGAATCATCATTCACAACGCTGAGCCAAAGAAGCGGCCCGCGGTCATCTGGGCCTATATGTGGGCCGAGGATCAGCGAGACGAGTCGGAGCCGTGGCACCGGAGAACCCCGGTCAGCCACAACGAGTAGGTTGAGCGTCGTCCATCCCCGCCTGTCGATCTCCAGGCCGACCATACGGCCAGGAACGTAGTCCAGCACCCCTGCCATAAACCGCCGCAGGCCTCAGCGTGGCCTTCTGCCGCGTGGAGAGGGGACTATATTCGAGGTCCCCAGTCCCGTTTTTCGACAATTTCCGACTCACCATGTCGCCCAACGACAGCTTCACTGCGACCGCGGTGTCCGAGCACGCCGAAGGAACTGCGGAGAAGCCTGGTACGGAGCTCGATGCGCGCTCTCGTTAAGGAGGCCCCCGGTCCCGGGATGGTCCTGCGCGACGTCCCGCGGCCGCGCATTGGCGCCAACGAGGTGCTCATCAAGGTGCAGCACGCCGGCGTCTGCGGAACCGACGTCCACATCTGGGAGTGGGATGCCTGGGCCTCGGCTCGGCTCCGGCCCCCGGTAGTCGTGGGGCACGAGTTCGCCGGCACCATTGCCGAAGTGGGCCCTGAAGCCGGGACCGGCGGGCTCCTCTCCGTCGGAGACCGGGTGACCGCCGAGGGCCACATCGTCTGCGGTCATTGCCGCCCCTGTCGGAGCGGGGACGCTCATGTGTGCGTCCGGACCAGGATCATTGGCGTGGACCGGGACGGCGCCTTCGCCGAGTACATCGCCATGCCGGCGAGCAACGTGATGCGCCTCGACGGGATCCCCACCGAGATCGGCGCCATCATGGATCCGCTGGGCAACGCGTTCCACACCGTGCTCAAGGCCGAAGTGCCGGGGAGCACGGTCCTGATCGTGGGGTGCGGCCCCATCGGGTGCTTCGCCGTTGGCGTGGCGAGAGCGGCCGGGGCATCTCTGGTGATCGCCAGCGACCTGAACCCCAAGCGTCTCGATATCGCCCGGACGATGGGAGCACACGCCACCCTCAATCCCGCCACCGACGATGTGGCGGCGCGGGTCCGCGAACTGACCGGAGGAGAAGGGGCCGACCTCGTGTGCGAAATGAGCGGCCATCCCGAGGGCCACCGGCAGGCGTTCGCGGCCGTGCGCCCCGGCGGACGCATCAACCTGCTCGGCACTCCGAGTCAGACTACCGAGGTGGACTTCGCCCGCGACGTGATCTTCAAGGGGGTGACGCTCTACGGCGTGACCGGCCGCCTGATGTATCAGACCTGGCAACAGATGTTTCGCTTCCTGGGAGCCGGCCTCTTGAATCCGCGACCGGTCATCACGCACCGTTTCGGCCTTCACCAGATCGGAGAAGCGATCCAGGTGATCAAGGACGGCAAGGCCGGGAAGGTCATTCTGGAGGTGGCGGAATGACCTCGTTTCTGGAGCGGCGCCTGGCCGAGGAGCTGGAAGGATTCCAGCGCGATGGCGTCTACAAGCGGCTCAACTACCTCACCAGCCCCCAGGGCCCGCGCGTCACCATGGAGGGACGCGGGGAGGTCATCGTCCTTTCGTCCAACAATTACCTGGGCCTCTCCAACCAACCCGAGGTGGTCGCGGCGGGGAAGGCCGCACTGGATCGCTACGGAGCGGGAACCGCCTCGGTACGGTTCATCTGCGGGACCTTCTCAATTCATCGGGATCTGGAAGGGGCGTGTGCCCGTCTGGTGGGCACCGAGGCGAGCCTGAGCTTCGTGAGCTGCTGGAACGCCAACGAGGCGGTCCCCGCGACCCTGCTCGGCGAGAACGACCTGATTCTCAGCGACCAGTTCAATCATGCCAGCATCATCGACGGGGTTCGCCTGGCCAAGGCGATTACCCGTTGCGAAACCGGGGTCTACAAACACGCCGACCTCTCGGACCTGGAAACCAAGCTCACGGCGGCGCGAGCGCGCCGGGTGAAAATGGTGGTGACGGACGGGATCTTCTCGATGGAAGGGGCGATCGCGCCGTTGCCCGACCTGGCCGAGCTTTGCCGCAAGCACGAGGCGCTGCTGGTCGTCGATGATTCCCACGCGACCGGAGTGCTGGGAGCCACGGGGCGCGGCACTGCCGAACACTTCGGGATGTTGGGCCGCGTGGACATCATCACCTCGACTCTGGGGAAGGCTCTCGGTGGCGCTGCCGGCGGATTCGCGGCCTCGTCCAAGGCGGTCTGCGACTACCTGACGCAACGCGCCAGACCGCAATTGTTCTCCAACGGCCTCCCTCCCACGGTCGCGGCGAGCAGTCTGGCTGCCATCGAGTACCTGGAGGCCCACCCCGAGCGTGTGGCCACGCTGCGCGCCCAGGCAGACTACTTCCGTAGCCGGCTGCTCGCCCTGGGGTTCAAGCCCCTCCCGGGAGAGACACCGATCGTTCCAGTCATCCTGGGGGATACTGCCAAGGCCATCCGGATGAGCGAGTTGCTACTGGCCGAAGGGGTGTTCGTGACCGGATTCGGGTATCCGGTGGTGCCGCAGGGACAAGCCCGGATTCGCTGCCAGATCTCCGCGGCGCATACCCGGGCGGACCTCGACCAGGCGTTGGACGCCATGGCCCGGGTCGGCCGTCAGCTCCACCTCATCTAGCTGCAATGCTTTCCAAGACATTCCGTGGGTTCGGTTTTTCTTCGGCAAGATTTGTGCACGGGACTTGCTTGGACCTCAAGTAGTTTGGTAGTTCTAGCGTCCAAACACTAGTGGAAAAAGGGACTAGCTTTGGGCCGGGTGGCCCATAGGGTCTCGCATTTTTCCCCAGTTATTCCTATTTTCGGGGGGTCCAGTCTGGCGTCCGGCTTCCCTGGCGCCGATCAACCGACCGAAATAGATGGCTTGGCCTCACCAAGCCGCCCATGGAAGCGCACCGCCATGCGCCGGAGGAGCCGGCGCCGACACACTGGAGGAGGTAATCTGATGCGTATCCTCAACCGCTCCTTGGCTGTGGTGGCGCTGGTTGCTTTGGCCGCCCTCCGCGGGTTGGACGCCCAGGAGAAGCCATCGTCGGACAACTTCCGGTGGTACATCGGTGCCCAGATCGGGGTGCTCGGGTTCGAGACACCGGTGCAGACCTACGGAACGGTCCCGTCCGTCGGTATCCACACATTGATCAAGGCGCGTCGGACCGGCCTCCTGCTCTCAATCGATCAGGGCTTCACCTGCGCTCTCTGGGGCAACTGCGATCAGCAGAGCGCCTACCCGGATGCCACGGCTTCGGGCGGCGTTCGGCAGGTGATTTTCCACGACGTCCGGACTTATTCAGCCATACTGATGGCCTTCCCCATCTACGGCAACGTACAGCCCTACCTGGGCGTCGGATTCACCCTGCTTCACACGGTCAAGGAATACCCCACAGGCCCATTCGTGACCCCGGCCGATCAGGCCGCCGCTGAGGCTGAGGCGAACAGCCGCGGTAGCTATGGTGCCGGGACGGCGCTTGCGGGCGTGCAGATCCGGGTGAAGGGATTCGCGATCTTCGGGCAAGGCCAGGTCATGACCTCACCGGGCGGCGATAAGCTGCTGGCGGGTGGCCCGCCCTTCAATTTCTCCGCCGGCATGCGGGTCAGCCTGGGGAGCTCGAAGGAAGGGGTGAGCGGCGGAGGTTACTGAGGCATAGCCCTCAGGCTCTACGCCGGCCTTGCGGTGGGTCGGCCAACTTCGCGAGAAGGAAGCGAAGTGGCCAATCCACCGCTTTCGTTATCCCTATCCGCGGTGTCCGCCGGATCCCCCTAGTCGGTACCTCCAGCCCCGGGTGGACCGTAAGCCGGCTCTTCGGCATCAGCACTCCGTTCACAATTAGCGATACTCCGAGCGCCTGAGAAAGCTTCCCGGGCCCGGAACACAGATCCTGCTCCGCCTCGCGGCCTCGACGGCGGCGCATGATCGGAATGCCCTCCAGGGGATCGAGGGCCCGAATCAGCACGGCCTGACCCTCTCCCGGGGGACCGCAGACCAGATTGATGCACCAGTGCACGCCATAGGACAGATAGACGTACCAGGACCCTGCGGGGCCGTAGAGCGCTTCGTTACGGGCGTGACGCCGAAGCCGGTACCCGTGGGAAGCCGGGTCCACCCGACCCAGGTAGGCCTCGGTCTCGACGATCCTGCCGCTGGTCGGTCGCGGTCCGATCCGGGAAACGATGGTGGCGCCCAAGAGATCGGGCGCCACCTGGTCGGCCGAACGGGCGAAGAAACCGGGCAGCAGCGGCCGGTGGGTCACTCCGCCTTTTTCTTCGGAGCGCGCCTGCGGGGCCGCCTCCGTTGCGTTGCCCCATCGGCGGCCGCCCCTGTCCCCGCCTCCTTCCGAGCTCCCCGGCCACCGCCACCAGGCCGACGACCGGCGGCCTTCCCCTCAGAAACCGGCTCCGCTCCCTCGGCCATGCTGATCACGCCAACCAGAGGGATTTCGGGGCGAGCGGCCGGCATCCGGGAACCGCGGCGGAACCCCAGGCCCAGCCGATGGCCATCACCCAGAGGAAGGGTAGCGGCGGCGGGCGCCGGCGACTGGTCCGCCGGACTCGCCTCGGGCGTGGGAGCGGGCGGAGGAGTGGGACGCGCAACGGCGGGAGGATGAGCCGCCCCGGCCCGGCTTTCCACCTCATACTCGTTGTCGCCGACCTTACGCACGTCCGCCACCTCGGCGTCGTGGGCCTGTCGGAGCAGGCGAGCGAAGCGCGCCGGCTCGAGCAAAGAATCCTGTCGCCCAAACAGCGACGCCATCCGGTGTCGCAACGCTTCGTGGCCGGTCGGTGAGGGGAGCTCGCTCAAGGCTCGCCGCATGAGGTCGAAGGCCTGGGCCAGCGTCAGGCCGCCCTGCGCCCGCTCCGCCGCCGCTTCCGGAGCGCGCTCGGGTCGCCCACCCCGTCCCCGGCGCCCCCGTCCCCTGGCCCGACCACGACCGGACCCCGCGGCCTCTTCGCGCGGTTCCTCGGGCGCCGGGGGAAGTCCTGGGCTGGCTTCCCCGGCGCCCACCTCGTACTGGCCGTTATCGAGCTTGGTGATCCGGAGCAACCCGCGATTCCCGGCCTCGACGACGAACTTACTGAACCGGTTGTAGCCGGCGTTCTTCTCGTCGAAGTTGGGATCGATCTGCTGCATCACCTGCTTGAGCCGGTCCGAACGCATCACGTCGCCGTTGCGGACCATGGCATCGACCGCTTCCCGCACCAGCTCCCAGGGATCCCGCTGGGTAGAAGGCTTCTCAGCTTCCTTGGTCAGGCCCGCGAGATCGCTGTAGGAGTAGTACTCGTCGCAGTTCTGGATCAGCAGGTCGCTGGCCGATTCCCGGATGCCCACCCCGATCACGTACTTCCCGTACTCCTTCAGCTTGATCACCATCGAGCTGAAGTCGCTATCCCCCGAGAGCAGGATGAACGTCCCGATCTCGGGGCGGGTGAAGACCAGCTCCATCGCGTCGATGGCCAGACGAATGTCGGTGGCGTTCTTCTTGTTGGTCCCGAACGCCGGCGCGAAGATCAGGTCGATCGAGGATTCCGAGAGGGGGACGATGTACTGCGGGTAGCGCCGCCAGTCCGCGTAGGCCCGCTGGACGCTCACCTTCCCCTTGATGATGTCGCTGTTGAGGAGGTTCTTCAGTTCCTTCGTGAGGTCCGATCGGATACCGAGGGTGACGTTGTCGAAATCGATCAGGAGGGCGGCATTGGGCGCGTGCACAGGCACGTCACCCGCGCGCGGCAAACGCAAGGGAGGTTTGATCACTGGGGCCAGGGCTCCGAACCCTCCTTCGGGAGAGCTCTTGTCATGTTAGGCGAACCGGAGCCGCCGGAACCGGAGCCGTCCGGGCCGAGCCTCACACGGGGAAGCCCGACCGGAGGCTCCAGCGCCTGGCAAGTCTCCTGGGGTCGTGCGCTCAATCTACCGAGGCTACGGGGCGCCGAGCAACGCCTCGACTACGCGCTCCGCGGCACGTCCGTCCCACCCCTCAGGCCGGGAAGGGCGAAACCCCCCGTCGCGGAGCCGGGTCAGGACCTCGTCGACCGCCCGCCCGATGGCCTCGCGGGTCGAGGCAACGAGGCGGTTGGTTCCCTCGGATACGGTCACCGGCCGCTCGGTGTTGGGCCGGGCGGTGAGACAGGGAATTCCCAGGACCGTCGTCTCCTCCTGAAGCCCACCGGAGTCGGTGAGTACCAGGGCCGAGCGGTCCACGAGGGAGAGGGACTCCAGATAGCTGAGGGGTTCCAGCAGGGTTACCCGTCTGGCCAGGTGCTCGAGTGCGAATTCAGTCAAACGTCGGCGGGTCCTGGGATGGATGGGAAACAGCACCGGCATCCTCTCCGCCAGATCGTCGAGACCGCGAAGCAGCTCGGCCAGGGTCGCAGGGTCGTCGACGTTGGAGGGACGATGCAGGGTCACGAACGCGTACGGTTTCCCCGAGACCCCGTGGGACTCGGGCGCCCGCAGAGCTCGGGCCCGCTCCCGCAGGTGCAGCAGGGTATCCACCATCACGTTTCCCACGAACCGGACCCGGGAATCGGGGATCCCCTCGGCACGGAGATGTCGGTCGGCGTCCCGGCTGGGGGTGAGACAGAGATCGGCCAGCTGATCGGTGAGGACCCGGTTGAACTCCTCCGGCATGGTCCGATCGTGGCTCCGCAGCCCCGCTTCGACATGGGCGACCCGCACTCCCCTCTTGGCCCCGACCAGGGCGCAGGCCACCGTCGAGTTGACGTCGCCATAGACCACCACCCACGACGGGGCCATCTGCTCCAGCACCGGCTCGAACTCGATCATGATCCGTCCGGTTTGCACGGCGTGCGAGGCCGACCCCACTTCGAGATTGACGTCGGGGCTGGGGAGATCCAGGTCCCGGAAGAAGCTATCGCTCATGGAGGCGTCGTAGTGCTGCCCGGTATGGACCAGGCACTGCGAGACCCCTCTGGCAGTGCCGGCCCGAAGCACGGGCGCGACCTTCATGAAATTGGGTCTGGCGCCTACGACGTGGAGCAGTCGGGTCATCGGCCGTCGTGAGAGTGCCCGGCCCGTGGGCTAGAGCTGAGTGGCCAGCGGAAGGTCAAGCTCGAAATAGAAGCGGGTGCCCGTTTCGGGCGCCGTCTCGACCAGCAGATTCGAATGCATCGCCTCCACCAGTTTGCGGCAGATGGAGAGCCCGAGGCCCGCGCCTGAAAAGGCGTATTCCCCCTCCTTGTGTCGCCGACGGAAGGGCTCGAAGAGGGTCAGCATGGCCTGCGGAGGAATCCCGCGGCCGGTATCCCGCACCGAGAACTCCACCGTGGTCGGGGAAATCTCCCGACAAGCCACTTCGACGTAACCCTCGTCCGTGAACTTGAGCGCGTTGGTCGTGAGGTTGAGGAGGACGCGGCTCAGCGCGACCGGATGCCCGACCCGGAAGTCGGATTCGGGTGACGCCAATCGGACGGTCAACCCCTTCTCTTCCGCGATGGGCTGGACGATGTCGCGCACCGATTCGACGATATCCCGGATCGAGAAGGGAATCGGGTCGAGGTCCACCAGCCGGTCCCCACCCCGGGCCAACTCGATCACGTCGCTGGCGAGGGCGCTCAGCCCGAAGGCCGCGCTGTAGATCAAACCGAGCTGACGCTCCTGGACCTGGTTGATCGTCCCGCTACGGCCTCGTTGGAGAGTCTCCGCCAGGAACAGAATGGAAGTGAGGGGAGAGCGAAGGTCGTGCGCGACCTCTACCACCAACTCCATCCCGTCGGGTCCGGAGAGCCGGTCGGCGAAATGCTGAGCCCAATCGGGCTCCACCACCTGGTGGACCCGCTCGATCGCGACCAGGAGGCGCAGCAGCTGGGCGGGATCGGGGGCTGCGGGCAATTCACGGAATCGATCGAGGAGCGAACGGCGGATCAGCTCGAGCAGCCGACGAGTCAGGACCGACCTGGGCAAGGCGGGCAGGTCGCCTCCCGACACCGCCTGCTGAAGGGCCTCGTGGAGCAGGGTCAGGTTGGTGCGGACCTCCTCCTGGAGAGGCGCGTCCCCGGCCAACTGGTGCCACCCGGAATCGACCCGGGCCACAGCGTCCTGGAGGGACTCCCAAACCCACGACGGCCCATCAGGGGTGGAGGCGCCTCCGGGGCGAACTGGTGAGGGGCGAGGAGGAAGCGCCGAACCGCCGGGTACAGAAGCGGAGGCGGGGGCGGCGCGACCGGTCGGCTCCGACGGCGACCAGCTCAAACGGTCGCCGCTCAAGCCGGAGGCTCCGCGGCCTCGTCTCGATGGAAGCTGTGCTTGTCCATCAATCGATAGAGCGTGGTCCGATCGATGTTGGCAAGCCGGGCCGCCTTGGACATGTTGCCACCGGCCCGTCCGACCAGTCGGCCGAGGTATTCCTTCTCGAACTGGGCAACGAGGCGGTCCTTGGCCGGATGAAAGGCCTCATCCAGCAATCCCGAAGGAAGGGTCCCCTCGCCTGACCAGTCGGTGGCGTCATCGTAGATCGGGATATCGTTGGGCTGAATGACCTGATCGGGCTCCGACAAGACGGCTACGTGCTCGATCACGTTCTGCAGCTCGCGCACATTCCCGCGCCAGGGCCGGGAGCGCAGGAAGCCGATGCTGGCCTCGCTCAGTCGCGGGGCACGATCGCCCATCTGCCGGTGGCGCTGCCAGTAATAGGTAAGGAAATGATTGGCCAGGAGCGGAATGTCCTCCGGGCGCTTGCGCAGGGGCGGCAGCTTGATCGGGACGACGCGGAGCCGGTAGAACAGGTCGCCCCGCAACGCGCCCGCGTTGACCGCCTCCTGGGGATCGCGGTTGGTGGCGGAGATGAAGCGCACGTCCACCACCGCATCCTGCTGCTCGCTCCCGACCCGGCGGACCACGCCATCCTGAATGACCCGAAGCAACTTCGCCTGAAGCGCCTGGGACATCTCGGTCAGCTCGTCGAGGAAGAGCGTGCTGCCGTTCGCGGTCTCGAGGAGCCCCGGCTTCTCCCGGTCGGCCCCGGTGAAGGCGCCTTTCCGGTGGCCGAACATTTCGGACTCCAGAAGGGGCTCCGGCAAGGCGGCACAGTTGATCGGCACCATCGGTCGGCTGGAACGCCGGCTGTGCTGGTGGATGAACTGGGCGATCACTTCCTTCCCGGTCCCGCTCTCCCCGCTGATGAAGACCGAGGCGTCGGTGGCCGCGACCTTCCGGGCCAGGTCCACCGCCTGGCGGAACAGCGGGGAGATCCCGATCAGCGCGATCTTGTCGCTGTGCCCATTCTGTTTCATCAACTGCAGCCGGAGGTCCCGGGTCTCGCGGGCCACCATGACCGCGTGGGAGGCTCGGCCGATCAGGACCTGCAGATGGGTGGCGGAAAACGGCTTCGGCAGATAGTCCCAGGCCCCCGCGCGCAGCGCCTCGATGCTGCTGGTCACGCTCGGGTTCCCGGTCATCACTACGACGATGGTATCGCGGTTATGCGTGAGTGCGGCGCGGAGGATTTCAATCCCGGACGTCTGGGACATGTAGAGATCAACAAGGATAATGTCGAACTTTCGCCGCTTCACCGTCTCGATAGCCTCTTCACCCCGGCCGACCAGCGTGACGTTGTAGCCGTCCATCTGGAGGACGCTGGCGCAGCTTTCCCGCAGGGTACGCTCATCGTCAACTACCAGAATGCGGATGCTGGCTTTGACGTCGGCGGGAATGGAGAACGGGTCGCGGTTCCCGGTCTCGTCCTGTGGGTCTTCCGAACGGCGAGCGGTGTTCGCGATCGACGATCCCATAGCACCCCCGTGGGTCGCCCGGGCAGGGCAACCGTGGTCTGTTTGGATGAAGGCAGTGCTGTAACTGCGCCTCGTTGCCGGGATGACCAGCATCTTTGATACCACAGCCTATGGCGTGGCTTAAGCACTTCCGCCTTCCGAAGGCCACAAGCAGGGGTGGCGAATATACAGCTTCTGTGGCGCTCATGCAACACCAGCCTCTCCGGGGTCCGCCTGCAACTGCCATACAGGAGCGCGAAATCGCCCTATATTCGTTGGGCCGTAAGACGGTATCGGGCTTGCGTGATGGCGGGGTCCATGGCTTTCGCACAACGACCCACCACGCACCGAGTTGACCCCGAGGCACCCCAGGCATGGCCGGAAATCTGACGAACCCCATTCCCATGGAGAGCGGAGGCCCGCTGGTCCCGCAGGGCCTTGGGGGTGGATTTGGGCTTCCCGCGGCTCCCGCACCCGAGGAGGAAGGGGTCAATTGGCCCCGATACATCGCGGCCCTCAGGCGGTACAAGTGGCTGGTGGTCCTGATCATCATTACCGGCACCGGGCTGGGCATCACGGCCACCCGGTTCCTCAAGCCGGAGTACACCGCCGGAGCCACCATCTGGATCGAACCCAAGCCCAGCCAGCAGGGTCCGATTCGGGCCGAGGAGCTGCTGCAGTCGGTGGCGTGGATCGAGCTGCTCAAGACCGGGGCCGTACTGGATTCGGCGGCCATCAAGATGAAGCTCTACCTGACCCCGGCAGAAGCGAAAGACTCGGCCGTGTTCCGGGACTTCGCTCTCGGTGATCGGTTCGCCACCGGCTCGATGGTGCTGACCCTCGATCACACCGGGACCAAGTACGAGCTCAAGAATCGGCAGGGGCTGTTGCTCGAGTCCGGTACGGCCGGCGACTCGATCGGGCGCTCGGTCGGGTTCCGCTGGACGCCGACGGCGAAAGTCCTCGGGCGAGACCGGTCCATTGCCTTCTCCGTGGTGAGCCCCCGAGACGCAGCCAGCGCCCTGGGCAGCCAGTTGAGCACGCACATGGCCGAGGACGCCAACTTCCTCCGTCTCACCCTGACGGGGAAGAATCCCTACCGGATCGCCGCCGCGCTCAACACGGTTGCGGAACAGTTCGTGGAGGTGGCTGCGGATCTCAAGCGCCGCAAGCTCACGATTCTCGCTGCGACGCTTCAGGAGCAGGTGGAGTACGCGGCGGGGCAGCTGCGCGAGGCCGAGAACCGGCTGGAGAGCTATCGGGTCAAGACCATCACCCTTCCCAATGAAGGAGTCCCGGTTGCCGCAGGGCTCCAGATGACGCAGCCCACCGTCATCACCAACTATTTCAACCAGAAGGTCCAGGCCGAAGAACTGCGCCGTGATCGCACGGCCATCGAGGCCGTGCTCGAGAAGGCGAAACAGGGAGCGCTGGCGGTGGATGCCTTCCAGCAGATCCCCGCCGTGCAGCACGCGCCGGACCTCAACGAGGCCCTGAAGGAGCTCTCGACCGCAGAGGCCGAACTGCGGGCCCTCCGCTACCGGTACACCGACGAGCACAAGCCCGTGAAGGACCTCCAGGAAAAGATCCAAAAGCTCCGGCAGGAAACGATACCGGCCTACGCCACGGCGCTGGTGGACCAGCTCAAGAGCCAGGAGGCGACCCTCTCCACGCAGATCGCCACGGCTTCCAAGAACCTCGAGGAAATCCCCGTTCGAACCATTACGGAAGAGCGGCTCAAGCGGGAGAAGGAAGCGTCGGAGACCCTGTTCCAGACGCTGCAGAACCGTTACGAGGAGACCAAGCTGGCGCTGGCGAGCGCGATTCCCGATGTGAAGATCCTGGACGCTGCGGTACCGCCCACTCAGCCTACCAGCAATAGCGCCCCCAAGATCATCATGATGGCCTTCATGGCCAGCGTGGGGGCGGCCCTCGGCCTGGCCATCCTCCTCGATCAGGTCGACAAGCGCTTCCGCTATCCGGAGCAGGTCACCCACGAGCTCGGGCTCAGCATTCTGGGTGCGATTCCCGCGATCGGAAAGTCGAGTTCCCGGGACGCCAAACGCGAAGAGACCTCTCAGGTCGTCGAGGCGTTCAGGACCATCCGGCTCAACCTGGCCCACTGCTATGGGACCGCGGGACCGGTCATGATGACGGTGTCGAGTCCCGGCCCTGGCGATGGGAAGTCCTTCGTTTCCTCAAACCTGGCACTGTCGTTCGCCGAGGCAGGGTATCGAACGCTGCTGATCGATGGGGACATCCGGCGCGGAGAGCTGCACCGCATGTTCGGCCTGGACCGGCGGCCGGGGCTGGTGGACTACCTCATGGGTACCGACCAGCTCTCCGATGTCTTGCGACCCTCCGCCCATAAGGGACTGTCGGTGATCGCCTGCGGATCCCGCCGGCACCAGGGCCCGGAGCTTCTCGGGTCCCAGGCGATGACCCGCTTGATGGCGGAGATCAAGACCCACTTCAACGTGATTATCGTCGACAGTCCGCCACTGGGCGCCGGAATCGATCCGTTCGTGCTGGGCACGGCCACCGGCCACATAATGGTCGTCCTCCGGTCAGGAGAGACCGACCGCCAGATGGCGGAGGCCAAGCTCAGACTGATCGATCGCCTGCCGATTCGTGTGTTGGGTGCGGTGATGAACGACGTGCGGGCCGACGGTGCGTACCGCTACTACTCGTACGTGTACGGCTACGCTGCCGAGGAGGAGGCGCCGATCGCCCAGATCAGCGCCAGATCCGGAAACGGAGAGAGCTAGGAGAGCGGAGCAGAGGTAAAGGCGCGGATGGCTGGTGAGTCGCCGCCGTCCGTGCGCGCATCCCGCAACGCCGTGGTCGCCCTGAGGAGCATCTCCACCGCGTCGATCCCAGAAGCCGCGAAATCAGGCACGGCACAGTATCCCGCCCGCAGGCGGACCTTGAACTCCCGGCCCCGGAAGTCCATCCGCGTTGCTTCCATCGATTGGTTGAGGCGCTCCACGAGGCGCACCGCTCCATCCGCCTTGGTTCCCGGGGCCACCACCGCGAACTCCGATGGCCCGACCCGGCCGGCGGCGTCCGACACGCGGCCGCTCTCGCGGAAGACCTCCCCAATCACCTCGGCGAGGCGGTAGTTCAACTCCTGGGGATCCGACTCGGGGTCCATGTCCACGGGATCCGGAGACAGCACCACACACGCCAGCGCGTATCGGCGACGATAGGCCTCGGAGGCGATTTCCCTGGCCCGACGAGTGAGCCCCCGCATGTTGTAGAGACCGGTGCTGGCATCGACCATGGTCTCTTCTCGAATCCGATCCACCTCCGCCTTGGAGCGGAGGAAGGTATCCAGCTTAAGCAGCAACGCTTCCCCGTCGAGCGGTTGGCCGAGGAACTCCCAGGCTCCGGCCCGATAGGCCTCGAGACGCTGGGCGCGCCCGGACGGGCCCGCCGTGGTAATGATGATGGGGGTGGTCGCGTTGAAGCGAGGATCTTCCCTCAACTGGCGGCAGACTTCGGTCCCGTGGATGTCCGGGAGCTGGGCGTCGAGAATGATCAGGTCCGGGTGAGCGGCGCGGGCCCGCTGCAACGCCTGATAGCCGGTATAGGCTCGCAGGACCGTGTAACCGTTTGGTACCAGAATGCTCTCCAGGGACCGGGCCGACCACTCCTGGTCGTTGGAGATCAATACCAAGGGCGGCCGATTGGCCTTGTCGCGATTCGCCATGCGTGAAGCCTCACTCGGTATAGGGGAAGGCTGAACTCGCCTCCGGGACGCGGGTCCTAGTCACGCAGAACTCGTGCGGGCCGAGTGGCTATTCCTCAATACACTATAGTGCATGAATTTAGGCGGTGCGCCAGCCGTGCAGCCCAGCGGCAGCTGCCGCAGCCGCGCTACAGAGCGCGTGAGCATAAGTCACTGTGGTCCAACGCCTGAGCAGTCGCTCGAAAGGCAGAAAGCCAGCCTGATGTTGCCCTGACGCGACAACGTGTGCGGTCGGATAATCCCTCAACTTTGAGCCACTGGACTAAGGCCATATGAACAAAGCGCTTACGAAAGTGCGGTTGGATCGCAGCGCCTCGCGAACTCCGGCGTCGAATTTGATATGTCCCGGGTATCGGGTGATGGCGAACTCAAACGGGTCCGGCCCATCGTGGACCCATCCAGCGAGGTGGGTATCCCTAGTGCCGCGATCCTCTCGAGGAGCGAGCGTTGTACTTCTGTTGATCGGGCTGATCGCCGCCAATCACCTGGGCGCTCAGCAATCGCTCACCGGCCGCCGATCGCAGGCGACGCGCAAAGAACTCGAGGCCGCCCTGGCCGGAATGCCGGCCGCTCAGCAGAACAGTACCGAAGCCCAGATGATCAAGGATCGCCTCGCACACGGCGATTTCAAGGTAGGAGACCGGGTCACGCTTTACATCGAAGGGGAAGCCAAGCCGGTCGACACGCTCACGGTAACACCGGCGCAAACGGTCGTGATCCCCGGACTGGCTGAGGTCAACCTGCAAGGGGTCTTGCGATCGGAACTCGAGGATCAGGTCGTCGCCCAGCTGCGGAAATACCTCCGCAATCCGGTCGTTCGGGCGCAGGCGTTGATTCGGATCGGTCTGTTAGGGGAGTTCCGGAACCCCGGGTACTACAGTTTTCCGGCCGAGACACCCTTGAATGACACGTTCGTCGCCGCCGGGGGCCTGAGCAACAACTCGGACCTTTCGAAGACGACGATGAGACGCGGAGACGACATCATCTGGCACCCCGAAGAGCTGAAACCCCAACTGGCCGCGGGCGCCACCCTGGACCAGATGGATCTCCAAAGCGGTGACGTCTTGAAGGTTGGCAGTCATGGCGGCGGGGCGCTGTCGGCCCTCCAGATCGCCTCCCTCGCCATCGGGGTAACACTGGGCGTGATCACTCTCGTGGCAGTTCTCGGCAAATAGGAACCGTGGCCACCTTGACTGAGTCTTCCATGGAGCTCGGGATCCCGCGAGTCGGTAGCCGCCTCAGGCCCCAGACGCGGGTGGATCAGCATTTCCCCGCGAAACCTGCAACCGATGCCGTCGTGATCGCCTCCCGCCATGAAGGACTCCGTCGAGCGCTGAACCTGTCGATCGCCACGGCGGCGCTGATCGCCGTTTCCCCGCTGATGCTCCTGATCGCGGTCGTGGTCAGGTGCACTTCGCGGGGACCGGTCATCTACTCGCAGACCCGGGTTGGGCTGGATCGCCGGGGACGGTCGGCCGCGTCCCGGAATCTCCGGCGGTCGAACGACCTGGGTGGGCGGCCATTCCGGATCTACAAGTTCCGGACGATGTGCGTGAACGCAGAACAGCTCACCGGAGCGGTCTGGGCCACCCGCGGCGATCCCCGGGTAACCCTGGTGGGGCGCTTCCTCCGGCAGTACCGCCTGGATGAGTTGCCCCAGCTATTCAACGTGATCAAGGGTGATATGAACATCGTGGGACCCCGCCCCGAGCGGCCGACCATCTTCGCCGACCTGCGCACCAAGGTGGCGGACTACGCGGTGCGTCAGCGGGCCCGGCCCGGCATCACCGGGCTGGCCCAGATCAGCCAGCAGTACGATTCGAGCCTCGACGACGTCCGGAACAAGGTGCGGCACGACGTGGAGTACCTGCGGCGCCAGAGCCTTGGCGAGGACCTGCGAATCATGCTGAAGACGATTCCGGTCGTGCTCTTCCGCCGCGGCGGCTGGTAAGCGCAAAGCCCAGGCACCTCAACAGACCCCCCTCGTCAACTGCCTGCTGGATCGAGTCCCCCGGGGCGTCGGGTGGGCTCCCAGTGTGGGCTGGTCTGACCCCGCAACACTCGACCCCAGGCCGCGACCGCGGCGGCATTGGCGGCCAGAGCGAATCCGGCCACTGCGACAGGGCCCGGAACGCGGCGACCCGGTGGCCACCGCAACCCGATCACTCCGACCAGGATCCCCAGCGCAGCCACGCCCGTCGCGACTGCCGCGAGCGGATA
>Ga0055435_10000037_pt1 | contig 23212 bp, 26 predicted proteins | sample Browns_ThreeSqA__2_FD_57725 | JGI IMG/M metagenome (GOLD analysis project Ga0055435, IMG submission 57725) | Wetland microbial communities from the San Francisco Bay, California, USA, that impact long-term carbon sequestration - Browns_ThreeSqA_D2 | ecosystem: Environmental > Aquatic > Marine >...
AATACCGGCCCGCCCACCGTCACGCCTGCGGGCGGCGGCGTAGGTCACGAAAGTCGAGTTAGATAGAGAGACCACCGGCTTTTCCAGGGCGCGGCCCACGCCGCTTTTGCGCTCAACGTATTGATTCTCTCTCGGGAACTCGCGTTGGAACGCAGCCTTTGAAATCGTCAATGGCCGCGGAGTTGCATTCAGGGGATGAAAGAGGGGAAATGGCATAATTGCGATGAAGAATCGTCAATCGCAAGTATAGTCAAACTTGAGAATCAACGATTGCCCTATTCATGTATGTCATAGGCGGTAGATGAGGGAGCCCAGACGGCCGGTGGTGCCGCTGGAGGCGGGGGCGGGACCCGAGACCCCGCCGTGCCCGGCCTGCGGCGAGCCGCTCTTCGGCTGGATCGACGCGCGTCCGGGCCTGCGCGGCCCGGTGCGCCGCTGTGAGAGCTGCGGCCTCGGCGTCCTCGGCGAGGCGGGCGGCGCCGCCGACGCGCTGGCCGAGCTCGACCGCTCGCACCGCGAGGAAGGGACGGCGCAGATCGCCAGCCGCGACGCGGTCTCGGCCTCGCTCGGCAACGCCGGCTGGGCCGGGCTGGAACCGGGCGCCCGCTACCTGTTCACGATCGAGGCGGTGCGCCGACTCGTCGCCAACCGCGACCAGGTCCTCAGCGCCACCCGTTGGTCGCCCGGTCGCGGAATCGCACTGATGTGGCAGACGCTCCTCAACGGGCTCACCTTCGGCCGCAACGTCGCCCTCGGCGCCCTCGGCCGCGCGGAGTCGGTTCCCGCCGCCCGCCCCTGGCAGAGAGCCATCGACGCCGGGATCAGCATCCTCGCCGCCCTCCCCGCCCTGCTCATCGCCATCCCCCTAGAGCTGGCGGCCGCAGCCGTGAAGCGTGGCTCCGCGGTGAAACTGAGCTTCAAGCTCCTCTGACGCAGGGCGAGGGAGATTGGGTGTCCCTCGAACCGGCGGATACTCAAAGTGCCGAGCTAATTAGCTCGGCACTTGTCGGGACGAGGGACACCCAATCTCCCTCGCCCCCGTCACTCTAAGAAAGTCCTTCGCGCGCCTCGCGCACCAGAGTCACAGCCTCTGGGAACAAGACGCGGATTGCGTCCCGCACCTGCATCGCCTGCTCGTCCGGGGTCCCGGCGAGGTCGAGGCGGCCGATCGAGGCAACGGTCATCTCGACCGCGAGCCTGATCGCGTTGTCGGCCCAGGCGACGCGCTGGGAGGACTGCATCTGCTCCGAAAGCTCCTCCATCCGGGCGCGGAACTCGTCGGGGTCGCCGAAGAGGTTGAAGGGGCTGCCCTCCATAGGCACATGAAAGCAGACTGAGAGCGGCGCGAAAGACGCGCGTATCTGCGCACCACACGCGCGCCGGCGGTCCCTAGCGTCGGAACGGATGAGCGGCAGGCGAGAGCGGGAGCGTGGAGCGGCCAGCGTCGAGCAGGCGGGGATCGTCACCCTGGTGGCGCTGCTGGCGATCGCGGCGATAGCCGCCGTCGCGGCCGGCGGCAAGGTCGACGCCGGCCGCGCCCTCGCCGGCGCGCTCGGCAGGCGGCTCGCCTGCGCCCCGCGCCTGCCCGACGCCTGCCGCCACCACCCGCTCGTACCGGCCTACGGCTGGCCCTTGGCTCGCCTCGTGCGCGCATTGGCGCCGGCGCCGGAGGCCCTGGCCGGCCCCGGCGGCCTGCCCCTGGTCCCGGTCGACTTCCGCCGCTGCCGGCGCCAGAGCTGCGCCGTCGCCGCCGGCCCGCACCTGACCGCCTCGGGGCGCCGCACCACCGCCTTCACCGAGGTCGTCGACCGGCGCCGCGCGCTCGGCTGGGTCGAAATCTCCTACTGGCTCTACCGCCCGGGTCTCGGCTGGGAACGCGTCGCCCGCCGCGCCGGTCAAGCGCAGATCGACGCCGCGTCCCACGTCCGCGTCCTGCTGCGCGACGACCCGGCCCTCGTCCCGCTCGAGACCCTGCCCGGCCGCAACCACTACGAGTTCCCGCCGCGCGAGACACCTCCATGGCAGTGGCGCGTTCGCGGCCGCTACCCCGGTTGGTCGAGCTGATCGCAATGTGGCCCTTTGACGCTATGATGTGGCTACATGATCAAAACCGTCGGCATACGGGAGCTGAAGAACAACGCCAGCCGGATCATCGACCAGGTCGAGCGGGGGGAGACGATCACGGTCACCCGCCGCGGAGAGCCGATCGCGACCATCGTCTCCTCGAGAATCTCACCCGGACTGGCCCGCATGATCGCCAACGGAACGGTGCGGCCGGGCAACGGCAAGCGTCACGTGCCGAAACCGGTGAAGTTGACTGGGCCCGGGCCGACGGCATCCGACTACGTCTCCGAAGGCCGTCGCTGAGTCTCTATCTGGACACCAGCGCCCTGATCAAACTGATCGTCGATGAGCCCGGCGGGGAGATCGTCAAGGCGGCCCGCGAGGAGGCCGACTTCATCTCCACCAGCGCGATCACCCACGTCGAGGCGACGGCAGCGCTGACCAGGATGCGCAAGGACAAGCGCCTGTCCGCCCCGCGGTTCGAGGTGGCGCTGCCCGAACTCGAGCGCCACTGGGAATCGCTGTACGTCCACGCCGTGACCGACCGACTGATAGGGGACGCCTCCGCGACGGCGCGCGATCACGCGCTGCGGGCGTACGACGCCCTCCACCTGGCAACGGTCACCGCTTTCCAGGAAGTGAGACAGCTGACGCTCGCCTGCTGGGACCGGGAGCTGCGCGACGCCGCCGCCGAGCGCGGAATCCCCCTCTTGCCCGAACGTCTATGAGGGCAATTTAGGCATCAAGACAGCAAGCTATCTGCTGCTATGATGCCTCTCATGCGCACAACGGTGACATTGGACCCGGATGTGGCGGCGAAGCTGAAGGAGGAGACGCGCGCCCGCGGCATCTCCTTCAAGGAGGCGCTCAATTCGAGCGTGCGCCGGGGGTTGGAGACCGACAGGCGCCCGCCTGGCAAGCCGTACAAGGTGCGCACGGGCAAGTTGGGCGCGCGACCCGGTGTGAATCTCGACAAGGCCCTGCAGCTGGCCGGTGAACTCGAGGACGAAGAGATCCTGCGCAAGATGGCCCTGCGTAAGTGAAGCTGCCCGACGTCAACCTGCTTCTGTACGCCATCGACGAGGAATCGCCGTCCCACGACCGAGCACGCGAGTGGCTGGAAACGGTCCTCTCGGGCACAGAGGAGATCGCGTTCGCCTGGGTAGTCCTACTCGGCTTTCTGCGCATCTCCACCAAGCCGACCGCGTTCGAGCGACCGCTTCAGCCCGGCGACGCCATGGAGCACATCGACGAATGGCTGACGCAGTCAGTCGCCACGATCGTCCACCCGACCAGCGCGCATGCGACAACCTTGCGACGACTGCTGCAGCCATTCGGCACCGCCGGCAACCTGACGACCGACGCCCACCTCGCGGCGCTCGCAATCGAACACGGCGCCGAGCTCTGCTCAAGCGACAACGACTTCTCGCGCTTCGATGGGGTGCGCTGGACCAACCCGCTGGCGAACTCACCTTCACCCTCTCGGTCGTAACGTTTTTTCCCTCCATAGGGGAGAAAAAGCGTTACGACCGCGTCGCCGGCTCAGCCGGCGCCGACGGGGGCGGCCTTCTTCTCTTCCGCCGCCTCGTCCTGGGCCTGTCTGATCAACCCTTTCCAGTCAGTCGTGCGGAAGACGAGCAGGATCGCGGCGAAGCCGAGCACGACCGACCAGGCGGCCATCGCGATCTGCGTCCCGACCGAGAAGGAGAGGACGGCGGAGCGCGAGGGGCCGTTCAGCGTCGCCACCAGCAGCGCCTGCTGGGCGCCGGCGCCGCCGGGCGTGAAGGGGACGATCGTCGAGACCGCCTGCACGCTCATCACCAGCATCACGGCGTCGACCGAGCCGCCGATGCCGAAGGCCTCGAGAAAGAACCAGAAGGCGCCGAAGCGGCAGAGCCAGCCGACTCCCTGCCAGGCCCACACCTCGCGGAGGTAGCGACGGGGCTGGGTGAGGATGACGAGCCCCTGCCGGACCCGCGCCCAGAAGCGGCGCACGTGGTGGGCCAGGTAGTAGACGCCGATCGCGCCGACCAGCAGCAGCACGCCGATCACGATCAGCAGCGTGCGCGGGTGGTTGGCCCAGAAGGAGATCTCGAAGGCCGGCAGGTTGGGCAGCTGCGGTGGCTCGGGCAGCAGCCCCTGGGTCATCGCGTAGAGGAAGACGAGGATGCCGACGGTCGTGTCGAAGATCGTCTGCACGAGGAAGGAGGAGGTGACCGCCGGGTATGAGGAGTGCGGGATCTGGCGCTTGACCAGGAAGACCTTGGTGACGTCGCCGGCGCGGGCGGGGACGATCGCGTTGATTCCGGCGCCCGCCAGGTAGGCGGCGGCGAGCTGCAGGAAGGAGATCGGCGTGCCCGGGTAGGAGGCGCGCAGGACGTTGCGCCAGGCCCAGGCGCGGGCGAGCTGCATGCCGGCGAGAAAGGCGAGCGCGATCGCGAATGGGGTCCACTGCACGTCGGAGAGGTGCTCGAAGAACGAGCTGGCGGCATTGAAGAACGAGTTGAAGCTCGATGCGAGATCGGCGCAGGGCATCGCAGCTACACTAGCCCGCTCGTGTCAGAGGCCGAGACGCAGACTCCCGCCGCCCAGGGCGCTTCGGACCCCGCCGACGAGGCGATGTGCGCGCGTGCCCGCGAGCGCTACACGGCCGATCGCCGCAGCCGCTTGCGGCGTCGCCGCAAGCGCCACGCCGAGCTGCCCAACCTGATCATCGTCGGCGGCCTGAAGTGCGGCACGACCAGCATCCACCACTACCTCGGCCTGCACCCCGAAATACAGATGTCGAAGCCGAAGGAGCTCAACTTCTTCGCCGCGGAGCTGAACTGGGACCTCGGCCTCGACTGGTACGCGAGCCGCTTCGACGACCGCTTCGAGGTGCGCGGCGAGTCCTCCCCCCACTACACGAACCTGCCCCGCTTCCGCGGCGTCCCGGAGCGGATCAAGCAGCACTGCCCCGACGCGCGGCTGATCTACATGGTGCGCGACCCGATCAAGCGCATCTTCTCCCACTGGGTGCACGCGACCGGCGCCGGCTATGAGACCGGCGAGCTGGTCGAGGTCCTCTCCGATCCCGACACCTCCTACGTCAACCGCTCCAAGTACTGGATGCAGCTGCAGCCCTACCTCGAGCACTTCGACCGCGAGCAGATCGAGATCATCGCCCAGGAGGAGCTGCAATCGGAACGCGAGGCGACGATGCGCCGGGCCTTCGCCTTCGCCGGCGTCGACGAGAGCTTCACCTCCGAGCAGTTCGACCGCGAGTGGGAGAAGTCGAGCGCCAAGCAGGGCGACAAATACCAGCTGATGGAGAGGCTGATCAAGCTGCCGGGCTTCCGCTCCTTCGACCGCAACTTCGACCGCCTGCCGGAGTCGATGCGCTGGATCGTCGAGAAGGTCGTCCACGACCCCGAGAAGCCGGCGGCGCCTAAGCCGAAGCTGCCCGACGACCTCTTCGAGACGCTGCGCGGCCACTTCGGCGAGGACGTCGCCGAATTGCAGGGCTTCGCCGGGCGCGAGTTCGAAAACTGGCACCATTACGGGTAGGCATGGGATCCAAGGGGAGACAGCAGGCGCCTGAGCGCTCTCCCCTGCGCCGCCCGACCGCCCTGGCGCTGCTCGCCCTCGCGCTGTCGGCGCTCGCAACCGGAGCTGACGCAGCCTCGGCGGCGACGACCTACCTCCGCCCCGACGCCGACGGCTCGATCGGCGGGGCCTGGAGCGTCGTCGGGGCGCCGACGGCGTGGGAAGCGCTGGACGACCCGGTCACCTCGGCGCAAACGCCGTCCAGCTCGGACTACATCGCCTCCAACGGCTCCGCCGGGCGCGCAACCGTCAGCCTGAAAACGATGTCGCTGGCTGGGGCGGGCGCGGTTCAGATGACCGCCTGGGTCTATCTGGCCAACGCCAGGGAAACGACCGTCGAAGTGCTGAAATCGATTTCGGGCGGGCGCGTCGCGACCGCGACCGTAACCGCCTCGGGATGGACGGCGATTCCCCTCGCAACACCGCTGCAGCAGCCCGATCTCGACAAGGCGGCACTGCGAATCAGCTCGACCCTGTCCAACCCCCAGCAGGTGCTCGCCGCGCTCCTCGCCGTCAGCTATGAACCGGCCAAACCCACGGTGTACTGGGGCGCCCGTATGGACGGCGAAGTCTATGGCAGCTCCGGCGACGCCCCGTGGAGCAGCGAAACCTGGAACACGTTCGAGTCCCACGCCGGTCGGGCGGCCTCGCTGGTCCACTTCGGACAGCCGCCGCCGTGGAGCCAGGCGTTCACCTCCCAGCCGATCGAACTGAGCAGGGCGCGCGGCGCGATCCCGCTGATGGACATGGGAAGCGATGGAGCGAGCCTCGCCGAAATCGCCAGCGGAGCGAGGGACTCCTACCTGACCGCCTGGGCGAAAGCGGTGCGCAGCTACGGCAAGCCGTTCTTCCTGCGCTGGGACTGGGAGATGAACGGCACCTGGTTCAGGTGGGGGGAAGAAGCAGCGGCCAGCCCGTCGCAGTTCAGGAGCGCCTGGCGCCACTTCCACGACGTCGTCGTCGCACAGGGGGCGACGAACGTCACCTGGGTGTGGTGCCCGAACGCGAAGTTCAAAGGCTCCACCTCGCTGTCCGCGCTCTACCCGGGTGCCGAATACGTCGACTGGACCTGCATCGACGGCTACAACTACGGCAAGAACCCGATCAAGCCGGCCACCTGGCGCACCTTCGGCGCCGTGTTCGGCGGCACCTACAAAACGCTGCAGAACCTGGCGCCGGAAAAGCCGGTGATGATCGGCGAGACGGCATCGACCGAGATCGGCGGGTCGAAGGCGAAATGGATCGCCGACGGCTACGCGACGCGGCTGCCGGTCAGGTTCCCGCAGATCAAGGCGGTGAGCTGGTTCAACTGGAACATCACCGTGGGAGAAAGCCGTTGGGACTGGCCGATCGAGTCCTCGGAATCCACCCAGGCGGCCTTCGCGAACGTGATCTCCTCGCCCTACTTCGCCGCCAACAACTTCGGCAGCCTGCCCAGCCTGACCAAGATCCAGCCGCTGCCCTGAGTTGCGACGGCTGACCCCCGACCCCGGCGAGACGACGATCGAGCGCCAGCTCGACTCCTACCGTCCCTGGGAGGGCGCGCACGAGACCCGGCCCTTCGTCGCGGTCAACTTCGCCGTCACGCTCGACGGGCGGGCGACGATCGGCGGCACCTCGGGGGCGATCGGCTCGGACACGGACACCACGATGCTGGTCGGGCTGCGCACCCGCTTCGACGCGGTGATGATCGGCGCGGGGACGAAGCGCGCCGAGGGCTACGAGGGCGACATCGGGCGGCGGCTGGTCGTCGTCGAAAGCGGGCCCGACGGCTGGGCCGACCTCGACGAGCTGCTGCGCTCGCTGCGCGAGGAAGAGGTGCGGGCGCTGCTCTGCGAGGGCGGTCCGCACCTGCACGCTCAGCTCTGGGCGGCCGGCCTCGTCGACGAGCTCTTCCTCACCACGGCGCCGCGAATGACCGGCGCCAACGCCCCCCACATCCTCGAGGGGGAGCCGCTGCCCGACCCGGCGGAGCTGGAGCTGGCCTGGCTGCTCGAGGAGAACGGCGAGCTCTTCGCCCGCTACCGGCGCCGCTGACCTAATTCACGATCTGCCCGCTGGCAAACTCACGATCTGGCAGTGGTCTATTCCCAATCTGTAGAATAACTATTCCCAGTCTGTAGACTGGGAACTCCCAAATTGTAGAGACCCAACTCCCAGATTGTCAAAACAGAGCCCATGGATTTGATCCCCAGACACATCCGTCCCCAGATCATCGAAGCTCTTGGGGACTCTCGTGTCGTCTGTCTGCTTGGCGCGCGCCAGGCCGGCAAGAGCACATTGATCAAGTCGATCGCGAATGAGGAGCATCCAGCTCGATACCTGACGCTGGACGATCCGACGACACTCGCGCTCGCGCGGGAAGATCCCGTTGGGTTCCTCGCCAACGCGGAGCGGCTGGCGATCGACGAGATCCAGCGCGCGCCGGACCTCCTGCTCGCGATCAAGCGGATCGTCGATGAGGAACCCGCGCCAGGACGATTCCTCCTGACTGGTTCCGCAAACATCATCACCCACCCGCGGGTTGCCGACGCGCTGCCCGGTCGGGTCGATTATCTGACGCTCTGGCCCCTTTCCCAGGAAGAGCTGGCCCGACGCCGGTCGACGTTCCTCGAGGACGCCTTTGCCGGCAAGACGCCGACCGGCGGAACGCCACCGCTCGGCAGGGTCGGCTACGCGGACCGAATCGTCAAGGGCGGATTCCCCGCGTCCGTCCGCGCCGGTGCGAACCGCCGCACGAGGTTCTTCGACGGCTACGTGGGGTCGATTCTCGGTCGCGAGATCGACGAACTGGCTCCAGTCCGGGACACTCAGGCGGCTACTCGTGTCCTGCGACTGGCCGCCGCCCGCACCGCCGCATTGACGAACCTCAGCTCCATCGGCCGCGATCTGGGAATCGATCACAAGACCGTCGGCGCGAGGCTGCGCGGCCTCGAACAGCTGTTCATGGTCCTTCAGCTGCCGGCCTGGCACGTCAACTTGGGCCACCGCGTGATCCGCACCCCAAAGCTGCACGTCGCCGACACGGGACTGCTCTGCTCGCTGATTGGCGCGGACGAGCAACGGCTGGTTGAGGACGGCGAGCTCGCCGGAGCCGTGTTCGAGACATTCGCCGTCACCGAGATCGTTCGGCAGGCGAGTGTCGGCAACCTTTGGCCAAAGCTGCTGCCCCATCACTACCGCGATCAAGCCGGCAATGAGGTCGACCTGGTCCTTGAACGCGCCAACGGCGAGGTCGTGGGGATCGAGGTCAAGGCCTCGGCAAGTCCGCGCCCCCGCGATGCGTCGGGCCTGAGGCTGTTGCGCGACAAGCTCGGCGATCGATTCAAGGGGGGGCTCCTGCTCCACCTCGGCTCTGACTCGATTCCCATCGGGGAGCGAATCTCGGCCGTGCCACTCGCCGCGATCTGGGAATCCGGCGCCGCGCGCTAGCGTTCCCGCCACCCAGCCCCGAGGAGAGGACCCCCAGAGTGGACTTCACGCCGAGCCCCCAGGTCGAGACGCTGCGCGAGCGCATCCTCGACTTCATGGACGAGCAGATCTACCCGCAGGAGCGGGAGATCATGGAAGCGCTCGACGCCGAGGTCGCGCCCGGCGTCCCCTACCCGCAGATCCTGGTCGAGGTTCGCGAGCGGGCGAAGAGCGAGGGGCTGTGGAACCTGTTCATGCCCGACGAGCGCTACGGCCCGGGGCTGACCAACTGGGAGTACGGGCTGCTCTGCGAGGAGATGGGGCGCAGCCCGGCGGCGGCGCCGATGGCCTTCAACTGCGCGGCGCCCGACACGGGCAACATGGAGATCCTCGCCGAGCACGGCTCCGACGAGCAGAAGCAGCGCTGGCTGGAGCCGCTGCTCGAGGGCCAGATCCGCTCCTGCTTCTCGATGACCGAGCCCGACGTCTCCGGCTCGGACCCGACCCTGCTGCAGGCGCGCGCCGTGCTCGACGGCGACGAGTGGGTGATCGACGGCCACAAGTGGTTCACCTCGGGCGCGGTCGGCGCCGAGCTGGCAATCGCGATGGTCGTCACCGACCCCGAGGCCAACCCCTACGCGCGCGCCTCGATGATCTGCGTGCCGACCGACAACCCGGGCTTCAACCTGGTGCGGCCGATCCCGGTGATGGGCCACGACGGTGGGCCGGGCCACTGCGAGATCCGCTACGAAGAATGCCGCGTGCCGGCGAGCAACCTGCTCGGCGGCCAGGGGATGGGCTTCGTCGTCGCGCAGGACCGGCTCGGGCCGGGGCGCATCCACCACTGCATGCGGGCGATCGGCACCGCCGAGCGGGCGCTGGAGATGATGTGCAACCGGGCCAACGAACGCGAGGCCTTCGGCGGGCCACTGGGCGACAAGCAGTTCGTGCAGGAGGCGATCGCCTCCTCGCGGATGGAGATCGACCAGGCCCGGCTGCTGACGATGTATGCGGCCTGGAAGATGGACACCGAGGGCAAGCGCGCCGCCCGCCAGGCGATCTCGGCGATCAAGATCGTCGCCGCCAACATCGTCATGGACGTGCTCGACCGCGCGATCCAGGTCCACGGCTCGCTCGGCATGACCGACGACACCCCGCTCGCCGCCCTCTGGCGCTTCAGCCGCATGCTGCGCCTGGCAGACGGCCCCGACGAGGTCCACAAGATGGTCCTCGCCCGCCGCGAGCTCAACCGCTGGGCCAAGCGAGCCGAGGCCGAGGCGGCCGGGGAACTGGACCCCAAGCACGCTCGGCGGGCGATTTGAGCAGGATCAGTGCCGCTCGCGGCTATGACCACAGGGCGCTGATCGGCACGGCCCAGAGCCGGTCGCCCAGCGGCAGCGTTCGCTCTCCGGTGTAGAGCAGAACCCCGCTGCGGAAGCCCTCTCCACGCTCGTCGCGCAGCGCTTCCATGGCGCGCCAGTCGCTTGCCCCAAACGAAGCTCCGGCCTTCACCTCCACGCACGCGATCTCGCCGCTGCGGCTCTCCAGCACAAGATCGACCTCGCGCCTGCCGCTTCTGTAGTGGTAGAGCCGAGTGCCGATCGCGGCCCAATCGGCGTGGCGTGCCACCTCCATCGCCACGAAGCTCTCCAGAACCTTCCCGGCCACCTGATCGTCGCTGGCCAATCGCTCGGCATCGGCACCAAGCAGGTGGCAAAGGAGTCCGCTGTCGACCACGTAAACCTTCGGCGTCTGGATCTCCCGCGCTCCAATGCCAGGGCGCCAGCCGGGGATTCGGCGAATCAAGAACGCCGCTTCGAGCAGGTCGCAATAGGCACCGACCGTGCGATGGTCCAGTCCGAGGCGCTGAGCCGTACTGCTGGCAACGAAGAGATTTGCCGCCTGCGTTGCGACGGTGCGGAGCAGACTGGGCATCTCGCGCAGCTTGTACGCATCGCTCAGCTCGCGCAGGTCACGACCCAGGGACGACTCCAGGTAGCTCGTGAACCACGCCTCGCGACGACGGCGGGAACGGTGCAGAGCTGCGGGGTAGCCCCCGGAGAGGATGCGGTCGACGAACGCACGCCGCCCGATCGGGGCGTTTGCGATTCGCGCCGGCTCATTGGCGAAGAGGGCGTCGACAAAGCTCGTGGGGGATGTCTCGATCTCGGACTGAGCTAGAGGAGAGAGGCGGATGAGCTCCATCCGGCCGGTGAGGGCCTCGAAGGTCCGCCGTGTCGCGAGCAGATTCTCGCCGAACCGGTGAGCAGGAAGCGCCCAGGACGGTTGTCGCGGTCCACGGATGCCTTGATCTCCAACAGCAGGTCGTTGCCGCCGCGCTGAACCTCGTCGATGAAGGCGGGCTCTTCGAGATCCGCCAGCGCGCCAGCCGGGTCGGCGAGGACGGACTCGCGGACTGCCCTTTCGTCGAGATTGATTACCGTTGCGGGGAAATCGCTCTTGACGATCTCGAGGGCGAGCGTTCTCTTTCCCACCTGCCGAGCTCCAACGATGACGACCACTCGGGTATCGGAGAGGGCATTGAGAACACTCTGACGCGCGCGGCGCTCGATGATCTCTGCCATGTGTTGCAATTATGGCATTTTCTCTGTTGCGAAACTGACAATCCATGTGTTGCAAGCTATGCAAGAGCGACGGGCTGGACTCGAAGCACCCCGGCGGGCGATCTGAAAGAGCGGGGAGCCACTGGCTCCCCGCTCTTCGAGACCTTCTTATTGCTGCGCGGCAGCCGTCAGCTGCCGAAGATGGCGACCGTGCCGACGATGCACGAATCCCCGGCAAGGAACGGACCGTTGCCGATCGCGGGTTCCCCCTGCTTGGCGGCGGTGCCGCCAATCAGGCCGGTGATTTGCGTGCCATCGCTGGCCGTCGCCTGGAACTCCTCGTCATTCGAGACGGCCGTGGCTTTGTTTGCTTCTGCCACGGCGTCGTCCTCCATCGCTCGGTCCAACTCGGGGGTGGACGGCAGGAGGTATTCCTGCGTGCCATTGGTTGGCATTTCGGCACCGTCCTCAGAGCCGAGAGTGGCGACGCCGCTGGTCAGTTCGATGTACGTCTTCTCCTGAACCTTCGGGCCGGCGAGTTTGAAGCACTTGCCGTAGAACTTGAACGGCCCGACCGAGCCCAGCTCGACCCTGGGCGCCGCTTCTTCGCTTTCGCCAGCGGCCACAACGGCCCCCTTGAACACCTTGACGAGCTGGGTCTGGGAGTTGCCGACAGCGCCGGCCGCGATCTTGGCTTCCGTCACCGAGCCATTGGCGATCTTCACGCCGTTGATCGCGTTCTTCTTGATCTTGACTCGGGTGACTGCGTTCTTCTTGATCTTCGCAGTGGTGACCGAGTTGGCCTTCAGTTGGTGGCTGCCGATCTTCTGCGCCGCGTAGGCGGCGCTGCCGCCGAGGACGAGGAAGACGGCGATCGACGACATCACGTTCGCGTACGTGAGTCGCTTTCGAATCTGAGTCAAGGGAGCTCTCCTTGGTCGAGTTTGCGCAAACCGCGTGACCTTTCGATTTGGGCGCGTCGACTCCTTTGCTTCGCTATGGCCGCACAGACACGTCGATCTTCATCTATGCGTTGGGGCGCGAACACCCATACCGCGAACCTTGCCGCGAAATTCTCACGCTGGCCGGCATGAGGCGGCTGCAGGGCGAGGCCAGCCTGTCGAGCCGGCCGACGAACGGGCGGTCTCGACGTTGGCCGGCTGAAAGGCCACCAGCCGGCGGCGCTCGCGAGGCATCCCTCGGACTCCTCGCAGCTCGGTGAGCGGGTTCGGTACCGTGGCAGACATCAGGGAGCAGGGGACAACAGGCCCGGCCCACAGTTGGCGCCGGACTCGCCTTCAGCCAGTGGTCGCAGCGCTTGCGATCGTCGCGATCTCGGCGGGATGTGGCGGTGGAAACGAGGCAGGGAGCGCCGCGAAGCCAGAGCAAGGGCGCTCTCAGCAGGTCGAGAGGGGCTCAACTGGAGCCGGAACGACCACGAACAGGGCAGCGCCCCAGAACGCCGGCCAGGGAAAGAAGCAGAACGCGACCACCGGGGCAAAGGCCCGCGGTGAGAAGCAGGCCGCCCGGGCCGTCCAGGAACCCCCGGACCAGAAAACGGGCAAGCAACGAAACGCTCATCACGCGAAGGGAAGCGACCAGGGGCACCAAGCCGAGCCCTCGAGGGAAAATCAAGGTCAGGGCGCTGGCACCGGAGTCACGGAGGACCAGAGGGCGGGCTGACCGGATAGGCGAAGTCAAGCAGCGGACCGCTGTCGCATGGCCCTTGACACTCCCCGATCGGCCGGTAAGGTCGCCATCTATCCCCCTGGTCATCGCGCGGAAAACAAAGAGAGGTCCCAATGATCCAGAGAATTCGCAAACTGCCATCTCCAGCGCTGGCCATTTCGGTCATCGCCTTGATCCTGGCGGTTGGCGGCGGCACGTTCGCCATAGCGAGCAACGACAACAAGCAGGACAGGAGAATCGCCAAGAAGGTCGCAAACAAGCAGATCACGAAGCGGGCGCCGAAGCTGTTCGTCAAGCACGCGAAATCAGCGAACTCGGCTAGCTCAGCGAGCAACGCGGATTCGCTTGGCGGAGTGGCGGCTTCCGGCTATCAGGGGCGCACCATGTGGGCGCTTATCAGCGCTGATGGCACCTCCGTCGCCGCACAATCCGGTGGCATCTCGATCCAGTCGCACTTCCCGGGCGGGTATTACCTTCACTTCCCGCAGGAAGTGGCCGGCAAGGCACTCTTGCTCACCCCGTCGGAGGCCGCGGGCTCGCCGGGTGGAACCGTCGATGCAAAGGGCTCGCCCTGCGGCGGCGAAGCCGCCCCGGACACCGTCGAATGCTTCGCCGGAACCAACACGACCAGCGACGTGTTCGTGGCAACGTTCAGCGGGGGCAGCCAGGCGAACGTGGCTTTTTACATCACGATCGTCCCCTGACCCAAAATCGCTCAGCTTCGACAGCGCCCTCGCGCTCCGTAGGGAGCGCGAGGGCGCTGTCGTGACATCTCCAAAGTGACTCAGCCACCCCGCTCCGCCTCGTCGGCCGCCTCCGCGAGGCGCTCGACCAAACGGGCGAACTCTTCGATGCCGGGGTCGACCTTGCCGTACTGGCCGGCGGCGTAGCGGGCGTAGACGCCCTCGAGGATGATCGCCAGCTTCCAGTAGCCGAGGGCGACGAAGAAGTCGAGCTGGGAGAGGTCGCGGCCGGAGCGCTCGGCGTAGCGGGCCTTCAGCTCCTCGCGGCCGGGGAAGCCGGGCGCGAGGGTGGCCGGCTGGCCGAGGGCGACGAGCTCGTCGCCCGGCTCGGGCCAGTAGACCATCAGCAGGCCGACGTCGGCGAGCGGGTCGCCGAGCGTGCAGAGCTCCCAGTCGACCACGGCGGCGACCTCGCCGCCCGGGGTCAGGATCATGTTGTCGAGGCGGTAGTCGCCGTGCACGATCGTCGCCTGCCCCTGCTCGGGGGTGCGCGCCGCGAGCCGCGCGTGGACGGCGTCGACCGCCGGCAGCTCGCGCGTCTTCGACTTCTCCCACTGGCCGTGCCAGCGGCGCAGCTGGCGGGCGACGTAGTCCTCCTTGCGGCCGAGGTCGCCGAGGCCGACGGCGTCGGGGTCGACGGCGTGGATCGCGACCAGGGTGTCGACCACGCGCTCGCCGATCGCCCGCCGGTCGCCCTCGTCGGGGAAGGCCGACGCCTCGGCGAGGCCGCGCAGGATCGGGCCCTCGACGAACTCCATCACGTAGAAGGGGGCTTCGTTGACGCTCTCGTCCCTGCAGAGGCCGACGACGGGCGGGACCGGCACGGGCGTCGGCGCCAGAGCGGAGACGACCTTGTGCTCGCGCCCCATGTCGTGGGCGGAGCCGAGCCGCTTGCCGAGCGGCGGCCGGCGCAGCGCCCAGCGCGCTCCGTCAGCGTCGGTCACTCCGTAGGTCAGGTTCGAGTGCCCACCCGAGATCCGCTCGAAGGAGAGAGGCAGCTCGGCGCCCGGCACGTTGTCGCGAAACCAGCCTTCGACGCCGTCGCGATCGATGCCCTGAGGCGCCTCGGCTCTGCCGTCGGCGGTGCCTGTAGCCTCGTCGCCCATCGCCGCGCAAGCATATTCCCGCCGCCGCCTTCGCCTCAGCCCATCGCTCGCCAACCGGCTGACGATCGGCTTCGCGATCGCCTTCGCAGTGCTCACCGGCCTCGCGGTGATCGGCGTCGCCCGCTTCCTCCAGCAGCGCCAGGACTTCGAGGACGCGACCGCCCGCTCCTACCAGGTCGAGATCGCCGCCCGCAACCATCTCGCCGAAGGCGTTCGCGTCCGCGCGGCGCGAGCGACGATCATCGAACAGCAGCGCAAGCGGCAGCACCTGCGCAACGACATCGACGGCAAGACGCGCGACACGGCGCTGCTCGTCGGGGCCGGCCTGATCGCCGGCCTGACCGGCGCCGCGCTGCTCTTCGCCGGCCTGATCGCCTCGATGCGAAGACCGCTGGAGGAGCTGGTCGAGGCCTCCGGCCGCCTCGCCGGCGGCGACCTCGATGCGCGCGTCAAAGTGGGCGGGCTCTCGGAGACGGCGGCGCTGGGCAACGCCTTCAACGAGATGGCCGCGGAGCTGCAGCGGCGGGCTGGGGAACGCGACCAGCTGGAAACGATGAAGGACGAGTTCGTGCTCACCGCCTCGCACGAGCTGCGCAGCCCGCTCACCTCGGTGCAGGGCTTCGCCGAGCTGCTGATGCTCGAGCGCGACCGGCTCAGCCCCAAGCAGGCCGAGACGGTCGAGGTGATCCTCGACAACACCCGTCACCTGGTGCGCCTGCTCAACGACCTGCTCGACCTGGCGCGCAGCGACGCCGGGAGGCTGACGATCAAGACGCAGCCGACCGACGTCGGCGCCCTGGCAGAGGATGCGGCGCGGACGATGCGCGGCCAGACCGAGGGCAAGAGCCAGCGCCTCGACCTCGTCGTCGAACCAGGCCTGCCGTGGATCGAGGCCGACCGCGACCGCATCCGCCAGGTGCTGGTCAACCTGCTGACCAACGCGCACGCGTACTGCCCGGAGGGCGCGACGATCGCCTTGACGGCCAGCCGCCGCGACGATCGCGATGATGGCGTGCAGCTCGTCGTCGAAGACGACGGGCCAGGCATGGCAGGGGACCAACTCGAGCACATATTCGAGCGATTCACCCGCGGCGACGCAGGGCTGACCCAGCACGTCGGCGGCACCGGCCTCGGCCTGGCGATCTCGAAGTCGCTGGTCGAGCTGCACGGCGGCACGATCGAGGCCAGCTCGGCGCCGGGGGCCGGCTCGACCTTCCGCGTCTGGCTACCGGAGGCCTCGTGAGCACGCGCGTCCTGATCGCCGACGACTCGGAGACGATCCTGCTGCTGATGCGCACGCGGCTGGAGATGGAGGGCTACGAGGTGCTGACCGCGGCCGACGGCGTCGAGGCGGTCGAGGCGGTGCGCGGCGCCGACCCGGGTCCCGACGTCCTCCTGCTCGACGCGATGATGCCGCGCAAGTCCGGCATCGAAGCGCTGCGCGAGCTGCGCGCCGAAGGCGTCGAGACCCCGGTGCTGATCGTCAGCGCCCACCAGGACGAGATGGACGCGAGCGCCGCCAGCGGCACCGAGGTCAGCGGCTACGTCACCAAGCCGATCGACTTCGACCGCCTCTTCGCGACGATCTCCGAGCTGACCGCCGGCTAGTTCTTCGCGATCTCCAGCCGGATCTCGCGGCCCTGGAGCTTCGTCCCGTTGAGGAACTCGACCGTGCGCTCGGCGACGTCGGGGGCGACGTGGACGAAGGAGAAGCGGTGCAGGACGTGGACGTCGTGGACCGCCTCCTCGGGCAGGACGGCGCCCTCGCGCAGGGCCCAACGCAGATCCTCCTCGGAGATGCCGCTGCGCTCGCCGCGGTTGACGAAGAGCTTCACCGACTTCGGCGCCTTGCCGTCGGGCTTCGGCTCCGGCTTGCGCTCGTCGCGGTCGCGGCGGCGCGGTCGCGGCGCGTGCTCGAGCCGCTCCTCGGGCGTTTCCCACTCGCCGATCGTCGTCTTCACGTCGCGCTCGATGCGGCCGATCTCGTCGCGTTCCGCCGGGGTGACGAGGGTGATCGCGCGACCGGTGCGGCCGACCCGCCCGGTGCGGCCGATGCGATGAACGTAGACCTCAGAGGAACCGGGCACGTCGTAGTTGATCACATGGGTGACGTGCTCGATGTCGAGCCCGCGGGCGGCGATGTCGGTGGCGACGAGCAGCCGCACCCGGTGGTCCTTGAAGGCGATCATCACGCCGTCGCGCGAGCCCTGGCTCATGTCGCCGTGCAGCGCCTTGACGTCGAGGCCTTTGTCCTTCAGCGTCCTCTCCAGGCGCGAGGCGCCGATCTTGGTGCGACAGAAGATGATCGCCTGCTCCGGTTCCTCGGCGCGAAGCAGCTCGACCAGCTTCGCGGCCTTCTCCCGCGCCGGGACCTCCAGGTAGGCCTGGGCGATCGCGTCGACCGTGAGCTTCTTCGGCGTGATCCGGATCGTCGTCGGGTCGTACATGTAGCTCTCGGCGAGGCGCTTGATCGGCGGCGGCATCGTCGCCGAGAAGAGCGCCGTCTGGCGCCCACTCGGGCACATCCGCAGAATCTTCTCGACGTCCTCGATGAAGCCGAGGTCGAGCATCTCGTCTGCCTCGTCGAGGACGACGTAGCGGGCCGCCGTCAGCACCAGCGAGCGACGGCTCATCAGGTCCATCATCCGGCCGACGGTGGCGACGACGACGTGGGCCCCGGCGCGCAGCTGCGCCTGCTGCGATTTGATCGGCGCGCCGCCGAAGACGGCGACGATCTCGACGTCGAGATGCTCGGCGTAGGAGCGCAGTGCCTGCGTCACCTGGATGCAGAGCTCGCGGGTCGGGGTGAGGACGACCGCCTGCACCTCGTCGTTGGCCGGATCGACGTACTGCAGCAGCGGCAGCCCGAAGGCGGCGGTCTTGCCGGTCCCGGTCTGAGCCTGGCCGATCACGTCGTGGCCGGCGAGCAGCTCGGGGATCGCCTGGTCCTGGATCGGCGTCGGCTCGTCGAAGCCGAGCTCGTCGAGGGCCTGCTGCACCTGCGGCGAGAGCCCGAGTTCCTTGAAGGCGGTCACTTCGACGGGTCCAGGAGGAGCTTGCCGCTGCTGCGGCGGCCGATCAGGTCTTCATGGGCGCGGCCGGCTTCGGAGAGCGGGTAGACGCCTCCGACCGTGACCTCGAGCTCGCCGGCCGCGACCGCGGTGAGCAGCTCGCCGATCATCGGCGCGACCAGCTCCTGCCGCATCAGCAGGTGGGCCAGCCAGAAGCCGACCACAGCCTTGGAGCCGCGCAGCAACGCCGCCGTCGAGACGTCGCGCTGCTCGCGCGAGGCGATGCCGAAGACGACGATGCGGCCGAGCGGCGCGAGGACGCCCAGCTCCTGGTCGAAGGCCTCGCCGCCGCTCATGTGGAGGACGGCGTCGACGCGGGCGCCGCCGTTGGCCTCGCGGATCGCGGCGCCGAGGTCCTCGCTGCGCGAGTCGACGGTGGCGTCGGCGCCGAGCCGCTCGACCAATGCCCGCTTCTCCTCGCTGGAGGCGAGGCCGATCACCTTGGCGCCGGCGCGCTTGCCGAGCTGGACGGCGAGGCTGCCGGTGCCGCCTGCGGCAGCCTCGACCACCAGGGTCTCCCCCGGCTCGATCCGGGCGCAGCGCTGGACCAGCGCCATCGCGGTCAGGCCCTGCAGAAGCAGCGCCGCGGCGCGGTCGTCGTCGACCTCGTCGGGGACCGGCACCAGCAGCGCCTCGTGCACCGCCACCTTCTCCGCGTAGCCGCCGCTGCCGAGCAGGGCCGCGACGCGCCGTCCGTCCGGCGTCCGTCCGCTGACCTCGGCGCCGGGAATCAACGGCAGGGTCTGCTCGGCCAGGTAGTCGTTGCGGGTCGCGTGCGTGTCGGCGAAGTTGATCCCGCTGCGCGCGACCTCGACCAGCACCTCGCCCTCAGCGGGCGTCGGCTCCTCCACCTCGACCAGCTGCAGCTTCTCCGGCCCGCCGAACTCTTGAATCTGAATCGCCTTCATCGGCGGGGAACCATAGTCGGGTGGGGGAAAAGGGTTGAGGGTGGCCACCATGGACTCCGTCTCTCGCGCGGGTGGCGCGGCGGCAGGGGGTCCCCCATAGCGCAGGACGTGCCGGTCCCTCAGTGCCTAAAAAGGCACCTCTGGCACGGCACGTCCGAGCACATGGGGGAGGTCCGCCGCGACAGGACCCGCGGGCCAGATACGCCCGGCCCCGCTACCCTCCACCGCCCATGTCCCTCACCGTGGTCGGCTCCATAGCGTTCGACGCTGTAAAGACTCCTTTCGGGGAGCGGGAGAAGATGCTGGGCGGCGCCGCGGTGCACTTCTCGCTGGCCGCCAGCTTCTTCACGGAGGTCCGCCCGGTCGGCCCGGTCGGCGAGGACTTCGGCGAGGAGGAGTTCGCGGTGCTGGAAGGGCGCGGCGTGCGCACCGAGGACATCGAGCGCGTCGCGGGCGGGCAGTCCTTCTTCTGGCGGGGCCGCTACGAGTACGACCTCAACGTCGCCCACACCGAGGACACCCAGCTCGGCGTCTTCGGCGAGTTCGAGCCGAAGCTCTCGGCCGAGGCGGAGGCCGCCGACGTCCTCTTCCTCGCCAACATCCAGCCCGACCTGCAGCGCCAGGTCCGCGCCCGGTGCGCCGCGGCCCGCTTCTCCGCGCTCGACTCGATGAACCTCTGGATCGACACGGCGAAGGAGTCGCTGCTGGCGGCGATCGCCGAGGTCGACTGCGTGATCGTCAACGACGCGGAGGTGCGGCAGCTGACCGGCGAGTCGAACCTCGCTCGCGCCGCCCGCGCGGTGATGGAGCACGGACCGCGCGCGGTGGTCGCCAAGCAGGGCGAGTACGGCGCCGCGCTCTTCACCGGGGAGAGCTTCTTCGCCCTGCCGGGCTATCCGCTGGAGGACGTGCGCGACCCGACCGGCGCCGGCGACAGCTTCGCCGGCGGCTTCCTCGGCTACCTCGATGGCCACGACGGGGAGCTCGACGGGGCCTCGCTGCGACGGGCGATGGGCTACGGCACCGTGCTCGCCTCCTTCAACGTCGAAGACTTCGGCACCGAGCGCGTCGCCGCGCTGACCCGCGAGGAGATCGACGAGCGCTTCCACGCCCTGCACGCGATGACCCAGTTCGAGCCGCTCCCAATCCCGTAACACGGACGGGCGCGCCGAACTGCGAGAATTGCCCTGACAGGAAAACGAGCAGCGAGGAGGTGGCGATGGCCACCGAGCAGCAGATCCGAGACGCAGCCGCCGACGGGGCCGCGGGCAGCGGCGCCGACACCCTCACGGTCACCGACAACCGCACCGGGCAGACCTACGAGCTGCCGATCACCGACGGCACCGTGCGGGCGATGGACCTGCGCCAGATCAAGGTCGACCCCGACGAATTCGGGATGCTCGCCTACGACCCGGCTTTCACCAACACCGCCGCCTGCCGCTCGGCGATCACCTTCATCGACGGCGACGCCGGCATCCTCGAACACCGCGGCTACTCGATCGAGCAGCTCTGCGAGCGCTCCAGCTTCCTCGAGGTGGCCTACCTGCTGATCTTCGGCGAGCTGCCGACCGGGCCGCAGCTGGACCGCTGGGTCTTCGACATCACCCACCACACCTTCGTCCACGAGGACCTCAAGCACTTCTTCGAGGGCTTTCGCTACGACGCCCACCCGATGGGGATGCTGCTGGCCGGGGTCGGCGCGCTCTCCACCTTCTACCCGGCGGCGAAGAAGATCGACGATCCCGAAGAGCGCTACATGGCGGCGGTCCGGCTGATCGCAAAGGTGCCGACGCTGGCCGCCTTCTCCTACCGGCACAACGTCGGGCTTCCCTACGTCTACCCCGAAAACGACCTCAACTTCGCCGAGAACTTCCTCTCGATGATGTTCAAGAAGACCGAACAGAAGCACGTGCCGAAGGAGAGCCTCTCGAAGGCGCTCGACGTGCTCTTCATCCTCCACGCCGACCACGAACAGAACTGCTCGACCAGCGCCGTGCGCGGTGTCGGCTCCTCCGACGTCGACCCCTACTCGGCGGTCGCGGCCGGGGTCGCGGCGCTCTACGGCCCGCTGCACGGCGGCGCCAACGAGGCGGTGCTGCGCATGCTGCGGCGGATCGAATCGGTCGACAACATCCCCGCCTTCCTCGAGAAGGTGAAGGCGCGCGAGGAGAAGCTGATGGGCTTCGGCCACCGCGTCTACAAGAACTATGACCCGCGGGCGCGGATCATCCAGCAGCACATGGACGAGGTCTTCGAGGCGACCGAGTACAACCCGCTGGTCGAGATCGCGCGCGAGCTCGAGAAGCAGGCGCTCGACGACGAGTTCTTCACCTCGCGCAAGCTTTACCCGAACGTCGACTTCTACTCGGGGATCATCTACGAGGCGCTGGCGATCCCGACCGACATGTTCACGGTGATCTTCGCGATCCCGCGCACGGCCGGCTGGGTCGCGCAGTGGATGGAGATGCACGAAGACCCCGAGCAGAAGATCGCCCGGCCGCGCCAGATCTACACCGGCGAGCGCGAGCGGGAGTACGTGCCGGTCGCTGAGCGCGAAGGGCCGGAAAAGATCGTCGGGCCGCCGGCACGGCGGCCTAAGCGCCCGCGGCGGGGCGCCTGAGTAGGCAGTCGAGGGTCCGAAGCCTGGCGCGCGGGTCCTGTCGCGGCAGCCTCCCCCATGTGCTCGGACGTGCCGGTCCCTGGGTGCCTTAAATGACACCCAGGGACCGGCACGTCCTGCGCTATCGGGACCCCCTGCTCCGCGTCACCCGCGCGAGACACCGATGCCGTGGACTCCCCTACTCTGGCCACGATGGCAGCGTGGAAGCTGACGGTGCGGGACGGGTCGGAGGTGTCCCATGAGGGGTTCGACGATCTTGGCGAGGCGGTGGCGGCGATGCGAGAGCGGGCGATGGCGATCCGGGCGAAGGGCCCCGTGGAGGGGTCGAAAGTGCTGGAGAGGTTCACGCCTGAGAAGCAGGTGCGGGCACGGCTGCAGCTGAGCGGCAAGGGGATCCTGCGCAAGCCGGCGGCGGGCGTCGACGTGCGCGGGGACGGAACCTTCATGCCCTTCAGCGGCGGCGTGTGGCGCGAGGAGCTGGACCCGAGCGAGCACGACTCGCCGTTCGACCTCGTGCGCGAGACTCTGGAACCCGATGGCTAAGACCGAGATCCCCAAGGGCAGCTACGCCGCCGGACGGCGGCTGAAGCTGCCCGCCGGCGCCGAAGCCCCCTACGCGGTCTTCGTCAACGGCATCGAGCAGAAAGAGGGGGCCGACTACCGCGTCGCCGCCGGCGAGATCGTCTTCACCCGCGAGATCGTCAAGGAGGAAGTCGGCAAGGGCCGCTGGCTGGCGATGTACCTCGGCCTCTTCGGCACCTACCGCAAGAACGAGACGATCGACCTGCAGTTCCAGCGGGGCGGCAAGACCGAGCTGCTCTCGGACCTGCCGGTCTCGTAGAGATGCACGAACATCAGAAGGGAATGTCGTCTCCTGACCGGCGGTCGAGCTCTCGGTTGATCTCGTCCGCCATCTTGTTGAACTTTCGTCCACGTCGTCTCGCCTCGATGTACAACTCAGCAAGTATTTGAGGCCAGGCCGTGGCTTGAACGTCGTCTTCGAACTCCATCGTGGAGTTGAATTCCTGAACAACGTTGCCATTGTTGTCTTGGAAACTGATTCGAAATGGCTGTCGACCGTCGCCATCAATGCTTCCTACGACGACGATGTAATTAGCAATTGCTGTCAAGAACGAGTCGCCCTCTGACTCTGTCCACTGAAGTTGCCCTTGACGTGACTGATCTACCAGCTTGGTAGTTATCTGAAACGCAGCCTCAAGTTCATCGTTCTGCTTTTCCTGCGAAGTCATGTGCTGCTCCTTGTAAACGCCTTCATCTCCCCCACGATGCGAAGAGCCGAGGCGCATATCGACGTTATGAGCCCGCGAAGTTCCCTAGTGGCAGGCTCGAGCTCTTTTTGCCGCGCGATCAATTCGTCCTTTGCCTTTCCTGCTCGACTTTCGTGACCTACGCCGCCGCCCGCAGGCGTGACGGTGGGCGGGCCGGTATTT
>Ga0055435_10000059_pt1 | contig 15690 bp, 12 predicted proteins | sample Browns_ThreeSqA__2_FD_57725 | JGI IMG/M metagenome (GOLD analysis project Ga0055435, IMG submission 57725) | Wetland microbial communities from the San Francisco Bay, California, USA, that impact long-term carbon sequestration - Browns_ThreeSqA_D2 | ecosystem: Environmental > Aquatic > Marine >...
GCCTCGGCGCGCTCCACGCCGAAGAGTTCGCCGGGCGGCGGTTATGTCCCCCTGCCCGACCGAACGCTTACGGCAACCCCCGCGAGCCGCCTCTTACGACAAGCCCTGCAACCAGGGCAAATCATCCTGATCGTTCGGAGGCCCTGAAAATCGTGGTGTCGATTTCGGGAAGCATGGCCATGATCGCCATCTTCACGAGAAACCGATTACGCGCGGAGATCTGCTGGATCTGAGATCCAGTGCGACTCGACATCAAGGTGGTCTCCGAGGCGCTCCAGGTGCTGATCGAAGTGAAGGACGCCGATGCCCGCGTCCTGTGCGGCGAGAGCCACTGACAGATCGGCGAGAGGGAAACGATGAGCGCCGTGAGAGCCGGTGGCCGCCAACTCGCGCATCGTCGCAAGGGCCGCTCGCTGAACGCCGCGATCTACCGCGATCTCGCGCAGGCCGTCCAGAGTGCCCTCCACGGCGACGATCCCGTCGGACCCGCGTGCATCGACCATCAACTCGTAGCGCACCGGCCAGCACCAGCAAACATCGCCGCGCTCGATTGCGCCCAGCAACAAATCGCGCGCCTTGGAGTCGCGGCGAGCCTGCATCCAGGCGGAGGTATCCGCCAGCACCGGGCCGGAGCCATTCCAAAGTCTCACGGACATCAGGCCGTGGGGGGCGCGTTCAAGCGATCGACCGCTTCGAGGTCGAAGTCGAACTGCTCGGCGTCCATTGCCTTGAACAGCGCCTCGGCGGCAAAACGGCGATTGCGCCCGGCCTCCAGCTCGGCCTCAGCTCCCCCGACAGCGAGGCGACGCAGCAGCGTCGCATCGGCCTCGCGGGTGCCGGTGGCGGCGCGAACCCGCGCCAACGCCTCCCCGAGCTCAGGGTCGGCGGTAACGGCAATTCGAGGGTGCTTGGAAGGCATTCGAGCATAGTGTAGCTCGTCGGAGTTACTCTTGCTGGACCAGGCTTTCGATTCTTCGCAGGAATTCTCGGTTCAAATGCCGTCCGGTTAGGCCCATTCGCCCGATCCTGGCACGACCGGGTGAGCACCGGCGGGCGGCGGACCTCGCGGCTGCCGATACCGCGAGCGTTCCGATAGTTTCGGGCCATGCTCAGCGCTGGCGGCGGGACCGACCCTGAGGCAAAGCGGTCCCGGCGCGGTCTCATGTGGCGGACTCTCCTGATCGTCGCCGCGATCGCTGCTCTGTTTTCCCTCGGAGGTCTGCTGCGGGCGATTACCTCAGAGGACGGGGGCAGGTCGGTAGCGGTTCCACCATCGAGAGAGGTTCAGGTCCTCCTTGACCGCCAGCCGCAGACGGCGGCGCTGGTGGCGCTTGCCGATGCCCGATTGCACCCGTCGGCGGCGGCGGAAATGACGATGCTCGATGTCGCCGTTCGGGGCAAGGGTCTCGAACGGGTAGTCGAGACCGGGGCTGGCGAAGTGACGTCGGCGGCGGTGCTCGATCGGGTCATGGTCACCTCCGACGACGATCGCCGCCTTCGCGTCTGGTCACGTGGCGATGGCACCCTGCTCGGCGAAGCCCAACTGTCGGCCCCCATCGTTGCGCTCGCCGACGGCGAATACAACGGCTCTCTTCTCGCTGCGCTGGACCGAGACGGGGCGGTAGAGGTAGTCGATGTCACCGACCCGGAGAAACCCCGGGTCGATCCGCTCGCGGCCTCGCTCGCCGATGGAGCCCGGCCGCTCGCGGTCGCCTTCTCCGAGCACCAGCTCGAAATCGTCGCGCTTGGAGCCGATGGCCAGGTGGTCCGGGTCGACACTACGACGGGGCGCACCCTCTCCCGCGGCTCGCTGGGGGAGCTGCGCGGCCGCCTGCCCTGGCGCCGTGGCGAGGATCGTCTGCACCTGACCGCGGCCAAGTTCATCCCCGCCGATTTCGAGGACGACGAGGGGCTCCTCGTGGCGACGACGAACGGTGCCGTAGCCGATCTCGATCTCGGACGGGGGCAGGGGAAGACGGTCGTTGAGCCCGGGGTTGCTCCGGGCAGGGTCCTCAGCCTCGATCGTGACGTCTTCGGCGAACCTGACCTCGCCCTCGGCACGAGCAACGGCCTGGTCGTCTCCGACGAGTACAGCAGCGACGAAGGACTGCGCGTCGAACGGGGACTCCCGGTCACGGGTGTCAACCTCGAACATGACGAAGATCTCTGGGAGGCGGGCCCCGAAGGCGTCCAACCCCCCAGTGGGGGCGGCCTCGAAGCGGAACTCGGATCGGGTCCACGCACGCTCGCCCTCAATGGGGGCTTTGCGGGCATCGCCGCGATTCAGGCCGGCGGCGTCGCGTCTGTTCTTGGCCCGGCATCCGCCGCGCTCTCGATGGAAGCGGTGGAAGCGACGCCGGCGCTCAGCTTCATGCCCGACGGCCTGCTGCTGGTCGCCAAGGGCTACGACGCCAACCACATCGAAGAACTGGCGGCGGTGGCTCCGCGCGAGCGAACCGATGGAGACGAATACGAACCCGAAGAAGAGATTCGCCACTACCGCCCCGATCCCGAATGGTGGCCCGATGCCGAAGACCCGGAATCCCTCTTCGTCAATGACGTCGAGAGCGACGACGAGTACGTCGTTGCCGGCGGCCAGGACCCGACCGGCAGGGCGGCGGTGCTGGTATGGGACGCGAAGAGCGGCAAGCCGCTCCACCGCCTCTCGCTGGGGACGGGCGGGATCGACACCGCTCTCCCCAGCATCGTCGCCGAGGTTCTGCTGCTGCCCGAGAGGCACGAGATCGCTGCCTATTCGGCAGCCCAGGAGTTGGTCGCGATCTGGTCGACGGACACCTGGGAGCTGGAGTCCAGCATTCCTGTCGGCCCAATCGCCGACCTTGCGCTGAGCCCCGACCAGAAGACGATCGTTGCGCTGGGGCTCGGCGAAGACAGCGAAGGGTACGCAGGGGCCACCGAAAAGACGAAGCTGATCTTCATAGACGTCGAGGCCGGGACGGTCGGGCGGGAAGCCAGCGTCACGGGGGTCTCGGAGGCGTCCTTCTCGCCGGACGGGAATACGCTCGCTCTCGCTGGCCCCAGCGGCTTTGTCGAATTCCGCTCGCCCGACGGAGGTGAGCAGGTCTGGCGCCGAATTGCCCTTGACGGCTCCGTCGAAGACCTCTCCTGGCGCCCCGACGGAGCTGTGCTCGCCATAGCGGAGAGCGATGGGGTCGTCCTCGCCGATCCAGAGAGCAGAACGGCGACGGCTCCCCTTCCCGAAGATTCCTACCGGCCGCCGCGACGCCTCAGCTGGAGTCCCGACGGCGAGCTCCTCGCCACCGTGAACGACGCCGAAGAAGGAGAAGGCCCGGGTCCGGCGAGTGTCTGGACCCTTGGTCGAGCCCGCCTCGAACAGCGGATGTGCGAGCTGGCGGGCAAGGTGGCAGATGCCGCGTTCTGGCGACGCTTCATCGACCCTAACGGCGAGCCGCGTCTCCTCTGTCGTCCACCGCGGCGACGAGGCGCCTCCTCGGTTCGACTCGGCGATGCCTCGGACCTGGATTCGCCGGATCTGGTCTTCCAGCGCGACGACGGCCTTTTCGCGGCCTCCACCGACGGGAACACGGCGCGCGTTGGCTGGCTGGATCGTTACCCCTATCCGCCACCTGCATACGACTGGTCCCGATTCGGCGTCGCCTGGAGCTCGCCAGTGCAGATCAGCGTCCTCGCCCCTGGAGATTCGACCCCGCGCTCTTGGCCCTGCGCCTGCAGCGGCGTCGCCTGGGACGGCCGCGAGCTGGTGTCAGTCGCAGCCGACGGTCGAGCCCTGGTCAGGATCGACCCGGAGACCGGCTCGATCGACACGGAGCCTCTGCCAGGGCTGCCGCCTTACTCTCCAACCCTTCTCGGGGTCGTCGCCCATCGTCCCGTCATAGCCGGCTTCGAGCGCGAACCCGATCGCTCCACCTTCAGCCTGCTCTTCGTCGTCGAGTCCGACGGGACCGTCAGGCGGCTGCCCCGGGACGCGCATGGCACCATCTACCGACACGCCACGAGCTCGTCGCCACGCCGGCTCGCTTTCATCTCCGGGCTCTCGAGCGGCGTCTGCTACTCAACCGCGACAGTCGGGCTCGTCGAAGTCAATGGGGGCCGGATACGAGTTCGCATCCTGCCCTCGGCTTTGGGGGGCGAAGCGGGGTCGGTGCGCTCCGCCCAAGTTGCGGCCGACGGCTCGGTGAGCGCGACGTTCACCCCTATTGGCTGTGATGAGAAGGGCGGGCTTGAAGACAACGAACCGCCAGGTGAGCGATACACGCTGGAGGGCGACCGCTGGCGCTCAACGGGTGAGCAGGGCTACGACGTGCAGGGCATGGGACAGGGCTTGGCCATGCTCGCGTTGGGTGCCGAACGCGGAGCGGCGGGGCGGCTTGCGGTGACGAGCGACGAGGAGGAGCGCGAATTGGCGGGCCAGGCCAACGAGATCGAGGCTCGACCGTGAGGCGGCCATGGCGTCGCGGCGGCAGGGTGCCCGGCCCCGAAGCAAGCACCGGGCCAGATCCCCGTGGCAGGCGACGCCTGACCGTTGGCAGGACGATCGAACTGATGGCGGCCGTCGTCGCGATCCTCGGCTTCGGCTTTGTCGCTTGGCCCTGGCTCGAAGGGAAGTTGGACAGTGGCACGGCCCGTCTGGAAGCCGGAGAAATCGCAGTCTCCAACCGTACGACCGACTATCGGACAGGAGGGACCTACCTCTATCAGACGCGGGAGAGCGCGCCGACCGTCGAAGCCACGGTGCGCAATCGCGGCGACGAAACCGCTTGGATCGAAGAGGCTAAGGTCAGGGTCGAAGACGTCGCCAGGCTGACTCCCTGCCTCTTTGGCGGCGGGGGCGGCGACGTGCCGCGCACCAAGCCGTATCGGATTACCCTGCCGGAGTTCCTCGGGGTCGGCAACCGAGTTATCCGCCGCAGCCTCCATGTCGAAGTCGAGGCTGGGCGAGCCGCCCGCCCGGTGCTGGTCTTCCAGACTCCCGACATCTTCACCGAGCACCTCTATGCGATCAGGGTCGAACTGATCTCAGGGCAGAGCTCGGCCCCGATCGACCTTGGACGGTTTGTGATCGGTGTGCCAGGGCCCGTCAGTCGCTATGGGGCGTTGCTGCCCGAGGACCACCGGGTGCTGAGGGAATCCGGAGCGACCTTCGACCCGCTGATGAGCACCTGGTGCTATCTCGACAACCTCACCGCGGTGCGCCGTCTCATTGCCGCACCCGGAAGGCGGTCGGCGCAGATCGCCGCACTCGATCACATGCAGATCGCCTCGAATTGGCGAAGCTACGTGGACGAGCGGCCGCCGCGGCGCGTGATCGGAGAGCTGCTGCGCTCGGAAACCACTCCAGAAGCGCCGATGTTCGCGGTATTCGCGGCTGAACGCAGCCATGACTCGACTCTGCTGGGAAGGGTGAAGCAGCGCGTCGCGGCGCTATTGACGCGGCGGGCCCGGGAAGCGCTCGACGACTACGCGAAAGGGGCGGTGATCGACGCCGAACGAGCCCTGTCCTTGGAGCCCTCCGATGCGGCGAGAAAGCTGCTGTGGCGGGCCAGGAGCCGACTCCAAGCCGAAGAAGAAAAGCTTACGGAGCAGCTGGCGGAAAGCTGAGGCCACTAGCCCGCGGGCAAGGTGGCTGCGAGCCGGGCGTGGAGCCTCGTCGCTTCGGGTGCGTCTAGGACTGGTCTCCGGCGCTTGAAGTAATGCCGCAGCATGCGGGCCGGCAGGATCGTGACGCCCCTGCGCTTGGCTGGCAGCAGGCCGACCAGGTGGGCGCGGCTGAAGACCAGCAGCGCCTGGACGTCGCGACCGGTGAGCTCTTCGAGGAGCCTCTTCTCGGCGTAGGCCTGGACGAACATCTTCGGATCGATGCGGTCGATCGGGATCCGGCCACGATGGCTGTTGAGCCTGATCGTGAAGATGCCACCTGGGCCGACCAGGATGTGATCGATGTTCCCTCTGCCGAGCGAGACGCCGTGGAGCGCATGCCAGCCGTCCGTGCCCAGCGCCGCGCAGATCTCTCCAACCTCTCTCTTGCCTTCCGCGCTCTGGAGCAGGCCGTCGGCCTCCTCTGCGCGGAGCAGTGCGGCTCGGGGGGCGTCTTGGCGGGACATCTCGATTTCATCGGGATGTCACGAGACCGGCTTGAGTGTTGACGTCCTGCCGTCCGTCCGCAAGCGCCGACCCTGTTAGCCGGCAGGCAAGGCCGCCACAAGCCGCGCGTGGAGTGTCTGCGCTTCGGTTATCTCCAGCACCGGTCTGCGACGCTTGAAGTAACGCCGCAGCATGCGTGCCGGCAGGACGGTGACGTCGTCGCGTTGGGCCGGGACCGAGCCGACAAGGTAGGCGCGGCTGAACACCAACAGCGCCTGGACCTCGCGAGCGGTGATTCGTTCGAGGAGTTTCTTCTCGGCGTAGGCCTGGACGAGCATTTTCGGATAGATGCCCTCGACGGGGATGCGGCCAGGGTGGCTCTTGGTCTCGATCGTGAAGATGCCGCCCGGGCCGATGAGGATGTGATCGATGTTTCCCCTGCCGAGCGAGACGTCGTGGATCGCGTACCAGCCGTCTGCCTCCATTTCCGCACAGACCGCTCCAACCGCCCTCTCGCCCTCGGCGCCCCGGAGCCAGCGGTTGGCCTCGTCCGACCGGAGTAGCAGCGACTTCAGGCGCAGCCTGCGTCCCTGTTCCTGTGCGTACTGGCCGGGGGCTCGGGGTGCGGGTCGCGAGGCATCTCGGCGGGACATCGCAATTTCATCGGAATGCGACGAGACCGGCTTGAGCGCTGAGGCGTCGTCGCCCGACCGCTAAGGTCGCCGCGATGCGGACGGCGGTGATCACGGGGGCCTCGAGCGGCATCGGCGCCGCCACGGCGCGGGCGCTCGCGGGCGAGGGCTACCGCACCGTTCTCGCGGCGAGGCGGCTCGACCGCCTCGAGGCGCTGGCGACGGAGATCGGCGGCGAGGCGATCGCGCTCGACGTCACCGACCCGGACTCGGTCGCCGCCCTTGCCGAGCAGGTCGAGGCCTGCGAGGTGCTCGTCAACAACGCGGGCGGTGCGCTCGGCATCGACCCGGTGGCCGAGGCCGACGAAGCGCAGTGGTTGCAGATGTACGAGGCGAACGTTCTCGGCACGATGCGGATGACGCGCGCCCTGTTGCCGAAGCTGATCGCCTCGGGCGACGGTCACGTCGTCACGGTCACCAGCATCGCCGCGATCGAGCCCTATCCCGGCGGCGCCGGCTACAACGCCGCCAAGCACGCCCAGCGCGCGACCCTGCGCGTGCTGCGCCGCGAGTTGCTCGGCCAGCCGGTGCGGGTGACCGAGGTCGCGCCGGGCATGGTCGAGACCGAGTTCTCGCTGGTCCGCTTCGACGGCGACGAGGATGCCGCCCGGCGCGTCTACGACGGGATGCAGCCGCTCGCCGCCGGGGACGTCGCCGAGTGCATCCGCTGGGCGCTGGCGCAACCGCCGCACGTCAACGTCGACGAGATCGTCGTTCGCCCGCGCGACCAGGCGACCGCAACCGACGTGCATCGCCGCCCGCGCGCATAGCGCCGCTCCGGCGCGAGGAGCTTGGCGACGTCGGCATCGGCCGCCTGGCAGTACGTCAATCAGGTCGGGAGGCTGGCCTCGAGCAACTGCGCCGACCCTTCGGCGAACGCATCGCGCAGTTCGCCCTCAGGCATGCGCGACGCAATTGACGCCAGCGTCATCGCACCCACCGCCTGCGAGGCGCCGACGTCGACCGCCGGTTCCTGCTCGCCGGGGCGCCATGGACGAGGCCAGGGTTCGGGCCAGGGCCACGGAAACGGCGGGGGTGGGGGTGGAGTCCCGCACCAGGCGGCGATCGCCTTGCGCACCATCTCGACGCCGCTTCCCATGCCCGCGGCCTCCGCCGCGATCGCCGCCTGCGCGACTTCGTGCGCCACGTCCGCCGAGGCGACCTGCAGCTCGTGGTCCGCTGAGCTGGGCTGCGGGTTGGGCTCGCCAAGCCGCGCCTTCGCGCGCGAGACGCGGTGCCCGTGAGGAAAGATCGCGTCCAGGGCGGAAGGATTGATCCGTTCGATCACGGCGACTAGCCGACTGATCTCAGTCTTCATGAGGAATACCTCCGTTCAAGGGAGAGAGAGGTCATTACTCTAAAGAATCTAAGTATTCCTTGGGGTGACGGTGCCGGTCGCTGCCCGTACGATCCCGCCGATGCTGATCGAGGGGAGAGAGCTCGACGGTCTGGCCGCGCCGCTCGACGACCTGCTGCGGGTGGGGTTGGAGGCCCGGCCCGACGAGACGGCGATGGTCTCGGCCGAGCGGCAGATGTCGTGGCGGGAGCTGGAGGCGCACGCCGCAGGCCTCGCCCGCGCCTACCTGGGGCTCGGCCTCGAGCCGGGCGACCGGGTCGCCTCGCTGATGCCGAACCGGATCTGGCTGGTTGTCCACTACCTCGCCTGCTTCAAGGCGGGGCTGGTCGTCACTCCTCTCAACTACCGCTACACCCATCGCGAGATCGACCACGCGCTCGAGGTGAGCGGCGCCCGCCTCCTGCTCGCCCACGGCGAGCGCGGCGAGAACCTGGCGGCGAGCGCCCTGGTCGCCAAGCTGCCGCTGGGGACGATCTCCTACGGCGAGGCCGGCTTTGACGCCGCCCACCGCTTCGAGGATTTGGTCGAGGCCGAGGCCGGCGACGCCGCGCTGCCGGTCCCGCAGCACGGCGACCCGGCGGCGATCTTCTTCACCTCGGGCAGCACCGGCCCGGCCAAGGGCGTCACCCACTCGCACGAGACCCTGCGCTGGATGATGGCCAGCGCGATCGCCGCCTTCGAACTGAGCGAGGAGGACGTCTTCCTGCCCGGCTCCTCGATGTCGCACATCGGCTCCTTCCTCTGGGCGCTCAGCACCCTCTCGGTCGGCGCCCGCGTCGTCGTCGCCCGCAGCTTCGACGCCCACGAGCTGCTGCCGCTGCTGCGCGAGCACCAGCCGACGGTGCTGGCGATGATCCCCGCCGCGCTCTCGGCCCTGATCCACGAGCACGACCTGACCCACGACGACTTCGCCTCGCTGCGCGTCTGCCGGGCCGGCGCCGACAAGGTCTCGACCGAGCTGCTGACCGAGTTCGCCGCTCTCGCCGGCTTCCCGATCGACGAGGGCTACGGGATGACCGAGGTCGGCCTGACTACGCTCAACCCGCCCCGCGGGCCGATCAAGCAGGGCTCGATCGGGCCGCCGATCGGCGGCTACAGCGTCTCGTTGCGCGACGAGGGCGGCGCCCAGGTGGAGGAGGCCGGCACCGTCGGGCGGATCTGGATCAGGACCCGCAGCCGCATGGTCGGCTACTGGGAGGCGCCCGAGGCGACCGCCGAGATCCTCAGCGGCGAGTGGCTCGACTCCGGCGACCTCGCCCGCGCCGACGAGGACGGCTACCTCTGGTTCTTCGGCCGCAAGAAGCAGGTGATCGTCCACGACGGCTCCAACATCAGTCCCTACGAGGTCGAGGGAGCGCTGGTCGACCACCCGGCAATCGACCTCGCCGGCGTCGTCGGCGTCCACGACACCGTCCACGGCGAGACCGTGCGCGCCTACGTCACCCTGCGGCCCGAGGCCGAGCGCCCGACCAGCGCCGACCTGATCGTCCACTGCCGCGAGCGGGTCGGCTACAAGGCGCCCGAGGAGATCGTCGTCCTCGATGAGATGCCGCTCAACCCGACCGGCAAGATCGACCGCGTTGGCCTCAAGAAGCTGGCCGAAGACCACCTCCACCCGCACGGGCTGGATTAGGTCAGGGCGCGATCGGCCCGAGGCTCGCGAGCCTGTCGACGATCGCGTTCAGGTCGTCGCCGTGTTCGTCGATCAGGCGCACGGCGGCGTTCGGCAGCGTCTCCTCGATCACCCGGTCGCTGGCGTCGTCCATCGCCACTTCCACCGGGATCTCGACCTGGAGGCGGAAGTAGCGGGGGCCGTGGCCGATGGCCGTCGCTGTGGGCGGCAGATCGCCCGTTTTGTGGTTGAGCAGCATGTGGGCCCAGTAGTCGGTGCCGTCGGCGGAGCCGTTGAGGAAGGCGCTGATCAGCGGCGGTTCGTCGCCGCCCAGCACGACCCAGCGGATCTTGCCCCAACCGCTGACGTCCCTCTGCCGGTAGCGCGGCACGTAGCGGCTGGTGCCGAGCGAGACGACGAAGAGGTCGTGCGGGGTCAGGCCCGCCGGCGGGTCGCTGCTGCGCCCGAGCGCTTCGGCGATCGCAGCAACCGTCGGGTCGTCGGCGAAGACGCCGCCGTCGACGAGCGCATGGGGCATGTCGTCGCCGGGGACCTTGACGCCGTGGGACGGGAAGTAGGTCGGCGCCCCCGAGGTCGCGAGGCCGACGTCGACGATCGAGTAGTCGTGGTCCGCGGATTCCAGGGCGCGCCAGCGCTTGAAGAAGAACGGCTGGCGTTCGGTCATGTCGTACGCGGTGACGAGCAGGTCGCGCTTCGCCTCCGAGAGGCGGCTGTCGCCGAGGCGATGCTTGAGCACGTCTTCCAGCGGTTTGCCCTCGTACAGCGGGCCCGCCAGGCCGCCCACGTCCCCGATCGCGTCGAGCACGCCGCGGTCGAAGATCTTGGGTCCGTCTTCGACGTAGAGGTCGGCGAGCTCGGTCGCCGCCACCCCGCGGGGCGAGGTCAGGGCAAGGGCGATCAGGCCGCCGGTGGAGGTGCCGGCGAAGAGGTGGAAGTAGTCGGCGAGGCGGGTGCCGTCGCCGACCCGGCCGGCGAGCTGTTTCTCCAGCCGGTCGAGGACCAGCGCCGGGATCAGGCCGCGGATGCCGCCGCCGTCGACGCTCAGTATGCGGAGCGGGCCTGCCATCGCTATCGCCGCGCCTTGTACTCCATCTGCTCCCAGAATTCCCGCAGCCGCCGCTTGCCGATGCTTCGCTGCCAGGCGGGAGGTCGGGTTCCGGGCTTGACCAGCCGCCGCTCGCCACGGCAGAAGCCGCGGCTGAGGCCACGGTGTTCGTTCGGCTCGTCGGGCGAGGCGGCTTTGTAGGGGCAGAATCCCCAGCCGCACTCCGGCGGGCAGCCCGAGCCGAGGATCTCGTGGCGGTCGCGGCTCTTGCTCAGACAGTAGGGAAGCTCCTCCATGTGGCCGAAGCTCTCCTGGCGCTCCGGCGGGCTGCCGCCCTTGAGGTCGACGAGGACGGCGACGTCGCCGACGAGCTGCCCGACCCCGCGGCTGAGGACGGTCGGCAGTCGCCCCGCGTCTTCGACGTCGTCGCTCCAGATAAAGGCTTCCCAGCGCGAGCCTTTGAGTTCGGCGTGGCGCAGCGCCCGGCGCGCCAGCTTCGCCGCCCGGCGCGTCAGCGGGTGGCGCTCGCGGGTGGAGTGGAGGCGGAAGGAGAGCATGTCAAGAGTGTCCTCGCGGTTGGTGCCCGCGATCCCGTACAGCGCCAGCGCCTGGTAGAGCAGCATCCGCGCGTACCAGGACGTCGCGTGGGGCAGGCCGACGTCGGCGACGAGCCGGCGGTTGCTCGCGACCCAGCCGGGCCCTTTGAACGCCGACCGGGCGGAAGCGTGCCTCATCGCGTCGGCCTTGAAGCCCTGCGCCAGGGAGTCCTCCAGCTCCGGCCGCAGGCCCTCGAAGGCGAGGGTGGCGAATTTGATCAGCTGAACCCGGGCGCGGTTGAGGCATTCCTCGCGTGTCTCGGGCCTGCGGAACGCGGCGTCCGCCCCCTGCTTGCCGTCCGCGCCATCCGTCGAGGGCTCCTCCGCATCCGTCGAGGGCCGGTCCGCGCCCGCCTCCGCCGGAGCGCTCCCTCGCAGCTCCTCGCTCAGACCGCTGACGATCGCCGGCAGCACCCAGCCGAGCGCGACGAACGATTTCCGCGCGACGAACGACCCCCCCGCTCGCTCCCGCTGTTTATCCGTCGGTTTGAGGGGTTCCCCCTCCGCAGAGCGGGCGCCGGCCTCCAGGATGTGACGCTCGATCGCGTCGAACAGGTCCGGGTAGGCCCTGCGAGCGTTCTTTTCCAGCTGCCTGCTGGCGGCGCGTCGCACGTCGTAGTCGCCGTCGCGCGCGAAGCGTTCCCAGATCGTGAGCCAGGACTCTTTGCCGCCCAGGTTCGCGATCGCCGGCACCGCCCGCAGCTTTGTCCAGCGCATCGCGCCCCCGGTCCGGCGAACCAGCTCGTTGATGCGCTCGTGGCGACGAAACGGGTCCGTCCGGGGGGGCTCCCACCTTCCGGACAGCGCAGCCTCGAACCTCTTCGCATTCACTTCGGCCGCGCCGTCCCGTGCTCCGTCTTGCCGCGGATGGCGAAGCAGCGAGGCGAGGTCCGCCGCCGTGGTCAGCTTGATCAGGTCGTCGTCGGGGTCGGTGCGTTTATGCGGGTCGGGCGCCTTGGTCGAGTCGAGCAACTCGAGCCGCGATTCGAGCTCGTCGACAGGCACGGAGCCGTTCTTCCCGCCGTCGACGTCGGGGTCCACCGCGTCGACTAGCCGCCCCACGATCCTGTCGGCCAGGCCGCCCCAGTGTTTCGCCGGCTTTTTGAGCGAGCGCTCGTCGGCATGGATCGCGGCGAAGGCGAGGGTCAGGTGGGCCGTCAGCTTTTCGGGATGGTGGTTGTCCATCAGCGCCCACAGCCAGCCCTCGAAGGAGTCAAGCTTCGGGGGGCCGGCCTTGCCCTCTCGCTCCACCTTTTCTTGCGGCTTCTTCCTATTTTCAGATTCCTCTCGGCCAAGCTCGGCGAGGCAGCGCCCGGCGAGGAAGGCCTGCAGGATGCGGTGCCGGAATTGGGGCTTCCCTCGCCAGTCCGCCTCCAGTATTCGCAGTCGTTCGCAGGTGTCGATCGCCTCGTGCTGGGAGACCCTGTCCCTGCGCTCCCTCTGCGCGCCATCGCCGTCTTCGATCAGCCCGCGGCGGTCGTCGGTGCTGATGAACTCAGCCAGCTCGGTGCGCCTGGGCCGCCTGCGTCGCGACTCCTTCGAGGTCGCACCGTAGGCGGTGGCTGCCTCGCGACCCGCTGCTCCGAGCGTTCCCAGGGCCGCGTACTGAAGCGCCTCGACGCTGCGCTGACGATCGGTGGGGTCGATCGCGAGGCTGCGACGGACTTTGCCCTCGACGATGCCGTCGTAGAAGCGCTGGAGCAGCATGTAGCGCACCCAGAGCGGGCTCCACCTGCGCTTGGTTTCCGAGCGCTCGATCCAGCGGCCCGGCCTCTCGTCCCCGCCCCACCGCCTGGGGTCCTCGGGGAGGTCGGGGCAGGCGCCGACCGCGGTCAGCTCCGCCAGCGCCTCCAGGTAAAGGGGCGCATCGGCGAGCTTCCCTTCGCGCACCCAGCGCCTGACCTCGTCGCGCGGCGGCGGGGCGGACGTGCGAGCGCCTGGGACGTCGAGCGAGGGTCTCGCGGCGAGGTCGACGGCGGTGTCGAAGTCGAGCTGCTCGATCGTGATCGCCGAAGCGGCTATCCCCATCGGCACCCCGGCGGGCCGGGCGGTGACGATCACCGCCTGGCCCTCGGTCGCGACCTCCTCCAGCAGGCGTCTCATCACGAAGCCGGGCTCCCCGTCGGAGCCGATCTGGTCGATGTCGTCGACCAGGATCGCGACGCGCCGGCGCCGGCACGCCCAGCGCCAGATGACGTCCGCGTCGGAATTGGTCTTGACGAAGGGCCGCACCTGTTTTTCGAACCGCTCGCGGGCGCGTTCGAAGAGGTCCTGGCTCGCCTGCTCGCCGCGCAGCTCCAGCAGGACGGGCACCAGCCCGATCTTGGCCAGGACGGAGGCGAGGTCGAGCAGCGCCGTGGTCTTGCCGGCGCCCGGGTCGCCGACGACGATCTGGACGTCCTTCTTGCGGGCGAGCGCCCCCGGCAGCAGCTCGTCGTAGAGGTCGTCGCGGGGCACGGTGTTGACCGGCGGGTCGAGCTCGACGATTTTCGCCGCCGGCTTGGCGAGCGTGGTGCGCAAAAGCGCTTCCGGTTCGGCGGCGATCCGGCGGCGCACCCGGCGAACCGTGCGCGGGCTCTTGAACACGTCGTGCCAGAGGACGGTGAACAGCGCGGCGACGGACCCACCCAGGACCCAGTTCGCGGCCCATCTCATCGCGTTGCTGCTCGGGTCTTGGAAGGCCACCATCGCCGACGACACCGCCAGGGCAAACCAGATGACGACCCAGAGCGAGATCGTCTCCGTGGGCCGCAGGAGCGTGACCCGGCTGAACCAACGGCCCGGCCACCTGTGGGAGTCGGCGGTTCGCCGCCAGATCGCGCCCGCGACCTGCGCGATCCAGATCCAGATCAGGTGAAGCTGCCGGCCTCGCCGCCTGAGCCACGGCGCCGAGACGTACTCGATCGTGCCCCGGGCGGTGCGCTGCCGCTCCGCGGCGTCGGCGATGTGGGAGCGAGCCCTCGCTTCCTCAACCGCGGACAAATCACGATGAGCGTCCTGCGTTGGAGCGGCCGGCTTCGTCTTGGCCTCCAACGACACCACCTCCGTACTGCGCTCTGACGATCTCGTGCACTTTAACCGTTTTAAACAAACGGTGCTTTGGTCACAGGAGTCGGGCTTCAGCGAAGCGTTTGCACGCCGCCGAAACGGCGCCGCAGTCGCTTGTGGCGGTGGCGGAAGAACCAGGCGATAGCGGGACGCAGGGGTCGGGCGGGGAACCCGAGACGCGGTTGCCAGCACACGCGGTCGGCGATCCGGCAACCGCCCCTGCCGTCCGGTGCGATCGTGCGCTCGTGTTCCCAGAGGCGCTGGCTCAGCATCGTCGAGCGCTCCAGGAAGCCGCGGCCCGGCTCCAGCCGCACCAGCGTCAGGTCGTCGTAGTCGAAGGGGACGAGGCCGAAGAGCAGGATCCAGCCGCGGCCGATCCGCTCGCCGAGGACGACGGTCTCGGGGTCGAGTCCCTCGACCCCATCCGGGATCGTCATCCGCAGCCAGGGCCGCATCTCGTCGTTGATGCCGGCCGGGGTGGTGACGCGGTCCCAGACCTCGTCCGGTGGCGCGCTGAGCTGCGAGGCGACGACGATCTCGGTCATGTCGCCTCTGGCGCCAGATAGTCGTTGGGCTCCTCGATCACCGTGTTGACCAGCGCGCCGATCCGCTCGATCTCAACCCGCACGGTTTGGCCGACGTGGAGGATGCTCTCCTTCACCGGTTTGCGGCCGAGTCCGACCCCGGCCGGGGTGCCGGTGGCGATTACGTCGCCCGGCTCGAGGGTGAAGGCTTCTGAGAGGTGGGAGACCTGCTGGAAGCAGTCGAAGACCATCTCGGCCGTGCTCGCGTCCTGGCGCAGCTCGTCGTCGACGTGGCAGCGGATGCGCAGGTCCTGGGGGTCGCCGATCTCCTCCGGCGTCACCAGCCAGGGGCCGAGTGGGCCGTGGGTGTCGAAGGACTTGCCGAGCGTCATCGTCCGCGCCCGCCCCTGCCAATCGCGCACGCTGAGGTCGTTGGCGCAGGTGTAGCCGGCGATCGCCTCGTGGGCGCGGTCGACCGGGACGTGGCGGCAGCGCTTGCCGATCACGACCGCAAGCTCCGCCTCGTAGTCGAGGAAGGTCGAGACCTTCGGCATGTGGACCTCGGCGCCGGGCCCGACGACGCAGGTCACCTGCTTGTTGAAGAAGACGGGGACCTCGGGCGCCTCCATCCCCATCTCGGCGATGTGGTCGGCGTAGTTGAGCGCGATCGCCAGGTACTTGCGCGGCACCGCGGGGGCGAGAAGTTGGACG
>Ga0055435_10000062_pt1 | contig 15396 bp, 7 predicted proteins | sample Browns_ThreeSqA__2_FD_57725 | JGI IMG/M metagenome (GOLD analysis project Ga0055435, IMG submission 57725) | Wetland microbial communities from the San Francisco Bay, California, USA, that impact long-term carbon sequestration - Browns_ThreeSqA_D2 | ecosystem: Environmental > Aquatic > Marine >...
ACACCGCCCCGGAAAGCTTCGACGTGACGACCTTCGGGCCGCTGGGGTATCCGGAAGTGGCCAAGCGCAAGCTGGCGGTAAAAAGAAAAGGCACGGGCACGGGCGAAGTCAAAGGCGGGAGCAAGGGCGAGCCGAACACGATCGACTGCGGGGCGATCTGCGAACACGAATATCTCGGAACAGAAGTGGTGGCGCTGGTGGCGACGGCGAGCGGGGAATCGACATTCGGCGGCTGGGAAGGCTGCGAAAAAACCGAAGCCACCTCTGCCACCGAAGGCATCTGCTGGGTGTCGCCGGATGAAGAAAAGACGGTGGCGCCCAAATTCGACCCCCCGCCAAAACCCACGCATTTACTGACGGTCATCCCCAAGGGCGTGGGCTCGGGCACGGTTACCAGCCTGCCCGAAGGCATCGAATGCCTACCGAAATGCGATGCTGACTTCACGGATGGCTTCACGGTCCTGCTCACGGCCAAAGCCGACAAAGGCTCCGAAGTCGTCAAGTGGGAAGGCTGTGAAGCCGAACCCTCGGCGACCGAATGCAAAGTCCTCATGTCTGAAGACATCGAAGTCGAAGTCGAATTCGGGGTCGAACACCCGCTGTTGAGCGTGAGCAAGGAAGGCTCCGGCTCGGGCACGGTGAAAGGCGGCAGCGGCGGCGAGCCCAACGCGATCAACTGCGGTGCCACGTGCGAGGACAAATTCAACCTGGGTGACGAAGTCTCCCTGGTCGCCGAAGCCGACCCGGGCTCGGTCTTCTCGGGCTGGTCGGGATGCGACGTCGTAGCGGAAGCCGAATGCAAAGGATGCGACGTCGTAGCGGAAGCCGAATGCAAAGTGACGATGAATGAACCCAGGGAGGTCACGGCCACCTTCGAAGCCCTGCCGCGAGTCTCGGTCGGGCAGCCGCAGCCGATCCTCTATCGCGAAGCGACGCTGCGAGGCGAAGTTGACGCTGAGGGCCTGCCGACCAAATTCCGCTTCGAGTACCTGAGCGAGGAAGAATACGAGGAAAATGGCGAAACCTTCGAAGGGGCGAAGCATTCGCCCGAAGAAGAGCTGAGCGGAGGAGGGAAAGGCTTCGCCGCGGTCGACGCCACGCTGTTGGGCCTCGAGGAAGGAACGGAGTACCGCTTCCGGCTGCGCGCACAGAGCGCGGCGGGGATGGCCCCCGAAGAGGAAAACGAAGGCGTCTTTCAGACGCTCGAGCGCCGCGCCCCCGAATCCTGCCCAAACGCCGAGTACAGGATCGGCCTCTCGGCCAATCTGCCCGATTGCCGTGCCTATGAGTTGGTGACCCCAGCCGAAACCAATGGGGCTAACGTGACCAGCCAGACTTCCCCCGGAAGCACCGGTTTCGACAACTGGCTGACGCCGCCGCGCGGCGCGGGGGCGGGAGAAGTGCTGAGCTTCCTGACAAACGTCACCCTGCCGGGCTTCGAAGGCAGCGGGACGACGGATGGCTACCGAAGCCAGCGGGGCACGGGCGCCCATCCCGAGGGCGGTTGGAGTACCGAGTTGGTCAGCCCTTCTTACGTGCAGGCGGGCGGAAATGCCGGCGGATCCTCGCCCCGCAATGGCTCCTCGGATCAGCTTTACTCCTTCTGGGGCCTCACGGTCTACTATAACCTCGAAGGGGCTTTGCCGACAGGCATCTACTTGCGCACTCCGGCGGGCTTCGAAGCTGCGGGGCGGGGCAGCGGGGGAGACGATCTGGCAGCGACCAGCCAGTTCGTCTCCGCGGGGGGGCATCACGTGCTCTTCAGCTCCAAAGCGCAGCTCGAGCCCAACGCCGCCCCAGTAGGCACCGAGGCGGTCTATGACCGCGAAGCCGAACAGGCAAGCGCCGAAGTGATCTCCGTTGAACCGGACGGCTCTGCCTTCGGCGCCAGCGAAGACGCGACCTACCTCGGCGCCGGCGAAGACGGCTCGGCGGTGGCCTTTGAGGTGGGGGGGGTCCTCTATTTGCACCGCAACGGGGAGACGACGCAGATCGCCAGCTCGCCCAACACTTTTGCCGGGATCTCCGAAGATGGCACCCGGGTCTTCTACGTTAACGCAGCCGCCCAGCCGGGAGGACTCTTCGTCTGTGACGCCGCGGCCGGACCCTGCGCGGGTCCCGGCGCCCACGCCGCGGAAGCGATCGCGGCCAGTGGGACCTTCGTCAACGTCTCCGCAGATGGCTCTCGCGTGTTCTTCACCTCCACAGAAGCGCTTACCCCGGTCGGCGAGGAAAACGAGAACCACGAACATGCCGAAGCGGGCCAGGCCAACCTCTATGACTGGGGCGGCGCCGGCGCCGGTTTCATCGCGATCCTCGACCCCCAGGACCTAAAAAGCTTTGGTGGCCTGCCGTGGATAAACTTGAGCACCTGGGCTGAAACGCAGATTGCCGGATCGGGAAAGGGATTCGCCGATTCGCCAGCGCGCAGCACGCCGAGCGGAGGGGATTTCGTCTTCCAGTCCCACGCCCAGCTCAGCGCCTATGACAACAAGGGCCTCTCGGAGATCTATCGCTACGCTCCCACCGCCGAAGCGGGGGAGCGCTTCCTCTGCGTCTCCTGCGCGCCCAGCAAGGTTCCACCCGCCCACGATGCGGTGTTGGAGCGCATTGGCATCGCCGCCACTGGTGTTGACGACAAGACGGTAGTCCCAGGTCTCACCGAAGACGGAGGCGCGGTCTTCTTCACCAGCGTCGACCAGCTCCTGCCCGAAGACGCCAACGACGTCAACGACGTCTACGAGTGGCGGGCGAAGGGATCCGGCAGCTGCACTCGCTCGGGCGGCTGCCTGGCGTTGATCTCCTCCGGCCAGGGCGAGGACGGAAGCTTCCTCTTCTCGATGAGCGCTGACGGTCACGACGTATTCGTCCGAACGACCGAGAAGCTCGTGGGGCAGGATGTCGCCGGCAGCCCCTCGATCTATGACGTTCGCGTCGACGGCGGCATTCCCGACCCGCCCCCCACCGCGCCCTGCCAGGGCGATGCCTGCCAGCCCGCGCCCGCGCCGCCGCCGACCCTGCCTGAGCCCGCCACTACGGGCACAGGCAACGGCAACGTCGAGGCCGCCCCCGCCCGTTGCGGCAAGGGAAGGCACAGGGTCAAAGGCCGCTGCGTCAAATCGCACAAGAGGCACAGAAGGCACAAGAGGCACCACCGAGCCAACCATCGCGGGAGGGTAGGACGATGATCCGCGCTGGCACCTTGGTGGCTCTCGCGGCCCTGCTGGCGCTTACCGTGGCGACTCCTACCTCCGCCGTCGCGGCCGGCGAAGAATGCGAACTGGTGCCGCGCACCGCTTGCTTTGGGGTCGAAACGGCAGATGTCTCGATCTCCACCACCCAAGCTGGCGCGCATCCCGACCTGACCTTGAGCTTTGGTCTCGCGCAGGATCCCGAAACCGCCCCCAATGTCTTCGGCTTCAAAGACGCCTACGCTGCCACACGCGACGTCCGCATCGAGCTGCCGCCTGGATTGATCGGCGACCCCAACGTGATGGGCGCTCCCCAGCAGTGCACCGTGGTGGAACTGATCTCCTTCGCCACCGATCCCAACGGCGAAGCCTGCCCCAACGGCTCGCAGGTCGGGCTCACCAAGGTCAAAACCTATGACATCAACGGCACGATCACCGAGCCGCTCTACATGATGGTTCCGCCCGGCGGAGACGTCGTCGCTCGCCTCGGTTTCATCGCCGGCGTCTACCCGACCTTCGTCGACTTCAAAGTGCGCTCGGAGAGCGACTACGGGATCAGCGCGGAAATCTCCCAGGCTCCGGCGGCGGCCCGGCTGGTGAGCGCTGAAACCACGTCCTGGGGTGTACCCGCGGATCCGATCCACGATACCCAGCGCTGCAGCCTGGGGGCTGCCCTGTTCGAAGAATGCACGATTTCCGAACCGCGCCCGCCGGGCTCCAGGCCGTTGCCATTCATGACCAACCCGACTCGTTGCGGTGCGTCGCTGCAGATAAAAGTCAGCGCCTCCAGCTGGGTCGAACCGAGCCGCTTCGACACCAAGTCGGTTGACTTCCCGACGATCACGGGCTGCGAACAGCTGCCATTCGGCCCAAGCCTCACCGTCGTCCCGACCAATCGCCACGCGGCGTCGCCGACGGGGCTCGACGTCACCCTGCGCCAGCCTGCGGCCGCCGGCGTCAACGTGCTCGAACCCTCGGCGATGCGCGACATCCGGGTCAAGCTGCCACCGGGCCTGATCACCAACACGGCCATCGGAGACGGCCTTGACACCTGCAGTGCCGCCCAGGTCCATTTCGGCGAGCGGGTTGCCGCCGAGTGCCCTGATGCGTCGAAGATCGCCGACACCGAATTCGAAATCCCGGTCCTGTCGCGGCGGATGAAAGGCGGAATATACGTGCGCGAGCCCGAACCGGGCAACCCCTTCCGCATCTGGGTCGTTGCAGATGACCTCGGCGTCCATCTCAAGCTCCCCGGCCAGCTCGAGGTCGACAAGGCGAGTGGGCAAATCGAATCCATCGTCCTCGACGCCCCGCAGGCTCCGCTGCGCGAAGCAAAGCTCGAGTTCAAGTCGGGCTTCCGGGCGCCGCTGGTCACTCCGCCGGCCTGCGGTAAATACGCAACCGATTACGAAATCGTCCCATGGTCAGAAGGGCCGCCGCCGGTGAAAAACAGTACCCAGATGTCGATCGACGAAGGCTGTGAAACCGGTGGCTTTGCGCCCAAGCTCTTCGCCGGCGCGACCGACTCGAGCGCCGGTGGGCATTCCCCCTTCCTCTTCAAGCTGACGCGCGAAGACGGTGAACAGAATCCACAGGGCCTGGAAATCTCCCTGCCGAGCGGCCTGGCCGCGACCTTCGCCGGAGTCACCCGCTGCGAAGGCGCGAGCGCCGAAACGGGCGCCTGCCCGGCCGATTCGCGGATCGGCAAGGTGATCGCCGCCCTGGGCGCCGGCCCCGCGCCGCTCTGGGTCCCACAGGCCGACAAGCGCCCCACCGCCGTCTACCTCGGCGCCCCCTACAAGGGCGCCCCGCTGAGCATCATCTCCGTCGTTCCCCGCCAGGCCGGGCCCTTTGACTTCGGCGACGAAGTGGTCACAAGCGCGGTCTTCGTGGACTCGGTGAGCGCAAGGGCCACGGCCAAGGCCGATCCCCTGCCGCAGATCATCGAAGGGATTCCGATCAACTACCGAACCATCTACGTCGAGCTCGATCGCCCGGGATTCTCGCTGAACCCAACCTCGTGCGCGCGGAAGTCGACCGATGCGACCTTGACCTCTGCCCAGGGCGCGGTTGCGCATGCGAGCTCGCCCTTTGCGGCGACCGACTGCGCCAAGCTCGGGTTCGGGCCGCGCCTTTCGCTCCGCCTCATCGGCCGTACTCGCCGCGGGGCCTTCCCCAAGCTTCGGGCACGCCTGACGATGCCTCCCGGCGGCGCCAACATTGGATCGACCAGCGTCATCCTGCCCCACTCGGTGTTCATCGAAAACGCGCACTTCAACAACATCTGCACGAAGGTGCAGTTCGCCGCCGAACAATGCCCCCAGGGCTCGATCTACGGCTTCGCCAAGGTCAAGACCCCCCTGCTCGACGAGCCGCTGGAAGGCCCGGTCTATCTGCGCTCCACCACCGAACCCGACAAATACGTATTGCCCGACCTGGTGATGGCCCTCAGCGGCCCGCCCTCGCTGCCGATCAAGGTCGACGCCATCGGGCACGTCGACTCGGTGCGTCGCCGCGTGGCCCATGGCGGTAGCGTCTTCTTGCTGCGCACGACCTTCGACGCCATCCCCGATGCGCCGGTCAGCGAATTCACGCTGGCGATGCGCGGAGGCAGGAAAGCCCTGGTGGTCAACGCTCCGCCAGGCTCCGACAGAAGCCTCTGTCAGTCGCGGAACTTCGCAACCGCTCACTTTGGCGGGCAGAACGGCAAGACACTCACGAGCCGGCCCGAGCTGAGGCCCACCAGCTGCAAGAAAAAGTCTCACTCGCGCAAGCGCCGTCATCGGTAGCGCGCTACCTTGGAGCCTCCGCCGTTGGCGGATCAAACCAAAACCGGCGGATTAGAAACGCCGGAAAGGAGAACCAAAGTGAGACTCATCAAGATGTTCGGCCTCGCAACGCTCGCGGCGAGCGCCACAATAGCGTTCGTCGGCGCGGCCTCGGCAATGGCCGAAAACACAACGCTGTGTGAAACCGATACGGCCGAATTAGGGTGCGCAGGAGAGATTGAGGCAGAACACGTGCATTTAGCAACGTTAGAAGGCTCTCCGGCATTATTGTTAAGTACCGTTAATATCGAATGCGATGTCTTATTTTTAGGCGATGCCTTAGCGTTAGGCGCTCCGCTTGTCCTCCATGGGGCTTTCACCTACTCAAACTGTCAAACTTTCAGCGGTGGCGAATGCAAATCGGTGACGGAAGTTAGCACCGATTCCTTACTCGAAGTCTTAAAGACCGGCGAAGAAGAAGCCGAAGTGACGTTTACTGGTGAAGTGTTAATGGAATGCATTGGCCTCCACTGCGTTTACAACAGAAAAGGCCTGAGCGCCGCTGCCGAGGGCTCATTAGGCTCCGGCCATGCGGTGATTGAAAAACAGCAATTAAGCAAGGTTAGTGGCCTGCTATGCCCGAAACTCTTGCAATTAGATATTACGGCGGGCTGGTTAACCGAATTATTTATTCGTAACTAGAAATGCACAGCCTGCCTGTTGCCAATGGCGGTGTGGCTGTGGCCTAGGCCAGCCGGCTTGGTTCCCCGCCACGCTCGGTGCCGGAGATCAACTCGTCCGGCACCGACGTGTCGGGGATGAAGCCGGATTTCATGCCGAAGTAGACCGCCTGGGGGTGGTGGGCGACGACTGCCACGGTCGATTGCTCGGGCATGACGGCATATCCGCCTGAGAGGGTCATGCCGATCCGCTCGAGGTCGAGCAGGCGCCAGACCTTCTCGTGCTCGGACTGGTCGGGGCAGGCCGGGTAGCCCCAGGAATAGCGCCGCCCCTGATCGAGGGGAATGCCAAGGGCGCGGCGTACCTCCGAGTGCAGCCACTCGGCGAGCCCCTCGGCGGCTTGGACGCCGAGGCCGTGGACGTAGAGCTGCTCGGCGAATTCGCCTTCGCGCTCGAGGCGTTCGATCAGCTCTGTCACCTCGGGCCCGACTGTGACGCCCTGCAGGGCGACGACGTCGCGTTCGCCCGAGGCGAGCGGGCGGAAGAAGTCGGCGAGGCAGATCCGGTCATGCTTAGGCTGGCGTGGGAAGACGAGCCGCTCGAGCTCGCGCTCCCCGTCGTCGGGATCGAAGATGACCAGCTCGTTGCCGTCGGCGTTGCAGGGGAAGTAGCCGAGCCGTGCCGCGGGATGCAGGTAGTCCTGCTCGCGCCACATCCGCTCCAGGCGCTCGGCGAAGCCCTCCTCACCGTCGCTGCCCTCGACGAGGGCCTTCCAGGCGTCGCCCTTGACGCCGCGACCGCCCCAATGAAGCTTGAAGAGCACGTGGCGATCGAGGTGGGGGAAAACCTCCGCGAGGTCGACGTCGACGTCGCGTGTGCCCCAGAAGGGCGGCTCGGGAATCGGCACATCGACGCGGGCGGTGGAGCGAACGCTCGCGTCGCTGGTCGGCGGTCCGTCGTCAGCTGCGGTCGGCCTCTCGCGCAGTGCCCTAGCCTCGGCGCGGATGCGCTCGACCAGGGCCGCGTGCGCCTGCTCGTCGACGAGTGCGTCCATCGTGTCGAGGCCCTGGAAGGCGTCCTTGCAGTAGAAGACGCCGGGCTCGTAGATCTCGTCGGAGTCCTTGCCGCCGGGGTAGAGCGTGCGGCGGCCGAAGTCCCGGTTGATCGCGGCGCCGCCAATCAGCACCGGAAAGCCGAGTCCGCGCTGGTGCAGCTCCTGGACGCAAACCGGCATCTGCTTCGAGGTCGAGACGAGCAGGGCGGAGAGGCCGATCGCGTCGGCCTCGTTCTCGATCGCCGCCTCGATGATCGTGTCGACCGGGACCTGCTTGCCAAGGTCGATCACGGTGTAGCCGTTGTTGGTGAGGATCGTGTTGACCAGCGACTTGCCGATGTCGTGCACGTCGCCGAAGACCGTCGCGATCACGACCTTGCCCTTGGTGTGGCCCTCGATCCGGTCGAGGTAGTTCTCCAGCTGGGCGACGGCCCGCTTCATCACTTCGGCTGACTGCAGGACGAAGGGCAGGATCAGCTCGCCGGCGCCGAACTTGTCACCGACCTCCTTCATCGCCGGCAGCAGCACCTCGTTCAGCGTCGGCACCGCGCCGATCTTCTCCACCGAGCGGTCTACCCACCCCTCGACGCCCTCCTTCTTGCGCCGCAGGATGTGCCAGTGAAGCGCCTCCTCTGGCGTCATGTCCTCAGTCGGGTCGCCTGCTTCGTCCACCGACTCCTCGCCCTTGGACTCGAAGTGAGCGATGAAGCGCTCGAGCGCGTCCTCGCGACGGTTGAAGACGAGGTCGTCGGTCAGCTCGCGCTCCTCGTCGGGAATCTCCGCGTAGGGGGTGATGTGGTTCGGGTTGACCATCGCAAGGTCGAGGCCGGCCTCGACGCAGTGGTGGAGGAAGACGGAGTTGAGCGCGGCGCGGGCAGGGGGGGAGACGCCGAAGGAGACGTTGGAGACGCCGAGCGAGGTCTTCACGCCCGGCAGCTCGGTCTTGATCCGGCGGATTCCCTCGATCGTCTCGACCGCGGAGGGCTTCCACTCCTCGTCGCCCGTGGTCAGCGTGAACGTGAGCGCGTCAAAGATCAGCGCTTCTGGGCTGAGGCCGTGCTCCTCGCAGGCGAGGTCGCGGATCCGCTTGGCGATCTCGACCTTGCGCTCGGCGGTCTTCGCCATCCCAACCTCGTCGATCGTCAGCGCGATCAGCGCCGCCCCATGTTCCCGCGCCAGCGGCACGACGACGTCAGCCTTGTCGCGCCCAGCCTCGAGGTTGATCGAGTTGACGACCGCCCGACCGGGGATCTGCTCGAGCGCAGCGCGGATTGCGTCGGGCTCGGTCGAGTCGACCTGAATCGGCGCTGGTTGGGTGAGCGAGATGAGCTTGACGACGGCCGCCATCTGCTCGGCCTCGTCGGAGCGCTCGGTCAAGGCCACGCAGACGTCGAGCACGTGGGCACCGCCTTCGACCTGGTCTTCGGCGACCTGGACCAGTCCGTCGTAGTCCTCGGCCAGCAGCAGCTCTTTCGCCTTGCGCGAGCCCTGCGAGTTGACTCGCTCGCCGACCAGCGTCGGCCGCGGTTCCTGAACGAGCGGAGTCGCGGTCATCATCGAGGAGAGCAGGGGGGGGGCGGGCGATGGGCGCTCGCTGGGCACACGCTCGCCGACGCGCTCGCGGAGCGCCGCGATATGCGTGGGCGTGGTCCCGCAGCAGCCGCCGACGATGCCGACGCCGTAGCGCTCGACGAACTCGCCCAGGGTCGCCGCAAGCGACTCGGGCTCTTCGGGGAAGATCGTCTCGCCATCGGGGCCCTGCAGGGGCAGGCCGGCGTTCGGGATGCAGTGCACCGGAACGGGGCTGTGCTCGCCGAGGTAGCGGATCGCGTCGCGCATGTCCTCGGGGCCGGTCGAGCAGTTGAGCCCGATCACGTCAACGTCAAGCGCAGCGAGTGTCGTCAGCACCGCCCGGATGTCGGTCCCGAGCAGCATCTTGCCGCCCTGTGGAAGCAGCGAGACGCTGGTCATGATCGGCAGGCGGCGATCGGTTGCCGCGAACGCCTCGCGGGCGCCGAACACGGCCGCCTTCACCTCGAGGATGTCCTGCGCGGTCTCGATCACGATCAGGTCGGCGCCGCCTTCGACGAGGCCGCGCGTTTGCTCGGCAAATACCTCGACCAGGCGGCCGAAGGAGATCTCGCCGAGGGTCGGGTCGGTCGAGGCGGGCAGAAAGCCGGTCGGGCCGATCGAGCCGGCGACAAAGCGCTCTGAGCCGGCCGCTCGGCGAGCGATCTCGGCCGCTCCACGGTTGATCTCGAGCGCCTGCTCGCCCAGTCCCCACTCCTCGAGCTTCAGCCGCGAGCCCTGGAAGGTGTCGGTCTCGACCACCTCCGCACCCGCTTCGAGCATCGAGGCGTGCACGCCCTCGATCACGTCGGGCCGGTTGAGAACCAGCGCCTCATGGCACTTCCCTTCCAGGCTCCCGTAGTCCTCCTGGGTGAGGTCGAACTGCTCCAGGGTGGCGCCCATGCCGCCGTCGAAGACGACGACCCGCTCACGAGTCGCGGCTATGAAATCTCGCTCCATTAATACAGAAGGCTACCGGGGACGGCCCATTGCCGTGGGCGGGAAGGGACTCTCAAACAGGGCAGGCCGAATTTAGGAGTCGGAGGGCCCTCCGGTGCGCATGCGCGGACCCTTGCATGGGGCCCGCGCATGCCCGATCGCTAGTTACGAATGTATAAGGCGGTTAACGGCTCTAGCCAGATGTCTAACACTGCTGTTTTCGGACATAGGAGACCTCTGACCTTATTAAGCGTCGTTTTCGATTCGCCCGGTTCTTCATGTAAGGGGCCAACGGCCGTCCATTTTTGACCTGTGCCATTAAACACACAATGGAAGATGAGCGGGCATTCGAATAACACTTCAAATTCAGTACTAACCGTTCCTAATTCAGTTCCGGTCTTTAAGAGTTCGAGTAAGGAATCAGAACTGAGTTCTTTGGCCGAGCATGAAGTCGCGGTGCCTTCTCTTTTGCAGTTGGAGTACGTAAAATTACCGTGAATTACAAGTGGTGAACCTAATTCTAATGTGTCGCCTAAGTATAAGGTATCGCATACGATATTGACAGTGGTGCTTAATACGTGCGCTGGTTCACCGCTGGGCGTGTTGAAGTGCACATGGCTTGCCTGGAGGGCCTCTTCGCATCCTAATTCGGCGGTGTCTTCTTCGCACAACGCTGTGCTTTCGGCCATTGCCGAGGTTGTGCCGACGAGTGCCATGGCGGCAACTGCCGTGATGACACAGAGGCCGAACATCTTGACGAGTCTCATTTCCAGTTCTCCTCTCGGGGTTGATTCGTTTGTGGCGGATCATCGGATTTAGAAGCCCCGATTCTCCGGCGGGACATTTTAGGTTGCCGCACGATCCCGTAGTCAAGGTTTCCCCAGCAATGCCCAGAGATCTCAGGCGGGTGGCAGGCAACCCAGCCGCGCCTCCAGCTGCTTCGGGAATGCCGGCAGTCCGCGCGCGCGAATCCGCGCTCGCACGGACTCGTGCATCCAGGTCAGCCAGCTAGGGATGAATAATTGACGGGGGCTATGCCCGCAGACCTAGGCGGCGCTTTATGTCACGCGCATTGAACGCCTGCGCGACACGGCCGATCAAGCGGCGCCTCGGCTTCGTGTAGGGGTACCAGGTCGGCTCGCGCGTGCCGCCGAAGCGGGTGACCACGACCGACTCGGTGCGGCAGTACTTCTTGATTCCCGGTTCGCCGTGGCGATAGCCGATTCCCGACTGCTTCCAGCCGCCCATCGGCACGTCCACAGCGGCGTAGTTGATCAGCACGTCGTTGACGTTGACGGCGCCGCACTCGACGCGGCGTGCGATCCGCTCGGCTCGCTCGCGCTCGCCGAAGACCGATCCGGACAGCCCGTAGCGGCTGTCGTTGGCGAGGTGCAGGGCCTCCTCGGCGTCGCGCACCTTCATCACGCCGACCACGGGCCCGAAGGTCTCGTCGCGCATCACCTTCATCGAGTGATCGACGTCGACGAGGACCGTCGGCTCAAAGTAGTCGCCGGGCCCCGCCAGGCGCTTGCCGCCAGTCAGCGCCCGCGCGCCGGAGGCGAGGGCGTCCTGCACGTGGTCCTCGACGATCCCGATCTGGTTCGGCGAGGTCATCGCGCCGACCTCCTTGCCGAAGGATCTGTCGTCGGCTCCCTGACGAAGCTTGCGCACGGCTGCGGTCAGCTTTGCGACGAAGCTGTCGTAGGCGGGCTCCTCGACGTAGATCCGCTCCACCGACATACAGATCTGGCCCGAGTTCATCATTCCGCCCCAGGCTGCGGCATTGGCCGCGCGGTCGAGGTCGGCGTCGTCGAGGACGATCATCGCGTCCTTGCCGCCGAGCTCGAGGCTGACTGGCGTCAGTGTCTCCGCCGCCCGCGCCATCACCTTGCGCCCGGTGCGATCGGAGCCGGTGAACTGGACGAAGTCGACAGCATCCACCAGCGCCTCGCCGGCTTCGCCGATGCCCTGCACGCAGTCGAAGACGTCGGGGCCGCCGATCTCGTCCTTCCAGGCCTTGACCACCTCGGCAAGGCCAAGGGGCGTGAACTCAGAAGGCTTGACCACGACGGCCGCTCCCGCCTGCAGGGCCGGAATCGCGTCGCCGAGCGCCAGGATCAGGGGGAAGTTCCAGGGACTGATGATGCCGACGACCGGGTGGGGGCGATGCTGGACCCGCAGCTTCTTCGAGGCGAGCAGCGGCGTGTGGGGACGGACCGCCTCCTCGCCGATGAACCTGCTGGCCTTTGCGCCATAGAAGTTGATCAGGTCGGCGAGATACTGCGGCTCGCCGGAGGCGTCGGCGCGGACCTTCCCCGTTTCGGCCTGCATCGTGTCGAGGACACGCTCGGAGTTGTCGAGCAGCCAGTCGCGCAGCCTCCCAAGCCAGCGGTAGCGGCCCCCGATACCGAGCGCCTCCCACTCAGGCTGATTGGTGCGCACGCGGGCGACGGTGGCGGCGACCGCCTCGGGCGAATCGACCGCGACGGTCGCGATCGGCTCGCCGGTAGCCGGATTGTGAACCTCGATCTGCTCAGGCTTGCTCGGTGAGGCGGTCCCGCTTGATGCGCCGGTCGCCTCGCTGTTCTTCTCGACGGTGCCGCTCTCCACTGGAGCTCCCCTCGTCCGCTTTGGCTGGTCAGCCAAACTGTAGCCGCTGGAGCGCGAATCGCGAAACGCGCCAATCCGCGTACGCGCAACAGGTGCATCCTGGCGCTTGCAGGGCAAAAGGCACCAACCCGATCCCTGCGGCCCACGATTACGAAGGGTCCTCACCTTCGGATTTGTGATCAATAAAACCCGACTGTAGACTGCTCGGCACGGTAAATAGCCATTTACATTTACGCAAATACAACCAATGAAAGGGTAGGGAAATGATACGTACCAAGCTTTATGTCGTCACCGCAGCGCTGGCCTTCCTGGCATTGCTGGCACCATCCGCAATGGCTGAAACCGGCACGCTTTGCGAAGAAGACACGACCGCATCAGGTTGTGAAGCCGCGGAAGCGAGCCATGTGCACTTCACGACAGGAGAAGAACCCGTAAAGCTGTTATCCACCGTCAACGTCAAATGCGATGGCTTATTCTTAGGCGAAGTCTTAGAATCAGGCGCGCCGTTGATCATTCATGGCAACTACACGTACACCAACTGCGAAACCTTTTCCGGAGGCGAATGTAAATCTGTGACGGAAGTCAGCACCAATTCGTTATTCGAAGTATTAAAGACCGGTAGCGAACTGGCCGAAGTTGCCGACGTAAGCAAAGTCTTAGTTTATTGCGTCGGCATTCATTGCGTTTACAACGGAACTGGCCTCAAAGCCGTAGCGGAAGGTTCATTAAAAAGCGGCCACCTAACCATCGAAGAACAAGCCTTAAACAAGGTTAGTGGCCTACTTTGCCCGAAAACAGCAACGTTAGATCTATTACTCGAATCGTTAACGGAACTCTTTATCCGTTCAAGCGATGAAAACACTGTGCTTTGCGAAGAAGACACGACCGCATCAGGTTGTGAAGCCGCGGAAGCGAGTCATGTGCACTTCACGACCCTTTCGGAAGAACCCGCAAAGCTGTTATCCAACACCGTCAACGTAAGATGCGACACCTTATTCTTAGGCGAAGCCTTAGAATTAGGTGCTCCCTTGATCATTCATGGAAATTACACGTACACCAACTGCGAAACCTTTTCCGGAGGCGAATGTAAATCTGTGGCAGAAGTCAGCACTGATTCGTTACTCGAAGTATTAAAGACCGGTAGCGAAGTGGCCGAAGTTGCCGACACGGGCGAAGTCTTAGTTGAATGCGTCAGCATTCATTGCGTCTTCAAAGGCACTGGCCTCAAAGCCGTGGCCGAAGGTTCATTAAAAAGCGGTCACTTGACCATCGAAGAACAAGCCTTAAACAAGGTTAGTGGCCTACTGTGCCCGAAAACAGCAACGTTAGATCTATTACTCGAATCGTTAACGGAATTTTTTATCCGCGAATAAGGCAATTGTGGTGCTGACCTTGCCTTGACGGCACGGCCGACCAAGACGAAGGCTGGCGCCGTGGTTTCCCGCTAGCTCGCAGGAGCCACGGCGCCCGCGTCGTTGACGACCTTGTCCGGCGTCCGCGAGACAACGCGGACGGCGAAGGTGCCGCCCGGCTTGGCGCCGCGGCCGGTCTCGGCCTTGGTGGTCTCGGCCAATCCGGCTCCGACGGTGTAGTGCAGAACCCAGCGGCCGGACTTGACCGCGCTCAGCTTCCAGACCACGTTGACGGTGGCGCCCGGCTTCAGCGCGCCGAAGTCGAAGGTCTTCGCGTTCGAGGTTCCGGCGCCGCCGGGCTCGGCCGAGCCGGCGAACTTCGGGTAGTGCTCGGCGAGGACCCAGACCGGGCGGTCCGGCTGGGCGAGGCCGGGCTCGGGGTCGTGGATGCCGAAGGGCAGGTTCGAGGTGCGTCCCTCCTCGCCGGCGAGCGAGAGGCTCACGGTCAGCGCCGGGATCGTCTTGGCGCCGCCGTTGCGCAGCCCGAGGCGCAGCAGCGAGGTCTGCCCAAGTTCCTGCCTGGTTGGGAATTCGGCCCTGGTGACTTCGACCCGATAGGTCCCGGGCGTCTCGTTGGCGTCCGACGATTCGCCCCCGCCGCAGGCGGCCAGCCCGAGGGCGAGCGACGCGGCGGCGACCACGATCGCGAGGGCCCGCAGGCGGCAGCGCGAGGCTTGTCCGGTGGACCCTCCCAAAGCGGCCCGAACATAGCACCTGGCGGCCCGCCCAAAACCGCATCTCAACACTCGCCTAACGGAGACCGGCTGGGGCATCCCATAGACTCGGTCGCGGAGGAGACGATGGTCGGATCCGCGGTCAACAGGGCGTTCCTGCCCGCCAAGTCGCTGTTCGAACAGGTGGGGGACATGATGATCCTCACCGCTCGCACGCTCGTCTCCGCGGTCAAGCCGCCCTATCCCTACGGCGAGGAGTTCATCGGCCAGTTCCTCTTCGCCCTGCAGCTCTGCTGGTTCCCGCTGCTGATCTCGACCGTCGCCTTCGGCTTCGGCGCGCCCGGCCTGCAGGCGGCCAACTTCCTCTCGCTCTTCGGAGCGCTCGACCGGCTCGGCGGCTTCTTCGTCCTCGCCTCGATCCGCGAGTTCGCCCCCTTCGTCACCGCCGTCGTCGTCGCCGGCGTCGCCGGCACCGCGATCACCGCCGACCTCGGCGCC
>Ga0055435_10000075_pt1 | contig 12789 bp, 11 predicted proteins | sample Browns_ThreeSqA__2_FD_57725 | JGI IMG/M metagenome (GOLD analysis project Ga0055435, IMG submission 57725) | Wetland microbial communities from the San Francisco Bay, California, USA, that impact long-term carbon sequestration - Browns_ThreeSqA_D2 | ecosystem: Environmental > Aquatic > Marine >...
CGATCCTCTCCCTGAAGCTCGAGGACGGTGCGCCCGAGCAGGTGCTGCTGCGCAACTTCAACATGCATCCGTTCAAACCGCAGGTCCAGCACGTGGATTTCCAGCGGGTATCCAAGGACAAGAAGATCCACATGAAGGTGCCGCTGCACTTCGTGAATGCCGACAAATCTCCCGGCGTCAAGGAGCAGGGCGGAGTGGCGAGCCACGTGCTGAACGAGCTCGACATCACCTGTTTTCCGGACGATCTTCCGGAATTCATCGACGTCGACTTGGGCAACCTTTCGGTCGGAAACTCGATTCACATCCGGGATCTGGTCTTGCCAAAGGGCGTGGAGGCCGTGCTGCACAAATCCGAGAATCCGGTGGTGGCTACGGTGATCTTGCCCGCGCTGGTGACCGAGGAGGAAGCCGCGGCGGTCGAAGTCACACCGGCGGCCGGCGAAGTGCCGACCACCGCGCAAGCGGTGCCAGAGGCCGCGCCAGAGGCTGCCGTGCCGGAGAAATCAGAGAAGCCTGAGAAGAAAGAGAAGAAGTAGCGGTTCCTGGGCGCAGTAGCGGCAGGGACTCTTGGGTCCCTGCCGTTTCTTCTTTACACACATACATGTCGGGCATCCGTCTGATCGTCGGCCTGGGCAATCCGGGCAGGGAGTACGAGCGCACGCGCCACAACGCGGGCTTCTGGCTGCTCGAACGCTTCGCCGCGCGCGAAGGCATTGCGCTAAGAAAGGAGGCGAAGTACGGCGCCTTCGTCGGGCGACACGGCCCGAGCGGCTCATGGCTGATGCTGCCGCAGACCTACATGAATGCCAGCGGCAGGTCGGTTGTGCTGTTGGCGGGGTTCTTCAAGATCCCCGCATCGGAGATCCTGGTGGCGCACGATGAGCTGGATTTTGCGCCCGGCGTGGCCAAAATGAAGCAAGGTGGCGGGGTCGCGGGTCACAACGGGCTGAAGGACATCGCCGCACGGATCGGGTCGCCAGACTTCTGGCGCCTGCGCATTGGCATCGGGCATCCAGGGGAGCGCAGCGCGGTTGCCGATTACGTGCTCGGCAAACCTTCGCAAGAGGACCGAGAAGCGATCGATGCATGCGTCGAGAAGGCGCTCGACGTGCTGCCGCTGTGCATCACCGGAGACCTGCAGGGCGCGATGCTGAAGCTCCACACCAAGGAAAAGATTTGAGCCTGAAGTGCGGCATCGTCGGACTGCCCAACGTCGGCAAGTCCACTCTGTTCAACGCCCTGACCAAGGCCGGAATATCGGCGGAAAACTACCCGTTTTGCACCATTGAGCCGAATGTTGGGATCGTTGAGGTGCCCGATGCGCGGCTGGCCGCGCTTGCGGCAATCGCCCGTCCGCAGAAGGTAATCGCTGCGGTGGTGGAATTCGTCGATATCGCCGGGCTGGTTGCCGGCGCCTCGAAGGGTGAGGGCCTCGGCAATCAGTTTCTCGCGAACATCCGCGAGACCGACGCCATCGCGCACGTGGTGCGCTGCTTCGAGGATCCGAACGTAGTGCACGTAGCGGGCAAGGTGGATCCGGTGTCGGATATCGAGACCATCAATACTGAATTGGCGCTGGCCGACATGCAAACCGTGGACAAGCAGCTTGCGCGCAGCGCCAAGGTGGCCAAGGCGGGAGGCGACAAGGAGGCGCAGCGGCTGGTGGCGGTGCTCGAGAGAGTTCAGGCGGCACTCAATGAGGGTCGCGCGGCGCGCACCGTAGCGCTTGCCAAGGAGGAACTGGCGCTGCTGAAGCCGTTGTTTCTGCTCACCATGAAGCCGACCGTATACGTCGCCAACGTCAACGAGAACGGCTTCGTGGACAACCCGCTGCTTGCGGGCGTCGGGGCTTACGCCAAGAAGGAAGGCGCTCCGGTGGTTGCCATCTGCGCGGCCCTCGAGGCGCAGATCGCGGACATGAGCGACGAAGACAAGAAGGTGTTTCTCGAGGATATGGGGATGACCGAGCCAGGCCTGAACCGCGTGATACGGGCGGGCTACCAGCTGCTCGGCCTGCAGACCTATTTCACGGCGGGGCCGAAGGAAGTGCGCGCCTGGACGGTGCCGGTCGGCGCCACGGCACCGCAGGCCGCCGGCGCCATCCATACAGACTTCGAGCGCGGCTTCATTCGTGCAGAGGTGGTGTCATTCGACGATTTCGTCGCCTGCAAAGGAGAGCAGGGAGCCAAGGACGCCGGCAAGCTGCGCGTCGAGGGAAAGGAATACGTGGTGCACGACGGCGACGTCATGCACTTCCGCTTCAACGTTTGAGTTTCTTAGGCTTGGCGACGCGAACGAGCAGACGAACTTGCACGTGGCCTCAAGAAAGCCACTCGACCCGGCCCTTGACGACCTTTACCCGGTCTCCCGTCTTCCATTGCGGCATGCCGGCGTCGCGCACGGCGCGAATCGACCCGTCGTCCATCCGCACGCTCACTTCGTAGATCCTCGCGCTGACCGTCGCGGCACGTGTGCCGGCGAGCGCGCCGAGCAGCATCACGATCACCTGGTCGCGGCCTCCGGCTATCGTGCTGGCCGCATATCGCGGTCCGGTGTTCGAGATTTCGCGCACCTTCTCGACAACTCCGCAGTAGTCGCAGCGGCCTTCCGAAATCGCGGCCAAGGCGGACCTCGATCGATCCAGTGCACGGCTGCTTGACTGCGTTACCGCGCCGATTGCCGCCAGGCATCCCACCAGGACTACCGCGCCCAGAGCCAGCGACTTCGCAGTGCCTGGTCGGTGTGCGGAACAATCCATGTGCCCACCCTACCGAAACCCAATGCAAGTGGATACGGCCTAGTTCTCACTTTTGTTGATAACGGGCAGCAGACTCTATCGTGCTGCCGCACTGCAGTACGAGGCGGCCGGACTTATTGCCTGCTCTTGCCATGATCGATGCCCTTCCCACAAGCTGCGGGGTATGAGCGCCAGCCCGGATATCGCGCGGGGCGGAGACATCGACCAGCTCGTCGACTTGCTGGGCCTGCTGTTCGCCCAGGAGGCCGACTTTGCGCCGGATGCACAAAAGCAGGGGCGCGCGCTGAGAGAGATTCTTGCCGACGAGTCGCTCGGCCGCGTCTACGTCGCGCGCGAGGCTGCGCACGTCGTCGGCATGTGCAGCTTGCTCTATACGGTGAGCACGGCCGAGGGGGGTAAGGCGGCCTGGTTCGAGGACCTCGTGGTGCGCCCGGAAAACCGCGGCCGTGGCATCGGCAGGATGTTGCTCGAGCACGCGATCGGGCAGGCACGCGCCGACGGGATCCTCAGAATCACACTGCTGTCGGACGCCGACAACGAACGCGCGCAGGCCCTGTACCGTAAGCTCGGGTTCACGGACTCGCCGATGCGCACGATGCGCCTGCGGCTGCGATAGCCGCGCGCGACTCAGCGCGCTACCGGGATCAGCCGCCCGGGCGCGGCCCATGCGCCGCGCTCGATCGCCCGCGAGCCTTCAAACGCGAGGTAGCTCTGCGCGCCGTAGTGGGGCAGGGGACGCCGCAGGGCAAGCAGCGCGGCGCCGTCGCGCGCCGACACGACCGCTAGCGGGGGGCCGACCGAGTCGCGTCGGATGGTCCACACCTGCGCCGTTCCGCGATCGGCGAGCCGCGCCGGGCGCGGCGGCAGCCCGAGCCGGGCAAGGGCCAGGTCCACATCAGCGTGCAAGCCGACGAGCAGCACGGGCTGCGTGCCGCGCCTCGCCTCCTCGAGCGCAATCGGCTGCGCAGCGTTCTCGAACACGCGATCGGCGAGTGCCATGGCTTCGGATCGCAGTGCCTGCGAAGCGAGCGCCAGGCGCGGTGCGGGCGCGAGGATCCACTGGCGCAAGATCGGCGGCAGCTCCACGGGCTCGAGGTGGCGCCAAAGGCGCAGCTCCGGGTCGAGCCGCAAGCCCTCAGGCATGACCGCGAGCGTCATCTCCACCGCCTGTCGCGGGCGGTCGAGCTCGATTACGCGCGTCTGTGGTCCTTGCGGACCCTCGATCTCGATCGGAACCCTGAGCGCGTAGGGCGGTGCGGATTGCGTGAGCGTTACCTCCAGCTTCAGCTTGCCGTCGCGGGGACTTGCCCGGGCCGACTCGACGCGTACCTCCGGCGCGCCGGCGCGTTCGACCCATTGTGCGAAGAACGCATTGAGCGGGCGACCCGAGCTGTCCTCAAAGGCCTGGCGCAAGTCATCCCACGTGGCGATGCGGAAGCGTTGTGCACTCCAGAAGCGACGTATGCCGCGCCCGAAGGCGTCGGCGCCGATCAGATCGCGCAGCATGAGGAACACCATGGCTGACTTGCCGTAGCCGACTGCGGCGGCGGCGCCGTGCGCGCGCGAGCGAAAGCTCGCCAGCGACTGCTGCCCGCCCGCGGGCACGGCAGCATAGTCGCGCAGCCATGCAAGGCGCATGGCGCGCGCGTCCTGCGCGGAAGCATCTTCCTTGAAGGCGTAGTCGGCCATGAAGGTGGTGAGTCCCTCGGACCAGTTGCCCCGCCCGTAGTCGACGTAGACGCCGTTGCCCCACCAGTTGTGCAGCACTTCGTGCCCGAGCGACGTGGCGCGAATGAACGGCAGCTTCAGAACCTGCGCGCCAAGATAGGTCAGGGTGGGCATGCCAAAGCCCGTAGGAAGCGGACTCGCGACCACCGAGAATCCGGAGAAGGGATAGGCGCCGATCTCCTTCTCGTAGCGGGCGATGTAGCGCGCACTGTCTTCGAGATAGCCTTCCGCGAGGGGCTCTAGATCGGGATAGAAATAGGTCCTCAAGCGCAACGGCTCTGCGTCCGGTCGCGCAACGCGCCTTTCGCGCACTTCGTAGGGCCCGGTCATCAGGTCGATACCTTCCGCGGCATGCTCGAACGCGAACACGGCTCGGTAGCGCCCGCGCGGACCGGCCGGCAGATGTTCCTCCTGCAGTCGTCCGGGAACCAGGCCGCGCTGTGCCCCGGGCAGCGACAGCTTCACGCGATAGCTGAACAGCGGCGCCGGCTGCGGGTACCAGCCCGAGCCCGCGTGCAGGAAGCTGCCCTCTGGCGACGCCATGGGCGGCAGCGCCTGCAGTACTCGGCGGTAATCGAGTGCCGGGTCGAGCGGCGGAAGCACCCCGCCGTATTCAATGCGCAAGGGCGCGCCCGGTGCGGCGGCAGCTCGCCAGAACCGCAGCTCGCCTGCGTTCCCGGTCATCTCGCAGGCCACCGCCTTGCCGTGCACCGAGGCGCCGGTTACGACGAGCGAGCGGTGCAACGCGAAGCGCCCGTCGCGCGGTGTGCCGAGCTGCGCCACTGCCACCATGCGGCGCGTACCCGGATCCAGCCTAACGTCGAGTTCCAGGTGCGGCGTGGCTGCGAGCGCGGAAGCCGCTATTAGCGCGCCTGCCGCCAGCGCGCAGGCTCGCGACGACGCGCTCATTCGTGCGCAGGAAACTTGATCAGTAGGTCGAGCGTGTCCTTGCCACGCCGCACCTGCATCGGCAGCCAGGTGCCAGCCGGCTGACCGCGCACGGCCGCAATCACCGTCTCCATGCCCCGGACCGGCGCGCCGGCGATCGTCATAATGCGATCGCCGTCCTTCAACCCGCTCGCTTCCGCGAGGCTGCCGGGGGTCACCGTGACGATCCTGACCGTGGCCTCCGCGAGCTCGAGCCGCACCCCGAGCCGCGGCCGCGGCGGCGGGTCGTGCGCGATCATCGCCGGGATGCCGAACACCGCGTCCGCCACGCCCTGCCCGAGCGTGTCGCACGAGGCGTCGGCGGGCACCGGCAGCAGGATTCCGACGTTCTCCACGCCGAGGGCGCGCAGCTGGTGGGGCACCCCGTAGCCGTTACGCAGATGGCCACTGCCCAGGATACCGACCACCAGCGGGCGCTCTGCCGCCGGGGCAAATGCGGCGTTGCGCGCCAGAGCCTCGGCCATGGCGCGGTCCCAGGTAAGCTGCGAATCGACGAAGTGACGGAACTCGGCGTCGCTGCGGCGCGGATCGCCTGATTTTCCGCCCTGGGGATGCTCCTTGTAGATCCCGAACAGCGTGTCCAGATACGCCTCGCTCGCAGGCGCCGGGCGCGAGACGCCTTCCTTGAGCGTAGCCGACGCGCCGTCCCAGCCCCTGTCTGCCACGGCCCGCGTGAGCTCCTGGTCGACGTTGAGCGCGACCATCGGTATGCGGTTGATGCGCGCGAAGCGGATCAGCGGCAGGTACAGCTCGGGCGGATAGTTCCACACCTTGCGCCATTCGCTCTTCTCGAGAAACTGCTTTTCCGTGAGCGTGCCATCGAGCCACTGGTCGAGCGTCGGCTGCACGCGCCGCGGAAACTGCTCGAAGCCGATCACCATCCGTGGCCGCAGCGCGTGCAGTCCGGCGAGCGTCTGCAGCTGCCAGACATGATGGTCGGCAACATCATGCCGCTCGCCCAGCAGTACGATGTCGCGCCCTGACATCTCGGCGAGCACGCTGGATGCGGGAACGCGTTGCGGCTCGCGGCCGGTCGTCGAAAACCAGGCGCCCGGCGCGAGGCAGGGCTGCGCGCAGGCCGCGCCGGAGACAAGCAAAGCCGCAAGGATAGTGAAAAGTCTCATCGGAACCGCGATTATCGCCTGACCGCGGTTAATGATCTTTTAGGATTTGGTGAGCAAGCATTTAACAACGCTCCCGGCGCGAGGCGCGCAGAGTGCAATCCTCGTCAAGGGAGGCGCGATGAAAATGAGACTAGTCACGGTTTGCGCGAGCATGCTTGCGATGCTTTCGGCACCGGCGTGGGGCGCTACAGCGGAGCTGAAGACGGATCCCGCTTTCGAGCGCGGTCGCTACATCGTGCGCACCTCGGGCTGCAACGACTGCCATACGCCGCACTATGCCGAACGGGGAGGTGCCGTTCCGGAATCGCAGTGGCTCGTTGGTGACGCGCTCGGCTGGCGCGGGCCTTGGGGCACCACCTACCCACCCAACCTCCGGCTGTCTATGCAAGGCCTGAGCGAGCGCGACTGGCTCAAGAAGGCGCGCACGTTGAGCACGCGTCCGCCGATGCCCTGGTTCAGCGTGCGCGCGATGAGCGATCGAGACTTGCGCGCGCTCTACCGCTACGTACGGCACCTGGGACCCGCGGGAACGGCCGCGCCTGCATACGTGCCGCCGGGCGGAAACCCGTCCCAACCCTACGTGCAGTTCCCCGCGCCGCCCAAGTAGCTCGGGCCGCGCTCACGGCGCGGCAAGTTCGGCGGGTGCGCTGGCGCTCGCGGCCGCGCGCACCGCGCGCCGGCGCTCATTCTCGGTAAGGTGGCGCTTGCGGATGCGGATCGACTTGGGTGTCACCTCGACGAGCTCGTCGTCGTCGATGAACTCGACCGCGAATTCGAGCGTCAGCTTCACCGGCGGGGTGAGCAGCACGTTCTCGTCCTTGCCCGAGGCGCGAACGTTGGTGAGCTTCTTGTTCTTGATCGGGTTTACCACCAGATCGTTGTCGCGGCTGTGGATGCCGACGATCATGCCCTCGTACACCTTGTCGCCCGGGCTGATGAACAGCCGACCGCGCTCCTGCAGGTTGAACAGCGCGTAGGCCACCGCCTCGCCGTTCTCCTGGGATACCATGGCGCCGTTCTTGCGCCCGGGAATGTCGCCGCGCCATGCGGCGTAATCGTCGAACACGTGACTCATGATGCCGTTGCCACGAGTCAAGTTCATGAACTCGCCCTGGAATCCGATCAGCCCGCGCGCAGGGATGCGGTAATCAAGGCGCACGCGGCCGCGCCCGTCGGGCACCATGTCCTGCATCTCGCCTCGACGCACTGCGAGAGCCTCCATCACCGGTCCCTGGTGCGTCTCCTCGACGTCAAGCGTGAGCATTTCATAGGGCTCCTGCAGCGCGCTCGCCACCGTGCGCGTGATGACGCGCGGCCTGCCAGCCGCCACCTCGTAGCCTTCGCGGCGCATGTTCTCGATCAGTATCGTGAGATGCAGCTCACCGCGCCCCGAGACGAGGAACACGTCCGCGTCGCTGGTGTCCTCGACGCGCAGCGCCACGTTGGTGTAAAGCTCGCGCATCAGGCGCTCGCGGATCTGGCGGCTGGTGATGAACCGGCCCTCGCTGCCCGCGAAGGGCGACGAGTTCACCTGAAAGTTCATGGTGATGGTCGGTTCGTCCACCTTGGGCGCGGGCAGCGCGTCGGGATGCTCTGGGTCGCACAGCGTGCAGCCGATCGTCAACTCGTCGACGCCGGTGAACTGCACGATGTCGCCCGCCAGCGCGGCGGCGAGCGGCACGCGCTCCAGGCCCTGAAAGCCGAACACGTGCGCCACTTTCGCCTGCACGGGCGGCTTTCCTGGAAACAGCACCGCCACCTCGCTCGCCGGCTTGAGACGCCCGCGGCGTATGCGGCCGATGCCGATGCGTCCGACGTAGCTCGAGTAATCGAGCGCCGAAATCTGCAGCTGAAGCGGACCGTCTGCGCCAGCGTCGGCGGGGGCGGGCACTTTCGAGAGGATTGCGTCGAACAGCGGCCGCATGTCCTTGCCACGCTCTCCCGGTTGCAGGCTCGCCCAGCCCTGCAGCGCCGATGCGTAGACCACCGAAAAGTCGAGTTGCGCCTCGGTCGCGCCGAGCTTGTCGAACAGCTCGAAAGTGTGATTCACGACCCAATCGGCGCGGGCGCCGTCGCGATCCACCTTGTTGACCACGACGATCGGATTGAGCCCGAGCGCGAGCGCCTTCTTGGTGACGAACCGGGTCTGCGGCATCGGCCCTTCGACCGCGTCGACCAGCAGCAGCACGCCATCGACCATGCCGAGCACGCGCTCGACCTCGCCGCCGAAATCGGCATGCCCAGGCGTGTCGACGATATTGATATGGACACCCGCGTAGTCGATAGCGCAGTTCTTGGCGAAGATCGTGATGCCGCGCTCACGCTCGATGTCGTTGGAGTCCATCACGCGCTCGGCAACTCGCTCGTGCGCGGCGAAGGCGCCTGCCTGGTGCAGCAGCTTGTCTACCAGCGTGGTCTTGCCGTGGTCGACGTGGGCGATGATGGCGATGTTGCGGATCGGGCGCGGCATGGAGGGGATGCGAAAGGACCGCATTCTAGCAGCCGTGCGATACTGCGCGATCGAATGCGTAGGAATAATGTAAGGGAGAACGAGTACATGCCGCTACCGGAAATTCTGCGGGGGCGCCTGCGGCTGCCAGTCGTCGGCGCGCCGATGTTTATCGTCTCCAACCCGGAGCTGGTGATCGAGCAGTGCAAGGCTGGCATCGTGGGATCATTCCCGGCGTTAAATGCACGCCCCAAGGAGCAGCTCGAAGCATGGCTCGAGCGCATCGGCTCGGAGCTCGCGGCCTTGCCCGGGGCTGCGCCCTACGCGGTCAACCAGATCATCCACGGCTCCAACGAGCGCCTGGCGCACGACATGGACGTCTGCGAGCGATTTCGAGTACCGATTATTATCACCTCGCTGCGTGCGCCCGACGAGATCGTGCCGCGCGTGCACGCTTGGGGCGGCGTGGTGTTCCACGACGTGATCAGCGTGCGCCACGCGCGGCGCGCGATGCAAGCCGGGGTCGACGGCCTGATCCTGGTGTGCGCAGGCGGCGGCGGGCACGCGGGGGCGCTGAGCCCGTTCGCGCTGGTGCACGAGGTGCGGCGCTTCTTCCAAGGCACGATTCTGCTTGCGGGGGCCATCGCCACGGGCGACGCGGTGCTTGCGGCTCAGGCAGCGGGCGCCGATCTCGCCTACATCGGCACCCGTTTCATCGCGACCCGGGAGGCCAACGCCAAGCCCGAATACAAGCAGATGATCGTGGACTCGGCGGCTGGCGATATCGTGTATACCCCGTTGTTCACGGGCGTGCACGGCAATTACCTGAAAAAGAGCGTGGCCGCCTCGGGGCTTGATCCGGAGAATCTTCCGACCGCCGACAAGACCAGCATGGACTTCGGCTCCGCGGGCAATGTCGAGAAGAAGGCCTGGCGCGACATCTGGGGCGCGGGGCAGGGCGTAGGTTGCATCGACGACGCGCCGCCGGCGGCCGAGGTAGTAGCGCGCCTCGAGCGCCAGTATCACGCCGCGCGCGAGCGGCTAGCCGTGCAGGCGGCGGCCTACCGCGGCTAGCCCGACGCCGCTCAGATGCCCCCGAGCAGCAGGTACTTGACCTCGAGGTATTCCTCGATCCCGTACTTCGATCCTTCGCGGCCGAGGCCGGACTGCTTGACGCCGCCGAAGGGCGCGACCTCGGTGGACAGGATGCCGCTGTTGACGCACACCATGCCGGTCTCCATCTGCTCCGCGGCGCGGAAGATGCGGCCGATGTCGCGGCTGTAGAAGTAGCCCGCAAGACCGAACTCGGTGGCATTCGCCATCGCGATCGCCTCGTCGTCGGTCTGGAAGCGGTACAGCGGCGCCACCGGGCCGAAAGTCTCCTCGTTCGACACGCGCATCGCCTGCGTGACGCCGGTCAGGATGGTGGGCTCGAAGAACAACCCGCCACGGCTGTGCGGCTTGCCGCCAAGCATCACTTTGGCGCCCTTGGCGGTCGCATCGGCGACGTGCTCGGCGACCTTCTTCATGCCCTGCTGGTCGATCAGCGGACCGATCACCACGCCCGACTCGGTGCCCGCGCCCACCGTGAACTGCTTGACCTTCTCGGCGAGCTTCGTGGCGAACGCGTCGTAGACCCTGTCCTGCACGTAGATGCGGTTCGCGCAGACGCAGGTCTGCCCCGCGTTTCGGTACTTGCTGGCGATCGCGCCTTCGACCGCAGCGTCAAGATCGGCATCGTCGAACACGATGAACGGCGCATTGCCGCCGAGCTCGAGCGACAGCTTCTTGATCGTGTCGGAAGACTGGCGCATCAAGATCCGGCCCACCTCGGTCGACCCGGTGAACGAGAGCTTGCGCACGGTGGGGTTGGCGCACATCTCCTTGCCGATGGTCGGCGCGTCGCCCGTAATTACGTTGAACACGCCCTTTGGAATGCCGGCGCGCTCGGCGAGCTCCGCCATGGCAAGCGCCGAGAACGGCGTCTGCTCGGCGGGCTTGATCACCACGGTGCAGCCCGCGGCGAGTGCCGGCGCGGCCTTGCGCGTGATCATCGCATTGGGGAAGTTCCAGGGTGTGATCATCGCCGACACCCCGATCGGCTGCTTCAGCACCAGGATCCTCTTGTCGGCCTGGTGCTGCGGGATCACTTCGCCGTAGACGCGCTTCGCCTCCTCGGCGAACCATTCAACGAACGAGGCGCCGTAGGCGATTTCGCCCTTTGCCTCGGCGAGCGGCTTGCCCTGCTCGGTAGTGAGAATGAGGCCCAGATCGTCCTGATTCGCCATCATCATGTCGAACCACTTGCGCAGGATCGCGGCGCGCTCCTTGGCGGTCTTGGCGCGCCACGCAGGCCAGGCCTTGTCGGCGGCTTCGATCGCGCGCTTGGTCTCGGCAATCCCCATGTCGGGCACCTCGCCGACGATCTCTCCGGTGGCGGGATTGTCGACCGCGAAAGTCTTCTTAGAATCGGCGGCGACCCATGCGCCGTCGAGGTAGCACTGTTCGCGGAAAAGTTTAGGATCTTTGAGGTTGAGGGCCGGTAGGCCCGCGCGGGAAGGAGCGTTCATGTGTCCTCCGGTGTGGTGAACTGGGAATTTTACTGCTCTAGAATGTCCCGGGGAAAGCGCCGCCGTCGAGCAATAGGTTCTGGCCAACGATGTAGCCCGCGTGCGCGCTGCACAGGAACGCGCAGGCGTCGCCGAACTCCTCGATCGTGCCGAAGCGCTTCGCGGGGTTGGTCTGCATGCGCGCTCTGGCGAGCTCCTCGGGCGTCTTGCCGAGCTTCTTGGCGTTGAACGCCATGTTCGAGCGCAGCCGGTCGGTGTCGAAAGGGCCCGGCAGCAGATTGTTGATGGTTACGTTGTGCTGCGCCACCGCGCGCGACAGGCCGGCGACGAAGCCGGTGAGGCCGGTGCGCGCGCCGTTCGACATGCCAAGCTCGGGGATCGGCATTTTCACTGCGCCCGAGGTGATATTGACGATGCGGCCGAATTTTCGCCCGATCATGCCGTCGATCACCGACTTGATCAGCTCGATCGGCGTCAGCATGTTGCCGTCGAGCGCCTTGATCCAGTCATCACGCGTCCAGCTGCGGAAATCTCCGGGCGGCGGTCCGCCGGCGTTGTTCACCAGGATGTCCGGCTGCGGGCAGGCCTTGAGCGCCAGCGCGCGTCCTTCCGGAGTCGTGATATCACCGGCGACCGCGGCGACCTTTGCGCCCGTGGCTTTGCGGATCTCCTCGGCCGTGGCCTCGAGCGCCTCCTGGCCGCGCGCCGTGATCACCAGGCTCACGCCCTCGCGTGCGAGCGACATCGCGCAGCCCTTGCCTAGCCCCTTGGACGCCGCGCACACCAGCGCGGTCTTGCCCTCGATTCCAAGATCCATGCCTAGCTCCTCTTCATTGAAACGAGCAGAACCCCGAAGATTACCAGCGCGCCGCCCGCCGCCTGCAGCCAGTTGAGCCGCTCTTCGAGCCCGATCGCGCTCGCGAGCGCCGTGGTGACCGGTCCAACGGCACCGATCAAGGCGAAATGATTCGCGCCGATGCGCTTGAGCGCCTCGGCGACCAGGAACACCGGCAGCACGGTGCTGAAGCTCGCCATCACGATCGCGTACCACCACACGCGCGAAGGCAGCTCGAGCGCCGACATCGGCTCGAGCACGAAGAATTGCGCAACCGCGGGGAGTGTGGCGACGATCATGGTGTAGGCGGTGAAGCGCATCGAGCCGATCCGCTGCACCATCTGGCTGCCCGCCACCAGGTAGGTCGCATAGCACAG
>Ga0055435_10000087_pt1 | contig 11101 bp, 13 predicted proteins | sample Browns_ThreeSqA__2_FD_57725 | JGI IMG/M metagenome (GOLD analysis project Ga0055435, IMG submission 57725) | Wetland microbial communities from the San Francisco Bay, California, USA, that impact long-term carbon sequestration - Browns_ThreeSqA_D2 | ecosystem: Environmental > Aquatic > Marine >...
GGCTACCGCGAGCAGCTCTTCTGCGGCATCAAGAGCATCGCGATATCGGGCACTCAGCGCAAGCGCAATCGCGTAGCCACTCAGGAACGACGACGCGACGAGCGGATCCTTAACCGCCGACAGAAGCTGCTGTGCAACGTCTGCCTCCGTCAAGTCGAGGGAACCCGACCGAAGCTGAAGGTAGACACGATGAGCGGCTGCCCTAACAGCATCACGGGTGTCCGCAAACGTCACGCTCCTCGATAGCTCTTCGAACCGAGCTTCAGCTTCCGGAAGCTCCAGATCGATACTGCACATGAGCTGGCCCCACTTCGCATCCCGGAGTTGGGAATCGGTCGCGGCGGCCGCTTCCGCGCGCCGGTAGAAGCCGAGCGCATCTTCCTCCCGCGAGGCGAGGTGAGAAGCTCGACCGGCGAGCGAGAGGCCCCGAAAAGCCAGATCGGGGTCGCTAGCCGCGGCGCTCTCCGCATGCGCCACTGCCTCGACGTGCTGCCCGTGCCGGAGCATCACCTCCGCGCGGGCAACCGAGAAAATCGGCGAGTCGACCCCGTGCGCGGAGGCGAGATCACACCAGCGCTGGATCGTCGAGAGCCGCGCGGTGTCGAGAAGCTCGTCGAGTGCCGCGTGCATCAGGCCGTTCAACTCCTCCATCGGGCCGTCACGAAGGAGCACCTCGAAGACCGCGTCCCACTCTCTACGTGCGCGGTAGTAGTCGAGACATACGTCCACGGAGCCATCCGCAGGCTCGAGGCCGAGCTGACCACTCCGCTCCGCGAGGAAGGTTCGGGCCAGGGGATGAAGGTCGAGCTGCGAGCCTCGCTCCACCAGGATTCCGACGTCGAGGGCCGCGGCGCAAACGGAATCGGCCACGTCCACGTCGAGCAGAGCCGCGGCCAAAGGGCGATCGAGGATAGGCGCTACGGAAAGCGTCGTCAGGCCCTGCTGGACCTCGAGGCCGAGCGCGCTGAACACCTCATCCGCGAAGAACCGATAGAGCGACTCGGGCACCTGCTCGGCGTTCGCCTCGGCGTCCTCGATCGCGGCATCCGACACGCCAGCGAGGCCAATCACGGCAGGCCACCCGTTGGCGAGCGAGACGAGCCCCGATGCCGCAGGAGCAGTTCTCCCGACTAGAACCTGAGCAGCTTCGACATTGTCCATTGCGAGCGCTGTCTGGCTGAGCTCAAGCACATCTCCATAGAGGAGGCCCTTCGTCGTGACCCAAGCCGGGCGTTGCCGGCTCGCGATGAGGAAGTTCAACGGCGACGCGGAGATGAGGGCTGCGACGAACCGCTCGGCCTGTGGCTCCTCAGCGACCTCGTGGTAGTCGTCGACGACGAGCCAGCCCTCGGCCGGCCAGCATGCGAGATCCTCGCCCAGAATCTCGGCGAGCGTCTCGACGTTCTCCGCCGGAGCCGGAAGCGCACGAAGATGCTCCCGGAGCCGTTCGTCACAGCTGGGTACGAGCACTGAGCAGCTCCGAGCGAGACCGAGGGCGAGCGCCGCGACGTCGGTCGACGCCGTCCTCGCCGTATACCACGCCCCACAACGACCACTCCGTGCGACCCACTGTTCCGCGAGTGTCGTCTTTCCATAGCCGGCGGGGGCGACGAGCGTCCGCACTCGCGCCTTCGACTCGTCCAGGAGGGCGAACAACCGCGGTCGCTCGATGATCCTGCGCTTGTGGACGCGTTTCTGGGAGACCGTCGCCGTCGTGTCACCTCCCCACCAACGAGCCCGAAACGGGGTTCGACCCTACCACTCCCGAGGCGGACGGGCACCCGCGGCCGGTGCCGCGGGCGCCCTGGGGGTCAGCGGGGGAGTCGGGCTGCGACCAGCCAGCCACGCCCCGCGGACAGCGGGTCCTCGCCCGTGAGCAACCGGAATGCCATCGGAATCTGGCGGCGCCGGCGCACTCCGAGCTTCTGCCGAAGCACGTCGCAGTGAGCCTTCACCGTCCTGGGGGAGATTCCGAGCCGCATACCGACTTCGTCGTTCGAGCATCCCGCCGCGATGAGCGCGACGACCTCACGTTGTCTCGGCGTGATCAGAGTCGGTTTCCGCTCGGTGGCCAAGTCGATCATGGCCCGTGAAGCTACTCCCTCGTTCGAGGGACTCCCATTCCTCATGAGGTGTAAGTCACGGTGTAAACGGCGACGGGCCCGGGCCGCTCACAGGAGTAGCGCCTGGAACACGACCATCGCGACAAACGCGACGAGCGCAGTGGCGAGCACCGACCGCCTCGGCGCCTGCTCGAGCGCCTCGGGCAGAAGCTCGCGGGCAACCATCCAGAGCATCGCCCCCGACGCGAAGCCGAGCGCTACCGGCAACAGCTCTGCAAACCGATCCACGAACAGGAACGCTGGCACCGCGAGCAGGGGCTGCGGAAGACTCGAGAAGATGCTCCAGCCCGCCGCAGTGCGAACCGAAGCACCGCGCGGCACGAGTACGAGGCTGATCGCGAGCCCTTCCGGAATGTTGTGCACGGCGATCGCGATCGTGATGAGGATGCCCAAGGTCTCGCCTCCGGCGAACGCAGCGCCCACCCCCACTCCCTCGGCGATCGAGTGGACGGTCATGACCGCGACGATCAGCAGCGCCTTGACGGCATCCTCACCTCGAAGAGCCCCGAGTGCGACGTCTTCGCGCGGCAAGTGGAGGATCCGCGAGAGGACGACGATGAACGCAACCCCGGCGAGAACGCCGGTCGCCGCTCGTACACCGCTCCGGTGGGCTGCTTCGAGGAAAAGGCCGGCGGTCGCACCCAGCATGACACCACTCGCAGCTGCGTTCGCAAGACCGAGCGCGCTCCTCGAGCTCGCGCGGGAGGACAGCAACGGGAGCGCACCGAGCCCCGTCGCCAGCGCCGTGGCGAGCGCGGCTACGAAGACGGTTACGGCGTCTGCCCCAGACACCGAATCACGCTGCCGGCGGCGGAAAACCCGAACCGCGCCTCCGTAGCCTCACCGATGCGCCCTCCGCTTCGAGTGCCGACGCTCTGGGCAGAGCAAAAGGAGGCGTGTTGAAGGTTTGCGATCTGATGACGAAGGACGTCGTGTCAGCCAGCCCTGAGATGAGCTTACGCGAGGCTGCCTCACTGCTCGCCGACAAGCGGATCTCGGGACTGCCCGTTTTGAACGAGGCGGGTGAGGTGGTCGGAGTTCTCTCCGAGGCTGACATCCTCGTGAAGGCCGGAGGCAGTGTGCACCGGAATCGGATGCTCGCGTGGCTGCTCGAGCCGAATGTCGGCGTCGACGACAAGATTCGAGCGGAGACGGTGGCCGAAGCGATGTCGGCTCCCGCGGTGACCGTCGCACCGCATCGGCCGGTCTACGAGGCTGCACGGCTCATGGTCTCGGAGAACGTGAACCGACTGCCGGTCGTCGAGGATGGAAAGCTGATCGGAATCCTCACACGGGCGGACGTCGTGCGCGCGTTCACCCGCACTGATGCGGAGATCGCCGAGGAGATCAACAGCGAGATCGTGAGGCGGACGTTCTGGCTGGAGCCGGGCAGGATCGCCACGACGGTCACCGACGGCCATGTCGTCATCGAGGGCGAGGTAGAGACCGAAGCGGACGCCGAGGTACTGCCTGCGCTCGTGGCGCGCGTGCCCGGCGTCGTCGCCGTCGAAGCCGACCTGCACCCACGTGTCGTGTTGACGCATTGAGCCCGACGAGGATGCGCAGACAAGGCTCAATCCTTCGGCAACCCGACGAGAGCATGCGTCGAGCACACTACGGCTGATGGCAGTCACGACTCCCCGACCACGGAGCTCAGGAAGACCGTCGCGTACGACGACGATCGTCGTGGTGGGAGGCGCACTCCTGCTGACGGCCGTGCTGATCGCGGCCGGGCTTCTCCTCCGCGGCGGGAACTCGTCGACCGAGAACGTCGGCCCGGCGATCGACTTCGCAGGAATTCCGCAAGCCGGGGCCGTGCTGGGCTCCCCGGACGCGAACGTGACGCTGATCGAGTATGCAGACGTGCAGTGCCCGGGTTGCAGGGCGTACACCCTGAGCCTGTTCCCAACCGTCGTGAGTGAGTACGTGCGCCCGGGAAAGGTCAAGACGGAGTATCGGGGCTATCCGTTCCTTGGTGAGGACTCGCTGAAGGGCGAGCGGTTCCTTCTCGCGGCCGCCGAGCAGAACAAGATGTGGCAGCTGATGGACGCCTTCTACCGCAACCAGGGCGCGGAGAATTCGGGCTGGTTGACCGACGACCTGATCCGGAGACTCGCATCCGACATCCCCGGCCTCAACGTCGACAAGCTCTTCGCACGCGCAGAGTCCGACGAGATCGGCCAGGCCGCACAGCAGGCGGCCGCCGAGGCCCAGAGCGCAGGGATCGGAGGAACGCCGACGCTGCTCGTCCAGATCGGCAACGAAACGCCGTACCAGATCACGGTCGCGACGCCCGACCAGGTCCGCGCGGCGCTCGACGACGCGCTCTCGGGTTGAGCGACCGCGCGCTGCGAGCCGCGGCTGCGCTCGTCGCGCTCTGCGGTCTCGGGATCGCCGGTTACTTGACGTGGGCTCACTTCGAGCACTCCCAGGTGATCTGCGTCGCCGGAGGCGGATGCGAGACGGTTCAGAAGTCGAGCTACTCGGAGATCGCGGGCGTCCCCGTCGCTCTGCTCGGTCTCCTCTCCTACTCCGTGATTCTCGGTCTGATCGCCTGGGACTCGCCCTCCGCGCGATTGGGAGCCGCCGGGCTCGCGTTGGTCGGACTGCTGTTCGGCGCGTACCTGTTGGTCGTGCAGCTTTTCGTGATCGACGCGGTCTGCGTGTGGTGTGTCACGAACGACGTGCTCATCGCACCCGCTCTCGCCATCCTGACGGGGCTTCGTCTGCGGACGTAGCGCTCCGGTGCTACGTCATGGGAACCTGACGGAGAACCTTCGGCGCCACGCGGTCCAGGATCTCCGACAGGCTCTCGCCGGTGCACGTGATTCCGTGGTTGCGCAGCCCGATGACCGCATGTGCGGGATCCGGCTCACGGTCGACGAGCTCGGAGACCGCGACCGCCAGCTCGTGGGTTCCGCACGGATAGTTGACGTCGGTCGCAGCGATCCCCTCCATCCAGGCATGGACGTGGAGGATCGCCCCGACGTCCGGGTGCGCCTGGTAGATCATCCAGTGCTCGATCGCATCCACCGAGACGCGCCGCGGCTCGATGCCGGGAGGGACGCTCAGGACGATCGCGCCACGCTCCTCCGAGTAGTCCTTCACGAGGAGAATGTCGCGTCCCACCGCTTCGAGCTTGGACTTGTCGACTCCGCTCGCGCTCATCCAGAACCGCGTCTCGTCCTTACGGGCGGAGAGATTGCCGTACGAGAGCCCGCCGACGCTATAGAGCCGCATGACATGCCGGAGATCGCGGCCCGAGAGGTACTCCTCGACCGGGAACGGAGACGGCAGGAGGTCGAGCTCGTCCAGGCGACGTCCAGCCGCCGCGATGTCGGCCGTCACCTCGTCGCCGTCCCAGAGCTCCGGCTCGAGATCCGGCACCCACTCGTTGTCGATGACGAGCCGCGACGTCGCGAGCGGCTCGAGACGCTCGTAGATCTCCCCTGCATCGTCGCCCACGTGGTACGTGCCGCGCTCCATTGTCGTGAACCAGACACCCTGGCCCGGAACATGCAGCAGCACGACGTTCGAGAGCGTCCGGACGAGCATCGGATAGCTCTCTTTGAGAACGTCCGTCGGAATCTCCGGAAGCTCGTAGAACGCGGCCGAGTACGTGCCCCGGGACGCGCGACGAAACGCCTTCGGGTCCGTCGCGTCGAACATGTTGAGGACGAAGTCCGCGTCCGCGATGTCGTCGACCTCGAGGAATCCGTCCTTCTCGAACTGCTCCGCGATCTCCCGCACCCACGCCTCGTGAGCGGGAGACGTCGCCGTTCCCCAGATCGCGTACGTGCGCACAGCAGAAGACTACCGCCCTGCGGCGGCCCGACGCTCGGGCTCAGCCGGTCGAGATGAAGGCGACGAGATCGTCGAGCTGCTTCTTCGAGAGCTTCGCGAAGCTCGGCATGATCGGCTGGTAGCCCTTCGCAACGTAGGCCTTCGGAGCGACGACCGACGTCCGGATGAAGACGGTGTAGGGCTGCTTCGCCCGTTTCGCGTCAGCGGTGAGGCGCGCCTTGGTCAACACGGGGCCGACCTTGCCCTTCGAGCCGGCGGGCTTGAACGTGTGACAGGCACCGCACCCGTTTGCCTTGAACACCTTCTTGCCGGCAGCGGGCTTCCCTGCCGCGAGCGCTGCGCCGCCGGCGAGCACGAGAGCGGCGAGAAAGATCGACAGTCCGACGCGGAGCACGACGCGAGGCTAGCTTGCCCGGCGGCGGGCCGCAACCTCAACGAAAGAGGTCGCGCTCGCGGGGCATGAGGAGATCTCGACCGCGCCCTTCACCTGCGACGTCGAGGCCACGCACGATGGCTGCCGGAATCCCGTCGGTCTTCCCCATGACGAGCTGCGCGGCACCGGCGATCTCGTCCGCGATGGCGATCTCGGTGGCATGGAGCTCGTAGCCGGCCGAGTCGACCAGTCCGCTGAGGTCGAGTACGGCCACGACACCGGCCACGCCGAGAGCTACTTCCGTCGTTCCGCGCCGCCAGGCGCGCCCGAAGGAGTCCGACACGATCACGCCGACGTCGTATTCCGAGAGCTCCCGAAGGCGAGCCCTGAGGCCGTCCGCGGACGCGTCGGGGTCGAGCGGGAGGAGAACGAGCGTGTCGGGGCCCTTCGCGTTTGAGGCGTCCACTCCCGCGGAGGCGCACACGAAACCATGCCGGGTCTCGGCGATCACGAGCGGAGGGCGGGCGCGAACGACCTCCCGCGTCTCGCGCAGGATCACCTCCAGCCGCCGCGGATCGCTGTCCGCGGCGAGCTCGAGCGCCCTCGACGATGGCTCGACGTCGTGCAGGTTCACGACGCGTCCCTCGACCTTCGAGACGGCCTTTTGCGCGACGACGACGACGTCGGCAGGTCTGAGGCCCCCTGCACTCTGCGCCGATTCGGCGAGAAGCGCGCCGAGGTCGTCTCCTTCGTCGAGCTCGGGGATCCCGCGCAGCGGGACGACTCGGAGCTCGTGTGTCAACCGAGGCCCGTGACCCGGATCCCGGCGTGCCCGCGATAGCGTTTGTTCAGGTTGACGATGACCGCCGTGAGCCCTTCGAGCGCGCGGGCGCTCTCGAGCGGCCCGGCATCGAGCGCACGCCCTCGCGTCAGGAGCCCGGCAAGCTCGAGCCCGAGGGCCTTCGCATCCGCGTCGTCACCGCAGACGAACGCGTCCTCCTCCGGCGGCCCGTCGCCCCCCAGACTTGCGGCGGCGAGCGAGTGCAGACCGGCGACGACCGGCGCTTCCAGCACACGTTGTACGCGCTCCGCGACGGACGCGGCGTCGCGAGACGGCAGCACGCCTCGTTTCTCGAAGCGGAGCTCGGAGGCCACGGACAGCACGGGCGTGGAGCCGATCGCGTCTCGAAGGTCGCGGGCGGTGTCGACGGCCGCGTCGGCATTCACGGCGAGGATCGCAAGATCGGCACCGGCGACGGCCGCGGCATTCGTGGCGCCCTCCACACCCAGCTCGCCGGCGGTCGCCGCAGCGCGATCGGCGTCGCGCGAGCCCACGACGACGTCGACTCCGGCCCCATGGAGCCGGACTGCGAGCGCCCTTCCGAAGGGCCCCGTCCCGCCCACGACGGCTACCCGCACGCGGCCTCCAGGGCGGCGGTCGCCAGACGGCGCGCGGACTCGCGGCTCGTCATGCGCGTCCGCGCGACGACGAGCTCGACCGTCGAGTCGGCCGGCGCGTCGGCCTCGTCGATGACAAGGACGTCGATGAGGCCCTGGTACCGAGCGGCGACGTGCGCAGGGGTGGTTCCGCCTGCCATGCGGGAGAGCATACGATCAAGGGGGCCGGAGACGGCCGCCCCTCCGACGAGCGGGCTGATCGCGACACACCGAACCTTGCGTGCTTCGAGAACGCTCCGGATCCCCTCGACGGCGAGGATCGGTCCGATCGAAAGATAGGGGTTGCTCGGTGCGAGCAGGACCACCTCCGCGTCGGCGAGCGCCGCGGCGACGCGGGGCGCGGCGCGTGCCTCCTCCGCGCCCGCGTATTCGACCCCGAGAACCTCGTCTCGGTGCGCCCGCGCGACATACCACTCCTGGAAGGCGAAGCGCCCGGCCGGCGTGGTGACGTACGTGCGGAGGCGGTCGTCCGTCGCGGGCAGCAGCTTCACGGCGAGCCCGGCTCGCCCGGCGAGGCCCGCCGTGACCTCCGAAAGCGTCCGGCCCGCCCGTAGCGCGCACGTCCTGACGAGGTGCAGACCGAGGTCGCGATCGCCGAGCCTGAACCAGTCCTCGCCCCCCCAGAGCGTCACCGCCTCGAGAGCGTTCCAGGTCTCGTCTTCCCGCCCCCAGCCGCGCTCCTCGTCAGCGAGCCCGGCCAGCGCGTACAGAAGCCCGTCGAGGTCGGGGGAGACGTGAAGCCCGAGGATCTCCTCGTCGTCGCCGACGTTGCCGACGACCGTGAGCTCGCCCGGCGCCAGCACCTCCACGAGCCCGCGCGCGAAGCGGGCGCCACCGCCACCGCCCGAGAGGAGAACGACCTTCACGCCGGGACGGCCAAGAGCGCACGCGTCCGCCGGCCGAGCGACCCGGCAAGCCGTGACAGGTCCGCATCTGTATCCACGTCCTCCTCGAGTTCGGGGATTCGAGCCGTCACGAACGGGGCCTGCGCCCTGAAGCGTGCAGCGCTCCCCGGCCCGTACAGCGGCGAGAACGCGCGGGGATCGGGAAGCGAGAGCGCGTTCGTCGTCCCGTCGCGAGCCTCGACGAGCGCGAGACCGGCGGCCGCGAGGGCCCGGAGGGCCCGTGGCGTGGCGCAGGGGAGGTCGGCGTTCACGACCAGCGCGTGACCCTCGACGAGCGCGAGCCCCACAGCGACTGCCTCTCCGAGGCCGTCACCGGGATCGGGCACCACCTCTGCCCCTCGGGGCACGACCGCACCATCGTCCGTGACGACGAGCACCCGCCCGACGGCACGCGCGGCCTCCACGACGTCTCCCAACATGGCCACCGCGGCGGCGGCTCGAATCGGGGCCGGAAGCCGGCGCTTGGCATCGCCGCGATAGGGGACGAGGATCGTCGGCACGGGCCAAGCGTACTCGGGCCCGAATCGCGAGCGATCAGGCAGCGTTCGGGGTGGTGTCGGCCGGGGAGTTGCCGGCCGCCCCGGGCCCCGACGTCGCCCACTCGTCGAGGTCGAACCAGTGGGTTCCGCGGAGTGCCTCGACCACCTCGGGCGGGGTGTGGCCCGGGTTCACGACGTGGTGCTCGAGGTCACAGCAGATCTCGACCTCCGTCAGCGACACGTGCGAGATGCGCGCGAGAGCCTCGGCCGGCAGCTGAGCTGCAGCGACCGTGTAGTGCTTGAACTGCAGGTCGGGATCGCGCTCCATGAGCTGGGGCCAGTCCGGACACGTGCGCGCGGTCATCGCCTCGCTCAGTTCTCCTCGAGCCGCCAGCTCCCTTCCAGCCGCACGACTCCTCGTTCCTCACCACCCGGATACACGACGAAGACGAGTGCGTCCTCGAGCCAGTGGTAGACGTGCTCGCCGGACTCGTCCGTCAGCCCGAGGCGGAGATGGAACCTCCCGTCAGCGAGCGGGAGCTCACCCGCGTGGAAACGGACGCTTCGCTCTCCCCGACCGCTCGTCCACCCGAGCGAGCGGAGGTCGACCGCAGATCCGGCGACCAGGGTGCCGACGTCGTCTCGCAGCTCGAGCTGGAGACGGGGCGGTGGGACACCATCATGTGCGGCCACGGTCACACGCAGCTCGAACGGCTCACCGGAGAGGAACTGCAGGCGGCCCGAACCCTCGCTGCCGACGAGCTCGGCTCCGGAGATCGAGACCTCGCCTGATCCCCATTCACGGAGGCCGACACTCAGCTCGGCCGGGCTTGCCTCGTCGGCGAGCGCGCGCCGGTAGCGGGTCACGGTTTCTCTCGTCGGGCCGTCGAAGGCGACCCGACCGCCCTCGAGGAGCACCGACCGCTCGCACAGCCGCTCGACCGCAGCTGCGTCGTGGGACACGAACACGATCGTGCCTCCGCCCTCCTTGAACGCGAAGATCCGCCCGAAGCACTTGCGCTGGAACGCCTCGTCTCCGACGGCGAACACCTCGTCGAGAAGCAGGATGTCCGCGTCGAGGAAGGCGGCGATCGCGAAGCCGAGCCGCATGGTCATCCCCGACGAGTACGTTCGGACCGGTCTGTCGATCGCATGCTCGAGCTCCGCGAACGCGACGATCTCGTCGAAGCGGCGGCGGATGTCGGCTCGCCGCAGACCCTGGATCGCCCCGTTCAGAAAGACGTTCTCGCGCCCCGTGAAGTCGAGGTGAAAGCCCGCGCCGAGCTCGAGCAGCGAGCCGATGCGGCCCTCGGCCCTCACCGCGCCCGAGGTCGGCTTGATGATCCCGGCGACGATCCTGAGCAGGGTCGTCTTCCCCGACCCGTTGCGCCCGATCAGCCCGACGGCCTCGCCCGGTTCGGCACGGAACGAGACGTCGCGCAGCGCCCAGACGTCGACCGGCTCGGTTCGCCCGCCCTGGACGAAGAGGTCCTTCAGCGTCCGCGCCTCGCGGGCGTGGATCCGGAAGCGCCGTGAGACGCCCTCGACCGTGATCTCGCCGGGCTGCACGCGACCTAGACTAGAGGGCACGATGGAGCGAGTCGGCGAGCACTCCGTGCCGGCTGGGCCGCTCGCCGTTCGGTGGCTCGCCTACGAGCTGGGCGAAGCCCGCGCCGGGGCGACGTCGCGCGCGCGACTTCGATTCGAGAACGCCGGCTCGGCCCCCTGGCGCTCGCGCGGCCGGGAGGGCGTACAGGTCTCGTATCACTGGCTCGACTCGCTCGGCAACGCGATCGTCTGGGACGGGCCGCGGACACCGCTGCCGCTGCTCGTCGAGCCCGGAGGCATCGTCGAGCTCGAGATCCCGCTCGTCGGGCCGAGACCCCCGGGCGGGTACCGGCTGGCGTTCGACCTCGTCGAGGAGTTCCGCTTCTGGTTCGCCGAGCTCGGTTCGGCGCC
>Ga0055435_10000089_pt1 | contig 10845 bp, 7 predicted proteins | sample Browns_ThreeSqA__2_FD_57725 | JGI IMG/M metagenome (GOLD analysis project Ga0055435, IMG submission 57725) | Wetland microbial communities from the San Francisco Bay, California, USA, that impact long-term carbon sequestration - Browns_ThreeSqA_D2 | ecosystem: Environmental > Aquatic > Marine >...
TTCAGGCCGTCGTCAAAAACCGTCACCGGCACCGCCAGTTTGTGGAGGCGGGCATCGGGGTACCTAAGGATATTCAGAAGCGCCATGGAATTAGAAAATCACTTGCTGTGTGAATTAATTACATGCACAATCTCAGGCAGCATGTAAGCTAATATCGCTTTATGCTACATTTGTGCGAGCAATCGGCCTTTCAAGCCGGCCCGGAGACCCAAGAAAAGATCGGGGGCCACATGTACGAGCAATGGCGTAAGTCTATCACAACGCTCGCTTTTGTCGCGGCGAGTCTAGCCCCGGCAGGGGTGGCTGCGCAGGCCCCAAAGGCTCCCCCGGCAATCAACCCGACCGCGCCCGACCGTTACGTCGTAGTTCCCGGCGACACGCTTTGGGGCATTTCGCAGCGGTTCACCAACTCGCCGTGGCGTTGGCCCGAACTGTGGGGCCTAAACAGGGAGCAGATCAAGAACCCGCACCTCATCTATCCCGGCGATGTCATCGTCCTCGACCGGGCAACCGGCACGCTGTCGCTGGCATCCGGCACTGTCAGGCTTTCGCCCAGGGTTCGCGTCCTAGGCTCGACCGACACGGCAATTCCGAGCATTCCGGCGTCCGTGATCGAACCCTTCCTGACGCAGCCCCTCGTGATCGAGCCCGACGGTCTGGATAACGCGCCCACTATCGTCGCGACACAGGAAGATCGCGTCATCATTGAGGCCGGCAATCGGGCCTATGTGCGCGGGATCGACGCCGCGAAACAGGAGGAGTGGAGCATTTATCGGCCGGGCAAGGCACTTATCGATCCCGACACCGACCGCACGCTCGGCTACGAAGCGATCTATTTGGGCAACGCGCGCATGCTCAGAGGGGGCGACCCGAGCACCGTGGAACTTACCAAAGTGACCCAAGAGGTTAGCAGGGGCGACAAGCTCGTTCCGGCAAGCTCTGCGCAGCCAGTCGATTACGCACCGCACGCGCCCAACGTGTTCATACGGGGCCGCGTCATGACGATCTACGGCGGTGTGGGCAAAGTTGGAGAAAGTGGGCCGAACTCGATCGTTACGATTAACCGTGGCCGCGCGGACGGCATAGAGGTCGGGCATGTGATGGCGCTATATCGCTACGGCGCAACCGTCACCGAGCCCGCGAAAGAGAAATATCAGCCCGCAACAAAGATTCAGCTGCCGGAAGAGCGTTACGGGCTCGTGTTTATATTCCGCGTATTCGACCGGGTATCCTACGCGTTGGTGATGAACATAACGAGGCCCGTCCATCCGCTGGATGTGGTGCAGAATCCGTAACTACCAGATCCGTTGCCGGCGTCTTCGGGCAGTAGCGTCGGGCTGCGGGGAACACGATCCCCGGTTCGCGTCACCGGCATGACGCTTGATCCGGGGCTCGCAAGCTGGCTTCAGCTCACGCTAACGCCCGGTCTCGGCCCAGCCAGTATCCGCGAACTGCTGAAGCAGTTCGGGCTCCCCGAAGGTATCCTCGCCAGGCCTCGGGCAGAGCTTGCCCGCGTCGTGCCGCACGCCGCGCTTGGCGCGCTCGATTCCGTGGACGTGTCGCGCGCGGTCGCCCTGGCGCTCGATTGGGCGCAGCATGCCGATCATGCAGTGGTAACGTTGGCCGACGAAGCGTACCCGAGACTATTGCTTGAGATCCCCGACCCACCGCCGCTGCTGTACGCCAGTGGCAGACTGGAATTGTTGCGCCGGCCTTCCCTTGCGATCGTAGGCAGCCGCAATGCGACCGCCCAGGGCGAGCGCAATGCCGAGAGCTTCGCCAAGGCGTTTAGCGAAGCCGGCCTTTGCATCGTATCGGGCCTTGCCCTCGGCATCGACTCCGCGGCGCATCGTGGCGGCCTCGCCGGCGCCGGCTCGACCATCGCGGTTCTGGGCACAGGCATCGACGTCGTCTACCCCTCGCGCAACGCCGCCCTTGCGGCCGAGATCGCGAAAAACGGGTTGCTGCTGTCAGAGTTTCCACTCGCCTTCAAGGCGGCTGCACACAATTTCCCACGCAGGAACAGGCTCATCAGCGGGCTGGCGCACGGCTGCTTGGTAATCGAAGCCGCCCTCGCCTCGGGGTCGCTCATCACGGCGCGCGCGGCAGCGGAGCAGGGGCGCGAGGTATTTGCCGTGCCCGGGTCGATTCACTCTCCCCTGTCAAAGGGCTGCCACGCGCTGATCAAAGCGGGCGCCAAGCTCGTCGAATCGGCAGATGACGTGCTGGCGGAACTCTCCGGTTTCCGGCCTACGGCCTACGCCTCGACCACTTCCGCGCAGGCCCGCGCGCCGTCGCCCGAACGCGAGGCACTCCTCGTGCACATGGGATTCGATCCGGTCGACGTCGATTCGCTTTGCGCGCGCGCCGGACTGACCGCCGATCAAGTGTCTTCCGAGCTGCTCAGGCTCGAACTTGCCGGACGAGTCGCTGCCTTGCCCGGCGGGCTATATCAACGTCTCAACTGAGGAGAAGAAGAAAATGTACGACATCCTCGTTTATGTATTCGAGAATTGCCGGCAGACCGACCTTGCGCACGACAGTGATCTCGTCGCGAAGAAGCTGTCCGCCGCAGGGTTCGAGGATGACGACATCAGCGAGGCCTTGTCGTGGCTCGCAGGGGTGCTGCACGTGCCGCACCGCGACCTTGCGCCGCTGCCGGACTCACACGCGACGTTCCGCGCTTATGCCCCAAAGGAACTCGCAAAGCTGGACGTCCAATGTCGCGGCTTTCTCCTCACTCTCGAGCAATCGGGAATCCTCGCTCCGCAGACACGCGAGCACGTGATCGAGCGTGCACTCGCCGCTACCGGCGATTCGCTTTCGCTGGAACAGCTCAAACTGATCGTGCTGATGGTGCTGTGGAACCAACAGACCCCGACCAGTCGCCTGCTCGCCGAGGATTTGTTCGCAATTCAGGACGAGCGTCTGCCCAGCTGAGCTTCTGTCGCGCGCGCATGCGCGCGCGCGTCTAGCCCGGTCCCTTGGGCACCGGCGAACCCAAGCGGTTGCCGTTGCGGCACGTTTGCACTTATCATCTGCCGCCGTTCGGCGCTCCCGCCAGCCTTTCATGACCAAAAAGCTGATCATCGCAGAGAAACCTTCCGTCGCCGCTGACATCGCGCGAGCGCTCGGCGGTTTCACGCGCAAGGGCGACCATTTCGAAAGCGACGAGTATGTTCTTTCTTCCGCGGTCGGACACTTGCTGGAGCTCGTCCTCCCCGAGGACCACGAAGTGAAAAAGGGAAAGTGGTCCTTCGCAAACCTCCCAGTGATCCCGCCTCATTTCGATCTCGCACCACTCGAGCGAAGTGAGGATCGCCTGAACCTGCTGTTGCGCTTGATGAAGCGCAAGGACGTCACGGGGTTGGTCAATGCCTGCGATGCGGGGCGCGAGGGCGAGCTCATCTTTCGCTATATCGTTCAGCATGCACGCGTGAGAAAACCGATCGAGCGGCTCTGGCTGCAGTCGATGACACCGCAGGCAATCCGCGAGGGCTTCGCCAGCTTGCGTCGGGACAAGGATATGCTGCCGCTCGCCGACGCGGCCAAGTCCCGCTCCGAGGCCGACTGGCTGGTGGGCATCAATGGAACGCGGGCCATGACCGCTTTCAACTCGAAGGAGGGGGGCTTCTATCTCACCACCGTGGGGCGCGTTCAGACACCGACGCTCGCGATCCTTGTGGACCGTGAGGAACGAATCCGCAACTTTCAGCCGCGCGACTACTGGGAAGTTCATGCGCGCTTCGGCGCTGCAGCGGGCGAGTATCAGGGCCGCTGGTTCGACCCCGACTTCAAGAAGAGCGACGACGCGGAGCTGAAGGCCGAGCGAATTCGGAAGGCGGCCGATGCCGACGCAATCGTGGCAGCTTGCCGCGGGAGGACGGGTGCCGTTTCCGAGGAGAGCAAGCCATCGACGCAGCTTTCGCCGCTGCTGTTCGACCTAACAAGCCTGCAGCGCGAGGCCAATGGACGCTTTGGGTTTTCGGCAAGGGCGACACTGTCACTTGCACAGGCGCTCTATGAGCGCCACAAGATGCTTACTTATCCGCGCACCGATGCACGGGCATTGCCTGAAGACTACGTCGCCACGGTGAAACAGACGCTCAAATCCTTGGACGGGGCCGGCGAGTATGCCCCATTTGCCAAGACCATCCTTAAACAGGGATGGGTCAAGCCAGTGCGCCGCGTATTCGACAATTCCAAGATATCGGACCATTTCGCAATCATCCCGACTCTTCAGAGCCCGAAGCACCTGAATGACGCCGAGCAGAAGATCTACGATATGGTCGTACGACGATTCCTGGCGGTGTTCTATCCCGCAGCGGAGTACTTGCAGACTACGCGCACGACTACTGTAGGCGAGCATCAGTTCCGCACCGAGGGGCGCGTCCTTCGCAATCCAGGATGGCTGGCGGTGTACGGGCGCGAGGCCCAAGGCGAAAAGGATCACCTTCCCGCAGTCGCGCCCAATGAGAAGGTCCGGGTTGCCGAAATACAAGCGCAGGCCAACCAGACCAAGCCACCACCGCGGTTTACCGAGGCCACGCTGCTGTCGGCCATGGAAGGCGCAGGAAAGCTGGTCGAGGACGACGAGCTGCGCGCCGCCATGGAGGCCAAGGGTCTCGGTACGCCGGCCACGCGCGCTGCGGTCATCGAGGGCCTGATCCACGAGGAGTACATCCATCGCAACGGCAAGGAGCTCGTGCCTACGCCGAAGGCTTTTTCGCTGTTTTTCGCCCTGCGTCACTTCGGCGTCAGCGAAATCACCTCCCCTGAACTCACCGGCGATTGGGAGTTCAAGCTGAAGATGATGGAAGCGGGCAAGCTTCCGCGAGAGGAATTCATGGAACACATCGAGCAGGTCACGCGCGATCTTGTCGAGCGCATCAAGACCGGAGACATCCCCGACACCGCATTTGCCACGGTCTCGGCACCGTGCCCAAAATGCGGCGGCACGGTGCAGGAGAACTATCGAAAGTTCCAGTGCCAGAAGTGCGATTTCTCGCTGTGGAAGGTTATCTCCGGCAGGGAGTGGGCGCCCGAAGAGGTGGCGACGCTGATCAGCAAGCGGTTCGTCGGTCCGCTCACGGGGTTCCGTAGCCGGATGGGCAAACCTTTTGCCGCGGGAATTCGACTAAACGACGAATTCCGCATTGAATTCGACTTCGGGCAGGGCACTGCATCCTCGAAGGACGAGACGCCTGATTTCACCAGCCAGGAAAGGCTAGGCACCTGCCCCAAGTGCGGTGCTCGGGTGTTCGAGCATGGCGCCGCCTACGTGTGCGAGAACGCCGCCGGAGCGACGCGCAGCTGTGACTTCCGCTCCGGCAAGGTGATCCTTCAGCAGCCGGTCGAGCGCCTGCAGATGGTGAAGCTCCTCGCGACCGGCAAGACAGATCTGTTGCCGCGTTTTATTTCGAAGAAGGGCCGCCCGTTCAAGGCGTACCTGGTTAAGGGCCCGCATGGCCGCGTGAGCTTTGAGTTCGAGCCGCGCAAAGGGAAGGCCACAGCGGCGCAGAAGCCTACGGTGCCAGGGACGGCGGTCAAGTTGCTGCGCGAGCCCGCCGGCAAAGCGGTGAAGAAAGCCGCCAAGCCCGCGGCCAAGCCGGCCACACGGAAGAGAAAGCAGGCCTAGACGTCCAAGTTGCGTACCCCGAGCGCGTTCGATTCGATGAACGCGCGCCGCGGTTCGACTTCGTCTCCCATCAGCTTGGTGAAGATCTCGTCGGCGACGATGCTGTCTTCGATCTGCACCTTGAGTAGCCGGCGCGTCGCCGGGTCCATGGTCGTCTCCCAGAGCTGACCCGGATTCATCTCTCCCAAACCCTTGTAGCGCTGCAGGCTCATCGACTTCTGCACCTCGGCGAGCAGCCATCGCATCGCCTCCGGGAAGTCGCTAACTGGGTGTTTCTTTTCGCCGCGCTGGACGTACGCGCCGACGCCCACTAGGCCCCGCAGTAACTCAGCGGTCTGCCGGATCTGCAAGTAGTCTCCGGAGAGGACGAATTCCGAGTCAATGTGCGTAACGCGCACGTTTCCGTGCCGCGTGCGCTCGACCCGTATCTTGTAGCGCTCGGTCTTGGCGTCGAATTGGGCGCTGATACGCACGCCATTGCCCGCAATGGCCGCCATCAATGCCTCGGCAGACGCCTCGGCAGCATCTCGCCTCGACAGATCAACCTGCACGCCGCGCAACATGGTTGCGAGGACTTCTCGGTCGAGCCCGTGAGATACACGCTCGATTACCGCCTCGGAAACCAGGTAAGACTTGGCCAATTCCGCCAGCGCGTCACCCACGATCGCTTCGCGGTGCGCGGCCGGATATAACGCCGCGTCGATCAACGCCTGCCTGAGCATGAACTCATTCAACTCGTGCTCATCCTTCAAATAACGCTCTTCCTTGCCGAGTTTCGCCCTATAGAGCGGAGGCTGCGCAATATAGATATGCCCGCGCTCGACGAGCTCCGGCATTTGCCGGTAGAACAGTGTCAACAACAGCGTGCGGATGTGTGAGCCGTCAACGTCGGCGTCGGTCATGATAATAATGCGGTGGTAACGCAGCTTGTCGGGATTGTATTCTTCCTTTCCGATGCCGCAGCCCAGTGCCGTAATAAGTGTCGCGATCTCCGCCGAGGAAAGAAGCTTGTCAAAGCGCGCCTTCTCGACGTTTAGAATCTTGCCCTTCAGAGGGAGAATTGCCTGGAACTTGCGGTCGCGGCCCTGCTTCGCCGAGCCACCCGCCGAGTCGCCCTCGACCAGGTACAACTCGCACTGAGCGGGATCGCGCTCCTGGCAGTCGGCCAGCTTGCCCGGTAATCCCATCCCGTCGAGCACGCCTTTTCTTCGCGTCATCTCGCGCGCCCGACGCGCCGCTTCGCGCGCACGCGCCGCATCCAGAATCTTCCCTGTAATGACACGCGCATCGGAGGGCCGCTCGTCAAGGTACTGGCGCAGCTTTTCGGCGACCACCTCCTCTACCACGGGCCGGACCTCGGAGGACACCAGTTTTTCCTTGGTCTGGGACGAGAACTTCGGCTCCGGCACCTTGACCGAGAGCACGCAAGCAAGCCCTTCGCGCATGTCGTCGCCCGTAGTCTCCACCCTTGCGCGCTTCGCCAGCTCGTGCTCTTCGATGTACTTGTTGAGCACCCGTGTCATGGCAGCGCGCAATCCTGTCAGATGCGTGCCGCCGTCCTTCTGCGGAATATTGTTGGTGAAGCACAACACCGACTCCTGGTAGGAGTCGTTCCATTGCATGGCGACTTCTATCGTGATTCCATCCTTCTCGCCGTGTCCAGTGAACACATTTGGATGGAGTACCGTTTTGGCACGGTTCATGTACTCGACGAAGCCCTTCACGCCCCCGGAGAACTCGAAGTTCTCTTCCTTGCCGGTGCGCTGATCGACAAGCAATATCCGAACGCCGTTGTTCAGGAACGAGAGCTCACGCAGCCGCCGTGCCAGGATATCGTAGTGGTAATCGACATTGCTAAACACTTCCTTTGATGCAAGGAAGTGGACCTCTGTGCCGCGTTTTTCGGTAGCGCCCGTCACCTTTAGCGGGTCGCCTGGCACGCCGTCGCGAAACTCCATTTCGTGCACTCTTCCGTCGCGCCAGATGGTGAGCCGCAGCCATTCCGACAACGCGTTTACCACCGACACGCCAACCCCGTGCAGACCTCCCGAGACCTTGTACGTATTGTTGTCGAACTTTCCGCCAGCGTGCAGCTCGGTCATCACGATTTCGGCCGCTGACCGCTTCAGCTCGTCGTCTTCCTTCACTCCGGTCGGGATGCCGCGGCCATTGTCGAGAACCGAGATCGAGTTGTCGGTATGAATGGTCACTACGATTTCGTCGCAGTACCCCGCCAGGGCCTCGTCGACCGCATTATCCACAGCTTCAAACACCAAGTGGTGCAGCCCCGTGCCGTCGGAGGTATCGCCGATGTACATACCCGGGCGTTTGCGCACTGCCTCCAGCCCCTTCAGCACTTTGATGCTGTCGGAACTGTAGTCGCTTGCATCCGCTAGCTGTCTTTCTGGCTCTCCCACTGGCACGTTCCCTTTTAGTTATAGGCGCTCAAATGCGCATTGGCATGACGACATACTTGAACTCCGGCTCGGATCCAAAAGTCAGCAAGGCGCTCGACGACGAATCACCGAAAGCGCACTCGACCGTCGGCCCCGTGACATTGTTCAGCACATCGAGCAGGTAGTTCACGTTGAAGCCTATGTCGATCGGTTCTCCGGTGTAGGTCACTTCGAGCTCTTCCTGTGCCTCTTCCTGCTCGGCGTTCGAGGATACGATCTTGAGACTTCCTTGGGTAAGTACCCAACGTACACCACGGAATTTCTCGTTCGAGAGTATCGCCGCACGCAGCAACGCCTGCCGCAGCACCTCGCGATCGACGTTCAGCTTGTTCTTGTGTTGGGTCGGAATGACACGCGTATAGTCCGGGAATTTTCCGTCCACCAGCTTCGATACGAGTTCGACGGAGCCAAAGTTGAAAGCGGCTTGCGTTGATGAGATATCAACTTTCACCTCGTCGTCGACGTCTCCCAGGAGCTTGCTCAGCTCAATGACAGTCTTGCGAGGAACAATGACTTCCTGTCGCGACAGCTGGGCATCGAGCGCCATCGACGCATAGGCGAGGCGATGGCCATCCGTGGCGACGAGCCTGAGATGCTTTTCCTCGACCAGCATCAATAGGCCGTTGAGGTAGTAGCGGATGTCCTGCTGGGCCATCGCATATTGCACCAGGCCGAGGAGCCTGCGCAGCGCTTTCTGCGACACCGAGAAGCGGGCGGCCTCGCCTACGGGCTTCGCCAAGCGCGGAAAATCCTCTGCCGCAAGGGTCTGTAGCGTAAACCGGCTCTTTCCGGCCTTGACCAGCAACCGCTTGTCCTGCTGTTGCAGCGTCACCTCTGCGGACTCGGGCAGGGCGCGCAGGATGTCGACCAACTTGCGCGCCCCCACTGTCAGAGCATGCGCGTCCCCCGGCTGCTCCAGGGTCGACCGGGCCGTAATCTGGATCTCGATATCTGTGGCAAGGAACGACAGCCCGTGGTCGACGCGCTCGAGCAGGACGTTCGAGAGGATCGGCAACGTATGGCGTCGCTCGATGATGCCGCTGACCGAAGAGAGCGGCACGAGCAACTCATCGCGCTTTGCTTTAACTAGAACCATTCTTTTACCTTAGTAATAGTTAATAGAGCAGCAAGCATTCTGGTATAAACCGAAAACACCTGTTCGCGTCGATAGTTGAAGCATGTTGCGAACGTGGACAAGCTGTGGAGCGCGTGTGCATGAGTGTGGATATTTCTCGCGGTTGTCTAGCTGAACGTGGGTTATGCACAAACGGTTCCATGATCCCCCACAACTTGTTCATCTGTTGGCGACCCTGTCATCCCTTTAGCACCTGCTCGAGAACGAGATAGTCGCGGTTGATCGCGGTATCCTTCTTGCGCAGCGTCGCGATGGTTCGGCAGGCATGCAGAACCGTCGTGTGGTCGCGGTTGCCGAACGCTTCGCCGATCTCGGGGAGGCTCATCTGTGTGAGGTCTTTTGCGAGCGCCATCGCCACCTGGCGCGGCCGCGCCACGTTGCGGTTGCGCTTCTTCGAGTGCATGTCGGAAATTCTGATCTTGAAATACTCGGCCACCGTCTTCTGGATACCGTCTACTGTAATTTGCCGGTTGGCGACGTTCAGGATGTCGCGCAGGGCTTCTTTGGCGAGATCGAGGGAAAGCTCGCGCGAGGTAAAGCGCGAAAAAGCAAGCACTTTCTTCAGCGCTCCCTCGAGTTCCCGCACGTTTGACCGAATGTGCTTCGCGATGAAGAACGCGATCTCCTCCGACAGATTCACTGACTCCGCCTCTGCTTTTTTAAGCACGATGGCGACGCGCATTTCCAATTCTGGTGGTTCGATCGCGACCGTTAGCCCCCAACCGAAACGCGATATGAGGCGCTCTTCCATACCCGCGATTTCCTTTGGGTAGGTATCGCAGGTAATGACAATTTGCTTGTGCGCCTCGACCAGGGCGTTGAACGCGTAGAAGAACTCTTCCTGCGTGCGGCCCTTGTTCGAGAAGAACTGTATGTCGTCGATCAACAGCAGATCGAGCGAATGGTAGTAGCGCTTGAATTCGTCGAAGGAGCGCTGCTGGTAGGCGCGTACCACGTCGGTTACGTACTGCTCGGCGTGGGTATAGCGAATGCGGGCTTGAGCCCGTTGCTCGGCAAGATGGTTGCCGATGGCCTGCAACAGGTGGGTCTTGCCCAGGCCGACGCCGCCGTAAATGAACAGCGGGTTGTATGAGATGCCCGGGTTTTCGGCGACCTGTATCGCCGCAGCGCGCGCGAGCTGGTTCGCCTTGCCAGTTACGAAATTTTCGAAGGTGAAGCTTCGGTTAAGGCGCGCCCTCTCCAGGATCCCCTGTGTATCGCCGTTGCCGCGTGCTGGCGCCGGCACGGAGCGTGCTGGGATTTCGGCGCCGCGCGCGAGAACCAGCTTCAGACCCAGTTCGCGTCCGCTCGTCTCTGCGGCCAGCTTTTCGATGCGGGCGCCGAACCGCTCGCGCACAAGCTCGAGCACGAACCGGTTCGGTGCCGCCAGAGTCAAGGTGTCGGAGTCTGCGGGCCCCTCTGGTGCGAGCGGACGGATCCAGGTATTGAATTGTTGCGCGGGGAGCTCCTGCTCAAGGCGGCGCAGGCAAGCGTCCCACAGGTTCTGCATTGTGTCTCTTGCCTCGCTATTGCGCTCGTCACGGAGGGTTCGCACACGGACGCGGCGGGTCCGGTGCTGAAGCTGCAATCTTACCTTCTTCGCGACTAGTTATCCA
>Ga0055435_10000090_pt1 | contig 10841 bp, 8 predicted proteins | sample Browns_ThreeSqA__2_FD_57725 | JGI IMG/M metagenome (GOLD analysis project Ga0055435, IMG submission 57725) | Wetland microbial communities from the San Francisco Bay, California, USA, that impact long-term carbon sequestration - Browns_ThreeSqA_D2 | ecosystem: Environmental > Aquatic > Marine >...
TCCGGGCCCCGAGCTGCCGCAGGCCGACTGCATCGTCAATCCGAACCAGGCCGCGTGCTCTTTTCCGTCGAAAGCGCTGGCCGGCGTCGGCGTGATGTTCTATGTGATGCTCGCGCTGCGCGCCGAGCTGCGCCGCCGCGGTGCGTTCCCGGATGGCGCAGAGCCGAATCTCGGTGCGCTCGCCGACCTGGTGGCGCTCGGCACGGTGGCCGACGTGGTGCCGCTCGATGCCAACAACCGCATCCTGGTCGCGCAGGGGCTCAGGCGCCTGCGCGCGGGGCGCGGTGTGCCCGGACTCAACGCGCTGCTGCGCGTCGCCGGACGCGCGACCGGCCAGGCCACGGCCTTCGATCTGGGCTTCATCGCCGGACCGCGGCTCAACGCCGCGGGCCGGCTCGCGGACATGAGCCTGGGCGTCGAGTGCCTGATCACCGACGACGAGGCGCGCGCCGCGAACATCACGCAGCAGCTCGACGAGCTCAATCGCGAGCGCCGGCGCATCGAGGGCGAGATGCTCGAGGAGGCGCTCAAGTCGGTCAAAGGACTTACGTACGCGCCGGGCGCGGCAGCTGCATTCTTCGAGCCGGGCTGGCACCAGGGCGTGGTGGGCATCCTCGCCTCGCGCTTGCGCGAGCGCCTGCACCGGCCGGTATTGTGCTTTGCGAGAGCGGACCAAGGCGGCGGCGGGGCCCACGCGGGGCTGCTGCGCGGCTCGGGGCGCTCGATCGCGGGACTGCACCTGCGCGATTGCCTCGACCTAGTGGCCAAGCGCGAGCCGGGGCTCATCCTGCGCTTCGGCGGTCACGCGCAGGCTGCCGGACTCACGCTGCGCGAGCGGGACTTCGAGCGGCTCGCTTGCGCCTTCGAGCGCGCCGTCCAAGACATGATTCCGCCCGAGGCGCTGGCGCCGGTGCTCGAGACCGACGGCGAGCTCGATCCGGCGCACGTCACGCTCGGCGTCGCGCAGCTGCTCGAGGAGCAGATCTGGGGCCAAGGCTTTCCGCAGCCGGTGTTCTGCGATACATTCGCGGTGGAGAATCAGCGCGTCGTCGGCGAGCGGCACCTCAAGCTGCGCCTGGTGAAAGATGGCCGCAGGTTCGATGCGATCCGTTTCAACGCCATAGATCGCGGTTCGGGACGGCACGGCCCGGCGCTGGCGGGACGCATCCGCGCCGCCTACCGCCTCACGGTAAACGAATTCAACGGCCTGAAGAACGTCCAGCTCAACGTCGAGCATATCGAGACCTGAACCGGGGGCGGCATGGCAAGGCTGCGCATCACCGCAGGGAAGGCACGCTTCGAGGTCGCGCTCGACGACACACCGACCGCGCAGGCGCTGCTCGAGGCGCTGCCGTTCCAATCGCGCGCGCAGACCTGGGGCGAGGAGGTGTACTTCGAGGCGCCGGTCAACGCCGACCTTGAGCCGGAGGCGCGCCAGATCGTCGAGCCGGGCACCGTGTGCTTCTGGGTCGAGGGCTCGGCGCTCGCACTGCCCTATGGTCCGACCCCTATGTCGACCGACGGCAAGCCGAAGCTCGTGACGCGCTGCAACCTCGTCGGCAGGATCGTGGGCGATGCGCGCCTGCTCGCCAAGGTGCGCGAAGGCGACAAAGTCAGCGTCGAGCAGGCCTGATATGGACAGGAAGCGCGTCAATTCCTCCAAGATCCGCTCGATCGGCTACGACGAGAAGAGCCAGATCCTCGAGATCGAGATGTCCAACGGGCAGCTGTGGCAATACTCCGGAGTGTCGCCCGAAGTGCACCGCCGCTTCATGGCCGCGCCGAACCCGACGTCGTTCTTCGAGGATCGCATCGCCGAAGACTACAGCGGCAAGCGTGTCTAGCCGCTCTGCAATCGAAGGGGGCCACATGAATCTCGCCGCGTCGATCCAGGAGCGCATGATGAAGGGCATGTTCCCGGAGCTGCTGGGCATTCAGCTGTCCGAGGTCACCAGGGAAAAGGTCGTCGCGAGCCTCATCGTGCGGCCGGACATGTGCACGGCCGCGAGCGTCATGCACGGCGGTGCGATCATGGCGTTCGCTGACACCCTGGGCGCGGTCGGCACCATCGTCAATCTGCCGCAAGGCGCTCGCACGACGACCATCGAATCGAAGACCAACTTCCTCGCCGCGGCCCCCGTGAACACGCGCGTGACCGGAGAATCGACGCCAGTGCATCGCGGCAGGACGACGATGGTGTGGCAAACGCGAATCATCTCCGAAGCGGGCAAGCTGGTGGCACTCGTCACGCAGACGCAGATGGTCTTGCCCGCGGCTGTATAATCCGCGTTTTTCCCGCGCATGATGGAAGCCGAACGCGTCAACCGCATCTCCTCCTCGCTCGAAGACCTGAACCGCAGGGTCGGCGAGTTGCGGAGGTATCTTTGACTTCGACGCCAAGCACAAGCGCCTCGAAGCCCTGAACCAGGAGCTCGAGGACCCCAAGCTGTGGGAAAAACCGCAGCGGGCCCAGGAGCTCGGCAAGGAAAAGAAACTGCTCGAAGGCGTCGTGCGCACGATCGAGCGGGTCTCCGCCGTCCTGACCGATGCGAGGGAGCTGTTCGGGCTCGCGGCCGCCGACCGGGACGACCCGACGCTCGAGGAGCTCGGGCGCGAGGCGGCAAAGCTCGAGAAGGAAGTCTCGGCGCTGGAGTTCCGCCGCATGTTCTCCAATGTGCTCGATCCGAACAACTGCTTCGTCGACATTCAGGCAGGCTCGGGTGGCACCGAGGCGCAGGACTGGGCTGCGATGCTTGAACGGATGTATCTGAAGTATTGCGACCGGAAGGACTTCAAGGTCGAGATCCTCGAGCAGACGGAAGGCGAGGTTGCGGGCATCAAGAGCGCGGCGCTCAAAGTCGTAGGCGACTATGCCTACGGTACCCTGCGCACCGAGATCGGGGTGCATCGTCTCGTGAGGAAAAGCCCGTTCGACTCCAACGCGCGCCGTCATACCTCCTTCGCCAGCGTGTTCGTCTACCCGGAGGTCGATGAGTCAATCGAGGTGGAGGTGAATCCGGCGGATCTCAAGATCGACACCTACCGCGCCTCTGGCGCCGGCGGTCAGCACGTAAACCGTACGGATAGCGCGGTGCGCATTACGCACCTGCCGACCGGCGTGGTCGTGCAATGCCAGAACGACCGCTCGCAGCACCGGAACCGCGCCGAGGCGATGACGATGCTGAAGTCGAAGCTTCACGAGCTCGAGCTTCGCAAGCGGCAGGCCGAACGCGACAAGCTCGAGGAATCGAAGTCCGACATCGGCTGGGGACACCAGATCCGCTCATACGTGCTCGATCAGTCGCGCATCAAGGACCTGCGAACGGGGGTCGAGGTCGGCAACACGCAGGCGGTGCTTGACGGAGACCTGGACCAGTTCATCACCGCGAGCCTGAAGCAGGGAGTCTGAGGGGATACGAGCATGAAAGAGCAGACCAAGGCCGAACCGCAACCGCAGCAGGACGAGAATCAGATCATCGCCGAGCGCCGGAACAAGCTGGCGAAGCTGCGCGAAGCGGGCACCGCCTTTCCGAACGACTTCACGCGCGCGGACCTAAGCGTGCGGCTCGATGAGCAGTACGGCGAGATGACCGCCGAGGACCTCGAGAAGCAACAGGTGCAGGCAACCATCGCGGGTCGCCTGATGCTCAAGCGCGTCATGGGCAAGGCGAGTTTCGGCGTGCTGCAGGATCACGGCGGGCGCATACAAATCTACGTGTCCGACGACAACGCCGGCAAAGCCGGTCACACCGCCTATAAGCATTTCGACATCGGCGACATCGTCGGCGCGATGGGGTTCCTGTTCAAGACGCGCACTGGAGAGCTCACCCTTCGGGTGCACGAGCTGCGCCTTCTCAGCAAGTCGCTGAGGCCGCTGCCCGAGAAGTTCCACGGCCTCACCGACCAGGAACAGCGCTACCGCCAGCGCCACCTGGACTTGCTCGTCAACGAGCGCTCCCGGTGGGTGTTCGCGGTGCGCTCGCGCGTCGTCCGGGCGATCCGCGAGTACATGGCGCGCACCAATTACATGGAGGTCGAAACGCCGATGCTGCAGCCGATCCCGGGTGGCGCCGCCGCCAGGCCGTTCCGCACGCACCACAATGCGCTGGACATGGATCTGTACCTGCGCATCGCTCCCGAGCTCTACCTGAAGCGCCTCGTGGTGGGCGGCATCGAGAAGGTCTACGAGATCAACCGCAACTTCAGGAATGAAGGCATCTCGACGCGGCACAACCCCGAGTTCACCATGATGGAGGTGTACTGCGCGTACACCAATTACACATATATGATCAGTCTGGTGCAGAACGTGCTGCGCCACGCGGCCGAGGCCGCGCTCGGCACGGGCGTGGTCGAGTACCAGGGGCGCAAGCTCGATTTCACCAAGCGCTTCACGCAGCTCACCATGCCGCAGGCGATCCAGAAGCACGCGCCCGAGCACTGGAGCGACGCCCAGTTGCGCGATCGGGACTTCCTGGCCGGCAAGCTGCACGGGCTGGGGGTCGAGTTCGGTGATGACCAGGGCTGGGGCTCGCTGCAGCTGATGCTGTTCGAGGCGATCGCGGAGAAGAACCTGCTCGAGCCGACGTTTATCCTCGACTTTCCGGCGGAAGTCTCACCGCTCGCCCGGCGCAAGGACTCCGACCCGGAAATCGCCGAGCGCTTCGAGTTGTTCATCGACAACAAGGAGATCGCCAACGGATTTTCCGAGTTGAACGATCCCGAGGACCAGGCCGAGCGCTTTCTGGAGCAGTCCAGAAAGAAGGATTCCGGCGACCAGGAAGCAATGTACTACGACGCCGACTACATCCGCGCACTGGAGTACGGCCTGCCTCCGACTTCAGGCGCGGGCATCGGCATCGATCGTCTGGTGATGCTGCTCACCGACAGTCCGTCGATTCGCGATGTGATTCTTTTCCCGCAGATGCGCCCGGAAGCGTGACGCAAGTCACCTGCGGCTGTCGCGGGGAAACAACTGGTAACAATTCACCGCCGCGCGCTGAAAGCAGCGGGAGTAAATTGCGCGCTGCAGGTCCCATAAAGACGAGGAGATTGCAACCATGGAAACCAAGGACACCAGGAGGCTCCACCCGCTGCTCGCCACGGCAGCGGTCGCGGTAATCGTCCTTGCCGCCGTCGGCATCGGGGCATTCACCGGGCTGCTGCCGGGAACGAGCGGCTCGCCCAAGCCGAGCGACATGACCGCCTCGCCCGCTTCGTCCGAATACGATGCGCCGGCGGCGCAGGAACCGGCGGTTGCTCCAAAGCCGGCGCCAAAACCGGTTGCCAAGGCGGCACCCAAGCCCGCGGCGGCGCCGCGCACCGCGCCCAAGCCGGTGCAGGTCGCTGCGGCGCAGCCCGTATGCGTCGACTGCGGCGTAGTCGAATCGGTCCGTGAGGTCGACGTCAAGGGAGAAGGCACCGGGCTCGGCGCGGTCGCCGGCGGCGTGCTGGGCGGCGTGCTCGGCCACCAGGTCGGCGGCGGCCGAGGCAAGGACGTAATGACCGTGCTCGGCGCGGCGGGCGGCGCCTACGCCGGTCACCAGGTCGAGAAACAGGCGCGAGCGACCAAGCATTGGGATGTCACAGTGCGCCTCGACAGCGGCGGCACGCGCACGATCTCGATGCCGTCGCAACCTACCTGGCGCTCAGGCGATCGCGTGCGCATCGTCAACGACGCGATCGAGCCCGAGAAGGGCTAGGGCTATAGCCGCAGCAGCGCCAGGCCGGCCAGCACCGTGCCGGTCGCCAGCAGCCGCCGCCGCGTGAAGCGCTCGCCGAGAAACAGCGCGCCGAGCACGGCGGCGAATATAACCGAGACCTCGCGCAGTGCCGCCACCAGCGCAACGGGCGCCCGCGCCATCGCCCACAGTGCAATGCCGTAGGACCCGAGGGTGAACGCGCCGCCGAGCGCGGCGCGCAACCAGTGACGCGCGAGGTAGGCCGGCACTTCGGGCCGCCGGTCGGCCAGCCCGATGGCGATCTGCACCACGCTATTGGCGATGAAGAACCACATGGCATAGCTCACGGGCGCTCCGGAGACGCGCACGCCGCGGGCGTCCACCATGGTGTATGCGGCGATTACCAGCGCGTTGCCCAGCGCATACAGCAAGGCGCGGCGCGCGGCAGCGGGCTCGCCGCGCGCCGCGGTGGCAAAGCCCAGGATGCCGGCGCAGATCAGCGCCACGGCGGCGGACTGCGCTCCCGGGAGGATCTCCCCGAATATCGCCACCCCGGCCAGCGCCACCAGCGCCGGCGCGCCGCCACGCATGATCGGGTAGGTGAACGACAGATCGCCCCAGCGGTAGGCGCCGGCAAGCGCCCAGAAGTACGCCACGTGCACCGCGACCGAGGCCGCGATCCACGGCCACGATGCCGGCGCGGGTAGCGGCAGCCAGGGGACGATGGCCAAGGCGATGACACCGCGGCTCACTGCAAGTGCGATGTTTTCGAGCGCCTTGTCTGGACTCGACTTGAGCAGCGCGTTCCAGCCCGCGTGCAGCAGCGCCGCGCCAAGCATCGCCAGCGTCACCGTCAGGGATATTTCCATCCTGGCAGTCTAGCAAGGGCCGCGAACCACCATTGACAGGTTTGCTGCAGGCCAGCATATTCGGCGGGCATCCACCCCTCAAGACTTTCCGGAACGACTGCGCTCCGGCGGATCGGTGCGCCAACCAACATTGCGGGGAGCCACAATCGATGACCAAACGCATGGTCCTGATGCTGGTGCTCGTCGGAGCACTGTTCGGAGCCATTTTCGGATGGAAGGCGTTCGTCGCGCACATGACGACGAAGTTCCTGTCGTCGCAGGGCGTGCCACCGCAGGCCGTGTCGACGATCGAGGCCGGATTTTCGGAATGGCAATCGGCGGTCAGCGCCGTCGGCACGTTGCGCGCGGTGCACGGCGCCGACCTCGCGCCGCAGGTGGTCGGCATCATTGCTGCAATACACTTCACTTCCGGCGAAGAGGTGAAGACCGGCGCGCCGCTGGTGCAGCTGGACAATGCTTCCGATCTGGCGCTGCTCGAATCGCTCAGGGCGTCGGCGCAGCTCGCGGAAACGACCTACCGGCGTGACCTGCAGCAGCTCAAGAGAAATTTCATCAGTCAGGCCGCGGTCGATACGGATGTCGCCAACCTGCGCATTGCCAAGGCGCGCGTCGCGGAGCAGCAGGCGCTCGTCGACAAGAAACTGGTCCGCGCGCCGTTCACCGGGCGCCTCGGTATCCGCGTTGTCGACCTCGGACAATACGTGGCTGCCGGCACGAAGCTCGTGACGCTGCAGTCGCTCGATCCGATCCTGGTCGACTTCAGCGTGCCGCAGAATCAGCTCGGGCAGATCGACCCCGGGCAGAAGGTGATACTCGCCACCGATGCGCTGCCGGGCGAGCGCTTCGACGGAACCGTCAGCGCGATCGACGCCAAGGTGGACCCGGCCACGCGCAACGCGCTGGTGCGCGCCTCGCTGCCCAATCCCCGGCACCGGCTGCTTCCCGGGATGTTCGCGAACGTGGAAATCCGCTTGGGCACGACACAGCGCCGCCTGACCCTGCCGCAAACCGCGATCAGCTTCAATCCATACGGCGACACCGTGTTCGTTGTCGAGGAGAAGGGCAAGGGGCCGGATGGCAAGCCGCAGCCGGTGGCCACTCAGCGTTTCGTCACCGTCGGCCCGACGCGCGGCGACCAGATCGCGGTGCTCTCGGGCGTCAAGGAAGGCGAGACGGTGGTCACGGCGGGGCAGCTGAAGCTGCACAACGGCACCCCCGTCACGATCAACAACTCCGTCCAGCCGTCCAACGAGGCAGCACCGACGCCGAAGGATCAATGAGCGCGCGGCGATGAAGTTCACTGACATCTTCATCAGCAGGCCGGTCCTTGCCACCGTGGTGAGCCTGCTGCTGCTGGTGCTCGGTCTGCGCTCGGTATCACTGCTTCCGGTGCTGCAGTTCCCGCGCACGCAGAACGCCGTGGTGACGGTGACCACCGCCTACACCGGCGCCGACCCGGCCCTGGTCGCCGGATTTATCACCGCGCCGCTGGAGAACTCGATCGCGCAGGCGAACGGCATCGACTACATGACTTCCACCAGCCGCCAGAGCGTGAGCACCATCACCGCCAACCTGCGGCTCAACTACGATCCGGACAAGGCGCTCACCGAAATCAACACCAAGGTGAACGCGGTGCTCAACCAGCTGCCCCAGGGCTCGCAGCAGCCGACGCTCTCGGTGCAAATCGGCCAGACGATCGACGCGATGTACATCGGCTTCTCGAGCGAAGTGCTGCCGGCCAACAAGATCACAGACTACCTGGTGCGCGTAGTGCAGCCCCGACTGCAGGCCGTCGAGGGCGTGCAGACAGCCGAGATCCTTGGCCAGAAGCTGTTCGCGCTGCGCGCCTGGCTCGACCCGGCCAAGCTCGCGGCCTACGGACTGACGGCGGTCGACGTGCAACAGGCGCTCGTGGCCAACGACTTCCTGGCCACGGTGGGCAGCACCAAGGGACAGATGGTGCAGGTCAACCTCACGGCTTCGACCAGCCTGCATTCCGTAGACGAGTTCAAGCAGCTGATCGTCAAGCAGAAGGACAGCGCCATCGTGAGGCTGGAGGACGTCGCCAACGTGACGCTCGGCGCCGAAGACTACGAATCTGCCGTGGGCTTCGATGGCAAGCAGGCGGTGTACATCGGCATCCAGGTGGCCCCGGCTGCGAACCTGCTCGACGTGATCAAGCGCGTGCGCGACGCGTTTCCCGCCATCCAGGCACGGCTCCCGCAGGGCCTCGATGGCCGCATCGTGTACGACTCGACCAAGTTCGTGAACAGCTCGATCGACGAGGTGGTAAAAACGATCGCCGAAGCGCTGGTCATCGTCACGCTCGTGGTATTCGCCTTTCTCGGCTCGGTGCGCTCGGTGGTGATTCCCACGATTGCGATCCCGTTGTCGCTGGTCAGCACCTTTACCGTGATGCTGATCCTGGGGTTCAGCGTCAACCTGCTCACGCTGCTCGCCCTGGTGCTGGCAATCGGCCTGGTGGTCGACGACGCCATCATCGTGGTGGAAAACGTCAATCGTCACCTCGAGCAGGGCATGCGTCCCATGCAGGCCGCCCTCGTCGCTGCGCGCGAGCTCGCCAACCCGATCATCGCCATGACGGTGGTGCTGGTGGCCGTGTACGTGCCGATCGGGTTCCTGGGGGGCCTCACCGGCGCGCTGTTCACCGAATTCGCGTTCAGCCTGGTCGGCGCGGTCACGATCTCGGCGGTCGTTGCGCTGACTCTGTCGCCAATGATGTGCTCGCGCATGCTCAAGCCGCACGACCCGTCGGCGCGCGGCTGGGAGGCACACCTTGTGGTGTGGCTCGATCACGCCTTCGACTGGCTGCATCGCCGCTACGAGGCACTACTGCATCGCACGCTCGACTACGTGCCGGTAACCACGATCTTCGCCCTCATCGTGCTCAGCAGCATTTACTTCCTTTATGCCGGCGCGAAGTCCGAGCTCGCGCCGCAGGAGGACCAAGGCGTGTTGATTGCCTCGTCTACGGGTGCGCCCAACTCCACTCTGCAACAGCGCGAGCTCTACACACGGCAGATATACACGACCTTCGCCGCTTACCCCGAGACCGATCACGTTTTTCAGCTCGACGTACCCGGTCGCACGATCGCCGGCATGGTGCTCAAGCCCTGGGACGAGCGCGCCAAGACCGCCGCGCAGCTGCAGCCGGCGGTGCAGCAGCAGATGAATCGGATCGCCGGTCTGAAGACCGTGCTGTTTCAGCCGCCGCCGCTGCCAGGCGCGCGCGGTCTGCCGGTCGAATTCGTGATCCAGACCACCGAGCCCTTTGAGCGCCTGGACGAGGTTTCGCAGCAGTTTCTGCAGGCAGCGCAAAAGAGCGGCCGGTTCATCTTCATCGACAACGATCTCAAATTCGATCAGCCACAATCCACCGTGGTGATCGACCGCGAGCTGGCTGCGCAGCTCGGCCTGTCCATGCGCGACGTCGGCGGCGCCCTGTCCGCGATGCTCGGGGGCGGTTACGTGAACTACTTCAGCCTCTACAACCGCTCCTACAAAGTCATCCCGCAAGTGCGGCAGGTCGATCGCCTCAATGCAGATCAGCTTCGGAACTATTACATCCGGAGCGCGAGCGGCGACATGGTGCCTCTGTCGACGATCGCGCATCTCGAGACCAAGGTCGTGCCGCAGACGCTGAACCACTTTCAGCAGCAGAACTCGGCAACCATCTCCGGAGTCCAGCTTCCCGGCATCTCGCAGGGCGAGGCGATCGCCTACCTGCAGGATCTGGCCAGGCGTACGCTGCCGGAGGGCTACGCGGTGGACTACTCCGGGCAAGCGCGCCAGTACATACAGGAATCGAGTGCGCTGGTGGTGACGTTCTTTTTCGCACTGATCATCATCTATCTCACTTTGGCGGCGCTGTTCGAAAGCTTCCGCGACCCGGTAATCATTTTGGTCTCGGTGCCGATGTCGATCTGTGGCGCGCTCATCTTCATCAGCCTCGGGGTCGGCGGCGCGAGCCTCAACATCTACACCGAGGTGGGTTTGGTGACGCTGATCGGCCTAATCAGCAAGCACGGTATCCTGATTGTCGAGTTCGCCAATAACCTGCAGCGCGAGGGCAACACGAAGCGCCAGGCGATCGAGACGGCCGCCGGGATTCGCCTGCGCCCGATCCTGATGACCACCGCGGCGATGGTGCTCGGCGTAGTGCCGCTCATCACCGCGAGCGGCGCAGGCGCGGTGAGCCGCTTCAACATGGGGCTGGTGATCGCATCGGGCATAGCCATCGGCACGCTGTTCACGCTGTTCGTGGTGCCGGCGA
>Ga0055435_10000108_pt1 | contig 9748 bp, 12 predicted proteins | sample Browns_ThreeSqA__2_FD_57725 | JGI IMG/M metagenome (GOLD analysis project Ga0055435, IMG submission 57725) | Wetland microbial communities from the San Francisco Bay, California, USA, that impact long-term carbon sequestration - Browns_ThreeSqA_D2 | ecosystem: Environmental > Aquatic > Marine >...
AACGCGATCGTCGCCGCCGGCCTGCCGCTCGCCGTGGGCCTGGCGCTCGCCGACAAGCTGCAGGGCATCCGGCGCGTCACGGCGTGCTTCTTCGGCGAGGGCGCGATGGCGGAGGGCGCGTTTCACGAGTCGATGAACCTCGCCGCGCTGTGGCGCGTGCCGGCGCTGTTTTGCTGCGAGAACAACCTCTACGCCATGGGCACCGCGCTCGCGCGCTCGGAGTCGCAGACCGACCTGTGCGTCAAGGCCGGGTCCTACGGGGTGCCTACGCTCAAGGTCGACGGCCAGGACATCGTCGCGGTGCACCAGGCGGCGATGCAGGCGCAGCAGCATGTGCGCGAGGGCAAGGGACCGTTCTTCGTCGAGTTCCAGACCTACCGCTACCGCGCGCACTCGATGTTCGACCCCGAGCTATACCGCGACAAGAAGGAAGTGGAGGAGTGGAAGACGCGCGGGCCGCTGCACACTTTCACCGCGCGCCTCAAGGCCGAGCGCAAGCTCACCGAACAGCAGTTCCTCGCGCTGGATGCCGAGGTGGCGAAGGAAGTCGAGGACGCGGTCGCGTTCGCCGAGGCCGCCGAATGGGAGCCGGTCGAGGACCTGACCAAGGACGTGACCGCGGCATGAAGACCACCTACCGCGAGGCGATGCGCGCGGCGCTGCGCGAGGCGCTCGCCTCCGACCCGCGCGTGTTCCTGATGGGCGAGGACGTCGGACGATACGGCGGCACCTATGCCGTATCCAAGGGCCTGCTCGAGGAGTTCGGCCCCGAGCGCATCCGCGACACGCCGCTCTCCGAGCTCGCCTTCGTCGGCGCCGGTATCGGCGCCGCGCTCGGCGGCATGCGGCCGATCGTCGAGGTGATGACGGTCAATTTCAGCCTGCTCGCGCTCGACCAGATCGTGAACACCGCGGCGCTCTACCGCCACATGTCGGGCGGGCAGTTCTCGGTGCCGGTGGTGATTCGCATGGCGACCGGCGCCGGGCGCCAGATCGCCGCGCAGCATTCGCACAGCCTGGAGAACTGGTACGCAAGCGTGCCGGGCATCAAGGTGCTCGCGCCGGCGACCGTCGAGGATGCGCGCGGCATGCTCTCGGCCGCGCTCGCCGATCCGGACCCGGTGGTGATCTTCGAGCACGCGCAGCTCTACAACGTGGAAGGCGAGCTTCCGGAGCCATGGACCACGGATATCAGGTCCGCGATGGTTCGAAGACCTGGTCGTTCCGTGAGCCTGATCACCTACGGCGGCTCGCTGCCCAAGACCCTTCAGGCGGCGGAGATGCTCGCCAAAGAAGGTATCGACGCCGAGGTGATCGACCTGCGCGTACTGCGGCCGCTGGACGACGCGACGGTCATGACTTCGGTCGCCAAGTGCCGGCGCGCGGTACTTATCGACGAGACCTGGAAGACCGGCAGCCTCGCCGCCGAGGTCATGGCGCGGATCGTCGAGCAGGCGTTCTACGAGCTCGACGCGCCGCTCGCGCGCGTGTGCAGCGAGGAGGTGCCCATGCCCTACGCGCGCCACATGGAGGAAGCGGCGCTGCCGCAGCCGCAGAAGATCGTTGCCGCGGCCAAAGGGCTGTTCGCATGATCGAGTTCAAGCTTCCATCGCTCGGCGCCGACATGGACCAGGGCAAGCTCCTGGAGTGGAAAGTCAAGCCGGGCGACGCCGTCGAGCGCGGCCAGGTGATCGCGGTGGTCGATACCTCCAAGGCCGCCGTAGACGTCGAGATCTGGCATCCCGGGATTGTCGAAGAGCTGATCACCAAGCCCGGCGATACCGTTCCGGTGGGGATGGTAATGGCGAAGCTTAGAGAAACGGGTGAAGTTGCCCCCGCTCCAGCGCCGACCATCCCCCCTTCGCTGCGCAAGCCGGCTTCGCCCGCCGCGCGCAAGCGCGCGCACGAGCTCGACGTCGACATCGACAAGGTCGCGGGGACCGGCCCGCATGGGACGGTAACGCTGGCAGACATAGAAAAGGCTGCAACAAGACCAGCGACCGCCGCGCCGCCCGCGGCCGATCGCCAGGCGGAGATGCGCAAGGCGATCGCCGCGGCGATGAGCCGCTCCAAGCGCGAGATCCCGCACTACTACCTGTCCGAGGCGATCCCGATGCACCGCGCGCTCGCGCACCTGGCGCGCGCCAACGAGGCGCGCCCGGTTACCGAGCGCGTGCTGATGGGCGCGCTGCAGTTGAAGGCGGTCGCGCTCACGCTGCGGAGATTCCCCGAGCTGAACGGCTTCTGGCGCGACGGCGCGTTTCAGCCCGGCGCGGGAATCCATATCGGCGTCGCCATCTCGATGCGCCAGGGCGGGCTGGTGGCCCCGGCGATTCACGATGTCGATGAGCGCGGCCTGGAAGACCTGATGCGCGCGCTCGCCGACCTGGTGAAGCGCGCGCGCGCCGGGTCGCTGCGCAGCTCGGAGATGTCGGACCCGACGATCACCGTCACCAACCTCGGCGAGCAGGGCGTCGAGTCGGTGTTCGGCGTCATCTATCCGCCGCAGGTCGCGCTGGTCGGCTTCGGCCGCGTCGCCGAGCGCGCATGGGCCGAGGACGGCGCGCTGCGCGCCGCGCCGGTGGTCACCGCGACGCTATCGGGCGACCATCGCGCAAGCGACGGCCACCGTGGTGCGCGCTTTCTGGCGGCGCTGCGCGAACAGCTGCAAAGACCGGAGGCATTGTGAAGCGAGAAGATCTCAAGACCCGGGTGCTGGGGATCCTGACCACCATCGCGCCGGAGCTCGACGCGGGCGGCCTGCGCGCGGATGAGCCGCTACGCAACCAGATCGACCTCGACTCGATGGACTGGCTCAATTTCCTCGTCGCGCTGCACGAGCAGCTCAAGGTCGATATACCGGAAGCCGACTACGGCAAGCTCGCGACGCTGGATGACCTGCTCGCCTACCTGAAGGAAAAGCTGCCCGCCTAGCCCGCCTCGGCGATCGCCGACTCGAGCTCCGCGTAGGTCTGCGTCACCTTGAATTGCGAGAACCGGGCGGCGATCGCGGCCGGCGGCCGGAACAGCACGCCCACGTCGGCGGCCGCCAGCATCTCCGTGTCGTTGTATGAGTCGCCCGCGGCCACGACTCTGAAATTGAGCCCGCGGAAGGCGCGCACCGCCGCGCCCTTCTGCTCGGGCATCCGCAGACGGTAGTTGCTGACGAAGCCTTGCTCGTCCGCCTCGAGCTGGTGGCACAGCAGCGTCGGCCGGCCGAGCTGGCGCATGAGCGGGCCGGCGAACTCGTAGAAGGTGTCCGACAGGATCACGACCTGGTGGCGCGCACGTAGGCCGTCGAGGAAGGCTGCGGCGCCCTCGAGCGGTTTCATGGCGGCGATCACCTGCTGGATGTCGGACAGGCGCAGGCCGTGGTGGCGCAGCAGCTCCAGCCGGTAGCGCATCAGCTTGTCGTAGTCGGGCTCATCGCGCGTGGTGCGCTTGAGCGCCTCGATGCCCACGCGCTTGGCGAATTCGATCCATATTTCGGGGACCAGCACACCCTCGAGATCGAGGCAGACGAGTAGCACGTCGGATCCGAAAAAGTGCGGAGTGTACCAATTCGGCTAGAATTCCGGTTCCCCACCGCAGGAGGCGCGCATGAGCGTGAAGCAGCTTTTCGACCTCAACGGGCGTGTCGCGATCGTCACCGGCGGCTCGCGCGGACTGGGGCTGCAGATCGCCGAGGCGCTGGGCGAGATGGGCGCCAGGCTCGCCATCAGCGCCCGTAAGAAGGACGAGCTCGAGCAGGCGGTCGCGCATCTGAAGACCCTCGGCATCGAGGCCGTGCCGTATGTCTGCGACCTGGGCAAGCGCGAGCAGGTTGCCCCGCTGGTCGACGCGGTGCTGGAGAAGTTCGGCAAGGTCGACATCCTGGTGAACAACGCCGGCGCCACCTGGGGCGCGCCCGCCGAGGACCACCCGCTGGAGGCTTGGGACAAGCTGGTCAACCTCAACATGACCGGCACTTTCCTCATTTCGCAGCGCGTGGCCAAGAAGTCGATGATCCCCGCCAGATGGGGGCGCATCGTCAACGTCGCCTCGGTCGCGGGGCTGATGGCGAGCGACCCGGCGGTGGTGCGCACCGTCGCCTACAACGCGACCAAGCACGGCGTCGTCGGCATGACCAAGCAATTCGCGGCCGAATGGGGCGAGCACGGCATCACGGTGAACGCAATCTGCCCGGGGTTCTTTCCTTCCAAGATGACGCGCGCCACGCTCGACACCACCGGCGAGATGGTGCGCAAGGTGACGCCGACGCGGCGCCTCGGCGGCCCCGAGGACCTGAAGGGCCTCGCCGTGCTGCTTTCTTCGGAAGCCGCGCGCCACATCACCGGCCAGGCGATCGCGGTCGACGGCGGCGCGCTCCTCATATGAAGGCCAGCGTCGCCTTCGCGCGCGATTACCAGAGGAAGATCCCGTTCGTCGAGCATCTCGGCATCGGCATCGAGGAGCTCGGCGAGGGCCGCGCGCGGCTGTCGCTGGCGCTTTCGCCGCAACTCACCAATAGCCTGGGCACCGCGCACGGCGGCGTCATCATGACGCTGCTCGACGTGGCGCTATGCACCGCGGCGCGCACCCTGCACCCCGACTCCGCGGGCGTAATCACCATCGACATGAGCACCTCGTTCATCGGCGGCGGCAGCGGCGCGAAGCTGGTCGCCGAAGCGCGCGTGCTGAAGAACGGCCGCAGCATCATCTTCGCCGAGGGCGAGGCGTTGAACGAAGACGGGTCCCTCGTGGCCAAGGCCATGGGCACCGTGCGCGCGCGCAAGGCCTAGCGATGCGCGCGCTGGCGCTTGCCCTGCTGCTGGTGGCGAGCACTGGCTCGGCGCAGGTGTACAAGTGGCTCGATGCGGACGGCGTCACGCACTACAGCAACCAACCGCCGCCCGCGGGCGCGAAGGAGGTCGGGGACCGCATGAACCTCTACCAGCCGGATGCACCGCTCAGCGACGCGATCGGCACGGCGCGCGTCGAGCGCCGCATGAAGCCTCCCGAACCCGACTCCGACCCGATGCCGAAGGACGAGGCGCAACGAGACGCATCGGGCGGCGCGGGCGGCCCGCACTTGGTGCAGCGACCGGGCCCGACCTGGCACTCGAGCACCAACATCGGCTATCCGTCAGCGAACAATCCCGGCACGCGCGCCGCGCCGCCGCGCTAGACCGCCGCCGGCGCCGCGAACAGCCGGCGCCCGCTCCACAGCCACGCCAGCCCGGCAAACTGCATCGCCCAGCCGATGCCGAGCACCCAGTGATAAGCCTGGGGTGCGTAGCCCGCCCCGCTCTCCGGCCACAGGTCGAGCACCGCTCCCATGCCCCATTGGCCCAGGAACATGCCGCTGAATCCGAAAACGTTGACTCCGGTGTTCGCGCGTCCGACCATCTCCGTCGGGTAGCGCCGTGACAGGAGCGAGAAGGCGAGCACGATCGCGGTGCTCCCGCCCACGAACACGCACCACAGCGCGAGGGCGCCGGTGCGCATGCCGAGCGCGAGCAGGGCGAGGCAGAACGATGCTGTGGCGATCCCGGCGGAGAGCAGCGGCAGCAGGCTGCGGCCTTGCCGTGCACGGGCGTCGGCGAGGCGGCCGAAGCCGATGTAGCCGACGATCATCGCGACGTTCACCGCCAGCAGGCCGCGCGCCACCGCGGCGGGGCCGTAACCCGCGACATCACGCAGCCAGGTCGCCATCCACAGCGTCTGCAGAGACGTGGCGGCAAACTGGCTCGCCGCCATCGCCAGCGCGATGCGCAGGAAGCCAGGATCCGCGATCAGCCTGCCGAGACCGCGCAGCTGGTCGCCCAGGGTCGCGCCGACCGGGCGCGCGCGGCGCTCGGGCACCCAGAACCACAGCACCAGGCTCACCGCGAGCGTCGCCCCGACGAGCAGCAGGAACGCAGCCCGCCACGGCCACACGCGCAGCAACAGCTCGAGCGGCACGCTCACGGTGATCGATCCGAGCGCGCCGGCCGAGAATGCGACGCCGTTCATGGTCGAAAGGCGCTCGGGCGGGTACCACAGCACGAAGGCGAGGATCGAGGACATCAGGCAGCCCGACACCCCCAGGCCGATGAGCGCGCGCGCGGCGATCGCCTCGCCCGCGGAGTGCGCGCTGGCGAACCAGACACCGCCCGCGGCGGCCACCAGCAGCAGCGTCGCATTGACCCGCCGCGGCCCGTAACGGTCGAGCAGCAGCCCGAGCGGAAGCTGAAACAGCGCGAAGGCCAGGAAATAAACGCTGGTGAGCAGCCCCAGGCCGGCCGCGCTCAGGCCGAACTCGGCCGCCAGCGTCGGGCCCAGCACCGCGTTCACCGCGCGGTACATGTACGACACGAAGAAGCCCGCGATGAACGGCAGCGCGACGCGCAGGAAGATCAAGTCTTCTTCGGTGCTTCGAGTCCGCCGATGATCAGGCGATTCCAGGTCGGGGAGATGATCATCTCGTTGACGCAGGTGCGCGCCGGCATCGTCGCGACGAAGCGGATCGCCCTGCCGAGGTCCTCCGGCTGCGCCATGCGCGCACGTTCCTCCTTGGAAGGCGGCACCGGGCGCTTTTCCATGATGGGGGTCGCCACCTCGCCAGGCAGGATCGAGGTGGCGCGTATGCCGTTAGCGCATTCCTCGATGTTGAGCGACTCGGTGAGCGCGATCACCGCGCGCTTGGTCGCGTTGTACGCCGGCCCCGTGAGAGCGCTGGCGTAGCGCCCGGCCCAGGACGAGATGTTGATGATGAGCCCGTCCTTGCGGGCGCGCATTCCGGGAAGGACGGCATGACAGCAATAGAAGATCCCGGAGAGGTTGATCGCGACTACCTGGTCCCAGCTCTCGACCGAGACGTTCTGGAAGGAGCGCTTGGGCACATTGATGCCCGCGCTGTTGACCAGGATGTCGATGTGGCTCAGGCGCTTCTGCATCTCGGCGGCCGCCTTGGCGACTTCCTTCTGGTCGGCGACATCCAGCGCGATCGTCTCGCAGGCGCCCGCTTCGCGCACTTCCTTCTCCGCCTTCCGCAGCGTCTCCGCGCTGCGCCCGGAAATCACGACGTGCGCGCCCGCTGCCGCGAGCTCCTTCGCGCCCGCCAGGCCGATGCCGCTGCCGCCGCCGGTGATCCAGGCGACTTTCCCCTTCAATTCAGTGCTTGGCATATTGCTTCGCGCCGAAGAGGACCTCGCGCTCCTGCGCCGTGTGCGGCCCGGTGCGGCGCCGGTCGGCGAGCACCTTGAGCGCCCGCTCGACCGCGGGCCGCGCGAGGATGCCGTCGCGCCAGCGCCTGACATTCGGATACTCGGCGATGTTCACCCCCTGGCGCTCGGGAAAGCGCAGCCACGGCATGATCGCCATGTCGGCGATGGTGTATGCGCCGCAGGCGACGTACTTCGATTCGCCGAGGCGCCGCTCGAGCACGCCGTACAGACGGTTGGCCTCGTTGCGGTAGCGGTTCATGGCGTACTCGATCTTCTCCGGGGCGTAGCCGAGGAAGTGGTGCGCCTGGCCGAGCATCGGACCGATGTGCCCCATCTGGAACATCACCCATTGCATCACCTGCCAGCGCTCGCGCAGGTCCTCGGGCAGAAACATTCCGGTCTTGGAGGCGAGGTAGAAGAGCATCGCGCCCGATTCGGCGAGCGCGAACGGCCCGCCCCCGGGGCCGTCGGTGTCGATCATCGCCGGCATCTTGTTGTTGGGCGAGATCTTGAGGAACTCGGGGTCGAACTGGTCACCGGCGCCGATGTCGACCGCGTGCACGCGGTAGGGCAGCCCCGTTTCCTCGAGCATGATGTGGATTTTGTGGCCGTTCGGCGTGGGCCAGGTGTAGAGCTCAATCATCGTAGATCACCATTGTGCGTGCGATTTTGTCGTGGAATCCCTGCTTGCGACGGCTGATGCCGATCCAGATGAAGCCCAGGAAAAGCGGCAGCGCCGATACGAGGTACGCAACATAGCGCAGCACCAGCCGCGCAAGCGAGGCGCGCTCGCCGCTCTTCGCGTCGACGATCTTCGCCCCGACCGCCAGCTTGCCCGGCGTGGCGCCGTACCGGCGCCAGAACGCTACCACGGCGACCGCCGGCAGCACGTACTCGATGGCGAAGTCCCAGAAGCCGGCGCTCGCGCCGCCATGCACCACGGCGAAATACTTGCGGCCGTAAATCGCCAGCAGGATCGGTGTGGTCACCACGAACAGGATCAGAAAGTCGATCAGCGCCGCGAGCAGCCGGCGCCAAAACCCCACGTATTCGAGATCGGGCACGCGCTCAGGCGAGCTTGACCAGCTGCTTGCCGAAATTACGGCCGTTGACCAGGTCGATGAGCCCCTGCGGGGCGCGTTCGATCCCTTCAACGATCGACTCGCGAGTCCTGAGCTTGCCCTGCCCGACGTAGCCGGCGAGGGACTTGTTCGCCTCGGCGTAGCGGTCCGCCCAGTCGAACACGATGATGCCCTGCATCCGTACCCGGTTGACCAGCACCGCGCCCAGGTTCTTGATGCCGTAGGGCTCGGCCGCGTGGTAGCCCGAGATGCGACCGCAGATGATGATTCGCGCGAAGGTATTCACCAGCCGCAGCACGGTGTCGAGCGTCTCGCCACCGACGTTGTCGAAGTAGATGTCGATGCCTTTCGGGCACGCTTCCTTCAGGTCGCGGTACAGATTGCCCGCCTTGTAGTCGACGCAGACGTCGAAACCGAGCTCGCCCGTCACGTAGTCGCACTTCTGCTTGCCGCCGGCGAGGCCGACGACGCGGCAGCCGGCGATCTTGCCCAGCTGGCCGACGACGCTACCCACCGCACCAGAGGCCGCCGACACCACCAGCGTTTCGCCGGATTTCGGCTTGCCCACCTCGTTCAGGCCGAAGTACGCCGTGCGTCCCGGCATGCCGAGGCATCCGAGGTAATATGACAGCGGGAAACGCGCCGATGCATCGATCTTCGTGAGCAGCTCGCCCTTTACCGTGGCGTACAGCTGCCACCCGGTGATCCCTACGACCTTTTCGCCGGGCGCGAAGCCCCGATGCCTCGACTCGACGACTTCGCCGACGGTTTCGCCGGTCATCACCTCGCCGAGCTCGACGCCTCTGGTGTAGCTCCTCTGCTGCGTCATGCGCCCGAGCATGTACGGGTCAAGCGATAGCCACAGGTTCTTCAACAGCACTTCGCCGTCGCCGGGCGCTCGCGCAGGCGACTCGACGAGTTTGAAGTTTGCCGTGGTCGGCAGGCCGCTGAGATAGGCGGCGAGCGTCCAGGCCTTGTTCTTCGGCATGTCAGCCCCGGTCGAGCGCCGCGAAGCGCGCCAGGTGGTGCTCGGCGTCGCCGAACTGCTGCGCGATCATGGTCAGGCGCCTGAAGCTGTGGCTCACTTTCAGCTCCTCGGTCATGCCCATGCCGCCGTGCAGCTGGATCGCCTCCTGGCTCACATGCCGGCAGGCATCCGCAATCTTCACCTTGGCCGCCGATATCAGGCGCGCGCGCTCGCGCGCGTCCTTCTCGCCGTCGACCTTGGCGCAGGCGAGACACGCCATCGAGCGCGCCTGCTCAGCGGCGATGACCATGTCGACCATGCGATGCTGCAGCGCCTGGAACGTGCCGATCGGTACGCCGAACTGCTTGCGCGTCTTCAGGTACTCGAGCGTCGCGTCATTGGCGTGCTTCATCGCTCCCACCGCCTCGGCGCACAGCAGCGCGGTCGCGAAATCGACCACCTCCTCGATGAGCGCCCCGGCTTCGCCTTCCTTGCCGAGGAGCGCGTCGGCG
>Ga0055435_10000113_pt1 | contig 9459 bp, 7 predicted proteins | sample Browns_ThreeSqA__2_FD_57725 | JGI IMG/M metagenome (GOLD analysis project Ga0055435, IMG submission 57725) | Wetland microbial communities from the San Francisco Bay, California, USA, that impact long-term carbon sequestration - Browns_ThreeSqA_D2 | ecosystem: Environmental > Aquatic > Marine >...
TGGTAGCGTACCTGCATGGGGTGCAGGTGGTCGCGAGTTCGAATCTCGCCGCCCCGACCAGCGGAATCTCAGCAGCATTCGTGATGAGCCGAGCAGCCACGCCCAATCCCATCACGCGCGACCGGTACGAGGCGGCGCTGCTCGACATGGACGGCGTCATCACGGACACGGCGAGCATGCATGCGCGCGCATGGAAGCGCATGTTCGACGAGTATCTGCGCGAGCGCTCGGCGACAAGCGGCCAAGCGGTCCTGCCATTCGACATCGTCGAGGACTACAAGCGTCACGTCGACGGCAAGACGCGCTCCGACGGCGTGCGCGACTTCCTCCACTCGAGGGGCATCGAGCTGCCGGAGGGCTCGCCCGACGACCCGCCGCAGAAGGACACGCTCGCCGGGCTGGGAAACCGCAAGAACGAGCTGGTGAACGAAGCCATCGCGACCGCGGGCGTCGAGGTCTATGAGGGCACCGTCACGCTGGTGCGCCGGCTGCACGAGCTCGGCATCAGGACCGCGGTCGTCACCTCGAGCGAGAATTGCGAGGCGGTGCTTCGCGCGGCGGGCGTGGCGCATCTGTTCGACGTGCGCGTCGACGGCAATGTCATCCACGCCCAGGGACTCGCGGGCAAGCCGGCGCCGGATGCGTTCCTCGCCGCGGCACGGGCGCTCGGCGTTGCGCCCGAGAGGGCGGTCGTGGTGGAAGACGCCATCTCGGGAGTCGAGGCCGGCCGCAACGGTCACTTCGGACTGGTCATCGGCGTGGCGCGGAAGTCGAACGGCGAGGAACTCAGGCGCCATGGTGCCGACCTCGTGGTGCGCGACCTCGGCGAATTGCTCGCGTGAGCGCACGCGGTTCATGAGACCGGCCAAACTGGAGCGACGATGATCCATCACGAGCGCGTCGTCCCGCCGCCGCAGGTCTACCCGGCGGACGAGTGGAATCTGGTCGAGAAGCAGTACTCGCCCGAGTTCCTCGAGATGACGGAGACGATCTTCGCAGTGGCCAACGGCTACCTCGGCATGCGCGGCTGCTTCGAGGAAGGTGCCCCGGTCGGCAGCAACGGCACCTACATCAACGGTTTCTACGATACCTGGCCCATCGTCTACGGCGAGGATGCCTACGGCTTCGCCCGCACCGGGCAGACCATCGTCAACGTCACCGACGCCAAGACGATCAAACTGTACGTGGACGACGAGCCGTTCTACCTGCCGCGCGCCAACCTGATTTCCTACGACCGGCGGCTGAACTTCAAGGCCGGGACGCTGGACCGCGAGATCGTGTGGGAGACGCCGGCCGGCAAGCGCGTGTTGATCAAGTCACGGCGGCTGGTGTCGTTCCAGCATCGTCACTTGGCCGCTATCTGGTACCGCGTCGAGATGCTCAACGCGGAAGCTCCGATCGTGCTTTCCTCGGAGATGGCAGCGCCCCCGCCGCTCGCCGATGAGGCGTCGGGAGATCCTCGCAAATCGAAGGGCATCCGCGGGCGCGTGTTGCGGCCTCTTATGAACTATCAGCGCGACCGGCGCGTCGTGCTGTGCCACGCAACCGAGCGCAGCGGCATGACCCTTGCCTGCGCGACCGATCACGTCGTCGAGACGGCGAGCGTGCACTCAGTCAAAGTCGCATGCGCGGCGGATGCCGGAGAGGTTGTGCTGCGGGCCAATGCCAAGCCGGGCGAGTCGATCACGCTGGTGAAGTACATCGCCTATCACACCAGCGCCACTGCGCCGGCGCGCGAGATTTGCGGCCGGGTCGAGCGTACGCTCGATCGGGCGGTGGACGAGGGCTTCCTGGCGCTGCAGGAGGGGCAGCAAAAGTACATGGACGATTTTTGGCGCCGCAGCGACGTGCGGGTGAGCGACGTCAGGCAGGATCTCGTCAAGCGCACGACGATGGTCATTCAGCAGGCGATCCGCTTCAATCTGTTTCACATCTTGCAGGCCTGCGCCCGCTCCGACAGCACCGGCGTAGCCGCGAAGGGGCTGACCGGCGACGCCTATGAGGGACATTACTTCTGGGATTCGGAGATCTACTTGCTGCCGTTTCTCATTTACACGGCGCCCCGCATCGCGAAGAACCTGCTGCTATTCCGCTACAACATGCTCGACCAGGCCCGCGCGCGGGCGAAGGAGCTGGGACATCGGGGGGCGATGTACCCCTGGCGGACGATCAGCGGCGAAGAGGCCTCGGCCTACTACGCCGCAGGGACCGCGCAGTACCACATCAACGCGGATATCGCGTACGCCCTGCGCAAATACGTGAACGCCACGGGCGATCAGGACTTTCTCGAACGCCAGGGCACCGAGATACTTGTCGAGACGGCACGGCTGTGGGCCGATCTGGGTTTCTTCTCGGAGCGCAAAGGCGGGCGGTTCTGCATCAACGGCGTCACCGGCCCGGACGAGTACAACACCGTTGTCGACAACAACACCTATACCAACCTGATGGCGCGCGAAAACCTGCGCTACGCGGCGCAGACCGTGGAGACTCTGCGCAAGGACAAGCCGCAGGCCTACGGCACGCTCGTGCACAGGACGAGTCTCAAAGAAGAGGAAATCGAAGAATGGAAGCGCGCCGCCGAGAGCATGTTCATTCCTTTCGACGAAGCGACCGGGATCTATCCGCAGGACGACGGATTCATGGACAAGGAGCTGCTCGACCTTAATTCCATTCCGCCCGACCGCTTTCCGCTGCTGATGTTCTACCATCCGCTCGTCATCTACCGTCACCAGGTCATCAAGCAGGCGGACATCATTCTCGCGATGTTCCTGCTCGAGAGCCAGTTCACGCTGGAGGAGAAGCGGCGCAATTTCCGCTATTACGACCCGCTGACGACTGGCGACTCGTCGCTCTCGTCGTGCATCCAGGCGATCATCGCGAACGAGATCGGCGAGGGACAGAAATCGATCGACTACGCGCGCGCCTCGCTGCTGATGGACCTCGCCGACGTCGGAGGCAACGTGAAGGACGGCTGCCATATCGCGGCAATGGGCGGCACGTGGATGGTGTTCGCCTACGGCTATGCGGGGATGCACGACTACGACGGCGTCCTGAACTTCCGGCCGCGGCGCGTACCGGACGAAACGGCCACCCTCGGCCTTTCGCTCGGCTACAGGGGCTGCTTGTTCGAGGTGGTGATCAACACCGCGCAGGCGCGCTACACGCTGCTCGAGGGAAACGAGCTGGTGCTGCGGCACGACGACGAGGAAATCTGCCTCACCGCGGACAATCCCGTGGTGGTGCGACCGGTGCGGCCGCGGGACACTCCGCCGGCGCAGCGCGCGGCCAAGCCCTAAGGCCATCACGCGTGGGACAACTAATCGAAGGACTGTGGCGCGACGAGCGCAGCGACTGGCACCTTGCCGACGGCAGGTTCGTGCGCGCGGAATCGAGATTCCGCAACTGGGTCACGGCGGACGGCAGCCCCGGCTTGAGCGGGCACGGGGGCTTCCGCGCCGAGCGCGGCCGTTATCATCTCTATGTATCGCTGGCATGTCCCTGGGCGCACCGCACGCTGATCTTTCGTAAGCTCAAGGGGCTGGAGGAGATCATCGGCGTGTCGGTGGTGCACTGGCATCTCGGAAGCGACGGCTGGACCTTCGAGCCTGGCGAGGGTGTCGTCGCCGACGGCGTCAATGGCGCCCGCTTCCTGCGCGAGGTCTACCTCAAATCCGACCCGCGCTGCACGAGCCGGGTCACGGTGCCGGTGCTGTGGGACCGCGCGACCGGTGTCATCGTCAACAACGAGTCCGCCGACGTGATCCGCATGTTCAATGCCGCGTTCGACGAGGTAGGCGCGGCACCAGGGGACTACTGTCCCGAAACGCTGCGCGGCGAGATCGACGCTGTGAACGAGCGCATCTACAGGACGCTGAACAACGGCGTGTACCGGGCCGGGTTCGCCGCTACTCAGGAAGCCTACGAGGAGGCGGTGGTGCCGTTGTTCGAGACGCTCGACTGGCTGGAGGACAGGTTGGGCGCGCGGCGCTACCTAGTCGGCGATCGCATCACCGAGGCCGACTGGCGGCTGTTCACCACGCTGGTGCGCTTCGATGCCGTCTACTACGGTCACTTCAAGTGCAACTTGCGCCGCCTGGTCGACTACCCGAAGCTATGGGCCTACACGCGCGAGCTGTACCAGTGGCCCGGGGTCGCGGCAACGGTGAACATGCGGCACATCAAGCGCCACTACTACGGCAGCCATGAAAGGCTGAACCCGAGCGGCATCGTGCCGCTCGGGCCGTTGCTCGACTTCAGCGCGCCGGCGATTCGGACTGCAGGTCCTGCCGCCTGAGCACGCGGCCAGGGCGCGCGCCGGTCGACCGGCCGTCACGCCACACGGCCACGCCATTGGCCAGCACGAGATCGATGCCGAGAGCGGCGGATATCGGCTTTTCGAAGCTCGCCGTGTCGATGATCGTCGCGGGATCGAACACGCAGATATCGGCGTAGCAGCCCGGCCTGACGATCCCCCGGTTGGTCAGGCCGAAGTTCTTCGCGGACAGGCCGGTCATGCGGTGCACGGCCTGCTCCAGCGGGAAAAGCTTCAGCTCGCGGCTGTAGTGGCCGAGAACGCGCGGAAATGTTCCCCACAGCCGCGGATGCGGGTGCGCGTCGAACGGAATTCCGTCGGAACCGACCATTGCGGCTGGATGCGACAGCGCCCGGCGCACGTCCGCTTCGTCCAGCATGAAATAGATCGCTCCGGCGGGCTGCAGCCGGGCGACCGCCTCGTGCACCGACACGCCCCAATCGGCGGCGATGTCCTTCAGGTCGCGCCCGCCGACGCCTGCGACCGAATCCGACCAGGTAATCAGCACCTTTTCTGCGCGCTCGAGCATCGCCTCGTGCAGGATCGTCGAGCCGGCGATGTACGGGTAGACATCGAAGCTGATCCGCTGCGTCTTCATGGCCTGCTCGAACTTCGGCAGCGTTTCGCGCATGCGCCCGAAATTGGCGCGCCCGGTGCACTTGTGATGCGAGACCACGACCGGCGCGCCCGTTCGGCGCCCGATCTCGAAGGTCTCGTCCATCGACGCGAGCACGCCATCGCCCTCGTCGCGCATGTGCGCGGTGTAGATGCCGCCGCGCGCACCGAGCGGCCGCGCAATCCCTGCAACCTCGTCCGTGGTAGCGGCCATCGCCGGGGGATAGAACAGGCCGCTCGACATGCCGATTGCGCCTTGCTCGAGGCTCTGGTCGAGCAAATCGCGCATCTGCGCAATTTCCGGCGCGCTGGCTGGCCGCCCGAGGTCCTCGCCCATCGCGCACAGGCGCAAGGTCGAGTGGCTAATGAGAAACGCGGCGTTGATCGCCGGCCGCGCCGTCTCCACCTTGCGCGCGAACTGATCGAAGGTCGGTGCGACGTTCGCCGGCCGCTTCACGATCAGCGACAGGAAGTGCGGGATCGAATCGCGCGTATAAGGCGCCGGGCTCGCTCCGCAATTGCCGCAGATTACGGTGGTAACCCCCTGGCTCGCCTTCATCGCCATGTCGGGGCGGTCGATCAGGGCGGTATCGTCGTGCGTATGCACGTCGATGAAGCCGGGGGCGACGATCCTGCCCGCGGCGTCGTACTCGCGGCCGCCCCGCAGGCTGCCGGGCGCGGCCACGGCTGCAATGCGCTCGCCCTTGATGCCAACGTCCAGGCGCGCGCGTGGCGCGCCCGAGCCGTCGATCACCTCACCGTTGCGGATGACGAGGTCGAACGACGGCACACGCTTAGGCCGCCTTTGCCTGCTTGCCCTTGGTCCAGCGCTCGACGATCGAGCGCGCGCCGTTCTTCTCCGGATCCATCGCCTGGTCATGCCCCTCGCGCTTGCAGGCGAGCTCGATCACGTAGCCGTTCGGGTCGCGGAAGTAGATCGAATCGATGAAGCCGTGATCGGACACCCCGCGCACCTCGCGCCCCTCGTCCTTGCCCTTGCGGTACATGCGGTCGAGCGTCGCGCGGTCGACCTCGAGCGCGATGTGCAGGTCGTAATCGTGCTGGTCCTTGAACTCGAACGGCCGATCGGGGGCCTCGAAGAAGGCTAGATACGAGCCGTTTCCCATCTCATAGAAAGTGTGCAGGACGTCGGTGCGGCGCCCGGTCTTGGTTTCCTTGATCTCGAGCGCGCCAGCCAGCCTGAGGCCGAGGAAATCCTCGTAGAAGCGGCGCGTTTGCTCCGAGTCCCGGCAGCGATATGCGTTGTGATGCAGTCCTTTGATCATGGAATCCTCCAATGCGCCGGATATTATGTATCAGGCGGCAGAGAAGTGCGAGATCACGAGCAAGCCCAGGCCAACGATGCCCACGAACACGGCCGCCGCGATCGCAGCGAGCCTAAGGGCGAGAGCCTGGTTCGAGCTCGCGGCGCTGCCACGCGGCATGTGCGAGCCAAGATCACGCCTGCGCCGGCCCTCCAGCCGGAGCTCGTGGCCACCCCAGAACCGAATCACGACCAGGGCCGCCACCGCGCACATCATGCTGCCCGGAATCCAGATGATGATGCCACCGAGGCGTTCGTCGGCGAGCGCAGTAATGTCCCACAGGCGGCCCAGGGCATCGTACGCGGTGTAGAGGGGCGTCGGCTTGAAGGTGGTGATCGCGCCGAGCATGATGCTGGAGAGGATCGCGGCAGTGAGCATCGCCAGGCGCGCCCCGTAGCTGGCGCCAAGGGGCGCGGGCCGCGAATCGAACACGCTCCAGAAGAACACCAGGCCCGCGAACAGCATCGAAACGTGCATCGCGTAATGCACCGCGTCGTCGAGCACTGCAATGTCGTGATAAGCCGGGTACTGCCAGACGAACAGCGTGCCGATGAACAGCAGGCTCGCGGCCGCGGGGCGCGAGATGAAGCGGAACGTTGCGCGCAACGCGTGGTTCGTCATGGCGGGGCCAATGACGAACTTGCGCAGCGCAACCGGCGACCCGGCGATTAGCGCTCCTTGCGGCGCCGCGAGCATGATGAGCATCGGGGCCACCGAATGCACCAGCAGGTGCTGGATCTGATGAACGAAGAACAGGTGCTCCGACAGCGCATCGAGCGGCGATTGCAGGGCGAGAAACAGCAGCCCGAGGCCTCCCAGAAAGCCGAGCGCGCGCCAAGCCGAAGGTCCCGCCGCGCGCACATGCAGGCGCCGCAGGCCCGCGAGGTAGAGGGCGGCGACAATGAGCGAGGCGAGCACGATATCGGGTGAGAACTTCCAGGCGTGCACAGCGCTCTCCGCCGGGACGTCATCGACATGCGCGAGCGCGAGGCAGGGCGCGGCCGAGGCGACGAACGCCGCCCAGGGGAGGAGCTTCGCGGCTTGGCGCCGGGGCGATCGTGTTTGCGACATGAGGGTCGGGCGGCGCTGGACTCGGCGCATTATGGACGCCGTGCGCGTCGCTTGGTTCAACAAATGGCGTTCGCGCGGCGCGACGAAAGCTTTCTGCAAGCAAGCTGCTCGGATAGAATCCGACGGTTCCGCAATGCGAATCCTGATCTCCAACGACGACGGCTACTTTTCTCCGGGCATCACCGTGTTGGCGGAAGCATTGCGGGCGGTCGGCGACGTGACCGTGGTGGCGCCCGAGCGGGACCGATCGGGCGCCTCAAACTCGCTCACGCTCGATCGGCCGCTTTCGGTGCGACAGGCGGCGAACGGCTTTTTCTTCGTCAACGGGACGCCGACCGATTGTGTCCACCTCGCGGTCACCGGCTTGCTGGATTTTCTTCCCGACATCGTGGTATCGGGCATCAATCTCGGCGCCAACATGGGCGACGACACTATCTATTCGGGCACCGTCGCGGCGGCGACGGAGGGCTTCCTGCTGGGAATTCCGTCGCTCTCGGTGTCGCTCGTCGGCAAGGCCGGGCGCAACCACGCAACGGCCGCCGAGGTAGCGGTGCAGATGGTGGAGCGGTTCGCACGTGCGCCTATCCGGCAGCCGGTACTGCTCAACGTCAACGTACCCGACGTCGCGCATGCTGATTTGCGCGGCCTTGAGGTGACGCGTCTCGGCAAGCGTCACAAGGCCGAGCCCGTGGTCAGGACCACTACGCCGCGCGGCGACACCGCGTACTGGATCGGTGCCGCGGGCGGTGCGGCGGACGCGGGGCCCGGCACAGACTTCCACGCGGTGGAAAACAACAGAGTTTCGGTGACACCTCTGCAAGTCGACCTCACTTTCGGCAGCCAATTCGCGATGGTGCGGGACTGGTTGTCCCGGTGAACGCGCGCAGCCCGCGGAATTTGTCCGGCATCGGCATGACCTCGCAGCGCACGCGCGCGCGCATGGTCGAACGATTGCGCGAAAAGGGCATACGTGACGAGCGCGTTCTCGCCGCGATGGCGGCCGTGCCACGGCACGTGTTCGTGGAGGAGGCGCTGGCCAGCCGAGCCTACGAGGACACGGCGCTGCCGATCGGCTTTTCGCAGACCATTTCGCAGCCTTTCGTGGTGGCGCGCATGATCGAGGCCCTGCTCGAGGGAATCCGCGCGGGGTGCAAGCTGGACAAGGTGCTCGAGGTGGGCACGGGTTGCGGCTATCAGGCCGCGGTGCTGGCGCAGCTGGCGAACGAGGTCTACTCGATCGAGCGGCTTCGCGGCATGCTGGAGCGCGCGCGCGCGAACCTTCTCGGCCTCAAGCTCTCCAATCTGAGGCTAGCCCACGGCGATGGCAACCAGGGGCTCGAGAAGGCCGCGCCATTCGACTCGATCATCGTGGCTGCGGCCGCTACGCGTATCCCGGAAGCCCTCTTACGGCAACTTGCCGTGGGTGGCAGAATGATACTTCCAGTGAAGAAGCCGGGTGCCGGACGTGACGCGCAGAGACTGATGCTGATCGAGCGGGGACCGCGCGGCTACGTTGAAAGGGAGCTCGAAACGGTGCGTTTCGTTCCGCTGGAGCTAGGTAAGGCATGACAGGCCTGAACGATTGGAGAATCGCGCTGCTCGCCGCGGCCGCTGTGCTCGCGGGCTGCGCGGGCACCCCGAATTCTGCGCCGGTGCTCGACCACAGACCGTCGCGCGCGAGCGTCTCAAAGCCGCCCGTCGTACAGCGCACGCAGGTGCCGGGCGCTGCGGCCGAGTACGTGGTCAAGGCGGGCGACACGCTCTACAGCATCGCTCTCGAGCACGGCGTGGACTACCGCGACCTCACGCAGTGGAACCAGCTCGCTGACGCGACCCAGATAAGCGTCGGCCAGACGCTGCGGCTGACGCCTCCGGAGCAGGCGGCGGCAGCGCCGCCGGGTGTCGAAGTGGGCGCCGCGCGAGGCTCGGGGCCCGTGGAGTCGCGGCCCCTCGATGCGGCGGCGGTCGCGCGGCAGGGTGCGGGCGACGGCAGTACCAAGACTGCGCCCAAGGCGCTGCGGCTGCCTTACTCGAGCGCTAACCTCGCCATGCTGTCGAAAGACGCGGCAGCGCCCGGGGCGCCGCCCGCAGCGGCGGGGAGCGTCCAGCCGGCCCAGAGTCCCACGCCGAGACCGG
>Ga0055435_10000117_pt1 | contig 9244 bp, 7 predicted proteins | sample Browns_ThreeSqA__2_FD_57725 | JGI IMG/M metagenome (GOLD analysis project Ga0055435, IMG submission 57725) | Wetland microbial communities from the San Francisco Bay, California, USA, that impact long-term carbon sequestration - Browns_ThreeSqA_D2 | ecosystem: Environmental > Aquatic > Marine >...
CGGCGTATATGCGCGAGCTTGCCGAGCAGATGGCGCGCGTCGGGGAGAGCGCGAGAAAGCTGCTGGACGACCCGGCGTCGAGCGCGCTCGACATCGATCGACAAATAGCCGAGACGCTGCGCAGCCCGAGTCTGCCGAAGACCCACTTCGGTCATCCGCTCGCCGCGAGCCTGCTGCCGTGGATCGACAAGGACCTCGGCAACGGTCAAAGTCGCGAAGAGTGGAAGGGCCAAGCCGAAACCAACAAGATCCTAGGGCGCAACGGCCGGCCGGTGCCCGTCGACGGGATTTGCGTGCGCGTCGGCGCGATGCGTTGCCACAGCCAGGCCCTAACCATCAAGTTGCGCCGGAACGTGCCACTCGACGAGATCGAGGGAATGATCGCCGAGGCGCACGACTGGGTGAAGCTGGTACCGAATCGGCGCGAGGAGAGCCTCGCGGAGCTGACGCCGGCGGCCGTGACGGGCAAGCTTTCGGTGCCGATCGGGCGGCTGCGCAAGCTGCCGATGGGGGGCGAGTACCTGGCTGGGTTCACAGTGGGCGACCAGCTGTTGTGGGGTGCCGCCGAGCCATTGCGCCGCATGCTGCGCATCGTGCTTGAGGCCGGCGTAGCCCGATGATGGCGCCACCGGCGGACGTTGTGACGAAGCTTCCGGGGCCGCGGCACAAATCCATAGCAAGTTCCGGCTCGAACCTGCAAGAATCGAGAAAATTTCTCAGCTTGCAAGCCTAACACCATGATGTTATGTTACTTGGTGATTCAAAGAAGAGTCAGGGTGGGATAGTGGGTAAATCCATCACCAGAAGAATTCTTGCCGCGGCGTTTCTACTCGCGCCGTTGCTCGTTCACGCAGCCGGACTCGGTAACCTGAAGATTCTTTCGGCGCTTGGGCAGCCGCTCAATGCTGAAATCGCGATCGTTACCGAGCAATCCGACGAACTCGATTCGCTAAGCGCGCGCCTCGCTTCGCAGGATGCGTTCAGCAAGGCGGGCATCGAGTTCAATCCTGCGCTGCTCGGCATGAGCATTGACCTGCAGCGCCGCGACGGCAAGCCGATCCTGCTCCTGCGCACCAAGCAGCCCATCAACGATCCGTTCCTCGACATCTTGGTCGAGCTGCAATGGGCGAGCGGCAGGCTAGTACGCGAATATACTTTTCTGCTCGATCCACCGGAGTACAAAGGGCCGCAGCCGATCGCGGCGGCGCCGCCCCCTCCGCCAGTTGTCGCCGCGCCGATCGAGCGGCCGGTACAGCCGCCGCCTCCCCCGCCAGCCGTCGAGGAAAAGCCGATCGCGGCCGTGCCGGCTCCGGCTCCGGCTCCGGCTACGGCTACGGCTCCGACGCCGTCCGCTGCTCCGGCCGAAACCCAGAAGCCGCCGCAGAAGACTTACGAGGTCAAGAAAGGGGACACGCTCGGCGAGATCGCTCGTCGCTACATGAGCGCGGGCGTAACGTACAACCAGATGTTGATCGCGTTGTTTCGCGCAAATCCCGACGCGTTCATACGCGAAAACGTCAACTTGGTCCGGTCCGGGTACGTCCTCACGATTCCCGGGCAGGGCGATCTGGCGGATGTCGACCCGCAGGAGGCCAGGCAGCAGGTGCGTGAGCACATGTCCGAGTTCGGCGAGTACCGTCGCCAGCTCGCCGCGGCGGCGGCGGCGGCAAAGCCCGCCGGGGAGGCCGCCGGGCAGCAAGCGACGGCGGGGCCCATAACCCAAAAGCCCGCGGAACCTCCACCTCGAGCGGTGCAAGATCAGCTCAAGCTGTCGAAGGCAGAGCCTGGCAAGCCGGCTGCGGCGGCAAGCGCAGCCGCGAGCGAGGACGATCGGATCGCTCGCGAACGCGCTTTGCAGGAAGCGCAATCGCGCGTTGGTGAGCTCGAGAAGAACGTCGCGGATCTGAAGAAATTGCTCGAATTGAAGAACGCGCAGCTGGCCGAGATCGAGAAGAAGGCTGAGGCGCAAACCGCCGCGCCGCAGCCGTCAGCCCAGGCGGCGAAGCCTGCCGAAGCGTCGCAGCCACAGGTCGCTGCGCAGCCACCGGCCCAGCAGCCCGCGCAGCAGCCGGTGCCGCAAGTGGCCAAGCCTCCAGAGACTGCTAAGCCGGCGCCAAAGCCCGCCGCCAAGCCCAGGCCGCGGCCGATTGCGCCGCCACCTCCGCCGCCGCCAAGCCTCGTCGACGAGCTATTGGAAAACCCGATCGCTCTGGGCGGTATCGGCGGCGTCGTGTTGTTGCTACTCGGCTACGGCGCCTGGGCCTGGCAGCGTAAGAAGTCGACCGCACGGGCACGTTTCCAGGACAGCGTCGCGGCGGGCGAACTCGGAGGGGGCGAGCCCTCGTCGGTGAGCAACGCTCCCGACCAACAGGCGGGCGGGATTCCGTCCCAAGTCTCGGTGAGCCAATCGAGCGTTGCCGGGATGGAGGCCGAGGAGGTCGACCCGATCGCTGAGGCGGACGTGTACATGGCCTACGGGCGCGACGCGCAAGCCGAGGAGATCCTCAAGGAAGCGCTGCAAAAGGATGCGAGGCGGGCCGCGGTGCACGCGAAGCTCCTCGAAATATACGCCGGGCGGCGGGACACGGCGGCGTTCGAGCAGACCGCGGTGAAGCTCAAAGGCCTTACGAACGGTCCAGGTCCGGACTGGGAAAAGGCGATGGCGCTGGGTCGCTCGATCGATCCAGAGAACGACCTGTATGGCGGTGGTGGCGGTTCGGTCGACGTGACGAGCCCGCGACCGGCGGCGGCGCCGGCGGCGCCGGCGCAGGTCGCCGCGCCTACGCTCGATTTCGATCTCGATGCGACGACGCAAGGGGGCGGTGCCAGTGCCCCGAACGTGGACTTCGATCTCGGCACCGGCACGCACGATACCGTTCCGAGCGAGGAGAGTGCCTTCTCGGCGGGTGGTACGCTGAAGATGCGGATGGACAAAGAGGAACAGCCGGCGACGACGGGACTGGATTTCGATGTCGGCGGAGGCGATCAGGCGAAGCCGGCCGACGGCCTGGATTTCGAGCTGCCATCAGCTGCGGGCGAGGAACAAGCCCAAGCGAAAGCTGCGGCCGGCACGACTGGCTCGATCGATTTCGATCTGGACCTCGACACACACGGCGCGAAGCCCGTCCTGGAAACCAGCGCGGCGCAGCCATCCGTTGACCTGTCGTCGATTAGCCTCGACCTCGGCGGCGCCGGCGACTCGCTGGCAGCCGCGACCCAGACGGATCCGAAGTGGCAGGAAGTGGCGACCAAGCTCGACTTGGCGAAGGCTTACGAGGACATGGGTGACAAGGACGGTGCCCGCGAGCTCCTGAACGAGGTGTTGAAGGAAGGTGACACTGCGCAGAAGGGCCAGGCGCAACAGATGCTAGCCAGCCTCGGCTGACGGTAATTTCCGCGATTAGCCACGGACCGGCCGCCACAGCGGCGGGCGCCGTGGCTAAACTTTTTCCGGCATGAGAATCGCGCTTGGTCTCGAATACGACGGTAGCCGATTTCTTGGCTGGCAGACCCAGCCTGGGGGCGGCACCGTGCAGGACGGCTTGCAGACGGCACTTGCTGCCATCGCCGGCGAGGCGCTGGGCGTGACCTGCGCCGGACGCACGGACCGGGGGGTGCACGCCCGCGAGCAGGTGGTGCACTTCGATACCACGGTCCAACGGCCGCTCACGGCGTGGGTGCGCGGCGTCAACGCGGTGCTGCCGGAGTCGATTGCCGTACTGTGGGCCAAGCCGGTCGACGCGGGTTTCCATGCTCGCTACAGCGCCACGGCGCGTACCTACCGCTATGTACTTCTCACTCGGGCGGTGCGCCCGGCTCTCGCTGCGCGCTATGCCGGCTGGTTCCACCAGGAGCTCGACGTCGCAGCGATGCGTGAGGCGGCCGCGGCGCTTGTGGGCGATCACGACTTCTCCGCATTTCGCTCCTCAGAGTGCCAGGCGAAGACGCCGCGGCGCAGCCTCAGACGGCTCGATATCGAGCAGTGCGACGAGCGGATCGATTTCGTATTTACCGCGAACGCGTTTCTGCATCACATGGTGCGCAATCTCGTCGGCACGTTGGTATATGTGGGAAAGGGCAAGCACGGGCCCGAGTGGGCACGACAGGTGCTGCAGTCGCGCGACCGCAGCCGGGCCGCACCGACCTTCGCTGCCGAGGGACTTTACCTCGAGGCGATCGAGTACGCCCCGGCCTGGGGGCTGAACACCGGACGGCGTGCACCCGCGGGCTTGCCGATCGAGCATTGAGCGATGCGCACCCGCGTAAAGATCTGCGGCATCACCAGGACGGTCGATGCGCGTGCCGCGGCCGAAGCCGGCGCTGACGCAATTGGCCTGGTCTTCTACCCTCCGAGCCCGCGCTTTCTCTCCGGCGAGCAGGCGCTCGCCGTGCGCCGCGCACTGCCACCCTTCGTAAGCGCTGTTGCGCTATTCGTAAACGCCAGCGGTGAGGAGGTCGAACGGGTGCTCGAGGAGGTCCGCCCGGATGCGTTGCAGTTCCACGGCGACGAGAGTCCGACATTCTGTGAACAGTTCGGCGTGCCTTACATCAAGGCCTGCAGGGTTCGGGAAGGGGTCGATTTGCTAGAATACCTGCGCCCCTACACCGGTGCGAGCGGGTGGCTCGCGGACGCTTATGTCGAGGCCTACGGTGGTACCGGGACGAGCTTCGACTGGTCGGTAGTGCCGCCGCGGCGGCCGCTGCCGTTGGTCCTTTCGGGCGGGCTCACCTGCGCTAACGTCGGCGATGCGATTCGAGTCGTGCGTCCATGGGGCGTCGACGTTTCGAGCGGAGTTGAATCCGCCAAAGGCATAAAGGACGTCTCGAAGATTGCCGCGTTCATCAAAGAGGTCAGAAATGCGGATGGTTGAGTTGCCTGATGCGCAGGGTCACTTCGGTCCTTATGGCGGGGTGTTCGTCGCCGAAACCCTGATGCACGCGCTGGACGAATTGCGCGAGGCGTACGAGCGCTCGCGCACAGATCCGGAGTTCCAGGCGGAATTCCGCTACGAGCTCAAGCACTATGTGGGGCGTCCGAGCCCCGTCTACCACGCCAGGCGGCTGTCGCAGAGGTACGGCGGTGCGCAGGTGTACCTCAAGCGCGAGGACCTGAACCACACCGGTGCACACAAGATCAACAACACCATTGGCCAGGCGTTGCTCGCGCGACGCATGGACAAGCCGCGGGTCATCGCCGAAACAGGTGCCGGCCAGCACGGTGTTGCAACGGCCACCGTGGCGGCGCGCTACGGGATGGAGTGCGTCGTTTACATGGGATCGGAGGACATCAAGCGCCAGGCTGCGAACGTCTACCGCATGAAGCTCCTCGGGGCGAGCGTGGTTCCGGTGGAATCGGGCTCGCGGACACTCAAGGACGCGCTCAATGAGGCCATGCGCGACTGGGTAACCAATGTCGAGAACACCTTTTACATCATCGGCACGGTTGCCGGCCCGCATCCCTACCCGATGATGGTGCGTGATTTCCAGTCCGTGATCGGCGAAGAATGCCTGCAGCAGGTCCCGGAACTCTCCGGCAAGCACCCGGACGCGGTGATCGCCTGTGTCGGCGGCGGCTCGAATGCGATGGGCATATTTCATTCCTACCTGGAGATGGATGCCGTGCGCCTGATCGGCGTTGAGGCGGCCGGCGAGGGGCTCGCGACTGGAAGGCATGCCGCTTCGCTTTCGGCGGGCAGGCCCGGCGTGCTGCACGGCAATCGCACCTATCTGCTGCAGGATGCTAACGGGCAGATTATCGCAACGCATTCCATTTCGGCGGGCCTCGACTATCCGGGCGTCGGACCGGAACATGCATGGCTCAAGGACAGCGGGCGAGCCGAGTACGTGGCGATCACCGACGGCGAAGCGCTGCAGGCTTTTCACGACTTGTGCCGCTACGAGGGAATCATCCCTGCGCTCGAATCGAGCCATGCGGTCGCGTACGCCGCAAAGCTCGCGCCAACGATGCCGAAAGACGCGATCCTGCTGGTGAACCTATCGGGGCGCGGCGACAAGGACATGCACACTGTGGCTGAGCGCTCCGGGATCGCGTTCTGACGATGTCGCGCATCCGGTCGCGTTTCGAGTCGCTGAAGAAGTCCGGGCGCAAGGCCCTGATTCCCTACATCACCGCGGGCGACCCGCAGCCTTCCCTGACGGTGCCATTGCTGCACGCCTTGGTTGAGGCGGGCGCGGACATTCTCGAACTGGGTGTACCATTTTCCGACCCGATGGCTGATGGCCCCGTGATCCAGCGCTCGACCGAGCGCGCCCTCGCAAACCACGTCAGTCTCGGGGATGTGCTCGATATGGTGCACGCATTCCGCCAGCGCGATACGCAAACCCCGGTTGTGCTCATGGGCTACGCGAATCCGGTGGAAGCGATGGGAACGGAGACGTTCGCTTCACGGGCCAGCGTGGCGGGGGTCGACGGCGTAATCGTGATCGATTACCCCCCCGAAGAGGCGGCGCAATTCGCCGAACTTGCGAAGCGCAACGGCTTGGACGCGATTTTCCTGCTCGCCCCTACTTCGACCGGTACCAGAATCAGTGAAGTGGCTCACGTGGGTAGCGGCTATCTCTACTACGTGTCGCTCAAGGGCGTTACGGGCGCCGCCAATCTGGACCTCGCCGATGTCGCCGCGCGGTTGCCCGCGATTCGCGCGGCCACCACGCTGCCCATCGGGGTGGGCTTCGGCATCCGCGACCCGGAATCGGCGCGTCGCGTGGCGGCAATCGCTGACGCGGTCGTTATCGGCAGCCGCATCATCCAGGAGATCGAGTCCGCGGGTCCGGACGATGCGGTGGCCCGTGTTAAAGAGCTGATGCGTCCGATCCGCAAAGCGATGGACGAACGACCATGAGTTGGCTGCAAAAGCTCCTTCCCCCCAAGATCCAGCGCAGCGCGGGCGCCGCGCGCAAGACGGTGCCAGAAGGTCTCTGGACGAAGTGTCCCGAGTGCGACGCCGTGCTCTACAGCACGGATCTGGAAAAGAACCTGAACGTCTGTCCGAAGTGCGGATTCCATCAGCGCTTGGGAGCGCGGGCGAGGCTCGACGCTCTGCTCGACAGCGACGGACGGTTCGAGATCGGCGCGGAAGTGCTGCCGATCGACAGTCTCAAGTTCAAGGATTCACGCCGCTACCCGGAACGGCTGGCCGAAGGGCAGGAGCAGACCGGCGAAACCGATGCATTGGTCGCAATGCAGGGCTCTATCAAGGAGATGGGCGTGGTTTGCGCGGCGTTCGAGTTCGAATTCATGGGGGGATCGATGGGGTCCGTGGTTGGCGAGCGGTTCGTGCGCGGCGTGCGAGTCGCGATCGAGCAGAAACTGCCGTTCATCTGCGTCTCCGCTTCCGGCGGGGCCCGCATGCAGGAAGGGTTGCTATCGCTCGCGCAGATGGCCAAGACCACGGCTGCGGTCGCCGAGCTGGCGGAGCGCAAGCTTCCGTTCATCTCGGTGCTGAGCGACCCGACCATGGGAGGCGTGTCGGCAAGCTTTGCCATGATCGGCGATATCGTAATCGCCGAGCCGAAGGCCTTGATCGGCTTTGCGGGGCCGCGCGTGATCGAGCAGACCGTGCGGCAGAAGCTCCCCGAGGGCTTCCAGCGCGCCGAATTCCTGCTAGAAAAGGGCGCGATCGATATGATCGTTGACCGGCGCCAGTTGCGCGACAAGCTCGCGTCGTTGCTCTCGATGCTGCAGGACTTGCCGGCAGAGCGGGCGGCCTGAACCGAAAGGCGCCGCTCGCCATAGCGAACTTGAGGACGCTACAGCGCTGGCTCGAGTACATCGAGCGCCAGCATCCACAGTCGATCGCGCTCGGGCTGGATCGCATCGTTCCCGTGCTGGCACGGCTCTCCGCGAGCCTCGCATGCCCGGTGGTTTCCGTGGGCGGCACCAATGGCAAAGGCTCAGTGTGCGCGATGCTCGAGTCGATGTTGCGCGCTGCCGGGTACCGCGTCGGTTTGTATTCTTCCCCGCACCTCCTACGCTTCAACGAGCGCGTACGCCTGGACGGACGGGAAGCCAGTGACATAGAGCTTTGCGACGCGTTCGCCGCCGTGGAGCGTGCTCGCGGCGCGACCCCGCTCACCTATTTCGAGTTCGGCACGCTCGCAGCCGGCTGGCTATTCGCTCGGTCGGAACTGGATGCCGTGGTGCTTGAGGTCGGTCTGGGAGGGCGTCTGGACGCCGTCAACGCTTTCGATGCCGATTGCGCAGTGCTTACGAGCGTCGCCATCGACCACGTCGAGTACCTGGGAGCCTCGCGCGATGCGATCGGCCGGGAGAAGGCGGGGATCTTCCGTCGCGGGCGTCCGGCCGTCATCGCGGACCCGCGCCCACCTGCGTCGGTGCTCGAGGTGGCTGCGGCATTGGGGGCGCAGGTCTTGCTGATCGAGCGCGATTTCGGCTACACGTCCCAGAATGGGCAGTGGCGGTACTGGGGACCACCTGGTCAACGATCCGGCCTCGCTCATCCCGCCCTGCGCGGCGCGATCCAGCTGCGCAATGCGGCGGCGGCGTTGTGTGCACTCGACACGTTGCGCGACCGACTTCCGCTGACGATGCAGGAGGTGCGTCTCGGGCTCGCCCAGGTGGTGTTGCCGGGCCGTTTCCAGGTCTTGCCCGGACGCCCGCGAGTGATCTTGGATGTCGCGCACAATCCCGAAGCAGCGCGCACATTGGCAGCTAGTCTGGCGGCGAGCGGCTTTGCTCCGGAGACCATTGCGGTGTGCGGTATGCTGCGCGACAAAGACATCGACGGCGTGTTGCGCGAGGTCGCGCCGTACGTCACGCGCTGGCATCTGGCGAGCCTCCCGGGCACGCGCGGCGCCACAGCCTCGGAGCTCGCATCAGTCTTGCAGGCAGGCGGGGTGCGCGTCCCGTTCGTGCAGCATTCGTCCCCGGCCCAGGCGTTCGCTGCAGCGCGGGAATCAGCGCATGAGAATGATAAAATTATAATTTTCGGGTCGTTCCTGACGGTCGGCGATGTGATGGCGTATCTCGAGGCGGCAAGGGGCGGAGCAACCAGTCATGGCTGAATCGCACGACCTCAATACACTCAAGCGCCGGGGTCGCCGGCGCCTGGTCGGAGCCATCGCGCTTGTCCTGCTCGCGGTCATCGTCCTGCCGATGGTCTTCGATTCCGAACCCGGACAGGGAGTGCCACCGGTCAGCGTTCGCATTCCAAGCGAGGACACTTCGTTCTCGCCCGGGCTGCCCGCCAAGGCGCCCGCGGCG
>Ga0055435_10000120_pt1 | contig 9086 bp, 5 predicted proteins | sample Browns_ThreeSqA__2_FD_57725 | JGI IMG/M metagenome (GOLD analysis project Ga0055435, IMG submission 57725) | Wetland microbial communities from the San Francisco Bay, California, USA, that impact long-term carbon sequestration - Browns_ThreeSqA_D2 | ecosystem: Environmental > Aquatic > Marine >...
CTGGTGGTCGAGGAGACCTACGGCTTCGGCCGGCACACGGGCGTGTGCCTCGAGGGGCGCTCGATCCTTGCCGATTACAACGCGGCCGAGCATTCGCTGACCGTGTACCACTCGACCCAGGCGCCGCACATGATGCAGGACATCTTCTCGCGCCACCTCGGCATCCCCGAGGCCAGCGTGCGCGTCATCTGCAAGGACGTCGGTGGCTCCTACGGCATCAAGGTGCACGTCTACCCGGACGAGATGGCGACCGCGGCGCTGTCGGTGATGCTGCGCCGGCCGGTGAAGTTCGTCGCTGACCGGCTCGAGTCCTTCCTCACCGATATCCATGCGCGCGAGCATCGCGCCAAGGTGCGCCTGGCGGTGAGCCGCGAGGGCGACATCCTCGCCTTCGAGCTGGACGACCTGACCGGCATCGGCCCCTACTCGGTGTATCCGCGCACCAGCGGCATCGAGGGCAACCAGGTGGTCAACCTGGTCGGCGGGCCCTACAAGCACCAGCACTACCGCGCGCTGATGAACGTGGTGTTCACCAACAAGAACGTCACCTGCCAATACCGCGCGGTGGGCCACCCGATCGCGGTGGCGCTCACCGAGGGCATCGTCGACCTGGCCGCCGCCAAGCTGGGGATGGACCCGGCGGAGTTCCGGCGCCGCAACCTGATCGCCGACGACGCCTACCCGTACAGTTTTCCCTCGGGTCTCAAGTTCGAGCAGCTCTCGCACCACAAGACGCTCGACCGGCTGCTCGAGCTCATGGACTACAGGGGGCTGCGCGCCGAGCAGCAGGCGCTCAGAAAGAAGCGCGTGTACCGCGGCATCGGGCTCGCCGCAATGATCGAGGTCACCAACCCCTCGCCGGCGTTCTACGGCGTGGGCGGCGCGCGCATCTCGGCGCAGGACGGTGCCACCATCCGCCTCGAGCCGACCGGCATGGTGACGGTGATGGTGAGCGTCACGGAGCAGGGCCAGGGCACCGAGGGCATCTTCGCGCAGATCGCGGCGACCGCGGTCGGAGTTTCGATGGACAAGGTGCGCGTGATCACCGGAGATACCGGCACCACCCCGTACGGGGGCGGCACCTGGGCCTCGCGTGGCGCGGGCATCGGCGGCGAAGCGGTGCTGCAGGCCGGCAAGGCGCTGCGCTCAAACATTCTCGACGTCGCCGCGCTGATGCTGAACGAAGACAAGGCGCAGCTCGACGTTGCCGGCAATGCCATCGTCAGCCGAACCAGCGGCGATGCGAAGCTGCCGCTCTCCGAGGTCGGGCGCGTGGGCTATTTCCGTCCCGACACGCTGCCGATGAAATTCCAGTCTGAGCTTACCGTCACGCGCCACTACACGCCGCGCGAGTACGGCTTCACCTTCACCAACGGCATGCAGGCTTCGCTGGTCGAGGTCGACCCAGAGACCGGCTTCGTGAAGCTGCTCAAGCACTGGTGCGTCGAGGATTGCGGCACGGTGATCAACCCGATGCTGGTCGACGAGCAGATCCGCGGCGGCATCGTGCAGGGCATCGGCGCCGCGCTCTGGGAGCATTGCCTGTACGACGACGACGGACAGCTGCTCAACGGCAACCTGGCCGATTACCTGGTGCCGATGGCGGGCGAGCTGCCCGATATCGTCGTGGCGCACGTCACGACGCCTACGCGCACCTCCGAGCTCGGCGCCAAGGGCGTCGGCGAGGCCGGCACCGCGGGTGCGCCGGCGGCGGTTATGAACGCGATCAACGACGCCCTGGCACCGCTCGGTGCGCGCGTGCCGGTGCAGCCGTGCACGCCGCAGCGCGTGCTGCAGGCGCTGGGGAAGATCTAGCCAGGCAGGTCCGAGGCCATCAGCTCCGGGCGGACGCCGCGCGCCTCCGCGTTGGCGAAGTTCAGTTCCACCTTGACGCCGTTCGGGTCGAACAGAAAGAGCTGATAGAGCCCCTGGTCGCTCACCTGCCGGCGCTTGAATGGCACCCCGAGCGCCGTGAGGTGCTCGAGCATCTGCGCCAAGCCGGCGCAGCGAAACGCGACGTGGTCGATGACGCCGCTGCCCTGCGTCGCCTGCGACTCCTGCCCGACGTAGCGCTTGCGGTTCTCGGAGACCGAGGCGCCGCCCTCGGTGACATGGATGACGTCCTTGTCGCCGAGGTACAGCCAGCACACCGGAAACTTGAAGTCCGGATGGGGGCCGACGCGGAAGCCGAGCACCTTGACGTACCAGTCGCGCGTCGCCGCCATGTCGGTGGTCTGCAGCAGGAAATGCTCGATATGGCTGAGCGGCATCTGGATATTCTAAGACCATCAGGCAATCAAGGGAGGCGATACGTGCCGCTAGCCCTCGATCGCCTCGACTCGACCGCTTGCCGCCGAACGCACGATCGCCTCGAGCGCCGAGACCGTGCCGAGCATTTCGCGGTGCGGCATCGGATAAGAGCGCCCGCCGAGCGCGGCCTCGGCGAAGGCCTCGAGGTTGGCGAGCACCGGGCTCGCCGGCGCGATGTCGCGCTGCTCGCGCGCCGCGCCGCGGCGGCAAAGCGTGAACACCCAGCCCTCGGGGTTCTCCGGATGCGCCTTGTCGCGCACCTCGACCCAGCCCTTGCTGCCATAGACCGCGAAGCGGCCGTCGAACGGCGTGGCGAGAATGGCGCTGATGAGGGCGTTCCCGCCATCGTGGAAGGCGATGAGCGCGCCGAGCGTATCGCCGTTCACGAGGTGGCTGCCGAGTTGCCTGACGCTGGCGAATGCCCGTTCCGGCTGCCCAAGGATCGCGATCGACAGATCGACCAGGTGAACGCCGGTCGCGGTGAGCGGGCCTGCGGGCGCGTCGACCGCCGTCAGGCGCCAGTTGCTCGCAGGCATGGCGAGAAACTTGTCCTGGCTGAAGTTCGCCTCCACCTGCAGCGGTCGCCCGATCTCTCCCGCGTCGATCAGGCGGCGCAGCTCCACGATGCCCGGCTCGAAGCGCCGCTCGTGACCGACGCCGAGCGTGACGCCCGCGGCGGTGACGGCCGCGAGTGCCCGGCGCGCATCGGCGCGCGTGAGCGCCAGCGGCTTCTCGCAGAAAACATGGCGTCCTGCCTGCGCCGCGCGCACGACCTGCGCCGCATGCTGCGAGTGCGGCGTGCACAGCACCACGGCCCTTACCGCCGGATCGGCGAGCGCGCCCTCGAGCTCAGGCGAGCAGACGATGCCGCGCTCGCGCGCGAACGCCGCGGCCTCGGCATCGGGCTCGACCGCGTGCACGACGCGCAGGCGCGCGCTCTTGTGCAGCAGGCCAGTGATGGTGCGTCCCCACCAGCCGAGCCCGGCGACCGCGACGTTCAGCATGGCGGCGATTATAGGCGCGCCGGTTGCGAAGTGATCACCCGATCATTTAGCATCGCGGGAAAGTCCTCCAGGAGACGCTGTGGGGCCCTACCTCGTCGGGGTCGATATCGGTGGCACGTTCACCGACTGCGTGGTGCTCGACCGCAAAGGCCGCATCACCGCGACCAAGTCGCCCTCGACGCCGGGCAACTTCGCCGAGGGCATGCTCGCCGCGCTCGACGTCGCCGCCGAGCGTCTCGGGCTGGGATTCGAGCAGTTCTGCGCCGAGATTGGCGTGCTGACCCACGGCACCACGGTGGGCACCAATGCGCTGATCCAGAGAAAGGGCGCGAAGACCGGCCTGATCACCACCAAGGGACACGAGGACGCGATCCACATCATGCGCGGCTCGCGCGGCGTTACCTCGCGCGACCTGCGCAAGGTGGTGCACTTCCCGGAGAGCCAGAAGCCCGTGCCGATCGTGCCCAAGCGGCTCGTCGCCGGCGTGTCGGAGCGCGTCGACTGTTTCGGCGAGATCGTCGTGCCGCTGAACGAACAGCAGGCCGAGGCGGCGATCGGCGCGCTGCTCGCCGAGGGCGTGGAAGCGATCGCCGTGTGCTTCCTGTGGTCGTTCAAGAATCCCGCCCACGAGTTGCGCGTCAAGCAGATGATCCGCGCCATGGCACCGCGCGTATTCGTGTCCTGCTCGGTGGACATCGCGCCCAAGTGGGGCGAGTACGAGCGCACCACCGCCACCGTGCTGAACGGCTATCTGGGGCCGGTGATGGTGCGCTACCTCGCCAACCTCGCCGAGCGCCTGAAGGGCGCCGGCTACCGGCATCCGCTGCAGATCACGCAGTGCGGCGGCGGCTCGATCTCGGTCGACAAGGCGATGGGCGAGCCGTTGCTGACGCTCGATTCCGGGCCGGTATCGGGCGTCACCGGCTCGGCCTACCTCGGCAAGCTGATGGGAATCGAGAACATCATCACCACCGACATGGGCGGCACCTCGTTCGACGTCGGCATCGTGCACGGCGGGCGTCCGCAGTACTCGTTTACCTCCAACGTCGCGCAGTACGAGTACTTTTTGCCCAAGGTCGACATCCAGGCGATCGGCTCGGGCGGCGGGTCCCTGGCGCGCGTCGACGCCGCGACGCGCACGCTGCAGGTCGGGCCCGATTCCGCCGGCGCCGACCCCGGCCCGGCGTGCTACGGCAAGGGCAACGAGCTGCCGACCGTAACCGACGCGGACGTCGTGCTCGGCTACGTCAATCCCGACAATTTCCTCGGTGGCCGCATCAAGCTCGACCGCGGCAAGGCGGTGGCCGCGGTGCAGAAGGTGGCCGACGGACTCGGCCTGTCGCTGCTCGAGACCGCGAGCGGCATCGCGCGCGTGGCGGAATTCAAGATGGCGGACATCATCCGCAAGATGACGGTCGAGAAGGGCTTCGATCCGCGCGAGTTCACGCTGTTCGCGTTCGGCGGAGCCGGCCCCGCGCATGCCGGCGTGTTCGGCGCCGAGCTGGGCGTCGAGAAGGTGATCATCCCGCAGAAGGAGATCGCCTCGACGTGGTGCGCCTTTGGCGCGGCAGCGGCCGACGTGCTGCACGTCTACGAGCAGGCCGACATCCAAGCAAGCCCGTTCGACGCAGCGCGCGTAAACCGCGTGCTCGAGGCGCTGGAACAGCGCGCGCATGCGCAGATGGACGGCGACGGCATCGCGCGTTCCCGTCGGAAGCTCGCGTTCTCGCTCGACATGCGCCATCGCGGCCAGATCCACGAGGTCGAAGTGCTGCTGCCCGAGGCGCGGCTGAAGGAGGCGCTGCGGGATAAGCTGCGCGAGCGCTTCACCGCGCGCTACGAGCAGCTCTACGGCCGCGGCTCGTCGTACCGGGGCGCGGGCATCGAGATCGTCACCCTGCGGCTGCGCGCGAGCGCCGCGACGCCGCGCCCCGGCCTGAAGCGCGCGCGGACGACGGCCGCGCGCATCGCGCCCGCCGCCGCGCGCGGCAAGCGCGAGATCTGGTGGCCCGACTACAAGCGCGCGGTGCGCACGCCGATCTACGACGGCGCCTTGCTTAAGCCGGGTAATCGTCTGCGGGGTCCCGCGGTGGTCGAGACCAGCGATACCACCATCGTCGTGTATCCGCGCCGCAGCCTGCGCGTGGACGCCTACGGCAATTTCGAGATGCGCTTCAAGGGGTGAACATATGCCACGCGTGAGCGAAATGAAAGGCGCGAGCTTCGACGGCAAGTCGATGGGCTACGTGCCCCCGAAGAAGCTTTCGATATCCAAGAAGCTCAAGCTGCACACCCGGCGCGCCTCGAAGATCGATCCGATCACCTACGAGGTGGTGCGCCACAGCCTGTGGCACGTGAACGAGGAGCACGGCGCCACCATCCAGCGGCTGTCGGGCTCGCCGGTGGCGATGTATGCGCTCGACCTCAATCCGTCGATCCTCGCCGAGGACGGCGAGTTCGTGTACTTCGGGCCGTACATGCAGTACATGTCGGGCGTCACCGATACGCAGGTGAAATGGATCCTCGAGCACCGCTCGGACAATCCGGGCATACGCGAGGGCGACATGTTCCTCGCCAACGATCCCTGGGTCGGCGCGGCGCACCAGCAGGACGTCATGCTCATCTGCCCCGTGTTCTGGAAAGGGGAACTCTTCTGCTGGGTCACCAACTGCCTGCACCAGTACGACATCGGCGGCATCACGCCGTCGTCGTTCTGCGGCTCGGCTGAGAACGCCTTCGAAGAAGGGATCCTCATCCCGCCGGTTAAGATCATAGAGCGCAATGAAATTAGGCGCGATATCGAGGAGCTGTACCTGCGCTCCTCGCGCAAGCCCGAGGCGGTGGCGCTCGACTTTCGCGCGCAGCTCGCCGGCAATATCACTGCCCGAGACAGAATCGTTTCGCTGATCAAGAGATATGGCGCCGAGACAGTCAAAGGCGTGATGAAGAAGATCGTCGACAACGCCGAGACGGCATTTCTCGACAAGCTCGGGCGTCTGCCCGACGGCGTATGGCGCGAGCGCACCTACGTGGAGTGCTGCCGGCCCGGCGACCGGCGCACGCACCGCGTCTGCCTCACGCTCACCAAGCGAGGCAAGCGCCTGGTGTTCGACAACGACGGCACCGCGCCGCAGGACGGCGCGATGAACGCCACCTATTCCGGGTGGCGCGGCTCGATCATGGTGGCGCTTAACCAGTTGCTGTGCTGGGACCAGTATTTCTGCATCGGCGGCGCGCTGCGTCACGTGGAGTTCGATCCCACCCCGGGCAGCTTCAATTGCGCGAACTTCCCGGCCTCGGTGTCGACGGCTCCGGTGCAGGCGATGGAGATCTCGCTTTATCCGGCCTACAACGTGCTCTCGAAGATGATCTACGGCGATGCCGAGATGCGCAAGGACATCATGTGCATCGGCGGCACGAGCCAGTGGCCGGCGACCATCTTCCGCGGCAACGACCAGTGGGGCGAGCGCTACGGCTACTTGCTGGTCGATCCGATCGGCGGCGCGATCGGCGCCTTCGCCGAGGGCGACGGCATCAACACGGGGGGGCAGTCGCGCACCCCCATCTGCAAGCTGCCGAACGTGGAGCATACCGAGCAGACTTTTCCGCTGCTGTTCATGTACCGCAAGGAGGTCGTCGACTCGGGCGGCGCTGGCAAATGGCGCGGCGGAATGTCCGCCGAATCCTGCTTCGTGCCGCACGGCACCGACCGCATCACGCACGACACGCTTTCCTCGGGCAACGCGACGCCGACTTCGCCGGGCATGATGGGCGGCTATCCGGGCAGCGTTAACGTCTACAAGTTCCTGCGCGGCAGCGACGTGAAGGAGCGACTGGCAAGGCGTGAGATGGTCGGCGACATCTCCGAGCTCAAAGGTCGCGAGGAAGTGCTGCAGCTCCGGCAGGAGAACTTCACGCAGGAGCCCGAGGACGTCTATGCGGTGCTCTGGTCGGCCGCCGGCGGCTACGGCGATCCGTTCGAGCGCGATCCGGAGCGAGTGCGCGAGGACGTGGTCGAGAATCGCGCGGTGTCGCGCGAATGCGCGCGCGAAGTCTACGGCGTGGTGGTCGGCGAGTCGGGGGCGCTCGATCTGGAAACCAGCAAGCAGCTGCGCGCCGCCGAGCGCAAGCGGCGCCGCGGCAAGGGCGCCAGGCCCGCGACGCTGTCCGGCAAGATCGTGGCGCGCGCCTCGGAAAATCTGGACGTGCGCCGCGAGGCGGCGGGGCTGCGCTTCGCCTGCGCGCGCTGCGCGGCCGACCTTGGACCGTTGCGCGAGAACTACAAGCAGCACTGCGCCGTGGAAGAGCGCGACATCGCGGCGGCCAACCCGAACATCGGTGACTGGCGCCGCTACATCGACGACCGGCCGGTGTTCCGCCAGTGCCATTGTCCTGGCTGCGGCGGCCTGATCGAAAACGAGGTGGCGCGCGCCGACGATCCGCTGCTGCGCGACATCGAGTTGCACATAAAATGAGGACCGACCCGTGATCTACGAGCTGCGCATCTACCACTGCATGCCGGGCCGGCTGCCCGATCTCAACCGGCGTTTCGAGACCATCACGCTGAAGATCTGGGAGCGGCACGGCATCCGGCCGCTCGGCTTCTGGACCACGCTGGTCGGCGACGACAACAACGCGCTCCACTATCTGCTCGAATGGGCGAGCCTCGCCGAGCGCGAGCGCATCTGGAACGCGTTCATGGCTGATCCCGAGTGGCTCGCGGCGCGCGCCGAGACGGAGAAGAACGGCCCGATCGTGGCGCGCATCGAGAATCGGGTGCTGGCGCCGACCGGCTACTCCAAGCTGCGCTAAATGACCCTGACTGGGTCGCAGCTGCTGACACGCGCATTGCGCGAGGAAGGCGTGGACACGGTGTTCACGCTCGCGGGCGACCACATCCTGCCGCTGCTCGACCTGCTGGCGGACGAGGGCTTCAGGCTGATCGACTGCCGCCACGAGCAGGCCGCGGTGCACATGGCGGATGCCTGGGCGCGCATGACCGGAGGGCTCGGCGTGTGTGCTTTCACGACCCCCGGGCACGCCAACGCGATCCCCGGGCTGGTCAACGCCCTGGCGGCCGAGAGCCCGGTGCTCAACATTGCTGGTTCAGCGGACCTGCGCAACTATCACCGCGGCATCATGCAGGAGATCGACCAGCTGGGCCTGGCGCGGCCCGCCACCAAGGGCGCCTGGCTGGTGCACGACGCGCGGCGCATTCCGGACATGGTGGCCACCGCGGCGCGCACCGCGTTCGAGGGACGGCGCGGCCCGGTGCACCTTACCGTGCCGGTGGACGTCCAGACGCAGCGTGTCGAGGCGTCGGAGGTGCGCTTCTACGATGCGCCGGCGTACCGGCCGCAGGCGCCGCGCGTGGCGGCGCCGCAGCAGCTCGAGGAGGCGATCCGGCTGCTGCGCGCGGCCGAGCGCCCGCTGGTCATCGCCAGCACGCCGGCGGCCTACGGCGAGTGGAGCGCCGAAGTGCAGCGCTTCGTCGAGATCACGCGGCTACCGTTGATGACCGAGGAAGCGGCGCGCGGAATGGTGTCGGACGAACATCCCTATTGCCTCGGCTTCTTCGACCTGTCGCAGCATCAGCCCGCGAACCTGATCCGCGAGGCCGATGCGGTGCTGCTCCTCGGCAAGCGGCTCGACTTCACCGTTGGCTTCGGGCTGCCGCCGATCGTGGCCGAGGGTGCCCGCGTGATCCAGATCGAGCCCTGCGGGCTGCAGGCGGGGCGCAACCGCGGCGTCGAGCTGGCGATGATCGGCGAC
>Ga0055435_10000138_pt1 | contig 8209 bp, 8 predicted proteins | sample Browns_ThreeSqA__2_FD_57725 | JGI IMG/M metagenome (GOLD analysis project Ga0055435, IMG submission 57725) | Wetland microbial communities from the San Francisco Bay, California, USA, that impact long-term carbon sequestration - Browns_ThreeSqA_D2 | ecosystem: Environmental > Aquatic > Marine >...
GAAGCGAAAGCTCGCCGGCCGCGACGCGGTTCTCGAGAAGCCGGAGCGTCGCCTTCGTGTAGACACCGGGAAGCGGTCCCGTCTGCGGGACTGCAACCTCCTCGACGAGCGCGCGGAGCACCGCCGAGGTCACGAGCGGGCAGTCGACGGGCAGCACCACGCACACGTCGTGCGCCGCCGCTCTGAGCCCCGCCAGAACGCCGAACACCGGAGCGCGCTCCTCGACGCCGTCGTCCAGCACGGGGAACGGCAGCTCGAGCCCGTCCTCCGCCTTGCCGACCGCGAGCACCTCGCTGCAGGTCTCGTGCAGCAATCGCCACGCACGCTCGGCAAGCGTCTCGCCCCGGAACCGAGCGTGCGCCTTCGGCGAGCCGAAGCGCTCGGAAGCGCCGCCGACGAGCAGGACTCCCGTGACGCCTACGTGATCCGCCACGGCTCCGTGTAGACGGTGAGCCGTCCCTCGCGCGCCCAGCCGCAGAGCGTCACGCCGCGGTCGGCGCCGAGCTCGACCGCGAGCGACGACGGCGCCCCGACCGCCACGAGGATCGGGCACCCGGCAACCGCCGCCTTCTGCACGAGTTCGAACGAGAGGCGCCCGCTGACACACAGCACGCGCTCCGAGAGCGGGAGGAGCCCCTCGTGGAACGCCCACCCGACCACCTTGTCCATCGCGTTGTGGCGGCCGACGTCCTCGCGGACGCAGAGGAGCTCGCCGTCGGGCTCGAAGAGCCCCGTCGCATGCAACCCGCCCGTCGTCGCAAAGGCGGCCTGCGCTCGGAGGAGCCGCTCGGGCAAGGACGACGCGACCCCGGCGTACAGCTCGAGCGGACTTTCGACACGTGGCGCCGACACCTGCACCGCCTCGATCGCTCCCTTCCCGCAGACTCCGCAGGAGGACGAGGTGTAGAAGTTGCGCCGCAAGCGCTCCGCGTCGAAGCCGTTCGCGTCGATCTCGACAGTGTTCGCGGCCAGGTCGTCTGGAACGCGTGCGGCGAGCGGCGCGAGACCCTCGGTGACGCAGAAGCCGAGGGCCAGCTCCTCGTCGTGGCCGGGTGTTCGCATGGTCACGGCGACGGGCTCCCCGCCGATCCGGATCTCGAGCGGCTCCTCGACTGCGACCACGTCGCGCTCGCTCTCCCTCGTTGGCAACCGCAGCGTGTCGACGCCGCGCGTGGCGCGTGGGGGTGGAGTAGGAAGCTCGCCGCTCACGCGGCAAGCGTACTCAGGCGCTCAGGCTAGGCGGGAACCGCAGCCCGATCGAGCACCTCGAGGAACGCCTGCGACCACTCTGCGAGGTCGCCCCAGCCGCGGCACGAGACCATGCTCCCGTCGACGACGGCGGCGCCGTCCACGTACTCGCCGCCCGCGAGCTCGATGTCGGGCGCGAGAGGCCCGAAGCCCGAGGACCGCCGACCTCGCAGGAGCCCGAGCGCGGCCGGGACCTGGGGCCCGTGGCAGAGCGTCCCGACCGGTTTCTCCTCCGCGAAGAAGTGCTCCACTATCCGGCGGACGTCAGGATCGACTCTGATGAACTCGGGGGCACGACCGCCCGGAATCACGACGGCTACATAGTCGGACGGATCGACGTCCGCGAACGCGACGTCCACGGGGCAGGTCCGCCCCGGGCGCTCGACGTAGGTGTCCCAGTCCGGCTCGAAGTCGTGGACGACCAGCTTGATCGGTCGGGTTGTCGGTGCCGCGACGTGCGGCTCGTACCCCTCTTCCGCCAAGCGATACTTGATGAACATCGTCTCGAGATCCTCGGCGGCATCCCCCGCGAGGATCAGCACCTTCGCCATCTCGCCTCCTTCGGTCGAGCTGATCGTAGACGGCCTCGCGGGCGCTCAGCCGCTGACGTTCGCGCACAGCGCATACGCCTGCAGCTGCCACGTCTGCGCTGTCCCGACGACCTCCGCCGCGCTCGCATCCCACTGCGTCCCGCTCGAGTCGGGGAAGTTCGCGGTGATCGAGACCCTGCTCGCGCCGTTGCCGAGAACGCGCGCGCCGCCGCCGATCGCCTTCTTGGGCGACGGGCAGTCGACGAGCAGGCTCTTCGAGTTAACCGAGCTCAGCGGCGTCGTGACGTCCACACGCTGGAGCGCGCTGATTCCGGGAGGGCCGGCAGGACCAGCGGGGCCCTGCGGTCCCGTGGGCCCGGCCGGGAGCTGACCCGGCTTGAAGTCGGCGCTCAGCAGGGAGCTGTTCTTGACCTGGCTCGAGGTGACGGCACCCTTTGCGATCTTTCTCGTCGTCACCGCGCCGGTCTTCAGCTGGGCGGTGCCGACGCTGTTCCGGGGCACCGTCAGAACGGTCGCGTACCCCGTGCCACCGAGCGCGAGTCCGAGTGCTATGCCTGCCACGACGAGCGCAGGCGACGGGCGCCGTACCGAGATCCTCATGGATCACCTCCTGTGGACTGGACTCCGCGACCGTAGCGCCGATCCTTGAGCATTCGGTGAGGCTGGCAGGATGAAGCATGCCCGGCATACGGTTCCCAATCCGCTTCACGGGCGCCAATCGAGCGATGGCCGTTCTCGGCTTGACGCGCGGCGGGTCGTGGGTCGAGGTCGACGGGGGAGCCCTACGCGTGCGGATGAGCTGGGCGTTCCGCCTCGAGACTCCGCTGGAGCACGTGCGGGCAGCCGCTCCCTACGAAGGGCGTGTCTGGAGCTGGGGCGTCCACGGCTGGCGTGGACGGTGGCTCGTCAACGGGTCGTCCTCGGGGCTCGTGCGCATCGAGCTCAGCCCGCCGGCACGAGCCTGGGTCATCGGCTTTCCGATCGGCGTCCGAGAGTTGCTCGTCTCGGTCGAGGATCCCGCGGGATTGATCGCGGCGCTCACTCCGGGAATGCGACCGCCGCGGCAGCCGAGACCGTCGGCCCCGTTCGAGTAGTCGCGGTCTCCCGCGGTGCCGCCGTCCGCGAATCGACCTCGCAGTTGCTTCGCGTCTACTCGACCGTGACGGTCTTCGCGAGGTTCCGCGGCTGGTCGACGTTCAGACCGCGGAGTCGTGCGATGCGGTAGGCGAGGAGCTGTAAGGGCAGGATCGCCAGCACGACCTGCAGGAACGCCGGCGTCTTCGGGACGTAGATGACGTCGTCGGCGTGGTGTTGAATATCCTCGTTGCCGTCGGTCGCGATGGCGATGACGTGCGCACCGCGCGCGCGTACCTCCTGGATGTTCGAGACGATCTTGTCGTACACGTGGATGTTCGTCGCGACGACGACGACCGGCGTCGCCTCGTCGAGCAGCGCGATCGGACCGTGCTTCATCTCGCCCGCCGAGTACGCCTCGGTCGGAATGTACGAGATCTCCTTCAGCTTGAGCGCACCCTCGAGCGCGACGGGAAGCCCGATGTGCCGGCCGAGGTAGAGGAAGAAGTGCGCGTCGTGGTAGCGGCGCGCGATCTCCTCGATCGGATGGTCCCCCTGGAGGAAGGCCTCGATCTTCCGGGGGAGCTTGTAGACGTAGTCGAGGATGAACTCGATCTCGCCGCGCGGAAGCGTCTCGCGGATCTGCGCCAGCTTGAGCGCCACGAGGTAGAGCAGCGCGACCTGGGCGGTGAACGTCTTCGAGGCGGCGACGCCCATTTCCAACCCTGCGCGTGTGTAGAGGACGGAGTCGACCTCACGCGTCACCTGCGAGCCCATCATGTTCGTGATCGCGACCGTTCGCGCCCCGCACTCGCGCGCGAGCTTGAGCGCCCCGATCGTGTCGCGCGTCTCTCCCGACTGCGTGATCCCGATGACCAGATCGTGCTCGTTGATCACGGGATTCCGGTAGATCCACTCGCTGGCGATGTCGAACTCGACCGGCACGCGCGCCCACTCCTCGATCACGTAGCGGCCGACCACGCACGCGTGGTACGCGGTGCCACAGGCGAGGAGGACGATGCGCCGGAGACTCCTGACCTCGTCGTCGTTCATTCCGAGCCCCTCGAGGACGAGGTGCCCGTGGCGGACCCGGTCGCCGATCGTCTCGGCGACTGCCTCGGGCTGCTCGTAGATCTCCTTCAGCATGAACGTCTCGTACCCGCCCTTCTCCGCGCCCTCGTCGTCCCAGTCGAGCTCGCTCGGCTCGTGCGCGACGGCGCTGCCGTCGGAGCCGAGGAACGTCGCCCCCTCCGGCGTGATGACGGCCAGCTCGCCGTCCCCCGGGAACTGAACCGTGCGCGTCTCGCTCAGGAAGGCGGCGGCGTTGGAAGCGAGGAACATCTCGTCGTGGCCGACGCCGACGACGAGCGGAACCTGGTGGCGGGCACCGACGAGCAGACCCGGATGGTCACGGTGGATGACGACGAACGCGAAGTGGCCCTCGAGCTCGTTGAACGCCCGCCGAACCGCCTCGACGAGATCGCCGTCGTAGTGCCGCTCGACGAGGTGCGTAACGGTCTCCGCATCGGTCTCGGAGGTGAAGGTGTGGCCGTCCGCGACCAGGCTCTCCTTCAGCTCGCGGTAGTTCTCGACGATCCCGTTGAGGACGATGGACAGCTTCGCCGCGTCGCACCCGGCGAGGGGGTGGGCATTCTCCTCGGTCACGCCGCCGTGGGTCGCCCACCGCGTGTGGCCGAGCCCGGTGGTCGCGGACGAGAGGTGCGTCGAGGCGCGCTCCTTGAGGTTCCCGAGCGGGCCGACCGCGCGCACGTAGTGGAGGCCGCCACCCTCGAGCAGCGCGATCCCCGCCGAGTCGTAGCCGCGGTACTCGAGCCGCTCGAGCCCCTGGAGAAGGAGCGGCTTGCACTCACGCGATCCGACGTATCCGATAATCCCGCACATGTGGTTAGTGCGCCGGGACGACATCGGTAAGAGCCGATGTCGTCCGCGCGAAGACCCCTGAAGCGCGACGGCCGCTTCGTCGCTGATCGCTGCGGTCGTCCGCCCTCCGCACCGGCGTCAGGCCGGCGGCTGCTGTGGTTGGGGTGGACACGATTGGCCTCATAAACACGGAAGAGCCCGGCGGCGCCCAACGTCGGGCTCAGCCGAGCTCCCTTTCCACGAGCGCGGCGATGCTAACACAGATTCTCTCTGCATCTTCGGGATTTTCCACCTCCGCCAGGACGCGCACCACGGGCTCGGTACCGCTCGGACGAACGAGCACCCGCCCGCGCGGGCCCAGCTCCTCCTCGATTCGCTCGATCTCCTCGAGTAGTGCGGGCGTCAGCTCCGTCCGAGACACCCGCACGTTGCGCTTCACCTGTGGGAAACGCGTCATCGCCGAAGCGGCCTCGCTCAGCGTGCGACCGCGCAGCGCGCCGCAGAGCAGCAGAGCCGCGGCCAGGCCGTCCCCCGTCACGTGGCTCCCGAGCCAGACGATGTGCCCGGACTGCTCACCTCCGAGTAGGCCGTCCTCCTCGCGGAGAGCCTCGAGGACGTAGCGGTCCCCGACCGGCGTCGTGAGGACTCGAATCCCGTGCTCCGCCATGAGTCGGTGGAACCCGAGGTTCGTCATGACCGTTACCGCGACGAGGTCGACCCCGAGCGCCGGAGCCAGAATCGCGAGTATCTGGTCGCCGTCCACCGGCTCTCCGTGCTCGTCCACCGCCAGCACGCGGTCGCCGTCGCCGTCGAACGCGACGCCGAGATCGAGCCCCTGGCCAAGGACGAGGCGCTGCAGGGCAGCGAGATCGGTTGCGCCGCAGCCGACGTTGATGTTTGTTCCGTCGGGCTGGACGCCGATCGCGTGGACTCTTGCCCCGAGCGCGGAGAACGCACGCGGGCCGAGGTCCGCGTAGGCCCCGTTCGCGCAGTCGACGCCCACGCGAAGTCCGCTCAAGTCGGAGCCGAACCGCTCCAGAAGGTGCGCAAGGTAGCGCTCGCCGACGTCCTCGATGCGCTCCACGCTGCCGCCGCCCGGCGCGTGGGCGTCGAGCAAGGCCTCGATCTCCTCCTCCTGCTCGTCGACGAGCTTCCGGCCGCCCCGGTCGAAGAGCTTGACGCCGTTGTACTCGGGAGGGTTGTGCGAGGCGGAGACGACCGCCGCGACACCCTCGGCCATGAGCGCGACCGCAGGCGTCGGGAGCACGCCTCCGAGCAGCGCCCTCCCGCCTGCGCTCGCAATGCCGCGTGCGAGTGCAGCCTCGAGCCCCGGCCCCGAGCCACGCGTGTCCCGCCCGACGAGGACGTCGCCACCGCCTGCCCAGAGCATCGCCGCCTTACCGACGCGCTCGACGAGATCGGGCGTCATGGAATCGCCGACGATCCCGCGAACCCCGTCGGTTCCGAAGTACCGCCTGCTCATGTCTCGATCATGGACACCGGGCTGACGTCTCTGCGCGCCGCTCGCACTGGACGCGAGGCTGAGCCGCGAGGACAGTACATGGACGTACGGCCCAGCGACGAGGCCGACGCATCCAGACGCGAGCGGCGTCACCCACGGCGGAGACCGGGCTGCGCCCGATCACAGCGGTCGGCGCCCAGAGGCGTCAGCGCTTGCTGAACTGAGGCGCCTTGCGAGCCTTGTGCAACCCGGCCTTCTTGCGCTCCACGATCCGCGCGTCGCGTGTGAGGAAGCCGGCGCGCTTGAGCGGAATGCGCACCTCGGGGTCGGCCTCGACGAGGGCTCTCGCGATCCCGTGCCGGATCGCGCCGGCCTGACCGCTGATCCCGCCGCCCTGGACGCGCACCCGGAGGTCATACGTGCCCTCGGCGCCGGCAACCTGGAGCGGCGCGAGAACACTCTGGCGGTGGCCGGCCCGCGGGAAGTACTCCTCGAGCGTCCTGCCGTTGATCCACGTCTTGCCGTCGCCCGGGCGAAGGATGACACGCGCGATCGAGGCCTTGCGCTTGCCGGTGCCCTGGTACTGCGCGATCTCAGTCACTCGAGCTCCAGCGGCTTCGGTGCCTGCGCCGCGTGCGGATGCTCGGGGCCTGCGTAGATCTTGAGCTTCCGGAGTTGGGCCGCGGCGAGCCGGTTCTTTGGGAGCATTCCCTTCACTGCCTTGCGAATCACCTCGGTCGGGCGCCGCTCGAGCTGCTCGCGCAGCGTTCGCTGCTTGATGCCGCCCGGATAGCCCGAATGACGGTAGTAGATCTTCGTGTCGAGCTTCGAGCCCGTTACGGCGACCTTCTCGGCGTTGACCACGACCACGAAGTCGCCCGTGTCGACGTGCGGCGTGTACACGGGCTTCCCCTTACCACGGAGCGTGTCCGCGATCCGGGTCGCGAGCCGCCCGAGGGTCTTCCCCTCGGCGTCCACGAGGAACCACTCGCGCTCGATCTCTCCGGGCTTTGCCGTGTAGGTCTTCATCTCACAGAAAGAGGGCGGACGCCCGTCCGCCGGCGGCCGATTGTAGCAGCGGAGACCGATTCAGCCCGAGGCCTCGAGCGCCGGGGCAGGAGATCTCCGGGCGAGGAAGATCGCAACAGCCGGAAGGACGACCGCGAGCGTCCCGCCAAGCGCGACTGCGACCGCTCCCCATTCCGAGTACGCCGCACCGCCGAGCAGGGCGAGCGCGGCCCCGAGCAGGCCCGCCGCGAGGTCGGTCGCCCCGACGAGCCGGCCGCGCTCGATCGGGCGCGCATGGCTCACGAGCTCCGCAGTCGCGGCGACGTACGAGACGTTCCACCCGAGCCCGAGGAGGAAGAGCGAGAGAGAGGTGCCGGCGATCGACTCGACCCAGGCGAGCATGATCGTCGACACCGCCATGATCGCCAGCCCAGCCATGAGCGAGGGCCTGCGCCCGACGCGATCGATCAGCACTCCGACGACGAGGATGAGCGCGTACATCCCCACGATATGGAGGCTGATGACGGTGAAGACGTCGGCCTGCGTGTGGTGGTGTCCCACCACGATGTAGCCGCTCAGGTTCATCACGCTCACCATCACCGAGAAGCTCGCGAGCGCAGCGATGACAGCCGACGGCACTCCAGGTCGCCGCAGAATGTCCCCGAGCGGAGCTGCCGGCTCGATGTCCGCAGCGTCGCCTGCCGCGTGCTCGGTCGCGACCTGGAGCTCGAGAGCGATCGTGCGGGGATCCGGTCGGATGAGAAGCGCGAGAACCACGCCAACGAGCGCAAACACCGCACCTGCGAGCCAGGGCAGAACGAGCGTGTGGAGCGCAAGATCCTTCCCGGCGAACATCGGCCTGAAGACGAGCGGGCCGAGCGCGGCGCCGAACAGCGCTCCGAACAGGACGTACGAGATCGCTCGTGCACGCCGCTCCGGGGGGACCATGTCCGCCGCGGCCGTGCGCGCGAGAAGGACGCTTCCG
>Ga0055435_10000139_pt1 | contig 8188 bp, 10 predicted proteins | sample Browns_ThreeSqA__2_FD_57725 | JGI IMG/M metagenome (GOLD analysis project Ga0055435, IMG submission 57725) | Wetland microbial communities from the San Francisco Bay, California, USA, that impact long-term carbon sequestration - Browns_ThreeSqA_D2 | ecosystem: Environmental > Aquatic > Marine >...
TAGAGCCATGCAGCTTTGTAAACCAATAGCCTGGCACTTTCTATTTTCACAGCCATATCAGCCAACTTAAAACTTATAGCCTGGAATTTAGATATAGGCCTCCCAAACGCTTCTCTTTCCTTTGAGTATCCAAGGGCATATTCAAAAGCAGCTTGAGCCAATCCAACCGATTTGGCTGCATGTGTAATTCTCGCCCCAAGAAGGGTAGCCAGAGCGCGCTCAAAACCACCTTCGCCACCCAAAAGATTTTCTTCCGGTACCTCACAATCTTCAAAAACAAGCTCCGATGTGTCAGCAGCCTTATGACCTAGTTTGTGCACCTTACCACTCACTTTGAATCCTGGAAAGCCCTTTTCAACAACGAAAAGGCTAATACCTTCACCCTTTTTGCTCTTATCTGTGTAAGCAGCGACAACGGAAAAATCGCATATGGTGCCATTTGTAATCCATGTTTTAGTCCCATTAATTATATACTTGTCTCCATTTTTGACAGCCTGACTACGAATACTACGCGCATCAGACCCAGCACCGGGCTCAGTAAGACCTAGCGAACCTATTTTCTCTCCTGCAATGCCCGGAACAAGATATTTTTGTTTCTGCTCTTCGGTCCCAAACTTATAAATTGGGAAACAAGCTAGGCCTACATGGGCATTTATACACATAGCTATTCCTGCACATATGCGCCCCATCTCTTCAGCAAAGATGCAATCCGTTACCTTATCTAATCCTACCCCCCCGTATTCTTCGGGGAATGTTATCCCCAAAAACCCCATCTCTCCGAGCTTAGGGAAAAGTTCTTTAGGAAAATCTTCTTTGTTTTCGTACTCTTCGACAAGCGGGTCAATCTCGTTTTTCCCGAATTCTCTTATCGTATCCCTGAACATGTTTTGTTCATCTGTAAATTCAAAATCGAGAGGCACCCATTTCCCTCCTGGCTTAGAGTATTTACTCGAATATGAAAGGAAAATCCGAAAACCGCTTTGAGTATATCATGTGGTTGGCAAGTGTAAAGCAGGTATCAAAAAGTATATAAAAGCTGAATAGCTAAATTACAATTCGCTCTATTTCATCGAGTGTGATCTTATCACCAGTACGGTCATAGAGTTTGGTTGTTCTAGGGGAACTGTGTGCTGCTAGAATCTGTGCACGTTCTAATGTCCCGCCATTCTCAAGGTAGTTAGTAATACCGATAGCTCTAAATGTGTGACATCCTATAGGTGTAGTTATTCCAACCTGTTTAGCTCGCCTCCGTATCATACGATATACATCTGCCGGAGCCATGTAATTATTTGTAAGCTTGCGAGACTTACCCAAAAGTGTTCTAAACAAAGGCCCTTTCCTATCTTCCCAGAGACCCGAGACATTAATATAAGTATCTATATATTCTTCCAATTTATGATGAGCAGGCACTTCGTGGAATTTGCCACCTTTTTCATGCAAACGCAGCCACCAGCGTTTTCCATTTTTATAGTAGTCTCCAACTCGCATCCCTACAACAGCTCCCACCCTAGCGAAACTATAAACCATAGTAGCTATAAGAGCCCGATCACGAAGGCCTACTACTGATGAAATGTCGATGTTTTCAAGAAGCACCCGAGTCTCATCTTTAGTAAGAATCGGCGTTTTCCCCCTTTTAAGAACGTACCTAGGACCCCTAACAGATAAAGCGGGATTTGCAGGTATTACATGACCGACCACGAGCCAATTAAAAAGCATCCGTATCGCCGCCAGATGCTGTTTCACAGTTGGAGTTGACGCAGTATGTTGTTCAATATATGCTGCTACTACCAGCGGCCCAATTTGCTCAAACTTAATTCCCCTATCCCCACACCAGTTCAAGAAGTTGACGACGGCCCTATAGTATGCTTTTCTGGTATTCAGGTTTCGAATACTCACCGCAAAAAACTCGATGAATTGACGGCAAGCGTTCTCACCGGAAGCGGCGATAATTGAAGGCATCCCAATCGCATGTAGCTTAGTTGAATCTAGCGAACCGTATTGTGCAATTTCTTTCATAATCTATGTCTCATATTCTCCGCGCAATGAATAGTGTAATATAATGTCCTTTATATTACACTAAGTCTCCTAAAAATACATCCCGCAATGACTTATGAATTACGCTCGACGGGTCCGATCGCATACCTATCATCAAATCTATGTTTAATTCAGGCCTTATATATTCTCACCCACCTTTTTATACAGCGAAAATACCGTAACTGCGCGTTGCTACAAAGCCTTTCTACGAAATACATTTAGATATATGTTATGAAGACTATCTCTTAAATTCACCATCCCTAGACACAGTAACTTCAAGATGTTATAACCCCGAGGTACAACTAGGGCATATGTCCATATGCAGTGACGTTCTTTCAGAAGCGAGCTCATGCCTTGGGTTACCGCTAAGCCCTCACAGTCAGCGACTTTTGTTGTACGACATCTAGCCTTACCTTTTGCTATGCTGTTTAGTACAACGCCTCAAAGTCTAAAACTTTGAGGTGTATTAACCATTCTTGTTTGTGCGCTGGAATACAGGAATGAGAAAAAGCGAAATACTGACTCTCGAGTACGGTAGCCTTGATCTCGAAGATAATATCAAGAAACGGCTGCATAATTTATTACAAAAAACCCTCTGGAAGGTTTGGATCATACAAGATAATACTGCGACTACCTATCTCAATGACGGGCGTAAGCTGGGGTGGTTCTGATCATATGATGAGATATTTAACCTGGATATTTCCGAGCATGCGAAACTCATATATCTAAATCTATGCCGCCGTGCCAAAAAGAGCAGCAGGTCTTTTCCTTCCTATGCCCGCATAGCTAAAGACTGCTCCGTCTCGGTTCCGAAAGAACACTCTAGAACTCGACCTTCTTCATAGCTTCCTGGTACTTGTCTTGGATATTTCCTAAAGATAAATGCTGATATATATTCAAACTGTCCTTAGAGGCATGCCCGCTTATGAGCATCAACTCGGCATCGTTGAAGCCATGCTTGGTTAGCCATGTGAGCATCAGATGCCTCAATCTGTGAGAGGATGCAGCTACACCAGTCTCCTCTACACCAGTCTCCTTAGCACAATTTATTGAGACTGGTCTGGAATAGGTAGCGGTTTTTAGGGTGGTTCTTGATGTACACCTTTAATGGCATCTTAAAATCCTGATTGAATAGCACGTACCTGTCTTTGTAGCCTTTACCTTTCTCTATAAATATCTTGTTTTCATCGAGGAAGACATCAGCCATCTTAATGCAAGTAAGCTCTTGGACTCTAACTCCCGAAAGGAACAACAGCTTGAGCATGAGCTCGCGTTCGAGATTGTTAGCTCTCTCGATCTCTGAATAGAACCTCTTGAAGTGCTCCTCGGAGAGGATACGGGGGTAGCTTCTGGGCTTTTCTTGCAGGGTACAGGGAAGCCTTCTCTCCTATCATCCTAGAAGCATACCTCCAATCCTCATAGTGCCAGCCCTCTTCTAGCACAATCTTTACAATCTGCTTGATGGCTTTCAGTTTCGCTTTTTGCGTCTGTGTGTCGAAATTCGTCGCCTTATTGGTCATTTTCATGCCTCATTTATGGCTCATCCCCTACACTTGCTTCGTGAACTTAACATTATGCGAAATTCTAGTATCTCACTCGTTGTATACGAGCTATTCTTGGGGCATTCCAACAGTCCATTGCCTTTGGTGAATCTTTTCTAGCTCTTTCCTCAGTTCAATCAGGAGTCTTAGGCTTCTGATAATCGGTAGGTTTTTCGATCGAGGATCCTTCACATAGAGGGCTTGTTCAAGTGACCCTCGGATCAGCTTTATCTTCTCCTCAATGGGGTCGGGCTGCCTCATTTCTCCTTGACTTACTACTACTGCACCAACTATGAGCTATCAGTATCAGAATAAGTAGCCTGTGGTCTGTATGTGTTCGTATCGCCCGACATTTGTGGCAACATGTATGCCGTTCTAATTATCTTCACGGTACTTATGGGGGTTCGAATGACCGTGAGACGGAACATAATCCTAATTTTTACCAAATCTCTCAGCATTAGCCCAGAAAAGCCTAGTCTTGACCCTTACGTTGGGATTAATACGCCAATATAAGCCTATAATTGGGCAACGTTAAAAGATTCCCCCCTGACTGGGATGTGTGTTTGCCCGTCCTTTCAGAGAAAACTCCACTGTATGGCTTTGTAGGGCTCCTACTGAGCCTTCAAAAAGCCTGCCCGTCCTAGAACTCGTCTCTGATGCTCCTTTAGCATCGCCCATATAGCCTCAAGCTCGTCATAGCTTATCTCACCGTCTGCTATCGTTTCAGCGTATACAGAGAATAAATCGGCAAAGTAGCCTGTTCTATAGCAGGCTTAATCTTGTCCCGTTAGCCGAGAAGCCGCTCCTTGAAGGAGGGGCATTCTCGGTCTTCTTGTGGTCGCCCTTCTTAAAGACAAAGCTGTTAATGTCTGCCCTGTGTACCCGATCGTAGCTGTCGTCCTGTAATTACTTGGGTTCCCAATGGCCGTGTCGTGATTCTTCGATAATTTCTTCATAAAGCTCGTCGTCAAAGAATGTGCCTTCTTTCTCACACCGCATTTCTATATCTTCCTTTAGGCTCAAATCACTAGATCCCACTACCCTTGTTTGCCGGACGAAGTTCACCAGATCCCCAAGAGCTCTCTTGAGAGTTTTCCTCTCTTCTTCTGCAGGATTAGCGAATTTATGTATTTCTCTTACAAAATACTCGAAATTACTTGGTGGGCTTTTGGCTCTCTTAGTTGCTATCTTTATCGTTCTTTCAATCATTTCAAGACCATACTTTTTAACCTTTTGATAAGAATCATCATCTTTTTTAGTCCACTTATTGTTAGTTATAGTCTCGTATATTTCCTTTGCTTTTCTTAGATGATGATCTTTAGTTTTACTATTATCATCATTCTTATCTAGTATTATTATGGGGCTATGACGGTACTGAGTTCTATTATTACTGGGCTCCGCTACAACTGGGCTATTCAATAGCCTAGTTAGCACTCTATATTTATTCCCTTTAGTAGGGTCGTTACTTCTGTCTGGTATCTTTTCTATTAGTCCCCTACTCTCGAGACTCTTCAATACTTTCTTTACCATGGCAATACTCATATTGCACTTATCTGCTAATGTCTTCTTGCCCACATGATCTGTTAGTTTCCGTCTAAACCCATAGCTTAAGCGGTATAGTCTTACAAGCAATACTTGCTCGTAGGCATTGAGTGTTGGTAATACTTCATCAAGTAAAAAATGGGGTGTAATGAGATATGTTTTACTCAGATGTATTGTAGCCGGGTACTCCTGTATCTCGGGTCTATTATAGCTCGGTGTCGTAATAGCTGGGTCACTAGGTACCGGGGTATATTGCAATTTAGTAGAGGTTTTCGTTCTGATTTTTTTATCCTGTTTTTGCACGGGTTCTTGGGATTTAGTTTCAGTCGGACTCAGGGTAGAGCGTGGTTCAGATTTTGGTTCCTTTTTATCTGGAGGGTAGGCGATTACCTTCTTCAATGCTTCACTGACGAGGTCCGATGTACTGCCGCCTATAAGTTCTTCAAGAGGCGGCAATATCTTCCTTTGCTTTTCCTTTTTCTCTTCCATAAAGGTCTAATACTTCCTTGGCCAATTTAGAGAAGTCAAAATAACCTGAACAACTTGTATTATAAAAATAGAGGGGTTTTGATACAGCAAATGACTTTGAAATATCTGTATTTTCATGTATTACACTGTCACAGAGGAGTTGGCCTAAAAGTTCTTCTACTGCTGATTTGATGTCTCTATCAATAATCCTTCGTCTATCAAATTGATTTAAGATACACCGGAAATAAAGACCGTCCTTGCGGTATTCCTTCCGTATCTGGCCAATGGTTCTCATGAGGTTAACAAGTCCATCGAGTGCAAATTTCTCAGTGTTACATATTATGTAAATTTCATCTGATGCCACAAGAGCATTTACAGTAAGGAGTCCTACGACAGCAGGCGGGGTGTCAATAAATACGAAGTCGTAAGAATTTTTAAGATCACTAATGCGTGTTTCCAAGCGCCTATCTCTATTATATTTTCCAAGGAGATCAAGCTCTATATTGGCAGCTGAAATATTTGAGGGAACTAAATCGATTCCCCATTCTGTAGGTATGATAAACTCGTTTATATCAGCGTTATCATCTAGTAGAAGGGTCTCAAAGGACTTTTCTGGTACAGATCCAAGCAAGTATGAAGTAGAGTTGGCTTGAGGGTCTAAGTCTATGAGAAGGCACCTCTTTTTATGTTGTTGTGATAAAAATATGGGGAAATTAGTTGCAACCGTTGTTTTTCCTACTCCACCTTTCTGATTAGCGAGCGAAATTACCTTCAATTAGCATCCTCCTTTGAAGGGTTTAATCCCTTAAAGGACGGTATCCCTGATTTTACTGTCCGATTTTTCTTTAAAAGGCTTCATAAAGGTTTCTAAGTCAGCATCTTTAATCCTTGTTAATGTATTTATCTTAAAGGCGTTTAGTTTTCCTTGCCTTATCCATCCTCTTACTGTGTTTGGATGAACCTTCAGCAAGCTTGCCACTTCTTCTACCGTGTAGAAATTGTTAGCATTTGTATCCATTAGTGTTTCTTTTATCATATCATGTAATAATTGTCAACAGATTTTGTGACCAGAAAAATCCTTGACCTAAAGATATTGTGAGATGAAGAAGGATTAAAAAAGGCCCTGAGGCAGAAGCCAGTGGATGACTAAGTCAGAGTATAATTTCTCTTTCCGTTTAAGTAAGTGTGTAAATATTTGTGTCTCTCCCTCCGGAGCACTAAACCGGAGAATTAAAAGACCGCGTGGCTCTGTATCCTAATCTCTCGGTGTTATAGTCTATAGCTCTAAGTTCATAGAAATATAAAAAGGGCTTTCAAAGAACTACGAATAATGATAGAATCGATAAATCACCTCTAGGGAGGTAGAGTAAGGCGAAAAAGATAAGCATGACTCAGCAGCGTTTAGTCAGAAGCGCTACCGATATTGCCTTGGACAATCCCCAGGAAATACTTTTTCAGCATACGATTCTATGCCAGGCAGGATTACCATACCGAAAGCAGAAAGAACTGCGCCGTTGGCAGCGGCAGAATGGACGGGCAAGTCTTGAAATAGAAGCGGGTAGGGCGTTTCACCCTCTCAAAAAGAAATATATAGACCTTCCCCTGCCTTACGGGCCCAAAGCAAGACTTGTTTTGATCCACCTGAATAGTGAGGCGATCAAGATGGGAACGCCAATAATTGAGGTTGAGGATTCAATGACAGCTTTCATCAAACATCTTTTAAAGCGTAATCCGAACGGACGAGAGATCAAATATTTCAAGGATCAGTTATCGTCTCTGTCCACTGCTACAATTCGCCTTGCGATCCTTGGCCTAGAGCATGTGGTGCAGATCAACACTCAAATTGTCACAACCTTTGATTTCTGGTTTCCAAAGAATCCAAACCAGCGGGTCCTCTGGCCCTCAACCGTCAGATTAAGCCAGGAATATTTTGACACGTTGGTCAAACACGCTGTACCATTGGATGAGCGCTCGGTATCCGCCTTGTCGCATTCCCCTATGGCACTAGATGTCTATGTCTGGCTAGCACAGCGGTTGCACCGGATCGATCCAGGCAAGCCACAATTTATAGCATGGAAGGCACTATACGAGCAATTCGGTCAAGGTTTTGCGCGGATCAGGAAATTCAGAGAAAAATTTCTCTGGGTCTTAAAACAGGCACAAACCCAGTATCCAGCTTCGCGGATAGAAGCTGACAGAGGAGGGGTCATCCTGCGGCAGAGTCCCCCCCCCGTTCCCAAGCGGTTTATCGCGATTGATGGGGGTAATTTATCAAGTTAAACAACCCTGCCTGTGGAAAAACCCTGTGATTTAGGCCAGTTATCCACAGGACATTGGGGGCGCCAATTTACGGGCGGTTGGGGGCATACTTCCTATTCTGCATTTGTTATTCTACGGGCGGTTGGGGGCGCAAACCTATAGTAGAAACAACCTATATATATACACCGATAGTATCAGACGACTACGATGTGAAATATATCACCTAAAACTTTATAGTTTATAAAAAAGAACAAAAACAACACACTCCTAAGAGATCCGTTATAATATTTCCTTTAGGCTCTAGATAAGATTAGAGCATGTTTTTTCTTAAATTATTCAACATA
>Ga0055435_10000143_pt1 | contig 8110 bp, 10 predicted proteins | sample Browns_ThreeSqA__2_FD_57725 | JGI IMG/M metagenome (GOLD analysis project Ga0055435, IMG submission 57725) | Wetland microbial communities from the San Francisco Bay, California, USA, that impact long-term carbon sequestration - Browns_ThreeSqA_D2 | ecosystem: Environmental > Aquatic > Marine >...
TTCGCCGAGAGCGCGGCCCGCGCCGTAGCGAGCTCAATCCTCGCCAAACTCGAAGGCGGCGAGGCGACACCCAACGCGGGAACGGGCAGTTGCCTTGTCGAGTTCGGCGACGGTCGCCTCGGCTGGGCGGACCTGGACTTCTTGACCGGGCCGAAACTCAAGAGCGTGTACCACGCGCCCTCGCTCGCCGGGCGGGCCCACAAGCTGCAGTTTGGCGCCACGCGCACGGCCCGCTGGTTCGGGCTCTGACGAGCTTGTCCCGCCTCCGCCCTCATCGTAAGCTTCGCCCCCGGCCATTCGCACATCGACCATGCTGACCCCCGCCGACTTCCAGAAGGTCGAAGTTTTCGCGGACATGCAGCCGGGCGAATGCGAACGGCTGTGCCGCAAAGTCGCCGACATCTCGGTCAAGCCCGGCGAGTACGTGTGCCACGCGGGCGACGACCGGTCGCTGTACGGCATCCTCGAGGGCCGCTTCGAAGCGGTCAGGCTGGTCGACGGCGTCGAACGCGTAATCGGCGAGCGCCACCCTGGCCAGGTGTTCGGCGAGATGTCGATCGTCTTCGGCATGCCCCATCCCGCCGGCCTTCGCGCGGCGGAGCCGTCGCGCTGCTTCAAGGTCGAGCCGAACGACTACCACACGATCGCCGCTGCGGTCCCCGCGCTCGCGGAGCGCGTCGGCAAGCTCGCGGCCTACCGCATGGGCGGCTCCGGCGGGTTGCAGGCGCTGGTTTCCCACCCCGAGCCGGTGCGCGCGCTCGTCCTCGGTCGCCGCAGCGACGGCGCGTGCGCGGAGCTGCGCCGCTTCCTCGACCGCAACCAGATCCGCTTCGAGTGGCTCGATCCGGAGTCGCCCGGCGACATGACGAAATGGTCGGGCGCGCCGCCCGCCGAGCAGGACCTCCCGGCGGTGCGCGTCATCAACGGCAAGACGGTCGTCCGACCCACGCTGCGCCGCGTCGCCGATTTGCTGGATCTCTCCACCGAGCCCGCGGCTTCCGACTACGACACGGTGATCATCGGCGCCGGCCCCGCCGGTCTGGCCGCCGCCCTCTACGGCGCGTCGGAGGGCCTGCGGACGATCGTCGTCGAGCGCGACTCCCCCGGCGGCCAGGCGGGCACGTCCTCGCGCATCGAGAACTACCTCGGCTTCCCCACGGGCGTGTCGGGCGAAGAGCTGTCGGCCCGCGCGCTTCGCCAGGCGCGGCGCCTCGGCGCCGAGATCCTCGTCACGCGCGCGATCACGCGCATCGGCGCCGACACTTTCCAGACGTATCTCGACGGCGGGGACGTGTTGCGCTCGCGCACGATCATCCTGGCCTGCGGGGTCTCGTGGCGGCACCTCGCCATCGAGGGCTTCGAGCGCTTCAACGGCAAGGGCATCTTCTACGGCGCTTCCCGCAGCGAAGCGTCCAACACGCACGGCCTCGACATCCACGTCGTCGGCGCCGGCAACTCTGCCGGTCAGGCGGCGATGTTCTTCTCGACTTATGCGAAGAGCGTCACCATCCTTTGCCGCGGCGACTCGATCGGAAAAAGCATGTCGCAGTATCTCGTCGAGCAAATCGCCGTCCGCCCCAACATTCACGTCCTCAACCACACCGAGGTCGTCGCCGCCCACGGCAATGAAACCTTGGAAGCCATCGAAGTCCGCAACAACCGGACCGACGAAAAGACCCGCCTCGAAACGGGAAGACTCTTCATTTTCATCGGCGCCGATGCCGAAACCGGCTGGCTCCCTCCCGAAATCGCGCTCGACCGCAGAGGCTACGTCCTCACCGGCCCGGATGTCCGGGCGGCCGGTCGATGGAGCCTCGAGCGCGACCCTTACCTCCTCGAAACCAGCGTTCCCGGCATCTTCGCCTGCGGCGATGTCCGGTCCTCCCCGGTCAAGCGCGTCGCCGCTGCGGTAGGCGAGGGCAGCATGTCGATCGCCTTCGTGCACCAGTACCTTCGCGACCAGGCGGAGCGCTCCGGGTAAGACCTTCGACTTGATACACCCCGCGCCGTCTCTCAGGCCGCGGCGTAGACGGCGAACACCTTGTTCGAGTTGAACACGTGCGTCTCGACGAAGGTGGACCACTCGAGCCTGGCGCCGAGCGCTTCCATCGCGCCGGCGAGCGCGAACCAGTTGAGCACTTCCTGCTGCCCGGCGTCCTCGAGGGCTTTAAGCGAGGTCGCGCGCCAGGCGTCGTAGTCCGCGTCGCACAGCGCTCGGTAGAGCGCGCGGTCGGCCGCAATGTCGGGCCGCAGGCGCCAGGTCGGGTCGCACAGGAAGGCGTGCGACCAGCTCGAGGAGGCGACGAGCGCCACGCGCCAGGGGCTCGCCTTCAGCACGCGCGCGGCGGCGGCGCCGACCTGCATGAAGCGCCGGGGCGAGGGCGAGGGCGGGTCGAGCTCGAGCTGCGCGTCCATGCGGGTGAGGAAGCCCTTGGCCGACACGACCTTGCGCCCGTAGCAGTTGAGCGGAAAGCAGATCGTCGGATGCTCGTAGCCCTCGCGGTGGTAGTCGAGGTAGAGGATCGCGTTCGCGAACGCGTGCCCGAGGCTCGCGTGGTGCAGCGGCTTGTAGGCGTAGGCGACGTCGATGTCCTGCTCGATCAGCCCGGCGACGAGGTGCCTGGCGATGTCGGGGCGGCCGCGCAGCCGGTAGTGCTTGGAGGCGTCCTCGCCCCAGACGTTCTGCCTGCCCGTCATCATCGACGAGGCCTGCGCGTGGCCCCAGGGGTAGAAGTCGAGATCGTCGTAGGCGAGGACCGCGAAGGGCGGGATCAGGTCCTCCTTGAAGTTCTCGTACTGGTCGTCGCCCCAGATCACGACGGCGTCGGGCTTGAAAGCGTCGAGCGCCGCGCGCACGCGCTCGAATCCGGCGACCAGCGCCTTGCGGTGGGCGGCCGCGGCCTTGGCGCCGCGATCGCCGGACCACTCGGCCCGCATCGCGGCGGGCCAGTTCTTCGGCTCCTTTTCCTTCGCCGGGATGGACGGGTCCTGCAGCGTCATGCCGAGCACGCTCGCCATGTCCGCATCCGGCAGGCAGAGCGGGGGATAGTGCGTAAGGCCGAGGCCGAGGATTTGCGCCATATCGGCCGTCAGCCACCCGAGAGCGCCTGCACGATGACGACTTCGTCGGCCGCGGCGCGCGCGCGGGCGGAGCGGCCTTTCGCTGAAACCGTCTTCTTCTTCCGCGCGCGCGCGGCTGCCATGGCCGGCTCCTTTCAGTGTCGACGGGGCAAATCGGGGCCGAGCAAATATACGCCTCCCGGCTTACGCTTTTGCGGCGCGGGCGGCGTACTTGGGGGCGGGGTCCCGCATGGCGATAGACCCGGTCTCGAGCAGCGACTTGAGGTTGGAGATGACCTTCGGCCAGCCGCCCGACACCGCTTCGATGAACTTCGAGGCCTCGCGCTCGACCGTGTGGGTGATGGTGAGCTTGACCGCCGTGCCTTCGGGTTGCAGCTCCATGGTGCACAGGGACGCGCCTTCGGCCTTGAGCTCGGGCTTCATCTGGTGCTGCCAGCGGATCACCAGGCGGCGCGGCGGGTCGGCCTCGACGATCTCGCCGGCGTCCCAGACCTGGCCGTCGCCGGACACGAGCTTCCACGGGGAACCGGCCTTGAAGCCGCTTTCGCAGCGCATGCCGAACCAGTACTGCTCGATGAACTTCGTGTCCGTCAGCGCGGACCACAGTTTCTCCGGGGTGGTGCGGATGTAGCTCACGTAGAGATAGGTCGATTTAGCCATGGGTCTTCTCCAGTCGTCGTTTGAGGTCGGACAGCGCCTTGAGGCGCGGCTTTTCGAACTTGGCGATCCAGCGCTCGTAGATCTCCTGCAGCGGCACCGGGTTGAGGAAGTGCAGCTTCTCGCGCCCGCGCCACGCGGTGGCGACGAGGTTCGCCGCCTCCAGCACGCCGAGGTGCTGCGTCACGCCCTGGCGCGTCATGTCCAGGTGCTCGCACAGCTCGTTGAGCGTCTGGCCGTCGTGCGCGTGCAAGACGTCGAGCAGCTTCCTCCGGCTCGGATCGGCCAGGGCCCTGAACAGCAGGTCGGTATCGCGGCGCTCCGCCATGCTCGATACGCAAGTAAACACTTGCCTGATGATAGGCAAGTAGTAACTTGCATGTCAAGGGGTCACCGCTCGCGGGGGCTGAAATCCGTTCGTCGGTAGCGCTGACGGCCGCGAAGCGGGCCCGAATGTGAATCCGTCACCTTTTCCCTGCGCCATGCGGCGCTGGGTCCCCGGCGTCCGATCTCTACTCTGTGAACCATCAAGACACGGAGGACGCCATGAACACCAAACACCTCCTCCGTGCAGCGTTCGCCGGCGCGGTTCTCCTCGGTGTCTCCCTATACGACGCCAAGCCGACCGAGGGCCGTTCGGCAGGCACCTCCTTCGGGCAGCTCTCCATCCGCGCTATCGATCGCACCGACGTGCCCTGGCTGGCCCCAGCGATCGAGGACCTGGACCAGATCCGCGCGTTCTGATGAACCTCCCCGCACACATCTGCTCAGTGCATCGAGGGTCGCGCGCCTGATTGACAGCCTGCGGCGGCGAGCAGATGCTGTCAGATCTTTCAGGGAGAACAACAGTGACGCCGGTACCCGCCAGGATGGCCGCGGTGGTCGCGGCGTTCGGTGTAGCTGCGTGCGCCCACACGCCACCGCCCGCATCGCAGGAGACGATTTCCGCCTACGTCTCGGAGGCCCACAAGCTCGCGGGCGACGACCTGAAGCCGCTGCTCGCGCTCTGCAACCCGGCGCCGGCGGCGAGGCCGCCGCAGGCGGCGGTCGACAAATTTCTGGCGACGCAGATGGCCCGGCCAGCGCCGGAGCCGGGGCGGGCCTTCGACAACTTGTACTACATCGGCGCCGCCTGGGTGAGCGCCTGGGCGATCAAGACGTCGCAGGGAGTGATCTTGATCGACGCGCTGGATAACGCGACGGAGGCGGAGCAGCTGATCGACGGCGGGATGCGCAGGCTGGGTCTCGATCCTTCGACCGTGAAGTACATCCTCGTGACGCACGCCCATGGGGACCACTACGGCGGCGTGGACTACTTGGTCTCGCGCTATCACCCCAGCGTAGTGATGAGCGAGGTCGACTGGCAGCAAACGGAAGAGAAGCTCGAGTTCGATTCGCAGCACTGGGGGCGGCCGCCGAAGGACGACCCGGGTCGCGACCTGCGGGTGAAAGACGGCGACAAGCTCGCGCTGGGCGACGTGTCGGTGACTCTGAATGTCACGCCCGGCCACACGCACGGCACCATCTCGCCCACGTTCGACGTGCGCGACGGGGGCCGCACGCACCGCGTGCTGCTCTGGGGCGGCACGGCCTTCAACTTCGGCAACGATATACCGCGGCTGCAGAGTTACATCGACGCGACTGAGCGCATGGCGCGCATCGCGAAGGCGGAAGGGATCGATGTGATGATTTCCAACCACGCGGGCTACGACGGCGCGATCGATAAGCTCGCCGCCTTGCGCAAGGGCGCGGCATCGAACCCGTTTGTGATCGGCAACGACGCGGTGGTCCGTGGCCTGCAGGTGATGGGCGCTTGCGGGAAGGCGCAGCGCGACCGCTACTTGCTCGAGAAATAGCCGCGCAGGCCGCGCCGCGTGCCGGCATTTTTTTTCGCAACGCGTTCACGAAGGTCGCCAAGGAGGAGACACCATGAACAAGCTGAGAATCGCACGAAGCGTCGCCCTGGCCTCGTGCCTGGGGGCATTCGTAACACCGGTCCTCGCGCAGCACGTCATCGTCGGAATCGACAACAAGGTGTCGTGGGACGCCGACGGCAAGATGATGACATCGCCGCCCGACAAGGACGCGGTCGTCATCCTCGACATCAAGAACCGCGAGAATCCGAAGATCGTCGCCACCCTGCCGCTCGTGAACTCGGTGTTCGGGCCGCCGGTGAATCTGGCGATCACGCCGGACGACAGCCTCGCCCTCGTTGCCAACTCCATGGACTGGGTGCAGGAAGAGGGTAAGTGGAAAGGCGTCCCGGGGAGCGACATCTTCGTCATCGATCTCAAGGCAAATCCGCCGGCGCTGATCGCGACGGTCAAGGGCGGCAAGCAGCCGTCGGGCATGGCGATCAACCGCGCGGGCAATCTCGCGCTCGTCGCGAACCGCGCCGACAACTCGGTAAGCGTCCTTTCGATCAGCGGAAAAGAGGTCAAGGTGATCGACACCGTTGCTATCGGCGAGCAGGTGTCGGCGGTCGCCTTCGCGCCGGACGGCAAGCGCGCGCTCGTGTCGAAGAACGTCAACAACAAGGCCGCCGTGCTCGACATCGCCGGCGACAAGGTCACCTACTCGAAGTACGACATGCTGGTCGGGATGTTTCCGTACAACATCGCGATCACGCCGAACGGCAAACTAGGCCTGACGGCGAACAACGGCGCTCTCGGCTCCGCCGACGGCAACATCGATACGGTCGGCGTCATCGACATGGAAGCGAAGCCGCCGCGCGTGATCGACGAGGTCGTCGTGGGCGACGGACCCGAGGGACTGGCGATCAGCCCGACGGGCAAGATCGCGGTCGCGATGCTCCTCCGCGGCAGCAACGCGTCGAAGTCTGCGTTCTTCTACCACCGCAACGGCTCGGTGGCGGTGCTCGCGATCGACGGCAAGAAAGTGAAGAAGATCGCCGAGGTCGAGGTACGCGGCCTGCCCGAGGGCGCGGTGTTCAGCCCGGACGGGAAATACCTCTACGTCGGGAACTACATGGACAACGACATCTCGATCCTCAAGGTGAGCGGGACGCACGTCAAGGACACCCGGAAGCGCGTCGAGCTGCCGGGGCACCCCGCCTCGATGCGCGGCACGGTTCCCTAGGCGGCCGCGAGGAGCTCGACCACGCCGCGCGTGCCGTCGACGCGCACGCGCTGGCCGGGCGCGAGCGCCGACAGCGCGCCCGGGCAGCCGCACACGCAGGGGATGCGGTACTCGCGGCACACGATCGCGACGTGCGACAGCAGGCCGCCGCCCTCGGCGACGACCGCGGCCGCGATCGCGCGCGCGTCGCGCCGGCACGCGTCGGCGTGATGCGCGAAGTCGTCGGCGGGGACCACTGCGCCCGGCGGTACCCTTAGGTCCAGGCCGGTCATGAACGCGAGATGGGCGGCCTTGCTGCCGAGGAGCGCGCGCTCGCGCGCGTCGGAGATCGGAACGAGGATCGCCATGAAAGCTGCTTTTTCTATTCGAACGCGTTGGCACAGTAGCGCGCCGGTCGCGCCTGTGCCAGAGGCGACGTCGACTGACGCGATGGAGGCAAAGTTGCACGCCACAGGCTTACGAGGGCCTGAATGCCTCTACTTCTTCAGGCGCAGCTGTCCCAGATAGTCGCGCTTTCCGACGGGCACGCCTTTGGAGCGCAGGATGTCGTAGGCGGTCGTGGTGTGGAAGTAGAAGTTGGGCAGCGAGAACGACGTGAGGAAATCGACGGCCGTGAACGGCAGCTTCCGGTCGCGGAACTCGAACACCAGGCTCGCGCCTTCCAGCGCGTCGACCGCCTCGCGCGAGAGATTCTCCATCGTCTGGCGCGCGTCGTTCACGATCCCCTGCAGGGCGCGGTAATCGTGCTGCGGCAGATCCGAGGGCGGACGGAAGACGCCGTTCTTGACGCCCTCGAGCGCGCCGACGGAGTGATGCACGACCGATTGGATCTGGAACCGGAACGGGAGCATGTCCGGATAAAGGCGCGTCTCGACCACCTCCTCCGGCGAAACGCCGTGCGCCTGGAAGTGACCGAGCGCCTTCTCGAGAAAGCCGGAAACGGCGCCCAGCGTCTGGCGGTAACTCGGCACGCAGAGTTCGAAAAGCGAGAATGCCATGGCGTTCCCCTGTCCCGGTCCGGCATCCCCGCGGCCACGCGGGGTAGGGCGGAAACGAATCATGCATCAAATCGCGGCCGGAAACCCGGCCGCCCACGGCTTCGCTTTCAGGGCAGGCCGACCGCCGCGACCTCCTTGGGATAGACGAACGTGTAATGGGCGGAGATCTTCACGGTCTCGCCGGGCGCGATTGCACGCTCCCAGGCGACCACGCCCTGGCGGTCTTCCCAGCTCTCGCGCTGCAGCTTGGGCTGGAATTCGGCCCTGACCTCGAT
>Ga0055435_10000152_pt1 | contig 7732 bp, 9 predicted proteins | sample Browns_ThreeSqA__2_FD_57725 | JGI IMG/M metagenome (GOLD analysis project Ga0055435, IMG submission 57725) | Wetland microbial communities from the San Francisco Bay, California, USA, that impact long-term carbon sequestration - Browns_ThreeSqA_D2 | ecosystem: Environmental > Aquatic > Marine >...
GCGGAGCGTTTTTCGGCGGCGGAGGCGCAGCGTATCGGTTTCGTGCACGAGTTGGCGCAACCTGCCGAGTTGGAGGCGACGGTCAACACCATCGTGGGGGAACTGGTCAAGGGAGCACCAGGCGCGCACGCCGTCACCAAAGACCTGATCGCCGCGGTCAGCGGGCGGCCGATCACGGCGCAGCTCATGGCCGACATGGCCGAGCGAATCGCGCGCGCGCGGGCATCGGAGGAAGGCCGGGAGGGCGTGCGCGCTTTTCTTGAGAAGCGTTCGCCCGCGTGGTTCGGCCAAGCTGGCGGCCAATAAGGACGCGAAGAGCGGGAAATAGGACGCATCGTGTTCGTCGAGAACCCCTTGCGATCCGGGACATGAGCCTTCCGCGCAGGGTGAGGATCGTCGAGGTCGGTCCGCGTGACGGCCTGCAGAACGAGCCGGCGAGCGTGCCCACTTCGGTGAAGATCGAGCTGATCGAGCGGCTCGCCGATGCGGGGCTGAAAGCAGTCGAGGCGACGGCTTTCGTCTCGCCGAAGTGGGTGCCACAGATGGCCGACCACGCCGAGGTGCTGCGCGGAATCCGCAGGCGGCCCGGCGTCGCCTATCCGGTTCTGGTGCCGAACATGCAGGGGTTCGACGCGGCGCGCGCGGCCGGCGCCGGGGAGGTCGCGGTGTTCGCCGCGGCCTCGGAGACCTTCAGCCGAAAGAACATCAACTGCGGCATCGCCGAGAGTTTGGCGCGTTTCCGCCCGGTGCTGGCGGCGGCGCGCCGGGCGAAGATTCGCGTACGCGGCTACCTCTCCTGCGTCGCCGGCTGTCCCTACGAGGGAGCCGTCAGGCCGCAGGCGGTCGCGGCCGTCGCGAAAGAGCTGGCCGACATGGGCTGCTACGAGATTTCGCTCGGCGACACCATCGGCGTGGGTACGCCGGGGAAGATCCGCTCGCTCGTCGAAACGGTGGCGAGGAAGGTTCCGATCCGGCGCCTCGCCGGCCACTACCACGACACCTACGGGCAGGCGCTCGCCAACGTCTACGCCTCGCTCGAAGCGGGCGTCCGGACCTTCGACAGCTCGGTCTCGGGCCTGGGCGGCTGCCCCTACGCGAAGGGCGCGACCGGGAACGTCGCGACCGAGGACCTCGTATACATGCTCGAGGGCCTCGGCATCGAGACCGGCGTCGATTCGACCCGGTTGAGACGCGCGGGCGAGTTCATCAGCGCAGCGCTCGGCCGCGAGCCCGGATCGAAAGCGGCGCGGGCGCTCGCCGCGAAAGACGCATGAGCCCGGAGCGCGACCCAGCGGGCGACCCGCCCTCGCCCTGCGTCGACGTCTGCCGCATGAATCCCGAGCGTGAACTATGCGAGGGGTGCTTGCGGACGCTCGACGAAATCGCCGCCTGGGCGGGCCTGGGTCCGGAGGAAAAGCGCGCGGTACTCGCGCTGCTGCCCGGGCGCCGTCCTCGCGCATGAAGCTGCCCGACAGCATCCGGGTCGTCGAGCGCGGCTGGCTCTCTGCGAACAACATCCTGCTCTTCACGGGAGGGAGCGCGACCCTGGTCGACTCGGGCTACGGCGCGCACGCGGAACAGACGCTCGCGCTCGTGGAGCACGCCCTGGCGGGAAAACGGCTCGAGCGGCTGGGCAATACGCATTGCCATTCCGATCACATGGGCGGCAACGCCGCGCTCCAGCGGAAATACGGGTGCAAAACGAGCATTCCGGAAGGCGAAGCGCCGCTCATCGCGCAGTGGGACGAGGCGGCGCTCGTCCTCGCCATCGCCGACCAGCGCGCCGAGCGCTTCGCCTTCGACGGCACGTTTCGCGACGGCGACGCGCTCGAGATGGGCGGCTTGACGTGGCGGGTGATCGCCGCGCCGGGGCACGACACCCACGCGGTGGTGTTCCATTCGCCCGAAGCGCGCGTGCTGATCTCGGGCGACGCGCTGTGGGAGAACGGCTTCGGCGTCGTGTTTCCGCAATTGCGGGGACGCGAGACCGCGCTCGCCGAAACCCGCGCGACCCTGGACACGATCGCGAAGCTCGAAGTCGACACCGTCATCCCCGGCCACGGCCGGCCCTTCGGCGAAGTCGCCGCCGCGCTCGAGCGCGCCTACTACCGCCTCGAAGGCTACGAGGAGGACATCGCGCGCCTCGCGCGCCACTGCGCCAAAGTCATGCTGTCCTTCGCTTTGCTCGAGAAGCGCTCAATGCCGCTGGCCGCCCTCCCGGCCTACGTCGCGCGCGTGCCGATCCTCGCCGAGCTGAACCAGCGCTACCTCGGCATGACGAGCGAAGCCATGGCGGAGTGGCTCGCCGGCGAGCTCGAACGCGCCGGGGCGGCGCGCCGGGAGGCGGGGTTGGTTCTTGCGGTGGGAAGCTAGAAGACGAGCAGGGGAGCGTATTTGGGTCGGGTGAGGGAACGAGGGTCGAAGATCGGAGACCCGGTACAAATAGCTTTAACGTTCGCGGCCACCGGGCCGACGAGATGAAGGATGCCACGAGGAGCGCTGCTTCAGAGGCTCCGAGTGGGCCGCGGGGTTAGGTGGCAGCACGATCTTAGTACTTCAGTTCAAGGTGCGATGAGAAGCGCTCTTCCAACCCAGACAGTTGAGCGCTGAACCAGTCTTTGACGTCCCGCTGCGCATCGACATTGCGAGTGCGCTCATCACCCTGAGGCCTCCCCTCCAACTCAGACTGCAAAGTGTGAAAATCTACTGCCTTTGTGTGGATCTCCTCTATGTATTTTGTGACTGTCTTATCGAATACGAATCGCGCACCATTTGTGTCCACTAGGAACGCCAGCCGTTTCTCAGTGGTTGCCTTTCCTGATGTTAGAACGCCGCCAATGAAGTTCCTGATTGCCTCGTACATCGCATACCGCCTGTCGAAGAGATCGTGCCTATGTTTGGCGCGACTCAGCCGGTATTGCAGTAAAGCCACGATTCCGACTGCCAAGGCGACTGCGGGACCAGAAAACGCCGCAAGTACATCCACCCAGTCTTTGCCGCTCGACGCCATCGTCACTGCCACCTAACGTATAGTTAACTTCCGAAATGTCCCCTAATTAGACGCCTCCAGACATGCTCTTGCCAATCTTCCAGCCAATCAATCTCTTAATTCCCTGAGTGCACCAGGATAGGGGCACAAGACGCAGAATCATCCAGGATAGGTGCACTTGGAAGGCACCTATCCTGGCGAAACCCCCGGGACCCGCTTGCGAGCGCCGCTCCAGGTAGCGATCTCGCGTTCGCCGACAGCAGCCTATTACGTCGGGGTGTCCACTTTGTGGGACGAGTTCCGCGTCGGCTCTTCCCTAACCGGGGAAGTCCAATCGACGCACTCCACCCGGGGTCTGGATGTGCGCGAGCAGTCCCGCTCGCCCGCCAGCCGCGGGGGCGGTCACGCTGTATTCGCCCTCGAAGCCGATCGCTTGCAGCACGCCGCGCGCCTTGTCCGCCTCCGCATGGAAGCCTTCCAGGCGAACGAGGCGGCAGCCGGAGGCGGGCAGGGTATCGGCCGGGTGCACTCCCTCCGGCCACTGGATGAGCGCGGGCAGGATGCCGTCCATGGGCGGGCGGCCGTCGCGCGGAACGGTGATCAGCCATTCGAGGCTTCCCCGGCTCATCGATCCGATCTCGCCCAGCGGGACCGGCGACGCCGCGGCTGTAACCCGGATATTTTCGCTGCGCGCGATCCAGGCGGCGAGGCGGACCGGCCGCGCCGGATCGGGCGCGTCCAGGTCGAACCAGCGCGGGCGATCGGGCTTCGCCGCTTCGGGGTTCACCGCGATCACTTCGAGGTAGAGCTTCTCGCCGAGCTCGAGGAGCGCGTTGTGCGTTCCCATGCGCGGGTGCTCGCCTCCGGGACGCATCGCCGCGCCGAGCGTCCGCTCCACCCACGCCACGCCGGCCGCGAGCGTGGGAGCGGTGACCGTGATGTGATCCAGATAGCAGCGGGACACGCGCTAGCGCTTCGCCTCACCCGGCGGCGCGGTCGCGACGAACGAAGGCCGCGCGGCGAGGCGATCGAATCAGGCCGCGAGCTTGGGCGTCCGATCGCGCCAGCTCGCGTCCCCAGACCGAGAGCCCGTCCGCGAGGCTGCGCGCGAGGCCCTCGAGCCGCCGCGCCTCCCATCCCCGCTCGCCCCCGGGCAGGCCGAACGCCGGCTCGCCGTCGAGATGATCGAGGTACGCGCAGATCAGCGCCGATTCCTCCATGCCGGCCCCGTCCTCGCGCACTAAGTAGGGAACCCGGCCAGAGGGATTGATGGCGTAATACGGACTGTCTTTCGCGCGCGTCTTGGCGAGCAGGATCTCGACCCGCTCCTCCAGGCGCTTCTCGAGAACCACGATCCGCGCCATGCGGGCGTAGGGAGAGCCCTGGGTGATGTAGAGCTTCAGCATTTGAGGAGAGCGGAGCGCGAGGCGCAGCGCAAGGACGAACCGATCAGAAGCGCCGGCGCGCGCTCCAGGTCGCGATCTCCCGGCCGCGATTTCTTACGCTTCCCTTGAGGGTGTCGCCTGCCACGCGCCCCACCAGCGTGACCGGACCGCGGCTGATGACGCGGGCGGGCATTTCGATATTGATTTCCTCGCCTCGGAGGAACCCCTGCGTGATCGGGGCTTCCGACTTCGCCGAGGCGGTTACCGAACCCGACACCACCTGGAATTCCTGGCTCAGGGCCAACGGATAGTGACGCGTCTTGCCGCCGAGGTGAATTTCGAGCTCCCAGGCGCCTTCGACTTTCGCCGGAACGATCCAGAGGTACAGGGTGCTTTCCTTGTACACTCCGACCGTCTTATCCGGGGCCGGAACGGTTTCCTGCGCGTCCGGGCGCCACGCGCCCATATCGTAGTCGTGGGAGACGACGCGGGAACCGGCTTTCAGTTCGGCGAGGATCTTCGGGCGCAACGCCATGTTGACGTCGGGCAGCAGGTACAGCGTGAGCACGTCGGCTTGGTGAAAGTCGGTCGCGAAAAGATCCTGTTTCAAAAACTTGACGCGATCGGCGACGCCCACGCGCTTGGCTTCTTCGTTGGAGCTCTGAACCAGGTACGGGTCGATCTCGACGCCGAAACCGCGCGCGCCATAGTCCTGCGCCGCCGTAATCATGATGCGCCCGTCGCCGGAGCCGAGGTCGATGACCGTTTCGCCTCGCTTCAGCTTGGCGAGATCGAGCATGCGCTTGACAACGATTTGCGGCGTCGGCACATAGGGTGTGTCGAGGTCCTTGAACGGTTCCTGCGCCGATGCGCCCGTCGCCACGGCAATCGCCGCAGTCAGCAACAGCGCGGGAATATACCTGAGTGTGATTTCGCTCACCTGCACTTGTCTCCTATATCACGCCAGAATTGCGCAAGGACTCAATCTCGCTTTCCTCATATCCGGCTTCGCGCAGGATCTCGCCGGAATGTTGTCCGGGCTCGGGCGCCGGTCGCTCGATCGCAAATTCGGACTCGCTGAATCGTAGCGGCGGCGCCAGTTGGGTCAATCCGTTCTCCACGAGGGACATGCCCCGGGCTCGAAGCTGCTCGTTCGCCAGGGTCTCGACGATGGTGAGAATCGGACTGGCGCAGCAGTCGGCGCCGGTGAAACGCTCCGTCCATTCGCTCTGATCGCGTGTCGCGAAAATCGCCGCGAGGCGCTCCTTCACCGGCCGCGCCTCCTCGCCGTATACGAGATGCCGGTCTTTCAGCTCGGGACATCCGAGAGTATCGCACAGCGCCTCCCAGAATTTCAGCTCGAGCGCTCCCACCGCCATGTGGCGCCCGTCGCGAGTGCGGTAGACGTTGTAGCACGCCAGCCCGCCATCGAGCATGCTCGTACCTCTGGCGGGTGTCCTGTCCGACCCCGCCGACTCCAACACTGGGAAAATCGCGTGTGCCAGCACCGCGTCGGTCATCGCGACGTCCACGTGGCGGCCGCGCCCGCAAGATCTGGCATCGATCAGCGCAGCCAGAATTCCCATCACCGGGGTCAGCGCGCCGCCCAGCAGATCGGCGATCTGGAAGTTGGGAAGCACCGGGGCCTGCGAAGTGCCGATCCGATCGGCGACTCCGGCGTAGCCGATGTAATTGATGTCGTGACCGGCGCGCTCAGCATAGGGACCGTCCTGACCGTAACCGGTGATCGAGCAGTAAACGATGCGCGGGTTGATGGCGGCCATGGCCTCGTAGCCCAGTCCGAGCTTGGCCATGACGCCAGGCCGGAAACTCTCGACCATCACCTCGGCGCCGCGTACGAGTCGGAGGAAGATCTCGCGTCCCTCCGGTTTCTTGAGATCGAGGCGCAGGGCGCGCTTATTGCGGTTCACCATGCGGAAAAAATCGGACATGCCCTCTCGGACCCGTCCCAGGCGGCGGGAATAATCCCCGGCGTCGGTGTCCTCGATCTTGATGACGTCCGCGCCCATATCGGCGAGGTGCAGGGTCGCCACCGGGCCGGGAAGCAAGCGCGTCAGGTCGAGGACGCGTATGCCGGAGAGGGGTTTAGGACGCAAGCCGGAACGTTTCGATTAGCCTGCAATTCTAGAGCACAGCGCGACTCACGTGTCTTCACGTACGGAGGAATGACCTCAAGCCGGGCGCTTCAGACATGACCAGCTGGACTGCGGGCTCGGGACGCACCGGGGATATCCCGCTTTCGGCGCTCGAGTAGAGCATGAACCATGATAGCAACGACGGCAACGTTGAGCGCGAGAAGCGCGCCCCCATGCCACGTCGGCCTACGCACGAGCTCGATGACTTCGAAGGGCACATAGATGGCTCCGCTTAGCGCGGCGAGGATTTCTGCCCACGCCTTCTCGAAGAAAAGGCCGTACGCTTCAATGAATCGCACCAAAGAGTACAGAGAAGCACCCGCTGCAAGGAGCAGCAGACGGGAGTCTTGCCATCTTGAGACCGCGTCGAGGAAGATCTGCGGGTACTTGGAAGCCGGGTTCAAATGAGCATGCTCGATAAGTGCGGCCGCAGCAGCATAGAGGTCCCGGTGCACAAGTGACAGCAGCCCGGTTGCGGCCACGAGAACGACAGCACCCTTGAGCGCCTCGAAATAGGCGACCGCTCGAATCGCCTTTGCCCTAGCGATACCCATACGCAGAACCCCATGCCGCTATACGGCGGCTTGAGTGAGCATTGTCGACGAGAACCGGAAAAGTCGCGGTGTCACTCGTATTTCTTCGCGTCCTCGATCACCCTACCGTCATTGGGCAGCTCGCCCGGCTTGCTGAACGACACTTCGCCGCGAAGTTTGGTGATCTCGCGCAGCGAAGCTTCGATTGCCGCTCTCAACACGTCGCTTGCCGCTACGACCTCGCAATGCAGAATCATGCGGTCCGCGCCGCCGGGGTTGTCGACGACGAGCCTCGCCTTCGCGATTTCCCGGTGCCGCTTCCCAATCTCCGCGATCTGGGAGGGCTGGACGAACATTCCTCTCACTTTGGTCGTCTGATCGGCGCGACCCATCCAGCCGCGGATGCGGATGTTGGTGCGCCCGCAGGGACTGATCCCGGGCAGCACCGCCGACAGGTCGCCGGTGCCGAAGCGGATGAGCGGATAGTCGGCGTTGAACGAGGTGACCACCACTTCGCCGACTTCCCCTTCGGGTACGGGGTCGCCGGTGCCGGGACGGACGATCTCCAGGATCAGCGCTTCGTCGAGGATCATTCCTTCCCTGGCGTCCGATTCGTAGGCGATCAGGCCGAGGTCGGCCGAGGCGTAGGACTGGGTAACGTGGATGCCG